>Ga0310122_10000011_pt1 | contig 168481 bp, 151 predicted proteins | sample CB6_Bottom_1051__FD_203503 | JGI IMG/M metagenome (GOLD analysis project Ga0310122, IMG submission 203503) | Marine microbial communities from Western Arctic Ocean, Canada - CB6_Bottom_1051 | ecosystem: Environmental > Aquatic > Marine > Oceanic | place: Canada: Western Arctic Ocean... | reverse complement strand
TGTTTCTAATTTGATTGCCGCAGAATACGTTGCGCGTTTTAATTTCGTCATTTTTTCACCCAAATTTGTATGCAAAGAGCATAACATTTCTTTCTTAATGGGTGGCCAAATTAACTATGCCACTACAGCCGCTTTAACCGCCGCTTGAATTGAGTGATAAGTTTTCCCGGTTCCCGGTGGACCATATAAAATCTGGTTAAGAGAAACTGTATTCATTATTTCCACCGATGAGCTGAGGTTAATAGGTTTACTTATTTGGCTTGAATCAAAGCCCAAATCTTTAAGAGTAAGCTCGTAATAAGGTTGAAGAATTTCTTCTTCGAACATCCAATATTCGTTTTTGGGAACTTCCCAGCTTGTCCCATTAAACCTCGGTGACCAACGCTTATGCTTGCCCTTATACTTTATAGGTGCAGGCAATCCTTTAATCGTTTCGTATGACCTTAACAACCAATCATTTCCAAGAGGAGAGTCTGCTTGGGTCTCTATATCGGAAATTACTTTGACGATTTTTACTACTTGATTGCCATATCCAAGTGAAACAATGTCACCTTTGGACATTTGTTCAAAGCATGGTACGGAGCCATTTCCAGTGTTCTTATGCACAGCTAGCAGTGAGTTTTCTTCTAGCCACATTCTCTCCTCTGTATTTATAGAGTTTGGACTATGAGAGACTTTCCAAATTCTAGTTACGCCAGATAGTTCATTCCCGTCAAGTTCAGTAATATAGAAACCTTGTGATTCAGCTTGTCCTATAAAATCTGCAATATTCCCTTCGCCCCACTGGGTAGAGACCAGTACTTTAGTCCCTTCAATATCTAATATTTCATCATCTTTGGTAAAAAAGCGCTTTTTTACATCGTCAGAAGTTTTAAGTTTTTCATTAAACTCTTGCTCAGTACAAAAAAGACCTTTTTGGCCCTGTACTTCAACAGGAAATGCTTTGAACAACTCTGCCAGAGTAGGCTGATTTTGCTTCACAAATTCTTTTATCACGGCTAAAACCAAACGCCCCTTACCTAGAATCTGTCCGTTAAAATTATATTTTGTAAAATCTCTAGGCAATTTGACCACCTCTCATCATCTATTCCTTAGTTCTTGCCTAAACCTATGGTGAAACAAAAACTTTCAACTCAATGTCATTATCATGCGCCGTAGCTAGCCAACCATTTAATAATTGAAAAGCTTGTAAGGTTTCGCCATTTGCCTCTGAACCTAACTTTAATTGCTGCTCAAAATGTTTGGCAGAAAAGCTATTGGCGGCAACTATCCAAATTTCCTTTTTTACTGCTGTTGAGCGTCTTCTCATTGCAACGATATCCCACAGCTCATTTAGCTTTTCTAATCTTTCCTGCTCATTTTGAGCCACAAAAGTAGCACCTTGGAAAATTCTAATTCTTTCAGCGATATTGTGTGCTGCTTCTGGAGCTGGCCAAGCTGTATGTAGCCTATTCCAATTTGAAGGCTTCAGTTCAGCATCGCCACTGATTAGCATTTCGATATTCTTTACAGCTTGAGATCCTACTTCAGCAAGTGCTCCAGCCGATGAACGCGGGTTTATTGAACTACCACATTTAACATGAACGAATGCTAACTTGTTTTTTGACGATACTATAAAGTCAGCAGGCTCGGTTCCCATATCCGTGTTAATTAGCAAGTCTGCATCAGGTATGTAGGGAGAAAATGGACCTAGTTCGCTTTTTGTTGGGTTGTCTAAACCATTAGCTTTTAACTGATCCACTAAATAGAAAACCGAATCACTGCTAAAGCCTCGATCAACAACCTGATGAGCACCATTTTGATATCCTTTCTCATCTAAGTTTGCGCCAACAAGAGACTCTAGCCCGATAACAACATTTGCAAGGTTAGAAGCACCTAATTCAAAGCTATCAGCCACAGGAAGCTTTAATTGATAGAACTTACCATTTGAATAACTAATTCCATTCGCTAAAAGTGCTTTATGTAAGTGCTCATTGAGAAAGTCTGTTATGTCTTGCTGTTCATCACCTTCCAGTGAGTATGTTATTTCCGTTTCTGGTACAATTTCTAAATAAGGCTCTTCTTGCTTAAAATTGACTAAGACTTTACTTTCCTCAATACCATCAACAAGCAAACCGCCGTTGTCATAGGTTAAATACAAAAACGAATTATCGAGTGTATATTGTTCCCCTGCTATAAAAATACGTATCGGAGACTCAAACTCTGTTAAATCAAGAATCAGGCTGTGAGCTTCAAAATTTTCATCAACCGTTATTGGCTTTGCATAAGAATGTACTAGGGCGTTCTGTATATTAATATTTGCAGATATGACACTATCTATATCTGTAAGCCAATCATTAAGATCATCCAAAGTAAACGATGACTCTTTTTGATCTGAGATTCGTCCAGAGTCTGCACCTACATAATAACTACCTTTCTTTTTATTGAATTGGTCATAGGTATCACAACGCAGTGTAGCTAATCGATATGACGCATTGGCTTGCATGTCAGCCATTTGCTCTAAATTACGTCCTTTTACCGCGATGCTTTCAGGACGTTTTCTAGCAGAACTAATCGATTTACTACTCGCTTCTTTCGTTGAGGCTGATTCACCTAACGACATAACCTTAAGCAGTTTATCTAGAGATATCGCAGAGCCGAGTTTTAAATCTTTCTCACCATTAAACCTGCGGCCTCGGCTATCATAAATTGCAACAATGTTGTTCGAGAGTTGTTTGTATAATGTTATTTCAAGTGAAGGCTCAAAGAAAAACTGATCTGTTAAAAACCGAGACTTATTGAACGCGATTGATATAACACCATGAATACCAGACTCTGTAGAAAATGTTCTCGCGAGTTCACCAGCATTATTACATCGCCAATATAGATGATCTGATAAAAGTTGAACGTTGAATCCCTGCGACTGATTCAAAAAACAAATTGATGCAGTTGGGATATTAAGAGAACTTTCGGGTTCAAAGGTATTTAGGTCAAACTTACTTACAAAGCGGTTGCCGTAATAACTCACATCAGGAAATGCTTCTAGGTAACGGTCAATCAACTTATTACTGTCTAATGATGCTATGAATTTTTTAACTGAATCTGCACTATCTAGTGAACGATCAAATTTTCTGTAGTTTTGCCACATTTGGCTATTTCCATCGCTTTCAATTTCCAAAATTTTAGGTTCAATATCACCATATAAGCGAACTACTCTTCCGATTGTTTGAACTAGTTCCCGACCACTATTAACTGCATAGGCCAAAACCAATAACTTCGCTTCCGGAATATCGACCCCTTCATCCAGTTTCCTCTGGTGAATAATGACTTGGTAATCAGAACCTTTAAGGTTCGCTGGTACAGAAACTTTTACATTATCTCGTTCATCTTTAGTAAATTGCTCGTGTATAGCTAACACCGAAAAGTCATCGTTTAGCAAATCGTAATAGCTTTTTATATCTTCGAACTTTTCACATTTGATAATGCACTTTGTGCCATCATTAGCCTCTAAAAATTCGGTGATTTTCCCGCTTAACTCAGCTAAAGCAATTGACTCAAAAGTTGGTTCTTTTAATACACCATCTGCCAGTGCTCTTTCAAAGGTATAAATATAACTAGCATCTTCGGTAACATCGAATTGATACAAATCATTCCTGTACGGAGTAGCAGTTATAACGACTTTATGAGCGTTAATACCACGTACTAAGGTGCTCCATACTGGAGAAGGTTCGGCGTGCCCCTCATCAATAATAATAAGATCAATATCTAGCTTTAACCGCTCAAGCTGAGCACTATCGAAAGTTTGTAGTTTCTGAAAGGTTGAAACATAAACGCCGTTTTTAGAGGTATCGTTCACATCACTAAAAACAGCCTTGCGCTTGATAACCTCACCTTCAACACGATCACTAAAGAACTTACCATTTATTTCTTTAAATAGTTGATCACACACAGCACGTCGGTGACATAAAACCAGCACCCGCTTTTGGGTTGCTTTGTGAGAGACAATACTAATTACACCCGATTTACCTGCACCTGTTGGCAAGCTAATAAGGCAAGAGTTAGCGTTTTCATTTAAAGGCTTTTTTAAGTAACTTAACGCCGTTTGAATACTTTCTTGCTGGCAGTATCTCAGACTTTGCCACAACTCTTCATTAACGATAAAACCACTTACATTCATTAAAACGTCCTTGTTGTTTTTCTTATAATTCGCCAGCAAAAGCTTTTTGACTTAATCCATTGAACATTTGTTCTGATTCTTTAAGCCCTAATTTCGCTTTTTCTAACATGCTTCTGGCAATATTGACCTTCTCTACAAATTGCTCTTGCATTTCTTTTGGAGGATAAATTATTGGAAACTCCTCTAAATGATCTTTATTTAACTGGCGTTTATCAATTCCACCAACGCAAACGCTTCTAATGTAATCGCGGTACTCTTTAGTAGTTAAAATAAAAACTACAAACTCATGCAACACATTTTCAACGAGACGGATAAAATACACATGTCCATTAAGGTTGGCTTTTCCATCGTCCCCTAAATACAAAGCTGCACGACCTAAACTACTGTTCTCAGTATTAATACGGCCAGTCTTAGTCATCAATATATCTTTATACTTCAAACTACTCTTACTCATCGATTCATGAGTTTTTTCGTCGATATAAACCACGTCGTCCAGTAATAACTTGTTTTTCCAAACGTTTTGACTTCGTAAAAAGGTGATGCCTCCGTCAACATAGTTCTTACTGCCACCCTTTGGCGTGTTACCACTTGCGATTTTGCTAGATATCTCTTTTAACTTTTTAACTTCCCACCCTTTCGGGTTAGAAATAGGATCGCCGAACATATCTAGGAATACGCTGCGGAGGAAGTCGCCGGCGAGGTCGATGGCTTGTTGGCGTTTGCGGCGCACGCTATCGGCTTTATCTAAAATCGTGGCGATTCGTTTTTGTTCATCGAGTGGTGGGAGTGGGATTTTGAATTCCTTCAAAAAAGTCGCTGAAATATTTGGTTGTGCACCACCTGAACCAGCTTTTACAAAGGTAGATTTACTTTGTTTGAGAAGATAATACAGAAAGTTAATATCGACTTTTTCACTTGGAGTAAAAGCCGCACATGCTTGGTTGGTACACGCATCTATATCCAATATTGAGCAAGCTCCTATTGTTGCACCATACATGGCAACCAGCACTGTACCTTTTGGATACATTCTGGTTGAAGAGCCGTCTAGTCCTTCCTGAGTAATATATTCAGAGGCTGAAGTTACATATTTGTTATGTAGGTCTCCTGTTTTGATCCAAGGTATCGTTCCGTTTTCATAATATTCAAGCTGTCTGCGAGAAGGAGTTCCCCCAGAAGTAACTTTGAACAAATCACCTAACTTTACTAAAGGCCAGCTCACAGCACTTTCTCCAGCTCTTTTAAGTCAGCCAAAATCTCATTTTCCAATGACACTAGCTTGCCTAAAATTTCTTTTGGCGGATCGTATTGCTCTTCCTCGTAAACCACTTCTTTGTAGCGATTGATGGAAAGTTCATATTTATTTGAGGTGATATCGTCTTTACTCACCCAAAACGCCTTTTGAGTTTTATCGTTCTCCTCACTGGTCGCGGTTGCTTTATCACGCGTTTTAAATTGCGCAACTAAATCAGGCAGGTCGTTTTCTTTAATCGGTGTGCGTTTATCATCTAGCGAGAAGCCATCGGCCTGTACGTCATAAAACCATACATGGTCGGTTGTACCGCCTTTTGTGAAGATCAAAATCGCCGTTGATACACCTGCGTAAGGTTTAAATACCCCGCTCGGCAGTGAAATTACCGCTTCAAGCTGGTTATTATCCACCAGCAGTTTACGCAATTGTTGGTGCGCATTAGATGAGCCAAATAATACGCCATCTGGCACGATAGTCGCTGAGCGACCACCAACACGTAACATGCGCTCTATTAAGGCAACAAAAAGCAGCTCGGTTTTTTTAGTTTTTACTTTACGCAGTAGCTCTGGGCACACGTCTTCTTCATCCAGTGACCCTTTGAACGGCGGATTGGCGAGAATAATTTCCATGCCTGACTTTGCTTCATTCGGGAACTTCTCTAAGAAAGACTGGCTTAAGGTATCTTGGTAGTGAATATCGGGCTGTTTAATGCCGTGCATCACTAGATTCATTGCTGCAACACGTAACATGGTGGCATCAAAATCAAAGCCGTGGAACATATCGGCATCGATGTGTTTGCGTGCGTCTTCGTCAATTAAATTACCTGAATACAAGACGTTTTCAAGCTGTTTGCCGTTACTGTCTAACAGCGGCTTGCCATCGATATCAAATAGCGGCTCGCGTTCAATAGCGTCGGTTGAAGTGTATTTTTCAAGTAAGTACTCGTAAGACACTGATAAGAAGCCACCTGTGCCCGTTGATGGGTCACAAATACGGCTGTTTTTATCAGGGTCCATCATTTCCACCATTGCACGAATAATGTGACGTGGCGTTCTAAACTGGCCGTTAATACCTGCCGTGGTTAACTTACTTAATAGATATTCGTATAAGTCACCTTTAGTATCGGAGTTTTCGAGTGGTAAGTCGTTCACCATCTCTACCGCTTTCACTAATAGCGATTGCTTTTGGATCATCAACTGCGCATCTTTCATAAACTCGTTGAAAATCGCACCCTCGGTTGACTCATCATCACTAGGCTTAGAGAAATACGGAAAAAGCTCGTCTTTAACTAATTTATACAGTTCTTCTGCGCCAAGGTGACGCAGGTTTTGCCAACGCAAGTGCTGCTCGTTGTCATTAAAGCGGCGGGTAAATGGCTTTTTTGTTCTCGCAAAACGCTTTTCATCGGCTTGCTCATTCATATCAAGCATGCGGGCGTACATTAAAAAAGTAATTTGCTCAATTACTGTGAGCGGGTTAGTAATACCGCCCGTCCAAAATTCTTCCCAAAGTTTGTCTATTTTGCTTTTAAGCTGACCTGTGATCATTTTCTCTTTTCCTCTTGTCGAACGGTTTAATTAAACGCTCGACCTACAACTGAATTTCTTTATCTACTGATGTGGATTTTTGTCCAAGCTCCACATCAAACTGTTTAATAAACTGCTCTATCACATCGGCTTGCGCTTCACTAAACACGCCATCTAAGCCCATGTCATGCACTTGGGTAAATGGAGCATCGTAAAGCTGATCAATCTTGATAACGCCATAGCGCACTAGGTGATTTTTTAATAAACCAATAAAACGCTGTTGTTTGGCATTCATATGGGTATGAGTTTGCTGTACGAATTTAGTAAAGCTATGCTCGATTGCCTCTTTATCCATGCCAACAATGGTACGAAGAATTTTATCTAAGCTTGCCGTTGAATCTGGGTAAAACTCTTTCAAAGTATTTAAATCAACATTCGAGTTTTGAATGTGAACCAAAGCATTTAAGCGAGCAATGTCATCTTCTGTAACTGGGCTACCAGCACGGATTTTTTGTAACACGCTATCGGTTTCAAATAGTGGTGCTAAGGTGTTTTCCACTTCTTGACGGAAGATTTGATAGTCAATCGACACTATCTTGGTAGGACGTTCCGTAACCTGATAGTCAGCTTCATCTTCTCTGATGTCTAAGATGACTTCTTGTGAAGGCGGTTGAATACCTTTCTCCCTTAAGTGAATTACGCTACGTAATGCCTTACGGCTATTTTCCAGTGTTTCAAAACCAACTATTGACGCTGTTAAGTTTTGCCAGTATTCCTCTTTTTGAATATCTGCAATAAAGCTAGCTTTTGCACGCACTTCATTTAAGTGCATTTGCAGCTTTTCAATCGTCACCATCAAAGCTTGCCTAGCTAAGTCGATTTGGCTTGGGTCAGTGTATAGCAAGGTTTGGATAATGGCGATTTCATTATCAAATTTATACGCTTCTGACTGGCCCATAATGTTGCGCCACTGCATTAGTGGTGCAATATGCTCATAGAGGCTTGCTTTAGTTTCTGGGGCAAACTGGTTGAGGTACTTTTCGTCTTTGCACGCTTCAACTACCTGCCAATTATCACGCACCGCTATGGTATTCATATCTAGCGAACACACATCTTGATGAATGAGTTTTATCACTTCATCAAACGTTGCAACATCGGCTTTTTTGAGTGCGGTTTCAGCCAATAACAATCGTGACTCAAATAGCTTTTGAGTTAGCGATTTAGACTGTTTAACGTCCTCTTCTTCTGGGTCCATATCGAAATATTCGAAATTTCCCCAATGGTCAAAAATCAAGAAATGGGTTTTGTCTTTGCCAGCACCTTTCTCTCCACCAGCATAGAGATCTTTACACAAACGCGTACCTCGCCCAATCATTTGCCAGAACTTCACTTTCGACTTAATTGGTTTAGCAAATACGAGGTTTACACATTCTGGCACGTCTATGCCTGTATCGAGCATATCGACTGAAATAGCAATACGAACACTGTTTTCTTCTGTCGATTTAAAATCGTCAATAAGCTCTTCAGCACGCTCGTACTTTGAGTGAATAACGCGGCAAAAGTTATTACCCAACTGCGGATACATTTCAGCAAAAAGGTTAGCCATTAGCTCGGCGTGAGCGATATTACGCGCAAAGACAATTGTTTTACCCGGCAATTGACCATCAACATCACGTAAACCTTTTTCCATCAGGTTTCTAATAATTGCTTCATTAGTTCCTGTTATTTTCACTGCATCATCAATTTCTTTTGCGTCGAAATCCAACTCATTAGGATCAATCCCTTGTTCCTCAAGTTGAGCAATTTGCTCGTCGCTAAGATTGTCCTTGCTAATGCCTTCGCGCTGGAATTTAGTAGTAAAGCTAACGATTTTGTAAGGTACTAAATTGCCGTCTTCTATCGCTTGTTCTAGCGGGTAATTCGCCGTCGGCATTTTAAAGTCACAACCAAATAGCTGACAGGTAGAACGAGATACCATTTCAACTGGGGTTGCAGTTAAGCCAACCTCTAACGCATCAAAGTATTTAAAAATGTCGCCGTAAATATTGTAAATAGAACGGTGGGATTCATCAGCAACTATCAGATCAAAATAACCTACATCGTATTCATCACTATATAAATACTTCATCATGCTCGGATAGGTAGCGACGAATATACGAGCTGATTTAGCCGCCGATTTTTTGCTTTTGCCAACTACATATAATGGCTCATTGGTAAATTCGTTAAAGGCATTACCCGCTTGTTTACGTAACTCTTTACGGTCACATAGGAATAAAACACGCTTTGCCCAACCTGCTTCAAGAAGCCGTTTGGCAAGAGCAATAGATACACGCGTTTTACCCGTACCCGTTGCTTGTACAATAAGAGACTTACGGTGTTTGTTGGTGAAACGCTCACAGACACGCGATATGGTTTCCATTTGGTAAATACGACCAGCCACATCGGTATCGATAGGCGTTTGATTGAGATCTTTTTTCAAAGTTCGTTGCTTAATAAGGTATTGCAGCGAGTCTTTTGAGTAATAACCGTAAAGCTTGCGGCTGTTATAGCCTTGGGCATCGTCTAAAATACGAATGTCGTAGCCATTTGAATAGAATATTACAGGGCGTTGACCATATTCTTTTTCAAGTGCATCAGCATAGATTTTCGCTTGCTCACGGCCTTTTTCAACCGATTCACGTGTACGTTTAGCTTCAATAACTGCCAATGGCTTACCATCATCATCCCACAGTACGTAATCAGCTCTTCCGTTTCCACTATTCGTTGGCTGATGAGGCAAATCAACTTCTTTGCCCACTTCATCGGTGCTAGATTCGTCCAGTGATACATTCCAGCCCGCTGCACGTAAATCCATATCAATAATACGGGCACGAGTTTCAGCCTCGTCAAACTTAAAGCTTGATGTGATTTTCTTATTCAATGTTTGCACTTGACTGACTTTTTCAGAGTCAATTGCTTGTTTAAGCTTGGATGCTTCAATTTGTGCAAGTTTTTGCGCTTTTTCAGAAGCTTCCAGTTCCTCTAGTGCTTTCTTTAAACGTGCTTCATTTTCAGCTAGCTGTTTTTCGAGTTGTTTGTTCTTTTTAACAAATTCTGCACCAGATTGGTCTGTAGGTTTTATTTGCTCAGGGATCGTAAACTCAGGACAATCTTCTTGCTGGCCTCCCGCATAAGCCATAAAGAGGTAACTAGCGACAAAGTAACTTTCTTTTAATATCCAGATAGCTTGCTGTTGATCGACTTTCCCTTCGTGCGCGGCTTGGTTACCGCTTTTACGGATCGCATGAAGTTTGTCAGTTATTAAACTAGGTACGACACTTATGAAGTCGTCTGAGGTTAACTTGTCATAGATGTTAGAGTTGGGGAATACAGGTAGGCGAAGCTCCTTGTACAAATAGCCAACCACTTTTTCAGCAAAACATCGTAGTTTTACTAAAGCACTTTGTGGGTCACTGACCACATAGTCTTCTGCAAATGCAGCAAGCTGATGTAATTCAGGCCATTTGGTTTGGATATGTTCAAAATTCATTGATTGCTTCATTCCTGATTATTCCTTGTGTCGCTTCCTATATGGCAAGCACAGTGCCAAATTCGAATTATTGATCTTTTTCATTTTGAATCCCCAATCGCTTCATCCAATTTGTTAGCGTTTGATGATCTTTTAAGCCCAACATTTGGGTAGCGTGTTTTTTAACATTACCGCTTGCCTTTAACGCTGCTTCAACATGGTTTTTTTGATAATTTTCAGTCAGTTGAACTATATCAACTTTATCATTATAAGAAAGCCTAACATCATTACTTTGCTTACCAACTCTCCTGTTTATGATAGCGTCAGACAGTTCCTTTTCACCCACCAACTTTTCATCTGTCCAGAGAAAAGCTCTGTTTAATGTGCTCCATAATTCACGAATATTGCCTAGCCATGATTGAGATAAAATAAATTTAATTCCATTTTCGGAAACTTTTTTACTTACATAGTCTGGGTGTTTTGCACCTGAATCGTTAATTTGTTCTGTCAGTTGTTCAACAATTACTGGTATATCTTCAATTCGATCTCTAAGTGGTGGCATATTAATAATACCCACTGCTAATCGATAAAACAGATCTTCTCGAAAATCCCCTTGTTCAATCAAGATGGTCAAATCTTGGTGGGTAGCCGCAATAACGCGCACATCGACATTAATGGTTTTTGTATCACCAAGTCTGGTAATTTCACCTTGCTGTAATGCCCTTAGAAGCTTAACTTGTATATCAGGTTTTAATTCACCCACTTCATCTAAAAATAAAGTACCGCCATTGGCTTGTTCAAATAGACCTGCATAATCTTTATCTGCACCAGTAAACGCACCTTTTTTATGACCAAACAGTGTTGAATCAACTAGATTTTCAGCAAGCGCACCACAGTTTACGACTCTTATAGGCTTGTTTCCTCTCAGGCTACCTTTATGGATAGCATTTGCCATTAGCTCTTTACCAGTACCTGTTTCACCTAAGATAAGGGCTGGAACTTCAGACGCAGCTATTCTTTTGGCTTTTTCAACCACATCAGTCATTATTTTTGACTTGGCAGTTAATTCTGAAAACGCCTTTTGTACCTTAGGTAATGAGGTCGCTGTATGAGCAATGTTCTTTGAGGCAGACTTTACGTATTCTTTACCGAAATCCAGTGGTATTTCAACTTCTTCAATAACGTTTTTTGGGGACGATTGCACAAAGCGTGCATTGGTCTTACCCTTTCCATGCAGCACAGAAAGAGTTGTCATTGCGGGTGTACCAGAAGTTAGGTTAATCGAGAGCGTGTCAGACTCTTCAGATAACTTTGTGATCCACTTTCCTGTTTCGATTGAAATAGATTGGTAGTCAATTGGACTTTGGATTTGTGCTAAGTGGATTTTAATATCTTCAGATGGTCGGCTTATCATCGCCATCCGCTTTTTCAGAAAGCGCTCAAACGAATCCCACTTAGCTTCATCTTTGTTGGAAAGAATAACTATTTTGTCGAATGGAATTTCAGATTTTGTCGCAAGTGAAACAATAGCCGCGTTTAGCTCTTGATCCATATTTTCAATATCTCGATTACCAAGCCACGTAAAAAGTGTATGCACTGTCCAATTGCTTATTTATATTCATTTGTAATTCATCTTACATGAAATAATAATTTTTACCTAAGAATTCAACCCATTGTTGATACACTTTTCATTCTCAGTATTAGTCTGGTTTCATTGATTTTATTCAGCACATACTCCAATGCAAACCATAAAGAACTCATAGCTTTGTATGCTATAAATCAACCTAATCGCGAACCTCTATATATTCTTTCATAAGCTTCATTTATTCCTAACTCCCTATGAATTCAATGATCACTAGATTTCTAGTCTTCGCAGCAGGGTCAGTGGGATTTTTTTAATCTCAGTCTCATTTAACTTTTTTTCAAACTTTATTTTGACTTTCAAATCTGTGAGCAAAGTAAAGATTTGAAGAAAATGTCTACTACAAAACGCTTCATTGGGAATAAACACAGTATCAACCTGATTTACTGTCAAAACTTTATTTAATTTATCGACTAGTTTATCTAAAGGAATGTGATTAGTGTCAAAGCACTGTGCAGGTAAACTAATTTTTAATTCCTCGCTTGTAAGAACATCTTTGTAAAACTGTTTGATACTTAAAAATGATTGAGTTCTAATCTTTAATGTTTTCATCTTACATACCTCTTGATTTTGATACTTTAGAAGTAATAGAAGAAAAAAATAACTAAATCAAGCAAAAAAAACAAAATAACTCATTGTTTTTAAAGGCATTTAATAAACGTAAAAATAATTATTTATTTTAATATTTATTAAATACAACATCACTAACCATTTGATTTAAAGTTAATTCTTTAAAATCGAAGTGGTTGAACTAGATTGTTTATAATATAAATAGCAGCTTTTAGGCAATTAATTAGTAATAACAAAGTTAGTGGTAATTGTTCGCTTCATCGTTTTCTGGGAAAAAGTGTTCAATCTCTTTTAGAGCAGCTAACACATTTGTGCTGCCAAAATAGTCAGCTATTCGCCAGCAATCGACATTCAGTTTAGTATTATTACAAAAGTAAGTTTTCCGTGGGTCGCCGCCATTACTGAGCATTTTGTTGAATAAACCAACTTCATCTAGCTCTGCCGCCAGCATCAATGGAGTATAGCCTTTAACGGGAGCAGCATGTTCAGCGTTAACATCTGCACCAATTTCAATCAACTGACTCGCAATCAATCTCATATTCTTATTATCGATTCTTTTGTCTAGTTCCCCTGACATAAAACTTGTTAACGAACCTAAAATTTGTCGAAATTTAGGGTCTGAGTTTTGAGCTGACAGAAACTTTAGCTGATCTTCCAGAGTGAAACCCGTAATGCCTGAGTTCGCCCTCCTAATCGAATCTAACACTTCAGGAGTTAACTGCATTTGAAGAACACTGTCCCAATAACGTTTTGGGTCTTTAGCTATACCAATCATCTTTATACAGGCATTCAACGCAGTTTGATTGTCAGTTAAACCTCTATTATTAACGTTTGCCCCCATAGCTAAAACTTTATCAACAACATCAGGTCTACCAGATTGAACCGCCGATATAAGAGGCTGTAGACGCTTTTTGTCAGTACAACGATTCATAGTTTCTTTGCTGTGAGGATATTCTGATAGCAGATGAAATAGAGTGTCGTCTAAAGACCTAAACGGCACCTCCCTTAAGTTTAAAGTCTCTAAAGCCATTAAAATTGCGGTATCCCCTGAGCTACTAGTCAAATTCACATTAGCACCTTGCTTTAGGAGCTTTTTAACTACATCACTTTTTTCCATCTCAGCAAACCAAACCAATTGAGGATATGTTTTCTTCCAAATTTCTCCAATTTTCAGCTTTCTATTCGGGTGTCGATAATCTGGTTTTATCCCATCAATATCTGTAACAACATTGATTCCAATATTAGCCTCAATTTTTGGAGTATTGGCTTCGGGAAACATTCCGGCTTTGGGGAAAACTTTATAAAACGAAGATCTCCAGTTTTGTAATTCCCAATCTTCAATAATGTCTGAAAACTTATTCGATGATTCACTACTTTGAACTGAAGGAATATCATAGTTAAACATCAGCAATGCATTTTTTAAGTGCTTCAAAAATACTTTATCCGGCTTTTCTTGGCTTGCTGCGATAACAATTGCTTCTTCAATTATATACTTTTGATTAATACCAGCTCTGTATAAACACTCCTCAAACCCTAACTTATATAGCGCATTAGCTTCTTCAAGCTGACCATTTAAGGCATACATCCTAGCTTTATGCCACTGTACCCAATATACAAAGTGAGACTTATGCTCTTCGGCAAATAGTTGTTGCTCAAGTTTATCTATTACGGCTTTAAAATATTCAAATTGCCCTTCGCTTTTAACAATAGTGCGCTTCAACCCCTGTTGAATTTCTCCAACCAATGGCAGTAAATAACTAATCCTATCCTTATAGCCTTTTTGATATGATTGAATTAGTTGACTAAATTCATAGGTAGGCTTTGCTCCCCACGACAACACTCGACACTCCTCGAACAACAAAGAACTGCCTTCTTCCTTAGCTGCACGATCAATAATTGACGCAATAAAAAGCAATAGCCTCACTTTTTGCCAGTCAATTTGTTCAGGCCAAGGACCTTGCGACCATGTTTGTAGGAAGAGTAAAGATTGAATGTCTGGTTTATGTTCACCATCTTTCCAAGCTTTAACTTTTGCTTTGTTTTCTTTTTCTAGGGAATTGTAATAGTACTCCCAGCCTCCCTCATTTTCTTCTAACCAAGTAAGAGTTTGTGATGTACAGGTTTCTTGAAATGAAAAAAAAGCTACGTTTAATGGCTTTTTACTTGAAACTAAACACAACGCACGCTCGATAGTATTTACGACGTGTTTGCTTAATAACGTCTTGCAAAGAGCAATTCCTATTTCTGATCGAGATAGTCCCTCAGCGTATATATTTGATACATGATTCATGTATTCCGTTAAATATACATTAAACCCTTGTTTGAAAATTTCACTAATCTCATTACCAAATGTTTTAGATAAGTAATCGATAACCTCATTGGAAAACTCATTTATCAAACGATAATCAGCGGTTTTATCTTTAGCTTTATCATCAAGATGTTTATTGCCAGCTTTTACACCTAAAACCTTTGCAAAGGTTCTCAAAGTCTCTATATGAGTTGGATACGGAAAATCAGACATAGTTGTGCTCCCTGCAAATAATGACTCGAATGTCGTTGGAGAAATTTTTAAATGCTCTTCTATCACTCGGTGATGAAGGTACTGTTATTTTCTTTCCATTTGGGGTTATCAAAGCCCCATGCTTTTTTCTATTAATAAATCGCCAGCCTATTTTACACATTCTGCTAACTAATTTATTTATATCTTTATCGCTACTGTATTTTTTCATAAACAATTAGAGGGCGTCTAAGACGCCCTCGTTTCCTCCTTATTTGCCACATTTTGCTGGCGCATTACCGCGACCACCACCAGACTTATTACCTGTTGTACTAGGCCAGTTGCCACCCGGCCCCGGATGTGAAGAAGGGCCACGACCATTACCAGAGCTTTGATTTGAGTTATTTGATGCTGTTACTAATGACATTGTTAATCACCTTATGTTTTCCGTCCGACATTGGACGGTCTTAACTTTAACTAACAACTCAGATGTTCGCGGTAATCCATGTGGCGGAAAAATTTCATTTTTTACAACTCAAATAAAAACAATGAGTTATAAAAATTTGGGATTAAATAATATAAAGACTCAGGATTACCTCCACGATTTTGCCAAAGTTTTAAATTTTGTTCAGCTATCATTACCCCATCAATTCAAAGCCATGTGAGCTTTCAATGAATACAATAGTAAAAGACTGGCATATCGTTTCTGTCTTTGACGGTGAAGAACCGATTGGAAAAGTTTTATGGGGGATCTGTGTTGATGACATGACATACCGATTCGCTACCAACGATTACATTAGTACATCAAAAATAGTAGAAATCTCACCTCACAATCAATTAATCAAAACTGCTAGTGGCAGTATTTATCAAGTCATAGGTGTAGGCCAAAAAGCTCAAGTGCAAATGAAAGACTTCGAACTGCTTCGCCACGGCTTCAGTCCAGAGCAGATCGCCCAATTGAACTTGTCTTCAATCAGTTCTTTTCATTAACACAATCAAGTGAGAGTTAATTATGCAAGCAAGAACAATTGATTTTCAGAATGCGGAATGCTCCGCCTGCCACAAAAAGCATGTAGATATTAGAACTGAAATAGTTGCACCGTCATCAGATAGGCCTAACGCTATTCGCAAGAAAATTATCTTTCGATGCGAAGATCACCTCTATTATGATGTTGATGATATTGAAAAATTAGCGCTAGTTAAAATACGATTTCAAAAGATAAAAGAAAGTGATCTTGTGGATGGTTTAACTTTCCTGAAACAACTTGACTCTGAATAGAGCATTGATGACTCAGCCTAGACCTTACTTATAGAGGATTACATGCGTATATCTCAGATCGTATCAACTAACGAGCAATTAATTAAAACCTTTAGCGGTAGTATTTATCAGACTTCTGGATAAGGGGCAAAAAAATAGACAAACCGAAGTTTGTCTATTTTTAAATACAAATGTCTAATTTTTAAATACTAGACTACACAAAAAATTAGTCGCGGTATGTCTCAATCGGAGGACATGCACATACTAAATTACGGTCGCCGTATACGTCATCGATACGTGTAACCGTTGGCCAGAACTTGTCTTTAGCAACTGCTGGTACTGGGAATGCAGCGTAAAAACGGTCATACGCGCGGTCCCATTCATTACCTAACACATCAGCTTGTGTGTGTGGTGCAAATACCAGTGGGTTGTTTTCGATAGACCATTCGCCTGAAATGATTTTATCAATTTCACCTTTAATCGATACCATCGCTTCGATAAAGCGATCAATCTCGCCCTTAGACTCAGATTCAGTTGGCTCAATCATTAATGTGCCCGCTACAGGGAACGACATCGTTGGTGAGTGGAAACCGTAATCTTGTAAGCGCTTAGCAACGTCCATTTCTGTAATGCCTGAGGCTTCTTTTAATGGGCGAAGGTCAATAATACATTCGTGGGCAACGCGATTATTACGGCCACGGTATAAAATTGGGAAGTGCTTGCTTAGCTCATTGCTTAAGTAGTTAGCATTTACAATCGCCATTTCTGTCGCTTGTTTTAAGCCCTCAGAGCCCATCATGGCAATGTAAGCCCATGAAATAGGTAAAATAGCTGCAGAGCCGTAAGGCGCTGCCGATACTGCACCATTTCCTTCATTAGTACCTGGTACGTTAATTACGCTGTGGTTTGGCATAAATGGCGCAAGGTGCGATTTAACACCAATTGGGCCAACACCTGGGCCACCGCCGCCGTGTGGAATACAGAAGGTTTTGTGTAAGTTTAAGTGCGATACATCTGAGCCAATAAAGCCTGGGCTAGTAACACCTACTTGCGCGTTCATGTTTGCGCCATCCATGTAAACTTGGCCACCATGCTGGTGAACAATTTCACATAACTCACGAATCGTTTCTTCGTATACACCATGGGTAGATGGGTACGTTACCATGGCACATGATAGGTTTTCAGAGACTTCTTCAGCTTTCGCTTTTAGGTCTTCCATGTCGATGTTGCCGTTTTTATCACAGTTAACAACCACAATTTTCATGCTGGCCATTTGTGCCGAAGCTGGGTTAGTACCGTGTGCAGAACTTGGGATTAAACATACGTTACGGTGCGCATCCCCTCGTGACTCGTGGTATTTACGAATTGCGATAAGGCCTGCGTATTCACCTTGTGCACCTGAATTTGGTTGCAATGAAACCGCATCGTAACCGGTAATGTTAACTAGCCAATCGTGTAGTTCGTTAATCATTACTTGGTAACCTTCTGCTTGGTCTAGCGGGCAGAATGGGTGAAGGTTAGCAAATTCAGGCCATGTAATTGGGATCATTTCAGCGGTCGCGTTTAGTTTCATGGTACATGAACCTAACGAGATCATAGAATGATTAAGCGCTAAATCTTTGTTTTCAAGGCGCTTAATATAGCGAAGCATGTCTGTTTCGCTGTGGTAGCTGTTAAAGTTTGGATGCGTTAGTATTTCATCATCACGCACTAAGCTTGCAGGAATAGACTCGCTGCCATTTGCTTCAACATCAGCAGCAATCGCATCTACGCTTAGGCCATGGCCTTCGCCTAAAATAATATCAAATAACTCAGCAACGTCTGCACGGGTTGTGGTTTCTGATACTGAAATTGAGTATTCACCCGCATGGTTAGTAGCAAAGTTAACACCTTTAGCTACAGCACGCGCAATCACGTCGGCTTTATTTTCATCAACTACCGTTAATGTGTCAAACCAAGTAGTGTGTTTAAGTGCCACACCTTTTGCTTTTAAGCCGGTTGCTAAAATATCAGCAAAACGGTGAATGCGTTGTGCAATGGTTTTTAAGCCTTGCGGGCCATGGTATACCGCGTAAAACGCCGCCATGTTCGCTAGCAATACTTGCGCAGTACAAATGTTTGAATTGGCTTTGTCGCGGCGAATATGTTGCTCACGGGTTTGCATTGCCATACGTAATGCATCGTTACCTAAACGGTCTTTTGATACACCAATAATACGACCTGGTAATGAACGTTTGTACGCATCACGTGTTGCAAAAAATGCAGCATGTGGACCGCCGTAACCCATAGGTACGCCAAAACGCTGTGCTGAACCCAGTACTACGTCGGCGCCTAATTTACCTGGTGCTTTTAATAGTAATAAGCTCATGATATCGGCAGCTACACAGGCAATCGCTTTTTTGCTTTGTACGCCAGCTATTAGGTCAGTTATATCAACAATTTCGCCTGATGTTGACGGATATTGGAATAACGCACCAAAAATATCGTGGTTCACAGCATCGGCAGCTTTACCTACAATAATTTCAAAACCAAATTGCTCTGCACGGGTGCTCACTACGTCAATGGTTTGCGTGTGTACGTCGTCGGCAATAAAGAACGCATTGGCTTTTTTAGCTTTAGATACACGTTTTGCCAGGCCCATAGCCTCGGCTGCAGCGGTTGATTCGTCAAGCAGTGAGGCACTTGCTAAATCTAGGCCGGTAATATCTAGGGTCATAGTCTGGAAATTTAATAGTGACTCTAAACGCCCTTGTGCAATCTCTGGCTGATACGGTGTGTACGCTGTGTACCAACCCGGATTTTCAAGTACGTTACGTAAAATTACGTGCGGTACGTGAGTTGGGTGGTAGCCTTGGCCAATATACGATTTGAAAACTTTATTTTTGCTTGCTACTGATTTTAAGTAGCTTAGTGTTTCAACTTCGGTGCGGCTTTCGCCGATATTAAGACCTTGCTCAAGACGAATACCAGCAGGTACAGTTTGACCGATCAGCTCTTCAACGCTCGATACTTCAAGAGCGCTAAGCATGTCGTTTACTTGCGCTGGGCTTGGCCCAATATGGCGGCGAATAAAATCTTGCTTTTGCTCTAATTGTTCAAGAGATTTGGCGTTTGACATGTGTCCAGATTCCTATGATCCAAAAAAATGTGATTATTACTAATGGGTAACTAGCAATAATAAAAATATGTATGATTTAGCGGCTCACTTTGTATGGAAAAATAAGCGCTTTAATCATAAAAGCCCCAATGTTTTAACATAGAGGGGCTTTTATTAATTAACGATTAGTCTTCGTCAATTGTATGCGCGTAACCTTCAGCGTCTAATAAGTTATCTAACTCAGACTCTTCTGACGCTTTAATGCGGAATAACCAACCGTCGCCGTATGCGTCGTTGTTTACTGTTTCAGGCGCATCTTCTAGCTCTTCGTTAATGGCAACAATTTCACCACTGATTGGCGCGTAAATGTCTGATGCAGCCTTTACTGACTCTGCTACTGCACAGTCTTCGCCTGCATCTACTTCGTGGCCTACTTCTGGTAATTCAACAAATACCATGTCGCCAAGTAGTTCTTGCGCATGCTCAGAAATACCAACAGTGTAAGTGCCGTCGCCTTCGTTACGAACCCACTCGTGTGAAGGTGCGTATTTTAACTCGCTAGGGATATTGCTCATTTTTTTCATCCTTTGGTTTAGATTGGGAGAATACCAATGAATAAGGCTAACTTATTTATTGGTATAACCAAATTATTTAGATTATTGATTTACCGTTACGTACAAAGCCCGATTTAACTACTTTTACGTTAACTAATTTTTTACGCATTTCTACTTGAGCCGTGTCGCCGGTTGAACGCGGTACACGTGCTAATGCAACACTATAGCCCAATGTTGGTGAGAATGTGCCAGATGTAATAACACCTTCACCACCATCAACAATTACTTTAGAACCACTGCGTAGTACGCCTTTTTCTTCAAGAATAAGACCTACTTGCTTGTGAGTGCTTTTTTCTGCACGCTGTTTTACCAAAACATCACGACCAATAAAGTCACGATCCTCTGGTTCCCATGCAATAGTCCATGCCATGTTAGCAGCCAGTGGTGATACGCTTTCGTCCATATCTAGGCCGTAAAGGTTCATACCGGCTTCTAAACGCAATGTATCACGCGCGCCTAAGCCCGCAGGCGCTACACCGGCATCAAGCAATTGCTGCCATAAATCGGCGGCTTGCTCGTTTGGTACTACAATTTCGTAACCGTCTTCGCCAGTATAACCTGTTGTAGCAATAAATAAATCACCGGCTTGAACACCAAAAAATGGCTTCATGCCTTCTACTGCAGCTTGCTGGTCTGCGTTTAATACCTGGGCTGTTTTAGCACGTGCATTAGGGCCTTGAACCGCAATCATGGCGTATTCTGGGCGCTCAGTAACCGTTACAGCAAAATCGCTCGACACTTTAGCTAAATGTGCTAAATCTTTTTCACGAGTCGCTGAGTTAACCACTAAGCGATAAAATGTTTCGCTAAAGTAGTAAATAATTAAGTCGTCGATTACGCCGCCTTGCTCGTTAAGCATGCCAGTGTAAAGCGCTTTACCTGGTACAGTTAACTTAGCAACATCATTAGCCACTAACTTGCGTAAAAACGCTTGTGCTTGCTCACCTTGTATATCAACAATGGTCATGTGCGACACATCGAACATACCCGCATCGTTACGCACGGCGTTGTGCTCTTCTATTTGTGAGCCGTAGTTAATTGGCATTTCCCAGCCATGAAAATCAACCATTTTTGCGCCGGCTTCAAGGTGCTTTGCATGTAATACTGTTTTAGAAGTCATAATATTCCTTCACTTTTAAATTAACCCATGTGTGTGGGCGTGGCCTCAATTAAATGAGGGGGAATAACATGGTAGCCATTAATACGCCTACCAAATTGTAATCTTTAAGTTTTACTCGTTAGGCTGCTTGGGTGTTGGTAACACTAAAGCCCTGTTGCTGCATATACTGTTGCCACTTATCAAGGGTGGACGTTTTAGCAATAACAATAAACTGCTGTTCATTGTTTTGATCTACTGCAGTAACAAACACATCACCACTTTGCGCGCCATAGCAAAGCTGCGCATCAGCAAGGCGTAACCCTGGGGTTAGTTTAAATGCCTCTACTAAGGTATCAAATGCATTGTCGCCTTTTAAAGTAAAGGTTGCTAAATCGGTGCGTACCACAAAGTCGATATCGTATCTAAGCTGTTGCTCGTTAATGAGCGCTTGTAATTGCAGGCTGGCATTAACTGGAAGCACAAATCGAAAGGCGGTTTCGCTAAAGTAATAAACGGCGTAGCTAAAATCAGAATTTAAATCGCCATCCAGTGTGCCTTTAAAGCCAAAGCCACTGGCGGTAAGTTTGGTGAGGTCATGACCTAAAATAGCACTTAAAAATACCGATGCTTCACTACCACTAAAGTCAATAACAACGTGACTGCTATCGGCTTGTAAGGCATTAATAACCGCGCTGTTAGCGTTGCTATGGCGGGCAAACATAATCGGGTTAAAAGTCATAACAAATACCTATCAATCTTTAATAGCAAAAGTATATTGCGCAAGCCTTACAACAACAAATTGTAATTACTTATCAATTGATAAATAATACTTATATATATAGCCATATAAATAGTAATTTTAAATATGAAAAATATTTCAACCGACAGTTTACGAACTTTTGTTATGGTGGTTGAGGTTGGTGGATTTGCCAAAGCAGGCGATTTACTTGGCCTTTCGCAACCTGCGGTGAGCTTACAAGTAAAACGCTTAGAAGACTTACTCGGCTATAAATTATTTAAAAAGCAGGGGCAACGACAAGTGCTCAACCAATATGGCGAGTTATTACTGCCGATGGCAAAGCAAATGGTGCAGCATAACGATGCCATTTTGCAGTTGTTCACCTCAGAAAGTGTAACCGGTAAAGTGCGCTTGGGGATCCCTAGCGAATTTGCCGCGCGTATTTTGCCCTCCATTATTGGCGATTTTGTGGCGCTCTACCCCGAGGTATCACTTGAAGTAAAATCACGTTTAAGTAAACACCTACTCTCTGATGAGCGCCAAGATCAATTTGATTTAGTGTTAGCGCTTAACGAGCAACTTGACTCAGAAAAATTCCCTATTTTTATTCAAGACCAATTAGTGTGGGTGGGCGACCTATCACTGGCACAAAATGAAACGGTAACCTTAGTGACCGCGCCTGAGGGCTGTATTTACCGACGCAGAGCAACTCAGGCGCTTGAAAAAGCGGGCATTAAATACCGTATTGTTTACAGTAATGCCGATTTAACCGGTTTAATTGCCGCATTAAAAGAAGGCTTAGGTATAACAGTGCTTGCAAAAAGTACCGTACCTAACGATTTAGCCTATCACTTACACACTAAGCATTTACCTGCGCTTGGCAGCATAGGTATTAGTTTAGTAAAAACCGCCAGCGAACCTGAAAACGCGGTATTTAAACTCGCCGAATTTATTAAGCTGCGCTTAGGCTATCCCACTGCTTAAATAACCTGAACTCTGGATAATAAATCTATCCCACACAGAGTTCAGGTTAAATTAACCGCCACCAGCCAATACATTATCCTAATTTTATAAGATTAGAATAAACACTTAGTTAAAAATGTTATAAAAATAGCGTGTTTTTACGACAAATGTAAATATAACTAAAACTTAATAATATTGATTCTCATTCGTTAACATGTTTAAATTACGCCAATTTTAGTAGTTGAACTATTTTTAGGGTAATCAATGTCACATAAATTTTTAGTTTCCTCGTTAACTGCAGCCGTAGCGCTGTCTTTAAGTGCTACAGCAATGGCAAAAGATGCCGGCGGCGTTGAACGCAACTTTGAACAAATTACCGTTATTGGCTCACAAGCAGCAATTAACGATATTCCAGGATCGGCTACATTTATCTCTGATGAAGAGTTGCAAAAATTCGAATTTACCGATATTTCTCGCGTATTAGCATCTGTACCAGGTGTATACGTTCAAGAAGAAGATGGCTATGGTCTGCGTCCTAACATTGGTATGCGTGGCACAGGTACTGGCCGTAACGATAAAATTTCAGTAATGGAAGACGGCGTACTCGTTGCACCGGCTCCTTACTCTGCACCATCGGCTTATTACTTCCCGACTATGGGTCGTATGGAATCTATTGAAGTATTAAAAGGTGCTGCCTCAGTTAAATATGGCCCGCGCACTACCGGTGGTGTATTAAATTTACTTTCTCGCAGCTTACCAACTGAAGAAAATAGCTCTATGGGTATGGTTGACGCGGCACTTGGTAGCGATGGTTACTATAAAGGTCACGCTTACTTCGCTAAAGAAAAAAATAACACAGCGGGCTTAATTGAAGTATTTTCTTACGGCGCTGATGGTTTTAAAGAATTACCAGTAGGCGATGACAACACTGGTTTTGAAAAAAATGACGTACTGGTAAAATTTGGCCATACCTTTGGTGAAAACGATGCCCACAACATTGAGTTTAAAGCTAAGTACTCTGAAGAAACATCAGACGAAACGTACATGGGCTTAACTAACGCCGATTACCAAGAAAATCCTAACCGTCGTTATGCGGCATCGCAAAATGATGAGATGAACACCCGTCATAATGCATACCAAGTAAACTATGCATACCGCTTTGGTGAAGGTTACGAATTTTTAGCAACCGCTTACTTAAATGACTTCCACCGTAACTGGTACAAAGCCAGTAAAGTAAGCGAAAGCTACCTTGAGCAATACAGTGAATTTGAAGCAAACCCAACGGCTGAAGGCATCGAAAACATAGGTGTTAAAGCTAATAACCGCGACTACCAAGCCAAAGGCGTACAGTCTGAATTACACATTCCAGCGGGCGATCACTACATTACGGTTGGCGTACGTTACCACGAAGACGAAATGGATCGTTTCCAGTGGGAAGACAAATACACGCTTAATCAAGATTTAAGCATGACTCTTACTTCGCAAGGCGCACCTGGCTCTAATAGCAATCGCTTAGACAGCGCAAAAGCAAGCACCCTATTTATTCAAGACGAATGGACAATGGATGCATTAGTAGTGAGTGCAGGTCTGCGTTATGAAGACATTACTATTACCCGTGAAGAATGGGCTAAATCAGATCCAACTCGTAGCCAAGGCTTAACGAAAGATATTTCAAACGATACTGAAATTTTAGTACCGTCTTTAGGTGCTACTTACACACTTAACGACAACGTAACGTTACTTGCCGGTATTCAAAAAGGTTATGCACCCGCAGCGCCAGGCAATGCAGACCAAGACGAAGAAGAAAGCGTCAACATTGAGTTTGGTTCTCGTTTTAATGCAAACGGCTTTAACGGTGAAGTGATTGCATTCTACTCTGATTACGACAACATGCATGGTAACTGTACTGCTGCAGTCGGTTGTAGCGACGATAACATTGGCGACCAATACAACTACGGTGAAGTAGAAGTATCGGGCTTTGAATTTAGCGCTGGTCGAACGTTTAATACTGCATCAGTTGCGTTCCCAGTTAAACTGACTTACACCTACACTGATTCAGAGTTTAAAAACACATTTGATTCAGAAATTTGGGGCTCTGTAGAAAAAGGCGATGCAATGCCTTACGTACCAGAAAACCAAGTTGCTTTATCATTTGGTGCCGAAGTGAATAACTTTGTTGTTAACAGCCAAATACGTTACGTATCGGATGCACATGCTGACCTTTCTGACTCAGGCTTAAATGCGATTGATAGCCGTGTTGTATGGGATTTAGCTGCTAAGTACTTAATTGATGAAAATCAAAAAGTATACCTAAGCGTTGATAACCTGTTTGATAAAACCTACATTGCTAACCGCGCAAATGGCGGTATTCAACCTGGTAAGCCACGCTCAGTACAAATGGGTTACTCTTACAGCTTTTAATAAAGCGCTAACTTAAAAGTACAAAAAAGCCGAGATTGATGTAATCAATCTCGGCTTTTTAATGCCTATGTGATTAGCTTAGGCTTAATTTGTTTCAGCGCGCTGGCGTAACACTTCAAATAAACAAATGCCGGTTGCTACCGATACATTTAAACTTGAAACCGTGCCTGCCATTGGGATTTTAACGAGCACATCACAATGCTCACGTGTTAAGCGGCGCATGCCCTCGCCTTCAGCACCCATCACAATCGCCATTGGGCCTGTTAAGCTGGCATCAAATACATGTGTGTCGGTTTCACCGGCAGTACCTACAACCCAAACGCCCGCGTCTTTTATTTCACGTAATGTACGTGCAAGGTTAGTTACCTGAATAAGCGGTACCGTTTCTGCTGCGCCACAGGCTACTTTACGTGCTGTGCCATTAAGCTTTGCTGATTTGTCTTTAGGAACAATCACCGCATGTACGCCCGCTGCATCGGCACTACGTAAGCAAGCGCCTAAATTATGCGGATCGGTAATGCCATCAAGTACCAGTAAAAATGGCGTGTCTTCGCGTTCAATGATCTCATCAAGATCTTTTTCATTAAACACTCGCGCCGCTTTTACGTTGGCAATAATGCCTTGATGCTGTTCATCTTTCGCTTTGTTATCAAGCGCTTTTCGTTGCATAAACTGTACTGAAATACCAAACTGACGCGCTTGCTCAATCACAGGCGATAAACGCTTATCATCACGCCCCTTAAGGGCGTATATTTCTATAAAGCGCTCTGGCTCTTTTGCTAAAATTGCTTCAACAGAGTGAAAGCCAAAAATTAATTCATTACTCACGAATTGTTTGCTCCTGGGCTACTACGTTTACGGGCATTTTTACCTGGTCTTTTAGGCTTTTTGACCGCTTTCTTTTTGGTTTTTTTCTTCGCGGTGGTGTCATCCGCTTTTACTTTAGACTTACCCGCTGCCTTAGTTTTACTTGCAGGCTTTTTTCCACCTTTTGGTTTTTTACTGTCGCTTGCTGACTTTTTACCCGGTATTTTACCGGCTTTAAGTTGCGAGCGAACGCTTGCTGGGGCATTCTTTTTTGGCGCACGACGACGCGCATAACGATCTTGAGCCACATCGCCTTTAAGCGTTAAGTTAATTCGGCGATCATCTAAGCTTACCGAGGCAACTTGTACAGTTACTTTATCGCCTAAACGATAAACCGTATGTGTGTGTTCACCCACCAAGCAATGTTTAGCCGCATCATGTTGGAAGTATTCATCACCTAAATTAGTAACATGAATTAATCCATCAATTTGCAAATCATCTAAACGAATAAATAAACCAAAATTAGTAACCGATGAAATAACCCCGTTAAACTCCGTGCCTACATGATCTTGCATGTATTCACATTTTAGCCAATCGGCTACTTCACGGGTGGCATCGTCTGCGCGGCGCTCAGTGGTAGAACACTGCTCACCAAGTTGATCGACTTCATCATCGCTGTAAGCGTATTCACCTGAGGTTTGTTGACCTTGCGCTTTTAATACCGCTTTAATTGCACGGTGTACCACTAAATCTGGGTAACGGCGAATTGGCGAGGTAAAGTGTGCGTAGGCCGATAATGCTAAACCAAAGTGACCTATGTTATCTGGCTGATATACCGCTTGCTTCATTGAGCGCAGTAGCATAGTTTGAATAAGTTCAGCTTCAGGACGGTCCCCTAAACGAGCCAACACATGAGTGATTTCTTTCGGGGTGGGTTCATCGCTTAGCGTGCTCTCAATACCCAACTCAGTTAAAAACTGAGTAAAGTTGCCCAGTTTTTCGCTATCAGGTTCATCATGCACTCTAAATAACGCACTTGCTTCATGTTTCTCAAGTAATTTAGCCGCCGATACATTGGCTAAAATCATACATTCTTCAATCAGCTTGTGCGCATCGTTACGAATAACTGGCACAATAGATTCTATTTTACGCTGTGCGTTAAATACAAAACGGGTTTCGAGTGTTTCAAATTCAATTGCACCACGCTCTTGGCGTGCCGCTTTTAATGCCATGTACATTTGCTGTAAGTCAGTTAAATGCGGCACTACAGCTGCGTATTCTTTACGGAGCTTTTCGTCATTTTGTAAAATGGCATTTACTTTGGTGTAGGTTAAACGAGCATGCGAATTCATTAGTGCTTCGTAAAACTTATAGCCCGACAGCTTACCCTCTTGCGATACGGTCATTTCTGCAACCATACACAGGCGATCAACCTCAGGGTTAAGCGAACACAAACCGTTAGACAATACTTTTGGCAGCATTGGAATAACTTGCTCAGGGAAATACACTGAGTTACCGCGCTCTATCGCTTCTTTGTTAAGCGGCGTGTTCATACCTACATAATGGGATACATCGGCAATGGCTACCCATAAACGCCAGCCACCTGATTTTTTAGGCTCACAATAAACTGCATCATCAAAGTCGCGAGCGTCTTCGCCATCAATAGTGACAAGTGGTAAGCCGCGTAAATCAACACGGCCTTGCTTATCGGCTTCTTCAACAAATTCACCTAAGTGGGCAACTTGCTGCTCAACTTCTTCAGGCCACACGTGTGGAATATCGTGATTACGCAGCGCAACTTCAATTTCCATACCCGGCGCTAAATGCTCGCCCAGTACGTCAATCACTTTACCTACCGCATTCATATTGCGGCTTGGGTTTTGAGTTATTTGCACTTGCACCATTTGGTTGTGGCGTGCGCCTTTTTCGTTACCCGGTAAAATAATAATATCTTGGGTAATGCGCGGATCTTCAGCAACCACCACAGCAATACCATGCTCAACAAAATAGCGGCCAACAATAGGCGCTCGCTCATTAGTAAGCACTTTAATAATACGGGCATCGCATTTTGAGCCTGAACCACGCTTAGTGCCTTTCGCAAGAACAATGTCGCCATGTAGCACCATATTCATTTGATGCTTGGCAATAAACCAGTCTTTGCTCTCGCCTTCAACTTCTAAAAAGCCAAAACCGTCTCTGTGACCGACAACTTTGCCTTTGGTTAAACCGGCTTCGTCAATCAGGGCATAACATTTAAATTTATTAAAATACAATTGCCCGTCGCGCTCCATGGCACGAAGTCGGCGCTTAAATGCTATTTGTCGTTCTTCATCGTTGACCGCGAGTTCTTCGCATAGTTGCGTGTAATTAGCAGGTTTTGAACGCTCTTGAAGGTGAGTAAGTATAAACTCACGACTAGGGACTGGGTTTTCGTACTTTTCTTGTTCTCGACTGAGATTTGGATCTTGGTTTGACATTCACTATCTTGTTAGTTGGTTATGTAAGCATTTTAACTCATATACTCGAAATGAGACAGGTAAAAGCCATTAAACTTTTAATAAAGCGTTATTAGCTTTTGCATTTTGTAGCAATGTAGCTAAATAACACTTAACACCTACTTAATTAATGCACATGAAAGTGAGTAAATTAACTGTAGTTATGTTTACTCACTTTTATAAAAACAGCTTACTTTTGCTGTAGTTTCTTCCACAATAGCGTGCTGATGTTTTCAATAAAAGCCGAGTCTTGTGCAGCCATAACATCGAGTATTGGTTTGTTCATTTGGGTTTTGTTTTGAGCGTATATCCAACGATTTTTATTAAAGCTTTGAGCAAACTCTAACACACCCGCTTGCAAGGCTTGCTCATCAGCAAAAATTGCTTCTACCACATTTTGTTGTAACAATTTTTGCGCATCAACACGCTCGCCAGTCATAGCTAAGCGGTTAAAAAATTGAGGATTAATCGCTTTATTAATAATCGGAAACATAGACGGTACAAACGGTACCAGTACATCAACTTCAGGAAAGCAGAAAAAGCCTTTGTCAGATTTCATAAACCGAAAATCACAGGCACATGCCAACACCGAGCCATTACCATAAGTGTGACCGTTTAATGCAGCAATGATAGGCATAGGAAACGTCACTATGCGTTTAAATAACTGCCCTATCGAATCCATAAAATCGGCAATAACTGTAGGCGTGTTATCTGAACTTGCCATCCACTGTAAATCTATTCCCAATGACCAGCTTTTATCGCTGCTTGAGGTTAATACTACGGCGTTAATATCGCCATTGGCTTCTATGCTATCTAAGTGTTGATTAAGTTCAGCTATAAAACTAGGGTTATGGCGGTTTTCAGCGGTATTCATGGTAAGTATTGCCACGCTTTGCTCAGTGGTAATCTTTATTAATGCGGTCATTCGAGCCTCTTTGAGTGCATTTAGCTGCGCTTTTAGCACTTTTCGTTACTTTTATAGTTATAAACAGCATAGTAACGCGTAGTTTTGATTTTACAATCGCTATTACACTTAAAAAATTAATCCCCTAAATAATTGCATATTAATTATTAAGGCTTTTAAAAATTTCATCTTAAGTAATTAATAGTAATGTTAAACTGCATTAAAAGCAGCGCAAGGAAACGTCATGCAGTCCCAACAACAAAGCTTAATTTACTTACACATTGCCGTCCTTTTATTTGGCGGTACCGCCTTATTCGCAAAGCTAATTGGTTTAAATGCATTAGATATTACCGCTTATCGCGCGGCTATTGCTGGGGTGGCAATTTGTGTGCTACTAATTTTGCAAAAAAAACCAATTAAGCTGCATCACGCCAAAGATTATATGATTGCCATTTTATTAGGCGTTGCCGTAGGTATTCACTGGGTAACCTACTTTGCAGGCATGCAATTGGCGGGAATTACCGTGGGCATGTTAGCTTTTTTTACCTATCCCGTGATCACGGTATTTTTAGAGCCTCTATTTAATAAAAGTAAGCCCAAAGCAAAAGATATAATAAGCGCTATAGTGGTGATTATTGGCATTTATTTATTGATCCCTAACGTTAATTTAGGCGATGACATCACTTTAGGCGTTGTGACGGGGGTGGTATCAGCATTGTTTTTTGCTATTCGTAATATTACCCATAAACGCTACTTTAGCGAGTATGGTGGACCGCAAACCATGTTTTATCAAACGTTAGTGGCAAGCCTGATGCTATGTGCATTTATTGAAGTACCCATAACACAAATTAATGATACTGATTTAATATTGCTGCTTATTGCCGGTGCGGTGTTTACTGCGATGCCGCATTCGTTATTTGCAGCGAGTTTAAAAAATTTATCAGCAGCGACCGCTGGATTGATTTCTTGCTTACAGCCCCTTTATGGCACAATACTGGCTATAATTATTTTGCACGAACGCCCCTCAGTGATGACCCTGATTGGTGGTGCACTGATTGTTAGTGCTGCGTGCTTTGAAACTTGGTCAATCTCAAGGAAAAAGCAACCATGAAAATATTTGCTCATAGAGGCACAAGCACACACTTTCCTGAAAATACACATAGCGCCATTATGGCGGCGTTAAAAGCAAATGTAGATGGCATTGAGGTTGATGTACAAAGCGCACTTGATGACTACGTGATTATTCATGATACCTACCTAGATAGAACCACTAATGGTAAAGGTAAAGTGTGCGACCTAAGCGCTCAGCAAATTCAACAATTTGATGCGGGAAATGGTGAGCAAGTGCCTACCCTACAACAACTAATTGACTGGAATAGCAACCAAACCTTACTTAATTTAGAGCTAAAACATACTTTTGAACTAGAAAAGTTTGCTGCGCAACTAGAAATGAATATTACTGCAAATAAGATATCAGCAGACAATATTTTAGTTTCATCATTTAATCATCATCAACTACACTGGCTAAAGAACCGCTTGCCTTGGCTTAAAATTGGCGCACTTACTGCATCAATTCCATTGCAGTATGCGAAGTTTGCTGAAGACTTACAGGCCTTTAGCATTCATGTTGACAAAAACTTTATGAACAAGTCGTTTGTTGACGATGCCAAACTGCGCGGCTTACAGGTGTTTGCCTACACCGTAGATGAAGTTGAAGATATTAAACTGATGCTTGCCTGTGGTGTTGATGGCATTTTTACTAACGACCCTGAACGAACTAAGCATTTTTTGGCGCAATTAAATGAACTATAACTAATTATTTAATTGCTATTTATGCTATAAAAACAATAATTTAGTAGGTCACTATTTAATGAGTAGCTACATGCGTATTTATAATTTTTTAGAACAAACTCTATTTTTTACTTTAACCCGAAAAATAGTGGGTAATTTAAGCTTTGTATTTTTATTTCAAGCTATTACATTATTTTGGTTACACAGTAGCCTCTCTGAAAATCAACAAAGCACAGGGCTATTTTGGGCATTAACCCTGCTGATTGTTGCCGGTTTTATATTTACTATTTTTTATATGCGCTTTTTAATTGTGCGCCCGGTAAAAGCCATGCGCGATACGTTGATTAATATTAATCAACAAGATGCCAACTTAGCTGCCAAACTTCCTCATTTTACTTTTGATGAATTTAGAGATTTAAGTGAACAATATAATCAGTTTACTACGCATTTAAACAGCTTATTAAGTACGACCTACAGCAGCGCTCAGGAAAGCGTGCAAAGTAATAGCCAAGTAACGCAATCAATGCAGCACACAGAGCAGCTAAGCGAACAGCAAATTAACTTAAGCCACACCATAATTAATGCCAGCAACCAAATTACCCAAAGCCTACAAGATATAGTAAGTAACACTGATAGCGTACATCAGGTAAATAATGAACATCTTAGTTTTGTTAAGCTCTCTGCGAGCGAACTGTCAAAACTGGTTGAACAGGTGAGACTTATTAATGAAATGCTGGGTAGTTTTTCTAAAACGATTGCAGGCTTAAAAGAGAATAGTGAAAACATTCGTAGCATTTTAAAAATGGTAGAAGAGTTTTCTGATCAAACTAATTTATTAGCGCTTAATGCGGCAATTGAAGCAGCGCGCGCCGGAGAAGCTGGGCGAGGTTTTGCCGTGGTTGCCGATGAAGTTCGCACCCTATCGGTTAAAGTAAGTGATGCAACCCGCCAAATTAGTGATTTTATTACCCAAATGAATGAGCTGGTTAATGAAACCAATAAAGAGTCTCAGCAGTTAATTAGTCACTCTAATAACGCACAAGCTGCAATCAACGATACCTCAGAAGGTTTTGGAAAAATGCTCAATGAATTTGAGCATAATCAGCAGCAATTACAGCAAATAGCTAACGCAGTTCATTTACTTGAAGATACACAAAATCAAACTCATGAATCGGTTGAACAAATTGTGGCGCTTGGCGAACAAGCAAAGCAACAAATAGACACCGCATTGCATGACTCTGAGCAATCACAAAAACTAAGTCAACAAACCCAACAACAGTTAAAGCGTTTTGTAGGCTAGGGTCTGCTGATCTTTCAAGGTTAAATTTGCAGCAGTCTGTTTGGTATTTAGGCAAGGCAGGGCCTATGTGGTGTGGTTATTCCCCATAAATAGGCGATAACGCAGCATCAATGCCAAACAGGCGCTGCCCAAAGGGTTCTGCCTAGGGGCAATTAACTCTTTGTTGCTCGGTTTTTACTTAGCCCACTAGGTTACAAACCTCGCGCCGCGATTAAATCGCCCCTAATTTGAACAAATTTCAATCCGCAAAGGTCAACAGACCCTAGTTTTACCCAAGCCGCGATTATGCTAAATTACGCGGCTTATAATATAACTGTGTGAAGCATGTGAGCGACGTCAATCTAAATTATGAACAGCTAGCCCAGCAAATAAAGCTATGGGGTCAAGAACTTGGCTTTAGTGAAGTGGGTATTACTGACATTGATTTAACTAAGCATGAAGCACAGCTGCAGCGATGGCTTGATGCGGGTTTTCATGGCTCAATGGATTATATGGCAGCCCATGGTATGAAGCGTGCTCGCCCTAATGAGCTAGTACCCGGAACACAGCGGGTTATTTCAGTTAAAATGAATTACCTCCCACCTGATTCAGGCTTTGCCAAAAACCTTAAAAATACCGAAAAAGCCTATATCAGCCGATATGCCCTTGGCCGTGACTATCATAAGTTGATGCGCAACCGAATCAAACAGTTAGGTAAAAAAATTGAACAACATGTGGGTGACTATAGCTTTAGGCCTTTTGTTGATTCAGCCCCTGTACTTGAACGTCAACTCGCTGAAAAAGCGGGATTAGGCTGGCGCGGAAAGCATTCTTTATTAATAAATAAAGAGGCGGGTTCTTGGTTCTTTTTAGGTGAGCTTTTTGTCGACTTACCTTTACCTATTGATAACGAAAACACTTTTGAGGGCTGCGGCAAATGCGTTGCCTGCATAACACTATGCCCCACTGGTGCTATTGTAGAACCTTATGTGGTTGATGCGCGTAAGTGCATTTCGTATTTAACTATAGAGCATCAAGGTGCTATTCCTGAGCAATACAGAACATTAATGGGAAATCGCATTTATGGCTGTGACGATTGCCAATTGGTATGCCCATGGAACCGCTACGGAAAAATTACTGATGAGGCTGACTTTCATCCTCGTACACAATTAAAAAACAAAGATTTACTCGAGTTATTTGCTTGGGATGAAACTACCTTTTTAAAAAATACCGAGGGCAGTCCAATCCGCCGCATTGGCCATGAACGTTGGCTACGAAATATAGCCGTTGGCTTAGGTAACGCAGATTTTAGCCCGGCAATTATTGCTGCACTCGAAGATAAGCGCCAAACGGTAAGTGACTTGGTGGGTGAACATATAAATTGGGCACTCGCCCAGCAACACGATAAACAAAGACAAAAGTTGCGTAAAACGGCACGGCTAATTCGTATTGTTGAAAAAGGCCTCCCCAGAGACGCGTAAGCCTTTTACCTTTTTTTGTAATCACTTTCTCTGTGAACTCTTAGCCCTCTTTGTGCATAATTTACTAACATCTAATTTAACACAGAGAAGAAAATGAGGAGTAAATGAGAAACCACTATTAAAGTACAGCTCTTAGTTAACCTGTAACGCACACCTTTCGTATTTGACCTTCAAAGGCGCGACATAAAATCGCTGCTACAGGTTCTTTGCCTAATCGTAGCAAGGGATTTACCCCGCGCCTCGCAGCCCGTAGCCCGCACCTTTAGCCTTTCAACAATAAAGCGAGATCTTGCTCTATCTCTGCGAACGCTTTTTTAACCTGATCAACAGATTCTTGGCGTGCCACCGAATTTTGAATCGTTTCGTCGACCTTTTTGTAAATAAACACTTCCTGGTCTTCATCGAGTCCCATGGTTGGGATCCGCTCTTCTAACTCCTCTTGAAGTTGTTTAAATACTTTTTCGTTATTTATCCGGCTGTCGTTAAGCAATCCAATTAAACTATGAAACTTACTGTGAACAGTACTCGCCACTTTGTTTAATCGCTCTTGCTGCGAAACCAACATTTTCTTAGTAGTAATAGCCCGCAATTGCTGTTCGGTTACACTTACAATAAAACAAATATGATCACGTATACGCCCATGCTTCTGCTCATCTTGTTCTGGCATATTCAAAATCAATAAACTGACAAACTCGTAATTAACCAAAATACGATGAGAAAACTCATGTAACCTACCTTTGTTTTTAAGCATTTCAAATAACTCAATCACAATCGGCGAACACACACCGTTTAAAGCAAAGTGCGATTTGGTGTCGTTACATCTAAATTCAATATTACTTTGTAGACCAAATGTCTGTAAGCACTCCACTAATGCCTTACCTAACTCCTCTACATCGTTGATAAAACCGATATTTTCAATATAGTTAACTATCTGACCCATTTCACTGCTATTTGCCATAGCATTAAAAGCGGTTGAGGTTGCTTCTTTTACTTGCTTTTCAAGCTGTTGTTTTTCTATTAATACTTGATTTAACTTATTCAGCTTTTGCTTAAGCTCATCGTGCCCAAACGGTTTTACAATATAGTCTTCAGCACCTACTGAATAACCTTCCATACGTTCCTCAACAGTCCCCCTTGCCGATACAAACATCACTATAATATCTTGTGTATTAGGGTTCGCTTTGAGCTCTTTACATACTTCGTAACCATTCATTTTTGGCATGCTTACATCAAGTAAGATAACCTGCGGCATATACTCTTCAACCATGCTCAAGCATTCTGGGCCACTCGAAGCCAGCTTAAGTTCAAAATCTAATTCCTCTAGGATTTCTTCTATTATCTCGAGGTTAAATGGTTCATCGTCGACTGCAAGAATTTTAGTTAAAGCCATAATTTTTCGTCCATATAAATCGTGTTCATTAAAACAATTCGGTTATTAGCTACTATTTTTCACTAATTGCTCATCGGCTAAATATTCATCGAGGTTTATTTCCAAAGGAACCTGAATGCTAATGGTTGCCCCACCAAGTTCGTTATTACAGGCTTTTATAGTTCCTTGATGTAAAGAAACAAATTCACGGCACAGCGTAAGTCCTAATCCTGTCCCCCCTGCGCCACTATTTGTTTTGCTACTTTGCACAAATTTTTGAAAAACAGTTTCAAGCTCGTCTTCTGGTATACCAATTCCGCTGTCTATTACTTCAATATTTGCACACCCACTGTCTATTTCCAATGCAACTTCGATAGTGCTATGTTCTTCGCTAAATTTTAATGCATTACTCAATACGTTTCTAAGTATCTGATTAATTTGCTCTTCATCGCATTGCGCTATAACAGGCGGCTTATCTGATTTAAATGCAATTTTAATATCTTTTTCTATGGCAATTCCGGACACATCATCAATACTTGTTTTAACAATAGTCGTTAAATCGCATGCTCGCGGGTTAAATGGGAATTTACCTACATCTAATTTCGACAAATCGAGTAAATTGTTAAGTAAAGAAAGCAGCCTTTGTCCACTTGATTCAATTCGGGTTAAGTATTTTAAAAGTTTATCTTTACTAAAATCATCATCTTGAAGCTTACTGAGACCAAAGCGTGAAAAACTTAGTATAGAATGCATAGGGGTTCTAAGCTCATGTGACATATTAGCTAAAAACTCTGATTTACTTAAATTAGCTGCTTCAGCAATGTTTTTCGCATGCTCAAGTTGCGAAGTCCGCGCTCTTACCTGCTCTTCTAAAAGATCTTTGGCCTCAAGTAATAAATCTTCTTTTTGCTTTAAATGAGTTACGTTTTTAAAAATAACCGCTAACGCTATCTCACCATGATGATCAATCTCATTAAATGAGCCAACGAGCGGAATTTTACTCCCATCTTTACAGACAATATGTAAGTCGCAACTAAATTGCCGATTACTGTTTAAAGTCGATATTTTATCTTTTATTGCTTTTACTGAATCGTCATCTAAAAAGTGAAATAACGAGTGAGCAATGAGCTTTTTAAACGGTAAATTAAACAGCTTTAAGCACGCGTCGTTAGCCTCTACTATTTTGCCTTTACGTTCAAAAAGTAAGATTGGGTCGGGAGTATTTTTAAAAATTACTTGCAGCAAACTGTCTTTTTCAATAAGTACATCGACTGTATCTTGTAGCCTTTCAACTAGCTCTGCGTTATGACGTTTTAGCAATTCGGTTTGCCACAACTTATGTACTGCTTGTAATAAAACGTTGTCATCGAGTGGCTTAATTAAAACGTCTTCAACACCTTGGCGAATTGCTTCAATCATAGAAACCTGAGCAGGACGCGAGGTTAATAATAAGCAGCGGCTATGCGGCTGTATCTGCTTAAGGCTGGTAAATATATCTAAGCCAAGCCCTTCTTTTAAACTAAAATCACTAATTAAAATATCAATCATTCTGAGTTTAGCAATATTAAGTGCCTCATCATGATTCGTAGCTGTGTATACCTCTATATGTGCACCCACTAAACTACTTTTTAGTATTTCTAAACGCTCACTAACATGATCAACCAACAAAATTGTAGGCAGTTTAAAAATATGATCAGGGCCTATTTCTAACAGTTCTTCAATAAATGAAGTGATTTCTTTATTAGAAAAAAATGGATAAATAATAGTGGCATCTGGAACAAGCTCATTTAATTTACCAAATGCATCAAGCAATTCACCACTTTCAGCCTTGGGAGCTAAAAGTAAAAATGATTGTCGGGTTGCTTGTTTTACCAACGAAGCAACCAGATTTGTTGGTGTCCCTTGTGAAAAGGCAAGCATATCGTACGCATCTATGTTGCTGCTTTGATCAAACATAGAATAATGAACTAATTCAACTTCACAACCAATTAGCTCAAGCAGTACTTTTAAGCGCATAGCAATCATGCTACTGCTATCAATAATAAGTATTTTTTGCGCCATTTATGTACACTTTTAAGAATTAATTAAACACCTTTTCAGCATAGTATAGAATTTTTGGTTTGGCATAATCGTCTACATAAATGTAATTTTTGCTTGCCTATGGTTGTGGGATTACATTAAATGCTTACCAAAAATAGTCAGGCTGTACAGCTGGTTATCCATCCTTGCAACATTGGGCAACTCTCCCCATACTGCAAAATCAAAATGCTTAAATAATTTAATGCTTGGTTCGTTATGGCTAAAAATAAACCCGAGTAACACTTCAATATCGAGCTTTTGTGCTTGTTGTTGTGCAAATTGCATCAACTTTTTACCCAACCCTTTTCCTTGGGCTGCTGATGTAATGTAGATGCTTAGTTCAACGGTGCCGTCGTAGGCTGGGCGTCCATAAAACGATTTATAACTAACCCAGGCTAATACTTGGTCATTTTCACAGTACACGAAAATAGGTCGCTGAGCGGTATGGCTATCAAACCAAGGCTGTTTATCAGCAACAGTTACCTCTTCGGTATCGGCGGTCACCATTCGACTAGGGATAGTTTCATTGTAAATGGCAACAATGGCAGTTAAATCATCAGGTTTTGCTAAACGTATAGTCATAGAGAATAAGTAAAATTGATCAATTTCGCCTATAGTAGCGTATGATAAGTTACATAAACACCCACCAAATGGCATTCAAGGTAACCGCATGATAAAAAAAATAATACTCGGATTAACATTGGCTCTAAGCTGTACGTCTATGGCCACCCATGCCGCAAACACTAATAATTCTTCAGCAAAGGCTGATACCTGCGATGACTTTACCAATGTGTCACTTAGAAAGCTTCGCTCAACCGAGACCCTTAACTTATGTGAATTTAAAAATAAGCCACTGCTGATTGTAAACACCGCTAGCAATTGCGGCTTTACCTCTCAGTTTGAAGGGTTAGAAGCGCTTTACAAAAAATATAAAGATCAAGGCCTGGTCGTGCTGGGATTCCCATCTGACGATTTCTTTCAAGAAGAAAATGACGAAAAAGATACTGCTAAAGTGTGTTATGTGAATTACGGCGTTACTTTCCCTATGTTAGCCACCAGCGCAGTGCGTGGCAGCGACGCCAACCCTATTTTCAAGCACTTAAATGCAAAAACTAGTTCACCTAACTGGAATTTTTATAAATACGTGGTTTCGGCAGATCGTCAATCAGTGACTCGCTTTAACAGCCGCGTCAAACCCGATTCAGCAAAATTAGAAAGCGCCATCAAAAGTGCATTTTAATTTTGTGTTTTCAGTTTAACCTTACTAAGATGTTGCTTAGTAGATAGAAAACTAAACTTATAAATAGGAGATTTTATGGCAGTAGCAAGTGCAAGGCACATACTCGTAGACAGTGAAGCACAATGTTTAGACCTTAAAGATAAAATTGAGCAAGGCGAAGACTTTGCTGAGCTAGCTAAATTGCACTCTAATTGCCCTTCAGGTCAAGATGGTGGCGCATTAGGTGAGTTCGGACCTGGTATGATGGTTCCTGAGTTTGATAAGGTGGTTTTTTCAGCGCCACTTAACCAAGTACAAGGTCCTGTTCAAACACAGTTTGGTTACCATTTATTAGAAGTAACCAGCCGCTCAGAGTAAGCAAATCGATTTATTAATAAAGCCGCATTAGCGGCTTTTTATTTATGTGGAGTTGGCAAAAGCCCCAATATGCAATTACTTGGCTCTATTTCTTCCCCTTATGTTCGCCGTGTCAGAATTTGGGCACAACAAAATAACTGTGAGCTTGAGTTTATAAATCTCGACATTTTTTCAAGCGATGACCGCTCTTTAATGATGTCGCACAACCCGGCAGCTAAAATCCCTATCTTAATTGATGGCTCGCTTAACTTAAGCGACTCAAACAATATACTGCGTTACTTACTTGAAAAAACACATCAGAACCCGCTAACTTGGCCGCAAGAGCATTTTTTAACTAGCATCAACGCCTGTAACGATTCATTGGTTGAGTTATTGATATGTCAGCGCTCTGGGTTTGACACGCAAGCTGATAAACTATTTTTTAATCTGCAAAATGAGCGAATTGCGCAAACTTTAGACTATTTAAATGATCATTTAAACGATGATGAATTTAAAAGCTGTGAATGCCTCAACATCAGTTTATACTGCTTGCTAGATTGGATCTGCTTTCGTGAACTCACTGATTTTAGCGCGCAGCCGCAGTTAGTTAAGTTTTATGAAGCGTTTAGTCAGCGTCAAGCGGCTAAAAATACCAACCCTCGACTCAAATTTTAAAAGGTGAACACATGAGCGATATCGAAATTGAATCACAACTAGTTAGCTTTGTAGAAAAAGTACGTGTTAGTGAGCAGATCTGGGCACTAGGTGCACAAGATGGTGGCTTTGTTGTATGTGAATCAAATCAGTTTGACGACACCGATGTACTTTTACTGTGGGAATCAGAAGACGCAGCAAAAGAGCAGTGTAAAGAAGAGTGGAAAGACTACAGTCCGGTAGAAATCAATCTAGATGAATTTTTAGATGATTGGGTTGAAGACCTTAAATCGGATGATGCTCTGGTTGGTTTAAATTGGAATGACGATCAAGTGTGCGTAGAAATTGAACCAGTTGGTTTAGCTCGCGCTTTAAGTGAATAAGTTTTAACTGTTTATTTGCTGGCACTACCCCAATTAACAACAACGATTAGTTGGGGTATAAAATAATAAAAACTGTCAAGGTACTGCGTTGAAAACCCATCTTGGTCGTCGTCCATTCTCAGCTATGGAGCTGCATACGCTCTATACCGGATATATTTATAGTGATACTCGGCTTGCCCGCGAACAAGCTAAGCACTGGCACTTTTGGCTGCCTTTAATTGCGTACTACAGTGGCGCTTATAGTGATGAAATTGGCCATTTAACCCTAGATGACTTGGTGGTTGAAAATAGCATTCTCTGCTTTAGCTTTCATACTCATGGTAAAATTAAACCCCGTTTAATTCCTGTACATAACGCCCTTATTAAGGCCGGACTTAATGATTATTTAGCCTACGCAAAAGCGCAAAAACACACACGTTTACTGTTTGACCTCCCAGCAAAAACAGGACGCTACAGTGAAAAAGTACGCATTTGGTTTTCAGGCGAGGGCGAACGTGCGGGGTATTTGCAAAAATGTGCAATTCCTTCCGTGGATCAACTCGGAATGAAAACCGCGATTAGTAGTTTGCGGCTTAACTTTGAACAGCAAATTCGTATTTATGCCCTGCAAGCAGGCTCTAAAGACTGCTTCAATTACTTAATGGGCTTTAATGATTACCCCCATGATAACTTTAACGATATAGCCTTGTTAAATAAGGTGCTGCAACAGCTCCGGGTTATTAATTCCCACATTCATTGGCAGCGGTTTTTAGCACGAGATAGCCACTGACAAACTTTGTTACTCTTTTCCTTATTGTTGTTCGCTTACTCTAGCAAAAAAAGCTGTTAGGATGGAGTGTACTCACTCTTCTAACAACAAAAATCTAGGGATAACTATGTTTTTTAAAAGCCTCTTAACCGTGAGCGTTGCGCTTGCGATAAATGCTGCTAACGCTAATGAGTTCGTCATTGAAAAGCTCGCAAAGCCAAGTTCACAAAAAGTCGCTTTAACGCTCGACCCAAGTCAGGATACTTTTACAGGAATGACTAAAATCAGTTTGGAGGTGCTTAAACCAACACGCTACATTGAACTTAATGGTGTTGATTACGCAACCAAAATGGTTCAACTATTGGGTGAGCAAAACTGCGACTTAAACAGCGAAATGCTTAAAACCGGTAAAGTTAAATTTAGCTGCGAAGAGCAAATTCAGCCGGGTAAATACACTTTAAAAATTGATTTCTCAGCGCCATATAATCGCCAAAGTGTGGGGCTATATAAAACCCTAGATCAAGGCGTTCCTTATCTTTTCACCCAATTTGAAATGAGCGATGCCCGTCGAGCGTTTCCTGTATTTGACGAACCAAGCTATAAAATTCCATTTCAGTTAACTATTACCGCCCCCACTTCACAAAAAGTGTATTCAAATACACCTGAGTTAAAAACGACAGTGAATGGCGATATGACTACCCATTACTTTGATAAAACGCCACCAATTCCATCATACTTAGTAGCTATGGCTGTAGGCCCGTTTGAAGAGCTAGAGATTAAGGGTATGCCAATTCCTGGCCGTGTAATTACTCCACAGGGTAAAATTCATTTAGCACAGTATGCAAAAGAGAATATGCCTAAAGTACTGGGCGCACTTGAAGAGTACTTTGGTATTCCTTACGTATATAAAAAGTTAGATTCAGTGGCTGTTCCAGAGTTTCCGTTTGGGGCAATGGAAAATTCAGGGTTAGTGACTTACCGCGAAGATATTCTTCTGGTTGATTTAGAAGCTGCAACACGAAGTAAAAAGCAACGTAATGTCTCTATTATTGCCCATGAATTAGCTCACCAATGGTACGGTAACTTAGTGACTATGAAGTGGTGGAACGACTTATGGTTAAACGAAGCGTTTGCTAGCTGGATGGCAGCAAAAATTACTAAGCAACTTAACCCTGAGTTTGAATCACACCTAGATTTACCACAAAACAATGTAATGGCGTTAGATGCTCGCTTAAGCACTAAGCCAATTCGTAAACCAATTAAAACTGAAGCCGATATTATGGACGGTTTAGGCCTTGCATACAGCAAAGGCAGCTCAGTACTGGCGATGGTTGAAAATTGGATTGGTGAAGACGCATTTCAAGCTGGTATTCAAAATTACTTAAAAGAGTTCTCATATAAAAATGCCGAAGCCGCCGATTTATGGGAAGCACTCGGCAAGGCTTCAAATAAAGATGTGGCGAGTGTTTTAAAATCATTTATTGAACAATCGTCATTTCCTTTAATCAAGGTTGATCAGCAAGGTAAAACTATCACTATTTCGCAAAGCCGTTTTGCGAATGCCGGTGTTGATGCTCCAGCCCAACTTTGGAATGTACCCGTTGCCATTAAGTACGGTAAAGGCGATAAAGTAAAAACTGCCAGTGTATTACTTAATAAACAAAACCAAACGCTAGAGTTAGATTTTGAGCCAGAGTGGATATATCCAGACCAAGGTGCGCTAGGTTACTACCGCTGGGTAATGGACGATGCGCAATTTAACGCACTAATTGATAATGCAGCAAGCGTATTAAACGACCGCGAGCGCCTAGCATTATTATCAGCCACTGACGCCTTACTTGACGCAGGTGTAATTTCTGCGGCTAAGCTGATGCAAACGCTTGAAGTATTTGCCAGTGATAGTCATCCACGCGTAGCTAACACTGCTTTAGGCTATTTAGCGTCTCAGCAGCGTACCTTTAAAGACGATAGCAACAAAGATTTATGGCCTACATTTATTCAAAATGCAGTCATGCCTGCCGCTAAAAAATATGGCCTAGAAGCAAGAATGGGTGAGGATGGCGCTGTTGCTCAATTGCGAGCTGCGGTGGTATCACGCTTAGGCTTTGATGGTGAAGATAAAAATGTGATCAATAAAGCTAAGCAGCAAACAGCTGCCTACTTAAAAGATCCACAAAAAGTAGACCCTTATTTAGCGGGTACTTACTTACGTCTTGCGGCTTTTCATGGTGATAAAGCGCTGCTTGATCAGTTTATGGCAACCTTTAAAACCACTAAAGATCCACAAGTTCGTACCAATATGTTGGCAGCAATGGGTTATTTTGGTAAACCTGAACTCCAAAAAGCAGTGCTTGCATATAGCTTAACCGATGAAGTAACCGCTTCTGATATGCGTACTATTTTATCGGGGCAAAGTTACACCGATGAACGCCAAGCACTCTTTATTGATTGGATATATAGCAACTACGATAAAGTAACAGCAAGTTTGCCACCATTTTTTGTGCCTAACTTACCTTACTTTACTACTGCTAGCTGTGATGCTGAAAGTTTAGCGAAAACGCAAACGTTCTTTGACGCTAAACTTGATGACGTACCTGGCTATGCGCGCACATTAAGTAAGCTTGCAGAAAGTACTAATGACTGTATTGCACTTAAAAACCGTGAACTCAAATCAGTAAATAGCTTTTTGAATAGTAAATAAGTTAAAGCTCAAAGGATAGGGGGCTGCGGGCGACGGGTAACGGGCCGAAAAGCTCAAACTCGGGCTAATGGCTGATGTTTTCTCATTGTCTTCTCTTTGTGTATAAAATCTTAAAAAGTTTATTCACAAAGAGATTAAGAGGCGCAGCCCTTTTAGAGCTAGTGATTAAAGACAAAGATTAAGGGTTATAAAGGTTAAAGGTTGAAGATTTTATCTTGCACCTTTAGCCTTTAGCCCTGCACCATTCTATTAACCACCAATAATCATCGTTAGCTTAGCTATAAACTCTTTTGCCGCTTGTTCAGAGTTAATTTTAAAAGCGACACCATAATGAATAGGCTGTGCGCTTTTATAAATACGAGTGGGAAAACGGGTCATTTCACTGCTATGAAAATAACCTTGAGTACGCACAACCCCATCAATATCAGTAAAGTCATCACTAAACACTTCAAATGCAGGGCGGATCACAATTTTACCTTTCCCCGTTTCGGCATGGGTGTAAAACGCTTCTTTAGAGTTTGCTAGCATATACTCAGCAATGTTTTTTATTTTAAAGTTACTTCTACACTCTAGTTTTATCAGCTGCTCTGTTAACTCGTCTGCGCTAAATGCCACGTGACTTTCCTTTTATTTAATAGTTAGGGTCAGACTAACTCATGCATGAGTGAAAGTCCGAAATTTATTATTTAGTGTTTATTTAACACTACATACAAACGCTAATTGCTGATTTTTATAACTCAACCGGCTAATTTCAGTATCGCAATATTGGCTTAAATCAAGCCATTGAGAGATGTCAGAACCTGCTGTTAGTTTTCGTTGATAGATACGGTTTTTAATTGCGTAAGCAATGGTATTTTCATCTTTTAAGATGAAGTCTTGTACTTGGTTTGGCAGCCTAAGGATGTTGCTCACCTGCTTGGTTTGTGGTTCCAAACGGGCTAACTGGTGCTGGCCATTCTTACTATGACTAAATAAAAATTCCCTCTGCGCTTTATTATAAATAAGTGTGCGACCAATGTTATTTGCTACAACCTCACCTTTAGCCGCAACAACCGAGGTATATTGTAATGTATGTGGCTCGCCTAAAATAAACATTACTAAATCGTTGTTATTTCCCCAAGCGTGATAGCCCACAGGCTCAATCCAATCAAAAATACGACTTGGTGCCTGCTCTGTACTCAGCGGATATTGCCATAGTTTTTGTTTGCCATCTTCTTCAACCACGATGGCAGATAAACTATCGCCACTCGGTGTTACTGTTGGCGAATACTCACTTACAGCTGTATTTGTGATCATAGTGGTTTTTTTTGATGATAAATCATAACGCGCAATATCAGTTTGGCTCTGATTATTACTGATTACCTCACGCGTATAATAAAGGCCCGTATCGGTTAAATGGGGCTGATTGTTGTAGCTAGTTTTATCACTAACAATGCTTACGCGTATGCCATGCGGGGTATTTAAATCGGCAAGTAGTATTTGACTTTTAGGCATATTTGCTTGGGCAACGCCTAATGTTAAAGCATTAATTGTTATTAGCCCTAACAACGGTTTGATCAGTTTCATGCTTTCTCTCGTTTTAATTTTAAGCACCTCATGATAACGTTATTTACTGATGACGTCACTTGACCTAGCTTAGTAAGGTCTTTATAACTAACGGGTCATAAAAAAGAGAACAAACATGTCAGCTAAACACCCTATTATTGCAATCACCGGCTCATCTGGAGCAGGCACTACAACCACCACCAATGCCGTGAAGCATATTTTTCGCAGTCTCGACATCAATGCTGCATTTATTGAAGGTGATAGCTTTCATCGCTATACACGTCCTGAAATGGACAAAAAAATTCGAGAAGCCCAACAAGAAAGTAAACATATCAGTTATTTTGGCCGAGAAGCCAATGACTTTGGTGCATTAGAAGACTTATTTACTAAGTATGGTGAAACAGGCGAAGGTAAACTGCGTCGTTATTTACATACCTTTGATGAAGCCGTGCCTTATAACCAGTTACCAGGAACATTTACTCCTTGGCAAGAGCTTGAGCAAAACACAGATTTAATGTTTTACGAAGGCTTACATGGCGGCGTAGTCGACGAAGATCATGATGTTGCTAAGCATGTTGATTTACTCATAGGCATGGTGCCAATTATTAACCTTGAGTGGATCCAAAAGCTTATTCGCGATACCTCAGAACGCGGCCATTCTCGTGAAAAAGTAATGGACTCGATTGTACGCAGTATGGATGACTACATTAATCATATAACGCCGCAATTTTCTCGTACCCATATTAACTTTCAGCGAGTACCCACCGTTGATACCTCCAACCCATTTAGCGCAAAAGATATCCCCTCCCTTGATGAAAGCTTTGTCGTTATTCGCTTTAGGGGCATTGATGACGTTGATTTTCCGTATTATTTACGCATGATTGAAGGCAGCTTTATGTCGCGGATCAATACGCTTGTAGTACCCGGTGGCAAAATGGGACTCGCTATGGAGCTAGTGCTTACGCCACTGATCAAAGATATTATTTTGAAAAAACGCGCCTTAGCAAAATTAGCCCCACCTGAAATTCCTATTTAGACTCTTTTTTGTGAACCCTAACTCACGTACACTGCTGATTTTAAGTATGATGAGAGTAGTATGTCGCAAGCCATTAAAATTGTTGTCGGGTCTAAAAACCCAGTAAAAGTAAATGCCGCTAAACACATTTTTGCGATGTATTTCCCTGAACATATAATTGAATGTAGTGGCGTTCACGCCCCCTCTAATGTACCCGATCAGCCTATAGGCGAAGAACAAACGTGTTTGGGAGCGCAAAACCGAGTTAACTACTGTAAAGCACAGCATCAAGCAGACTACTACATAGCGATGGAAGGCGGCGCAGCGCAATTTAGCTATGGTGCAGCAACCTTTGCCTATGTTGTTATTGATGACGGCGCACAGCAAGTTACAGGCCGAAGCAGTAACTTACCTTTGCCTTCAGTTTTTTATAAAGCATTGCTGCAAGGTGAAGAACTTGGAGATGTGATGGATAAGGCTTTTAATACCACCAATATCAAGCAGCAAGGGGGTGCTATTGGTTTATTAACTGATCATCATGCAACACGAGAAAGTACCTATACTCAAGCGCTGACTCTCGCCATGGCGCCTTTTCTTAATCCCACTTTATATAATCAATAACGGATGTTTTAATGAAGTATAACTACGTATTATTTGATGCCGACGAAACCTTATTTAGCTTTAATGCCTTTGCTGGCTTAAAAAAAATGTTGGCAGCTTATGACATGGATTTTACCAAGGCAGATTATGACCATTACCAAAATACCAATAAGCCATTATGGATTGCCTATCAAAATAACGAAATTACCGCAAACCATCTGCAAGTAACTCGTTTTAGTGAGCTGGCAAATAAACTTGATGTACCAGCCCAGCAGCTCAATGATGATTTTTTATCGGCAATGGCTGAAATTTGCATGCCTTTACCCGGTGCGGTTGAATTATTAAACGCCCTTAAACCTCATGCCAAGTTAGGTATTATCACTAATGGCTTTAGTCAGCTGCAAGCACGTCGTTTAGCGCATACTGGGCTGCAAGATATGTTCGATTGGCTGGTAATTTCTGAAAAAGTAGGTATTGCTAAACCTGCAAAAGAGATATTTGAGCACACCTTTAATTTAATGGGGAATCCACCGAAAGAGCAAATTTTAATGGTAGGTGATACCGCCAGTAGTGATATTCTTGGTGGACAAAATGCAGGCATAGACACCTGCTGGTTACAGCACCCTGGGGTAATCTTACCTGAAGGTATTAAGCCAACGTATCAAGTCACTGAGTTAAAACAGTTACAAACTATTTTAGGTCTGTAATACCTGACTGATTGTGATTACAAACAGCCAAAAAAATGACGCTAATAAGCGTCATTTTTTATAACTGTATGTAAGCGACTAACTGATTAGGCGTTTGCTAATTCAAGGCCGGGTGCAGGCATCGAAACAGGCGTTTCAAAGGTTGCCCACTCCCATGCTGACTCAGTTGCCATAATTTTGCGTAGTAACTTGTTGTTTAAATCATGGCCTGATTTAAATGCCGTTACTTTACCTAAAAGGTTATGACCTGTCATAAACATGTCACCTACACAGTCTAGTATCTTATGTTTGACGAACTCGTCTGGGTATCGCAGACCGTTCGGATTTAAAACTTTAAATTCATCAAGTACCACTGCGCTATCCATGCTACCACCTAGTGCAAGGTTATTAGCATGCATGTATTCAATGTCTTTCATAAAGCCAAAAGTACGCGCACGGCTAATCTCTTCAGTAAAGCTTTGTGCGGTAATATCTAAGCCAATGCGTTGGCGGCTTTCATTGATTGCAGGGTGATCAAAGGCAATCTCAAAGTCGATATGGAATCCGTCGTAAGGTTCTACTTCGGCCCATTTATCGCCTTCTTCAATACGTACTTTTTCTTTAATACGAATAAAGCGCTTCGCGACATTTTGCTCTTCAATGCCACCTTTTTGTAATAAATAAATGAATGGTAATGCACTACCATCCATTATTGGTACTTCTGAGCTATCAAGTTCAACAATCAGATTGTCGATCCCCATTGCCGCAACAGCTGCAATTAAATGCTCAGTAGTTGATAAGCGAACACCATCTTTGTTTATTAAACAGGTACACAATTGCGTATCACCAACGGCTTCAGGCGTTGTTTCAAAATCAACAACCGGATCAAGGTCGACACGACGAAATACAATCCCAGTATTTGCGCTCGCAGGTCGGAGAGTTATTGTGACCTTCTCACCTTTATGAAGTCCAATTCCTATGGCTTTGACTACTTGTGCAATCGTACGCTGTTTAATCATAGGTTCGCTCACTTTAAGTATATATTACAGTTAGACGGCGGAGTGTAACATAAATACGGTATAACTACAATATTCGTTCACATTTCGCACAAAAGTACTGTTTTTAATTAGTCTGCTTGTTTACGTAAAAAAGCAGGAATGTCGAAATAATCGCCACCCTCAGACTTATCTGTTTTCTTAGCGCTGCTTGACGACGTATTCGCTGAAGAACTTGAAGAACTAGACGATGTGCCTTGCTCCTTTGATTCAGTTTGCGAAGTCGTTGCTGACTCGTCAGTTGTGCTTGTGCCTTGGCTTGCGAAGCTAGGTACATACATGCTGCTGCTTGTTTGTGTGCTTGAGCTAGTAACATCAGAGCCTGACGCTTTTTTGAAACCGTTATCTACAATACCAAACTGTGGACGACGATCGCCGCCTAAGCCAGTTGCAACCACAGTTACACGTAGCTCGTCTGTCATTTCTGGGTCAATTACCGCGCCAACAACAACCGTTGCATTTTCAGACGCTAGCGCCTTAACGTGATTACCCACAATTTCGAATTCTTCAATCGCGATATCCATACCCGCTGTAATATTAACCAAGATACCTTTAGCGCCGGTTAAATCTACGTCTTCTAGAAGCGGGCTTGAAATAGCGGCTTCTGCTGCTTCTTGTGCACGATCAGGACCCGATGCAGATGCAGTTCCCATCATAGCTGTGCCCATTGCAGACATAACAGTACGTACGTCGGCGAAATCCACGTTAATTAGACCCGAGCGAGTGATTAACTCAGCAATGCCTTGTACCGCACCAAACAATACGTCATTTGCTTTTGCAAACGCATCCAGTAAAGTTGTTCCTTTACCCAATACTTTTAGTAACTTGTTATTTGGAATAGTGATTAACGAGTCCACAATTTCAGATAATTCGCTAATCCCCTGCTCTGCAGCAGCGGCACGCTTTTTACCTTCAAAATCAAACGGACGTGTTACCACAGCAACAGTTAAAATACCCAGTTCTTTAGCAATTTTAGCCACAACTGGCGCAGCACCGGTTCCTGTACCGCCGCCCATACCTGCCGCTATAAATACCATATCGGCACCTTCAAGGCTGGCACGGATGGTTTCGGCGTCTTCTTCAGCCGACTGACGACCTACTTCAGGGTTGGCACCAGCACCTAACCCAGAGGTTATTTGCGTACCTAATTGTACCGTTACATCAGCGGCTGAATTACGTAATGCTTGCGCATCCGTATTGGCTGCGATAAAACGAACACCTTCTATTTGTTGTTTTACCATGTGCTCAACTGCGTTACCGCCGCCACCGCCTACACCGATTACTTTTATTACAGCTTCTTCGCTGTGTTGTTCCATTATATCAAACATATTTACTCTCCGACTTGAGTACTAAAACTCGCCTTGAAACCATTTTGTGATGCGGTTCCACCAATTATTGTTATCATCCGCTTTCGACTTTTGTGCATTCATCGACTGCATAGTACGCCCGTATTGTAACAAACCTACAGCGGTTGCGTACGATGGATCATCAACATAATCAGTTAAACCTACTACACCAATTGGTTTACCTATTCTTACTGGCATCTGAAAAATATCTTCAGCCACTTCCATTGCGCCAGTCATTTTAGCAGTTCCGCCAGTAATGACGAGACCTGCTGCAATTTGGTCTTCTAATCCTGAGCGACGAATTTCCTCCATCGCCAACTCAAATAATTCTCTAAAACGTGGCTCAACCACTTCTGACAACGTATGTCTAGACATCAGTCTTGCTGGTCGCCCGCCTACGCTTGGCACTTCAATTGTGTCTTCGCTGCTCGCCATTTGGCTACTGGCACAGGCATATTGTACTTTGAGTGACTCTGCATGTGATATAGGTGTACGAAATATTTTTGCAATATCACCGGTTACTTGGTTGCCTGCCACCGGGATAACCGCCGAATGACGCAGCGCACCATTAATATAAATAGTGATATCCATAGTACCACCACCGATATCCAGCACCGCAACACCTAACTCTTTTTCATCGTCCGTCAGTACGGAGTAACACGAGGCAAGCGCAGTGAATATAAGTTGGTCAACTTCAAGCCCACAACGTTCAACACATTTTTCTATATTTTTAGCCATGTCGCTGGAGCAGGTAATAATGTGCGCGCGTGCTTCCATACGCACCCCACTCATGCCGAGTGGGTTTTTAATCCCCTCTTGCATGTCAATGCTGTACTCTTGTGGCAGCGCATGCAACATTTTGCGTTCAGCTGAAATTGGTACTGAGCGAGCAATATGGATTACATTTTCAATGTCTTCATCGGTTACTTCGGTGTTGTTAATAGCGACAACACCACTTTCGTTCTGACACTGAATATGTTTGCCAGAAATACCCAAATAAACCGAGCTAATACGACAATCAGCCATCAATTCAGCTTCATCAATTGCGCGGCGAATAGACTCAGACACTAAATTTAAATCGTTAACGCCGCCTTTATCCATTCCATAAGATACTTGGCTCCCGACGCCAACAATGCTGAGCTTGTTATCTGTGGTGATTTCACCTACCGTGGCCACTACCTTCGAAGTGCCAACGTCTAATCCAATCACTAGGTTTCTTTCTGCTGACTTAGTCATGCCTTACTCTTTATTATAATTGCTGTTCTTGCATTGGCTTATAGCTCACTGCAAGGCCGGTATCGTAGCGTAAATCAATTGCATCTATCTGTGCATCAGCACGTTGTTCTATGCGTGAATAAACGTCTATAAAACGCTGTACACGCTTGGCTTTATCCTTGCGTCCTAAATTTAAACGCACGCCATTATCTAACCAAAGTTGCCACGAAAACCGCTCCGATAGCGCCAAGCTACTGAGCGTTAATGCATTTACTTTGAGCATTTCATCAAACTGTTTAAACGCTACCCATGCTTCTTTTTCACTGCCCTCTGGCCCATATAACTGGGGTAATGTGGCACTTAATTTATCACTTTTAGCTTCAAACGCATCGCCACTTTGGTTAATCAATAAATCACTGTTCCAGTGAGCGACCGCTTGATGCTCTACCACGTAAACTTGGATAGTATCAGGCCACTGTTTTCTAACCGATACCGTTGCAACCCAAGGCAGCTCCTGCACTAAATGCTGCACGTGCTTTACGTTTAACTCAAAAAAACTACTTAAATCCGCCTTTTTTATCGCGGCGGTTATTGCTTTTTCATCGGTGTATTTGGGATTGCCCAACACCGTTAAATGCTTAATCTGTGCATCTTTATTTTCAACTAACCAGTGCGAAACCCCACTGGTTATTTCAATTAACCCTATCACCACCGCTAGAAAAAAACTCACTCCAAAAATCAGCGACCAGTTAAGTTGCTGTTTTAGTTGCTGCGCTTTCTCTAAAAAGGGATGCATATTAAAGGGTTTGCTCCAAAATGCGAACAACTAATTGCTCAAAACTTGCCCCATTGGCTTTTGCTGCCATTGGCACCAGTGATTTTTCTGTCATGCCTGGCACAGTATTCACTTCCAACAAGTAAAATTGGCCTTGCTGATCTTGCATTGCATCGACGCGACCCCAGCCACTTGCACCCACTAAATCAAACGCATCGAGTGCTATTGCTTGTAATTTTTCGGTATCTGACTGTGATAAATCAGCTGGGCAATGATATTGCGTCGTACTTGACTGATATTTAGCTTGGTAGTCATAAAACCCATTTGGGGTGCTCATTTCAATTACTGGCTGTACTTCGTCACCGAGTACCGTAATGGTAAATTCACGACCCGTGATCCATTGCTCTACCAATACTTGGCTGTCGAACTTAAATGCATTAGTGAGCGCATCTTCAAGCTCTTCTGCAGAGCTAGCTTGTGCCATACCAATACTAGAGCCTTCATGCGATGGCTTTACCATCACCTTTTTAAATTGCGCCATAATGGCCTTGGCATCAAAGCCTTTTTTAGCATCAACCACAGCGTACGGTGCCGTGCTTAAGCCAGCCGATTTAAATAAGTGCTTACAACGAATTTTATCCATTGCCAGTGCCGAACCCAATACATTACTACCGGTGTAAGGTAAGTTCATAAACTCTAAAGCACCTTGTACGGTGCCATCTTCACCGCCTCGGCCATGCAACGCAATAAAAACGCGATCAACGTTTAAGTCTTTTAATTCCCACAATGAACGAATTTGTGGGTCAAACGCAATCGCGTCAATGCCGTTTTCTAACAGTGCATTTAACACCGCTTGGCCAGATTTTAATGACACGTCACGCTCTGCAGAGTTTCCACCTAGCAATACTGCGACTTTACCGAACTGGGAACTTACCTGTGTCATACTTCACCTTGCTTTAATTTTTCTATCGACATGTTTGTTGCTGCTAAACTTTTAACTAACTGACCTATGTTACCTGCGCCTTGCGTAAGTACTAAGTCATTATTTTGTAGGCAGTTAGCAAGTACACCTGCAAGCTCTGAGCTTGAAGCCACATGCAATGGCTCTTTGCCACGCTGACGTAAACTACGGCATAAACTCTTACTATCAGCGCCCACAATCGGCTCTTCGCCTGCACTGTAAACATCAAGCAATAGCAACTGATCAACCTCGGCGAGTACTTTCACAAAATCTTCGTATAAATCGCGAGTACGAGTATAGCGATGCGGCTGATAAACCATCACTAAACGCTTATCAGGCCAGCCCTCTCGCGCGGCGGTGATGGTAGCTGCCACTTCTGACGGGTGGTGACCATAGTCATCTACTAGCATCACATTACCGCATTCGTTTTCAAATTCACCATAATGCTGAAAGCGACGGCCAATGCCTTCAAAAGTATCTAATGCCGCTAAAATGGCATGATTAGCAATGTTTTGATCTTTAGCCACCGCAATCGCTGCGGTTGCATTTAGGGCATTATGTTTACCTGGCATGTTTAACTTGGCGGTTAAACTCTCACCTTGTTTATTAGTCACCGTAAATTGGCATGTGTTCGCTGTTTGGCTAAATTCACTCATTCGATAGTCAGCATCTTGCGATTCACCATAAGTGATCACCGGACGACCAAAGCGAGGTATTAATTCTGCGGCAACGTCTGAATCTATACACACTACAGCTAGCCCGTAAAACGGCAGGTTATGAATGAATTCAACATAAGTATCTTTCATTTTTTCTAAACTACCGCCGTAGGTTTCCATGTGATCTTCTTCAATATTAGTGATCACCGACACCATAGGCTGTAAATGCAAAAATGAGGCATCGCTTTCATCTGCTTCGGCGATTAGAAAGTCACTTTTACCTACCTTAGCATTGCTGCCAGCACTGTTAAGCAAACCACCAATAATAAAGGTTGGATCGAGCTCGGCTTGTGCATAAATGCTCGCAATTAAGCTGGTTGTGGTCGTTTTACCATGGGTGCCCGCAATGGCGATACCGTGGCGAAAGCGCATCAGTTCAGCTAACATTTCTGCTCGACGAACCACCGGAATACGCGCAGCTTGCGCGGCTTGAATTTCAGGGTTTGTTTTATCAATTGCACTTGAAACCACCACCACATTAGCGTCTTTTACGTTATTTTCATGATGGCCAATAAATACTTCAGCACCGGCTTTAATTAAACGCTCAGTCATTGCGCTGTGAGCTATATCTGAACCTGTAATACGGTAACCTTCAAAAGCAAGTACTTCTGCAATGCCGCCCATGCCTGCACCGCCTATTCCTACAAAGTGAATAGTTTCAATGCGGCGCATCGCTGGGCGTGTATATTTTTCTTTTGCTAATGTCTGTTTCACTTATGTTCTCTTATTTGTTACTTGCTCACAGTGCATTGCTACGCTTGCTGTGGCATCTAAAATAGCTTGCTGTTTTGCTTTGCCAGCCATTTTAGTTATTAATAAAGGTTCGGCTAAATAGGGGCTTAAAAGTTCAACAATACTGCGCTGATTAAATTGCCCTTGTGGCATTAATAACGCCCCCTCTGCCATTACTAAATACTGTGCATTGGCTGTTTGATGATCATCAACCGCGTGTGGAAACGGCACAAATACCGCCATTTTACCCGCTGCAGCAATTTCACTTACCGTAAGCGCACCCGCACGACAAATCACAATATCTGCCCAGCTATAAGCGGTATCCATATCATCAATAAATTCAGCAACGGTCACTTGCTCATTGCCCATTTGTTGCTGCTGGTAACTTTCACTTACACTAGCAAGGTGCCCTTTACCGGTTTGATGCCAAATATTAATGGCACAAGTATCATTTAAGCGCTTAAATGCTTCAGGTAGTGTTTGGTTGAGTACTTGCGCACCTAACGAACCACCCACCACTAAAATATTTATAGGGCTGGTTACTTCGCGCTTAGGTATATCAACCACGCTCTGGCGTACAGGATTACCCACCAGCTCTGCTTTGCCATTGGCAAAAGCACTGGGGAAAGCCGCTAACACGCGATTAGCACATTTAGCCAACCACCTATTACTCATGCCTGCTACGGCATTTTGTTCGTGAATCACCAAAGGAATACCCAGGCTTTTTGCCGCAATACCTGTTGGGCCAGTTACATACCCCCCCATTGCTAAAACGACGTCAGGGCGTTGTTGTTTTAATACCTTACGCGCTTGCAATATTGCATTAATAACCATGAATGGCGCTTTAATAAGGCGTTTTAAACCATTCCCTCGCACGCCTTTTACATCAATAAAATCAATTTCTATGTTGTGCTTGGGCACGACACTGGCTTCCATTCTATCTGGGGTGCCTATCCAGCTAACTTGCCAACCTTGCTGTTTGAGATAATCAGCAACGGCAATCCCTGGAAAAATATGTCCACCTGTGCCCCCTGCTACAACGACTATTTTTTTACTCATCGCTTAGCTCCACCTGACGTGGCTTGTTTCGTTGCCATCTTGGTCTCAAAATCTACACGTAATAAAATACCGGTTGCTATGGTCATCATTAATAAACTTGAGCCACCATAAGAAATAAACGGCAAGGTTAATCCTTTGGTTGGTAAAATACCGGCACTGGCGCCCACATTAACCATAGTTTGAAACGCAAACCAAATACCAATTGCTAAGGCTAAGTAGCCTTCATATTCTTTGCCGTTTTTAAGCGCGTTTTGGCCAATGAGTAAAGCTCTAAATACTAAAGTACCGAGTACCATTAAAATGCTCAGCACCCCCATAAAACCTAACTCTTCAGCAATAACAGCAAAAATAAAGTCGGTGTGCGCTTCTGGTAAATATTGTAATTTTTGTACGCTGTTTCCTAGGCCTTGGCCAAACCAATCGCCTTGACTATAAGCCATTAGTGATTGCACTAATTGGTAGCCTTTGCCAAAAGGGTCATCCCAAGGTTCTAAAAAGCCAACCACACGCGCCATACGATATGGCTCTAACACAATAAGCCCAACCACTAGCGCAATACCGGTTAAAATAAGTGCAAAAAACTGCCAAAGCTTGGCACCGGCTAAAAACAACAAGCCAACCGTAGTAACAAACATCACCACCACAGTCCCTAAATCGGGCTGCATTAAAATAAGTGCTGCATAAACTGCAAATACCGCTATGGGTTTAGCAAAGCCTTTTATGTTTTCTTGAACTTCATTGCGCTTACGTACTAAGTAGCCTGCGATATAACTAAAAAAGAACAACTTAGCGAGCTCCGAGGCTTGAATATTAAACGGTCCTACGGGTATCCAGCGGGTCGAACCATTGACTTCACGTCCTACAATAAGTACCACTAATAACAGTACTAAACCGATTAGTAATAAATAGGGGTTAGCTTTTTTCCACCACGACATAGGTACTTGAGTACTAATGCAAAATAAACAAAACGATAGCCCTAAAAAAATGCCATGGCGAATAGTAAAATGATAAATATTACCAAACAGTCTATCGGCTGTCGGCATTGAGGCACTGGTTACCATCACAAAGCCCACACCAATCAGTATTAGCATGCAATAAAGCAATGGCACATCATAAAGCTGCGCTGAAGGTTTAGGGGTGAGAGCCTCTTTAATATCCGCAAAAGCAATCATGACTGCCCCTGCAATACACATTGCACAAAATCATCGCCGCGTTGCATATAATTGTTATACATATCAATGCTGGCACAGGCAGGTGCGAGTAAAACGGTATCGCCCGATTTACTTAATTGCTTTGCAAGCGTCACAGCCTCAGACATATTATTGGTTAAATGACCTTTAGCACTCAGTGCCACTAAATCTTTGGCATCTTTACCAAAACAAATCAGCGCTTTTACATGCTTTTCAATATAAGGCTTTAACACCTCTAAATCCGCACCTTTAGCATCACCACCAGCAATAACGACTAGGTTTTCGTGCTTACCCGCTAAACTATCTATTGCCGCCACTGTTGCGCCTACGTTGGTGGCTTTAGAGTCGTTAAAGTATTTAACGCCATTAAACTCACCCACAAACTGACAACGGTGCGCTAAGCCATTAAATTGAGCTAATGCGGTTTTGTAGTGCGCCTTAGTAATTGCAAATGGGCTGAGTAACGCCATCACTGCCAAGGTATTTAAATAGTTATGCTTACCCACAACGGCTAAAGCACTTACTGGTAAATAAGCTTCGTCCTTTACCATAAAGTGCGCTTCGTTATTGTGCTGTGCTAAGTGGTAATTGCCTTGTGTTTCACCAAAACTCAGTTGTGGTGCTAACGTGCGACTCACAGGGTGTGTTTGCTTATCGTCAGCATTAATCACTAAGTGTTCAGCACCGTTATAAATACTTAATTTTGAATCTATATAGGCTTGGTAACTATCATAACGATCGAGATGATCTTCTGAAATATTAAGCACGGTTGCACTGGTGGTTTTTAGGCTGCGTGTGGTATCAAGCTGAAAACTCGATAACTCTAATACAAATACATCAAAGTCACCGTCAAGCAAATCCAGTACCGCTGTACCGATGTTGCCACCGAGTGCCACCTTATAACCTGCGGTTTTTAATACTTCGTAGGCAAGTGTTACTACGGTTGATTTACCATTAGAGCCGGTTACAGCAACGACTGGTTTGCTATTAATGCGCGCAAATAACTCAACATCACCAATCACTTCAACGCCTGTGTTAATTGCCTTAACAATTGCTGGTGTTTTTAAGCTCAGCCCGGGACTAATAATAATCATATCGCAAGCACTGAGCGCTGCATTTTCTAAGTCACCAAAGTGAGTGTTTAATTGAGGTGCGTGCTGATTGAGCCAATCAACACCTGGCGGATTCTCTCTGCTATCGACCACATAAGGCTGTATTGATTGAGATAATAAAAAACGCACAATGCCCAGACCGGTTACACCGAGTCCGAGCACTGTTATGTGTTTATTTTTTATCTCGTTTAAATACTGCATTTATCGGATCTTTAATGTCGCAAGGCCAGCGAGTACCAGCACAATAGAAATTATCCAAAAGCGCACTATAACGCGTGGCTCCGGCCAACCTTTAAGTTCGTAATGGTGATGAATAGGCGCCATTCTAAAAATGCGTTGCCCACGTAATTTGTAAGAGCCAACTTGTAAAATTACCGATAGCGCTTCCATTACAAACACGCCCCCCATAATAATCAGTAACAGCTCTTGGCGAACAAGTACGGCAATAATACCTAATGCACCACCTAGAGCTAACGAGCCTACATCGCCCATAAATACTTGCGCCGGATACGTGTTAAACCATAAAAAACCTAACCCAGCCCCTACAATAGCGGTACATACCACAACCAACTCACTCGCCAGTGGTAAATGCGGAATATGCAAATAAGCCGAAAAATTAATATTACCCGTTAAGTAAGCAATAATGGCCAGTGCTGCAGCCACTAAAATAGTAGGTACAATGGCTAAACCGTCTAGACCGTCGGTTAAATTAACCGCGTTTGACGTGCCCACCAACGCAAAGTAGGTGATCACGATATAAAACAGCCCCAGCTGTGGCAGTACATCTTTAAAAAATGGCACTACCAGTGACGTTTCAGTTGCTTGTGTGCTGCTCATGTATAGCGCAGTGGCTACAACCAGTGCAATTACCGATTGCCAAAAGTATTTCCACTTTGCAATAAGTCCTTTTGGATCTTTGCGGATCACCTTACGGTAATCATCAATAAAGCCCACAATACCTAATGAGCCAATTACAAATAAAGTGGCCCATACGTATTTATTAGACAAGTCTGCCCATAATAATGTGCTGGTAAAAATAGCCCCTAAAATAAGCAAGCCACCCATGGTTGGCGTACCCGATTTAGATAAATGCGATTGCGGACCATCATCACGTACTGTTTGCCCTATTTGCATGCGTTGCAACGCACGAATTAACTTAGGACCAAAATACAACGACATCATCAATGCGGTTAAAATACCTAAAATGGCACGCAGGGTTAAATACGAAAAAACATTAAAGCCACTATAATATTGAGTTAAATACTCAGCCAGCCAAACTAACATGATGATACTCCATTGATGGCTTGTTGCTGGCCATTAACTAAATCGGTTACTAAAAGCTCCATGCGAGAACTGCGTGATCCTTTCACGACAAGGGTAATTTTTTTATCTACTTTGCTAATGCTGTTTTGAATTTGCTGCAGCATTTGCTCACGATTAGAGAAATGGCGATTTGGCAGCCCAAATACATCACTGGCACATTTACTTAATACTCCGAGTGTAAATAACTCATCAATGCCTTGCGCTAATGCGTATTCACCGACTTCTTGATGATATTTACGGGCATCTTCGCCAAGTTCACCCATATCACCGAGTGCCAAAATACGATGACCTTGAATATCACTAAGTAAATCAATCGCAGCTTTCACCGACTTTACGTTGGCATTGTATGTATCATCGATAATGGTGAGTGAATCACTGGCTTCAATTAGGTTAACCCGTCCTTTAACTTCACCCATGGTCGCTAACGCGCTGGCAATGTCCTCAAGTGACACGTCAAACTCACTTGTTAACGCCGCAGCAATAAGCGCGTTACTAATATTATGTTTACCTGGCAGTGCTAACTTAACCGGCACACTGTGTTGCTTGGTGCACAAAGTAAAGCTTGCGCGAGCTTGTGCATCTAGGCTGATGTCTTCAGCCCAAATATCGAGCTTTTCACTACTCGAAAAACATTTAATATTGCGCGTTGCTAACTTATCAAGCCAATATTGACTAAAGTCACTATCGCAATTGACGATGGCGATGCCATCCTCTTTTAATCCGTCGTAAATTTCACCTTTTGCTTGTGCCACACCTTGCAGGCTACCAAAGCCTTCCAAGTGGGCAGCAGCAACATTACATACCACAGCTACATCCGGTTTGGTCATCGCGGTGGTGTATGCAATTTCACCTATGTGGTTAGCGCCTAATTCAATAACCGCAAAGCGATGTTGTGGCTCTAATCTGAGTAAAGTTAACGGTACGCCAATGTCGTTGTTAAAATTACCTTTAGTGGCTAATACATCCCCTTTACTTGATAAAATAGCGGCACACATTTCTTTAACTGTTGTTTTACCTACACTGCCAGTAATAGCGATAGTTTTAGGTGCAACTTGCGCCATCACTGCTGTACCAATTGTGCCTAATGCAATACGGGTATCGGCAACTACAAATTGAGCAATATCGGTATCAACAGCGTGATCGACAATCACGCCTATAGCGCCTTTTTGTTTTGCTTGTTCAATAAATTTATGACCATCAAAATTTGGGCCCTTAAGCGCCAAAAACACTTCACCATCACACAAAGTACGGGTATCGGTGTTTATATTTATCACCTTGCGATTATCACCTTGATAATCGGTTGCTAGCACATTAGCTAGCCAATCAAAATCCATTGGGATCATGCTTGAGACCCTCTTACTGCTTTTTTTAATTGTTGTTGTACAAATTGGCGGTCGCAAAAATCGATGCGTGTATCGCCTATAATTTGATAGTCTTCATGCCCTTTACCGGCAATTAAAATAACCTCACCGGCTTTTGCGTTATCTATAGCAAATTGTATCGCGGCACCGCGATCGGCCTCTAAATGAGCGTTTTCTGGATGCTCTAATCCCGCAGCTACATCATTAATAATGTCATTAGGGTCTTCAGAGCGTGGGTTATCACTGGTAATGATCACTTTGTCTGCAAACTGCTCAGCAGCTTGTGCCATTAGTACACGCTTTCCTTTATCTCTGTCGCCGCCACAACCAAACACACAACTCACGCCACCTGGTACATGTTGCTGCAGCGCTTGTAACGCTAAAGCCAACGCATCTGGCGTATGCGCATAATCAACAACGCAAGTAGGCATACTTGGCGCTGTAAATGCTTGCATCCTGCCGGCTACCGGCTGTAAATACTCACATCCTGCTACTAACTGTGTTAATGGATAGCCTAGCGCTAATAGCGTTGCTAACGCAGCCGTTAAATTATAAAGATTAAATTCACCAAACAGCGGTGATTTTATGGCAACATCACCCCAGCTAGTAGTTAATTGCGCCGAAATACCGGTTGCTGAATACTGAACATCTGAAAAATACACAAACTGTGCATTTTTAGGGGCTAAGTTTTTACGGCCATAACAAATAAGACTATTAAAGCTGTATTTTTCAATCCATTGCTCTGCTTGTCCGTCATCCTGATTAAGAATGACATAGTCAGCATCAAAATCACGAAACAGCATTAATTTAGCATCACCATAGCTTTGCATATCGCCATGGTAATCTAAGTGATCTCGCGACAAGTTAGTAAACACTGCAGCTTTAAAATAGCATTGATCAACACGGTGCTGTACCAAACCATGCGATGACACTTCCATAGCAACCAATTGGTGTTGCTCATTTTTTAAGTCGCTTAAAATACGCTGTAAATCGACTGCTGAAGGCGTAGTATTTTGCAGTGGTGTTAAGTTATTTGGATGGCCGTAACCTAAGGTACCAATAATAGCGGCTTGGGTATGACAAAATTGCGCTAAATGAGCAATCATTGCTGTGGTAGTCGATTTACCATTGGTGCCCGTTACGCCAACTAAATCTAAGTGCTTGCTCGGTTGTTGGTAAAATTGACTCGCCAATACAGGCAGTTTCTTATTCAACTCTGAGACTAAATAAAGCGGCTCAAAATCACTTTCAAATTCACACAGTCTGTCGGCAATAATTGCACTGGCACCATTTTCAATTGCTTTACTAATAAAGTACCCACCATCTAACTGGTGCCCTTTTATCGCCACAAACACATCACCTGGTTTTACATCGCGGCTATCTAAACGCAGCTCGTTTACCATTAAACGTGCTGCATCTATTTCTAAATGTTTTAAAATTGTGTGTAAATCACGCACCATCATCTTTGCCCTTCACGTATGCCACCGAGTCTTTGTCTGGGGCAACGTTTAAAATTCTTAATGAATTAGAGATTATTTCTGCAAACGCTGGACCTGCTGTTGCGCCGCCATAATAAACATCTCCACCGGGCTCGTTGATTAATACCACAACGGCTAATCGCGGGTTACTCGCAGGGGCAATGCCCGCAAAATAACCTACATATTCGTCACCATAGCCCCCTGCGGCGGCTTTTTTAGAGGTGCCTGTTTTACCAGCAGCGCGGTAACCATCCACTTTAACGCGTCGTGCGGTACCGCCTTCTTCAAATACGCTTTCCATCATATGTACAACGGCTTCAACATCTTCTTGTTGAAAGACACGCTCACCTTCAGGTATAGAATCTTGCTTTAGTACAGTAAGCGGACGATTAACCCCGCCTGCCCCTAACATGGCGTAAAAACGTGCCATTTGCGCGGTACTCACGGCAATATTGTAACCAAACGAGAGCGCTGCAATTTCGTGATCTGACCAACGGCGGTTAGGGTAAAATAAGCCACTACTTTCGCCTACCATGCCAGTACCACTATCACTGCCAAACCCCACTTTTTGATACAGGCCCACAAAGTACTCTTTGGGTACTGTTTGGCTTATTTTGGTTACTCCCATATTACTGGAGTATTTTAAAATTTCGCGCAGCGTCATTTCGCCATGATTACGGGTATCTTGTACTAAGCTGCCCCCTAAGCGCATCCAGCCTGGGTAGGTATCAACTTTGTCATCCGGTTGGATTGTGCCGTAGTCTAATCCAGCTAAAATGGCTAGAGGCTTAACAGTTGAGCCGGGTTCAAACAAATCGGTAATAGCGCGGTTACGACGTTTATGAGGAGCCGCCCCGCTTAAGTTGTTAGGATTAAATGATGGGCTATTGACCATAGCCAAAACTTCACCAGTTTTAACATCTACTACCATGGCAGAGCCTGAGGTCGCTTTATAAGTTAATACCGCTGATTTAACTGCTTTATAGGCAATGGCTTGAATTCGCTGATCAATACTTAGCTGAATGCTTTCAGGCTCTACTCGCTCGCGTTCATCAAGCACTTCAACTTCACGCCCTTGCGCATCTTTGCGAATGGTACGGCGACCTTCTTCACCGGTTAACGCGTTTTCATAAAGCTTTTCTATGCCCTCAATGCCTTTACCATCAATATTGGTAAACCCAATAACATGCGCACTTACTTCACCAGCAGGGTAATAACGTTTTGATTCATCTAATAAATGAATACCAGGTAGGCGTAAATCACCGATGTAATTAGCCACAGCGGGAGTCACTTGGCGTTTTAAATACACAAAGCGACGAGTAGGATCATCAAGTAATCGCGTGTTAATTTTACTAGGCTCAATGCGCAACACATCAGCCAATTCACGCCAGCGTAAATCATTTTTATAATACAGGGCGGTACGCTTATTTAACTCAGCAACATTTTCACGAAGCGTTTGCTGATCTTCACCATTTTTGCGTGCTTGCCTAAGTACTTTACTAACCAGTGATTTATGCAGGGCTTTAGGATCCGCATACACGCTTACCACAGGCACACTAACGGCAAGCTCTTTACCGTTACGATCGAAAATCATCCCGCGTTGCACATGCAGTTTTTCAATCCGTACCGTACGTTTATCGCTTTCAGAGCGCGCTTTATCAGGTTCAATTACTTGCAAGTACGCAGCACGCGATACCAAGGTCACAAACACTAAAAAAATCACCGCGCACACTAAAATAAAGCGCCATGCGATTAGGTTATTGACTGGTTTTTTGCCTCGCATTCTCATTGTAATATAATTACCTGCTCATCTTGGCTGGTTGGCCGCTTCATTTCGAGTTGTGACGTTGCCACTTCTTCAATGCGCGCATGTTGTGAATAAAACTCTTCTTCCACTAAAAAATAACGCCATTCTAAATCCAATTCGTCACGCTCTTGGAGCAACGAATCTTGCTCAATTAATTGCGCTCGAGAGAGATGAGTTACCTGCACTACACTCAAGCTTGATGCGAATATCACAACCAACAAGGCCAAGGTGATCTTGTTCGCACCTAGGCCTTTAATTATTTCAAGAAATAAATTGGGTTGGCGATAGCTCGCTTTTTTACTCATCCCAACCTCTGTGCGATCCTTAGCACTGAGCTGCGAGAGCGTGGATTACGCGCCACTTCATCAGCACTTGGTTTAATAGCTTTACCCACTGCTTTTAACGTCAGATTTTTATTTATTTGTGCGTCGGTTAAAGGCAGACCTCTGGGTATCGCTTCTCCCTTACTCTGTTTTTTAATAAATTGTTTAACAATGCGATCTTCTAAAGAATGAAACGAAATAACCACTAAGCGACCACCCGGCTTAAGAACTTTAATCGCCGCTTGTAATGCCGTTTGAATTTCCTCTAATTCGCTATTGATATAAATACGAATAGCCTGGAAAGTCCGCGTTGCAGGGTGTTTAAACTTATCTTTCACCGGTACGGCTTCATCGACTAAATCAGCGAGCTGCTTAGTGGTAGTGATTGGCGTGTGTTCACGCACTTCTAAAATTTTGTGCGCAATGCGTTTACCAAATTTTTCTTCACCTAGCTTTTTGATCACATGAGTAATGTCATCTAATTCAGCCTCAGCTAACCACTGCGCTGCGCTGCGACCTGTACTTGGATCCATTCTCATATCGAGCGGACCATCTTTCATAAAGCTAAAGCCACGCGCTGCGTCATCTAGCTGCGGCGACGACACACCAATATCAAGTAAAATGCCATCAACCTGACCAATAAGATCGTTTTGCTCAGCTACCTCGTATAACTTTGAAAAACGAGAATGAGCAATTGAAAAACGTGGATCATCAGCAAACTTTTCAGCAGACTTTATCGCTTGTGGATCTTGGTCAATGGCCTGCAAACGACCGCTTTCACCTAAGCGCGCTAATATTTGCCCTGAATGTCCGCCACGTCCAAAGGTACCATCCATGTATATGCCGTCTGGCTTAATTGCAAGTGCATCTATGGTTTCGTCCATTAATACGGATACGTGTTCAAATTGCGCTGTCATTAGCTGTTATTTGCCTTTTATTTTGCTGCTAGAGGGTGAAGTTATCTAAATCGTCATTCGGTTCAAAATCACCGAGCCTTTCAAGCTCAGTGTCTTGGCGCATTTGCTCGTGCCAACGCGCCTCATCCCAAATTTCAAATTTATTCATTAAACCCACCAGCATAATTTTTTTGCCAAGTTCTGCATGTGAGCGCAATGAAGGCGCCAACAAAATTCGACCGTTTTTATCAAGCTGATACTCTGTCGCATTACCTAACAACATACGTTGCATCCGTCGTGCTCTAGGATTCATATTAGATATTTTTGCTAAACGGCTTTCTATTTCTAACCATTCAGCAAGAGGGTATAACCAAAGGCAAGGCTCATTGAGTGCAACGGTGCAAATTACCGTTCCCTGATCTTCAGACAATAGCGTATCTCGGTACTTAGTCGGTACCGCAAAACGTCCTTTATCATCCAAACTCAGTGAACTTGCGCCACGAAACATAAAAAGCCTATTGTAAATTTATTTTAATCAACTTTTTGATTAACCCGATCCAGTTTGATCCACTAAACACCACTTTTTACCACAGTGCTCCAGTTTAGGGCTTGACAAGCCTTTTTGTCAAGTAAGTCACCCAGCTTTAGCACCCCGCGAAGCCTGAAAAAATAAGGCTCCGATTAAAGCGGTTGAATTGTTTAATAAAAAATCTGATCAGCCAGTAAAAAATTTTTTATCGTTCTTTTTATTAGCTTGTTGGCATTATTTGCTTAATGAATAAACAGTGAATAATTACAATTTATTTGAGCCCTGCTGACCTTTGTGAATTAGAGTCTGTTCAAACTAGATGCGGTTTAATCGTGTCGCGAGGTTTGTAACCGAGTGGACAAAGAAAAAAATCAATCTCGAATGCTCAACACGTCCTAGTTTGTAAAAATTACAAACTATTGTCGCAATAGTTACAGTTATAAACCCACTCAAAATTCGTAAATAAAATACAATTAATATAAAACAACAGGTTAAAGACTGGTTTAATCATTGCATCTAAATAATTACTTTAAAAAACTATTAAGGATTGATTATGGCTACGGCAACGAAGAGCAAAACTCCTATTGATGCAAAACAAGAGATTGAAGCACCGCTAACAGATAAAGCGACATCAGCAGCGCATGACGCAGTTGATGCATTATCAAGCAAAGCGGCGGCGGCAGAAAGTGGCGTTCGTAAAGGCGCAAGCAGCTCAGCTGAAACGCTTAATGAAAAGCAGTTAGCCGCTCGTGAGAAACTAGCAGAGTGTTCGTCTAAAACGCGTCAACTCGCATCAGAAAACCCATTAGCAACGGCTGGTCTTGCATTTGCTGCTGGTATGTTAGTTACTGCACTATTTCGTCGTAAGTAATACTAATGCAAAACCAACACTCAACACCAAGTGAATCACAAGGGACAGATTCGCCGTCATCGGCAAAACACGCCGATGACTGGCAAGATCACGTTGCTAAGCTTGCTGACTATGCAGCGCAGCTCAAGGATGATTATCATCAACAAGGAAAGTTGACACATCAGCTGGCAATAGCAGAGTGGAAGCTATCGCTAAGATCCTTAGCACTGATCACCATTCTACTAGGATGTTTTGCCAGTGGCTTGGTGTTACTGTGGGTGGGGTTTTTAGGTATTGTAGGCTTTGCCACCTTTGAACTGTTTAGCTCTATCTGGCTGAGCATTGCAATGGTGATCAGCCTACAAATTTTATGCTTAGTTTGGCTGTGGCGAAACGCCGTTTATCTAAGCAAAAAAATTGGCTTTACTAAAACGCTAAATAGCCTAAGGCAGCTGCTTAAATTATAAGGCACACACTATTATGTTAATCAATTATTTGATCAACTCACCGAACGCTCGCGTGCAACAGCTAGATAAAGAAGTTGTTATGCGATCAGAACTAAAACGTCAGCATCTTGCAGCTATAAAATACAGAGCCAAACGCTTTGTAGCAACAAAAGTGGGGCTCGCCAGTGCGTTTGCAGCTGGCGCTGTAGTTGAGTCTGCTAAAGGTGATGCTAACACGATAAAAAAATACACTTGGTTATTAAAGCTACTTGCTTAAAAGTCATTCGCGCATCGATTTATCACTACAATGAGCCAAAAAAACCATTTTGATAATCGCTAACAGCCTGGCGAATTTCAGCCTCGGTGGTCATTACAAAAGGTCCCATATGCGCAATTGGCTGGTTAAGTGGATCGCCTGCTAAAATAAGAACCCCCGCCGCTTTCTGTGCCTGTAATGCAATGTCACTCAATGGCTCAACAATAAGTAATTTTCCTGCATCAAAGGTTTCACCTTGCGCTGATTCTAATGATCCAGTGTGTATGTAAATCATCACTTTTTGCTGTTTTAGTGCTGGTAGATAAAGCTCCTTACCTGCAGGCAAAGCCACATCGGCTATAGCACCATTAGCGGCTAAGTTTTGTAAGCTTGAAACCAATTGCTGTGAATCAAATTGCCATGTCCCTGCTAGCGCTTTAAGACTAATACCTTGTTGATTAGTAAACCTCGGTGCTGGATGCTCTGTGGTATCCTGGTATTGCGGCTCACGCATTTTGTCAGCGCTTGGCATATTGAGCCAAATTTGAAAGCCATGTAAGCCTTTTTCAGCATCAGCAAGTGGCATTTCACTGTGCATAACACCGCTACCGGTACTCATCCATTGTACGTCACCCGCACGAATCGCCTTTTTGTTACCCATTTGGTCTTGATGTTCAAACCCGCCTTTTAAAATATAGGTAAAGGTTTCGATCCCCCTATGAGGATGAGGAGGAAAGCCACCAATATAATCAATTTCATCGTCAGATTTAAGCTCATCTATCATTAAAAATGGATCTAAATATTTACCATCAAATCCTGGAATACGACGAATATTAACACCATCCCCATCTTGGGTAGCATAAGCAGTTAGTACTTTGGTTATTTTCATTTTTTTTTGCCTAAAATAGGTTAAGTAAAAGTATAAAATATTAATTTATTATTATGACTTTACCCGAAAATTAATTAATAAATTTCAGTTATATACAATAAAAGTAAATTTAATATTTGCGATATAACCTTAGTACATTAAAGGTTATTTATGGTAGAATTATTGGTTAGAGTTTTACCCTATATTTATTTGGATACGATTATTTTTACTGCATCATTAAAACATCAGCTTTATCGACTACTTATGCTAATTTGCATGCCTGTAGCTGCTGTCATTTTAGTAACCTTGTGGTTTAGTCGTGACGCGGCTATTAAAGAGCACGAGAAAAAAGTGCGCTCTATCACTGAGTACCTAATTATCAAGCAGCAAAGCATGATTAATGATGTAGAGCATATTACTGAGTTTTTAGCAAAAAAGCAGAAAGACATTAAGTCTTTATCTTCTCGCTGCCCTTCGTATTTTTTAGATGTTAAGGCACTCAATGGCAATATCGCGAATATTGGTTTAGTAAACAAAGACGGCGATTTAATTTGTTCCTCAAATAATGATGCCCCTAATATCAACGTTAGTGATCGTCCCTACTTTAAAAACGCACTCGCCAGTAAAGAGTTTAGTATTGGCCATTTCCAGCACGATCGCAGCCTTGAAGCCCAGAGCATTAACTTTGCTTCCCCTATTCTTAATGAAAACAATGATATTGAAGGCGTGATAGTAACTGTAATTGCTTTAGACTGGTGGAGCTCGGCACTTAATAGCTTGAATTTACCGACAGAAGTTCGAGTCGCCATCACTGACTCTAATAATCTTATTTTAGCCAACTCCCCTTTTTCAGCCGATAGATTAGGTTATAAATTGGAAGAGTTTGATTTAGAACATAATTTACAAGCAGGTGTCATTTTTAAAGGAAAAGATGGTATCCGTAGAGTTTTTCATCAAACGACTCTCTATCGAGATGGCAATGACAATAAGCTCTCTATTTATATTACTCAACCAATAGATAAAACACTTGAGCGGATAGATATTAACTTTGTAAAAATGGTTTTAGGATTTTTAATGACCATTCTTCTTTTAGCTGTATTAGCTAGACGACTGGTCAATAAAAGCATTTTAAATCCGGTTAAAAGTCTAACGCAGGCGGTTAACCGCTTAGCGGCCGGTAATATGCCTCATGACGATGAGCAGCCCAATAGTCCTGAGCTAAATAGACTTTACCATCGTTTTAAATACATGGCCGAAACTCGCTTAACGGCTGAAGCATCCCTTAAACATAAGCATGACGAGCTCAATAGCCTGCTTAATGCATTACCCGATGCTTTTTTACGCGTAGATGTCAATGGCAATATTCTTGATACCGGTGGACGTACTAAATCGTTAAATTATAGCCATTCAACACCCCCTAAAAAATTATCGTGTTTATTCTCTGATGCTAATTTAAAACAAGTGCAAGGGTACTTAATACCCCTGAACGCCCCTGTCACTGTTGAGCTTGAACAAGAACAAGACAATCAGTTTTATGAAGCTAAAATTAGCCCAATGAAAAAAGCCGATGAGTTTATTATCGTTATTAGTAACATCACACAACGAAAGCAAAATCAAGAATCGTTGCATTTAGCGTCATTAGTTTACAACAACAGCAGTGAAGGTATGGCAATCACAGATGAAAATGGCGTTATTTATGATGTGAACCCTGCATTTTGTGAAACAACTTTGTATTCTCGAAAAGAAGTACTCAATAAAACGGTGAGTATTTTATCATCGGGTAAACACGATAAGCAGTTTTATAATTACATGTGGCAATCGCTCAATAAAACAGGGCGTTGGCAAGGTGAAATAACCAATCGTCGTAAAAATGGCGAGCTGTATGTTGAATGGTTAACCATCGATACTATTTACGATAAAAATAAAGCCCCGACTAGTCGTATTGCTATTTTTACCGACCTAACCGAGAAAAAACAAGCAGATGAATTAATTTGGCGACAAGCGCACTTTGATCATTTAACCGATTTGCCTAATCGATTAGAACTAAAAGAGCGCTTAAACCAACGATTCGCAAACCTTACCAATGCAGATCAAAAACTGGTCATTATGCTATTAGATATTGATCATTTTAAAGATATTAACGACACATTGGGCCACCATTACGGCGATAGATTACTTAAGTTAGTGTCGGAGCGAATTGTGCAAACGGCCAAAGAGGCTGACTTTGTAGCACGAATTGGCGGAGACGAGTTTGTTGTTGTATTTAGTGATTTACATGGCAGCGATAACATCAAAAAAATAGCAAAATCACTGCTACTTAGCCTTGCCTCCACTATTTTTATTGAAGATGAAAAAGTGTATATCAGTGCCAGTATTGGTATTGCCTGCGCGCCAGATGATGGCCAAAATCCAGAGCAATTACTTAAAGCCGCTGACCAAGCTATGTATAAAGCAAAAAATAGCGGCCGCAATGGCTTTGAGTTCTTCTCACATGATATGCGTGAAGATGCAAACGCAAGAATGCAACTACTCAAAGATCTTCGCTCAGCTATAGAACTAGAACAGTTTGAATTGTATTACCAGCCTATCGTATCGCTTGATGATTTACACGTTCATAAAGCTGAGGGGCTTATTCGATGGCAACACCCAGAAAAAGGCCTGATCAGCCCCGCTGACTTTATTCCCTTAGCTGAAGAAACTAGACAAATAAATGCGCTCGGTCAATTTGTATTTACTGAAGCACTGCAAACACTTAATGATATTAAAAAACACATTCAAGATGAATTTCAAATAAGCATTAACGTATCGCCGGTGCAGCTCGCAACCACAGACAGTGGTATAGACGATTGGTATGGCATGCTTGAGACAGCAAATTTACCTGCATCGAGTATTGTGGCAGAAATTACCGAAGGCTTGATGGTTAATCCTGAAGAACTGACCCAAAGCCGCCTAAAAGCCTTGGTTAAGTCAGGGATGCAATTGGCCCTTGATGACTTTGGCACCGGTTACTCATCGCTTGCTTACTTACAAGAAATGGATACCGACTACCTAAAAATCGATAAACGCTTTGTTGATAATATTCAAAAAAACAGCCAAGAGCTGGCCTTATGTGAAGCAATTATTATGATGGCTCACCAGCTTGGTTTAAAAGTAATTGCCGAAGGCATAGAAACAAAATTACAAATGGATTTATTACTTGAGGCCGGTTGTGATTATGGCCAAGGCTATTTGTTTTCAAAGCCGCTGCACAAAGCCTCGTTTATGCAGCTGATAACAACAAATCAAGTAATTAGTTTGAAATAAAAGTCATTTAGCCCTAATACTGGTTATTTTGTGTCGAGGTGGTCTGCTACATACGCACCTCGCTGCCCTCTTTTTTCATCTGGTCCAATGGTGCTGTCTTGAGCGGTTTGCTGCTCTAACGCAGCATTGATTGTGGCTCCCAAAATAATGATATAAGCGCTAATAAATAGCCACATAAGCATAATAACCACTCCACCTAAAGAGCCATATGTTTCGTTGTAACTAGCAAAATGAGATACATAAAATGAAAAGCCAAAAGATGCCACAATCCATAATACGGTGGCGGTGAATGAGCCCACGGTAACCCAGCGCCATTTAGCTGCTTTTCTGTGAGGCGCATAACGGTATAAAATTAATAATGCAAAGTTAAAGGTCAATGCCAGCAACGGCCATGATATAAGCATGATTAAAAAATTAATACTCTCTTTAATTCCGAGTAAATTAAGCGCTAGCGGTAATATACCTATAATTACCAGTGCTATTACAGCCACCACAATTGCACCCACTGAAAATAACAAACGCACAAGTTGCGCCTTTAAAAATGAGCGTTTTTCGTATTCGTGATAACTAATATTACATGCTGTGATCAACGCTTGGCTGCCCTTAGAGCTACTCCAGATAGTTAACAGTAAAGTACCCAGCGCACTAAGGCTTAAACTAGTTTGTGACTTTTGCGCAAGACTTGAAACTTGAGATAAAATAATTTCTTGAGTGCTTTGTGGTAATAACGCCATAAACTGACTTAAATACACACTAATATCATTCGGTGATGCAAAATAAGCATACACAGACACCAATGCCGCAATGGCGGGAAAAATAGCCAGTAACGCATAAAATGCCACGCCAGCCGCCACTAAAGATAAATTATCACGGCTCATTTGTTTTACTATTCGCTTTGCAATATCCCACCAGCCACGCAGAGGGATATGGTTAGGCTGCTTGGCTCTTTGGCCACGCTTAAAGTCACTCATAGCTAACTCCCTTTTCCCAATTAATTGCAAGATGTTTGCCAAACAAATACTGCTTGGTATTAAACTTGCTGCTATTGTTTTACACAGACCCTAATTAACTCAACCCAACACGGATGGCTCCTATGCTCAGTGCTTTAATTGCAACACTCGCTAATAACACATCAATTCCAGCAATCGACACCGTTAAGCCAAACTCGGTTTCATGGAGCTTTTTAAAAGATCAAAGCGTGCAATTACTACACACATTCATGCAATTACTGCCCACTTTATTATTAGGGATTGTTATTTTGGTGATTAGTTATTTAATTGCCACACCATTATCACGCTTGTTGATAAAGCCTGTTACTTACATGACCAAGAGTAAATTAGTACACCTAGTTGCTAGGCGAGGTATTAGCACCTTAATTATTTTACTCGGGTTTTATCTATTTTTACGCTTGGCAGGACTCACCGAATTCGCGGTCGCAATTATGAGTGGCACCGGATTAATTGGGCTTATTTTAGGCTTTGCCTTTCGGGATATTGCTGAGAACTTTATTGCCAGTTTACTTTTAAGTGTACAGCGTCCATTTAAAATAGATGATGTAATAGAAGTTGATGGCAGAATTGGTATTGTTAAAAAAGTAACTGCACGGGCAACCACTTTAGTTGACTACGATGGCAATCATATTCAAATACCCAATGCGACTGTGTATAAAAATACCATTAAAAACTTAACCGCTAATCCAAAAATGCGCGGTCATTTTTCAATCGGTATTGGCTACGATAATGACATTCGCGACGCACAAAGTTTGGCAATTAGTATAATATCGCAGCAAACCTCTGTGCTTAGCGATCCACCTCCCCAAGTATTGATTGATAACTTAGGCTCCGCCACTATTAACTTTACCGTTTACTTTTGGGTCAACGGCGAACAATACAGCACGGTAAAAGTATCCTCACAGCTTATGCGAGAGTTAATCAATAGTTTTACGCAACATAATATAAGCATGCCTGACAATGCCAGAGAGCGTATATTGCTCAATAGCCAAGGTGAAGATATTTATCCCATAGCAAGCGAAGCTAAAACAGAGACAACAGAGACAACAGAAGAAATTAACGAGCAATCACATATTCAAAAACATAAAACCACAGAGCACGAACACAGTATTGATGATGTAAGTAGTGATACGGATGATATTCGCGAGCAAGCCGATGAATCACGCGATCCGGAGCAAGGAAAAAATATTATATAGAGAGGTTCGAGGTTCGAGGTTCGAGGTTCGAGGTTCGAGGTTCGAGGTTCGAGGTTCGAGAAATTTAAAAGCCTTGCGGTTAACATTACAAGGTTTTTTATGCCTGAAGGCGATAGTTAGTCTCGCGTCGAGTTTAGGTTTTAAGCCCGCAACCCGAAGCTCGCCGCCCGCAACCTGACAGCTTATTCCAAACACAAAAAAGCCCGCAGCGTTAACTGCGGGCTTTTTTATTGAATGAGTGAGTCAGCCGGTAAGCCGGGTTCTGTCCTTTCCGAAGAAAGTGATAATCATTCGTCTAGGCCATAAATCGCTCTATGGCTCAAGCAACCTACCCGGTTCCAACGTGGGCCACGCCATAAGGAACCCTATTTGGTCTTGCTCCGAGTGGAGTTTACCTTGCAACCGACTATTACTAGCGGTCCGGTGCGCTCTTACCGCACCCTTTCACCCTTACCAATCCGAAGATTGGCGGTCTTCTCTCTGCTGCACTTGTCGTGGGCTCACGCCCCCCAGCCGTTAACTGGCACTCTGCCCTGTGGAGCCCGGACTTTCCTCCCCCTGCGCATTTTCGTTGCAGGCAGCGATTATCTTGGCTAACTCGGCGCGCAGTATACATGAGAGCACCACACTACGCAGTAAACATTTACTGTTTTTCTTCAATAATTGTTTTATACAGCGCGTTTTTCTTCATACCAAAGTAATCGGCCACCACGCCACAGGCTTTTTTCATTGGCATTTCGTTTTCAAGTAGCGCTAACATTTTGCGTGCCTCTGGCGGAATATCGTCAACTACCTTAGGTTTACCCGGCAGCATGAGTACTATTTCACCGCGCTGTTTAGTAGGATCGTCAGTTAAAAACTGCTTTAACTCAGTCACTGTGCCATTAAAAAAGGTTTCAAATGTTTTAGTGAGCTCTTTGGCAAATACCACCTGCTGCTCACTACCTAGCGCTGCTTCTAAATCGTCAAGGCTTGCCATAATACGGTGGGTACTTTCATACATAATACTGGTAATACTTGAGTTAACCGCATCTATAAAAAAGTCTTGGCGCGCTTTACTTTTAGCAGGTGTAAAACCAATAAATTGAAAACGGTCAGTAGGTAACCCAGAACAACATACCGCCGTAATAGCAGCACATGCACCAGGCACGGGTGTTACACTTGCGCCCTGCTCACGACATAAATTAACCACCGCATAACCAGGATCACTGATCAGGGGTGTGCCTGCATCAGAAACTAATGCAATATTTAACCCTTGATTAAGTTGGTCGATAATTTGCTGCGCTTTTTGCTTTTCATTATGGTCATGTAACGCAAAGGTTTTAGCCTTAATACCAAAGTGGCTAAGTAGCTTACCAGTATGGCGAGTGTCTTCAGCCGCGATTAAGTCAACCTGCGATAATGTCGCGATTGCACGCTGACTTAAGTCGTCATAATTGCCGATTGGGGTGGCAACAACGTAAAGAGTGCCAATTTTCTGTGAATTCTCCTCATTTAACATTGAGGTCTCCTGCGTCAGTCAGTAATATAAGCAAATCGCGTTAACGTATGGGAAATCATTGTGCGACTTAAACTAGTTAGTCTATTAATTATATTGTCAGGGTTATCGGCGTGTAGCACAACCGAAAAACCAACTAAAACCAGCGATAACTTAAGTAACAGTGCCAATACGCTGAAAAATGAAGCACTGAATGCGCAATCTATTTACCAATTAGCGCAAAACCGCTATGGCGCTGATAAAATCCAGCTACTTTATAGTGCTCGTGATAGCGCAATTACAGAAGAAAACTGGCCACTACTCGAAAAAATATGCACTGAACTTGCACTTACCGCCAGTGTTGATCAAATTCAAAATCGTTTATACATTGCCTTTGCGCAAAAAGAGCAAAATAAAAATCAGCAAGCACTTGAGGTACTAAACACGCTTGAGGGGCAACTTAAGCAACCTGAGCATTTTGCTTGGCACCAATTTTTAACTGCCAGCATTTTTGCGTCGCAAGACTTACCAAAACGTGCAGCTCCTTACTTTTTTGCTGCCTCTGAATCGGTAGCAAAAAATAATATTTCTATCCCTAAACTTAATGACGCACTTTGGCATAATTTAAAGCAGCTTTCTTCGTATGCATTAGAGCGATTTAACCGCGGCTCGGTTATTCAACAAGGCTGGGTTAACTTAGCTTTGTATCATCAGGTTTATGCCAACAGCTCTGTTGATTTAGACCAAGCGATTAATAATTGGCGCCGCCGTTACCTTGGGCACCCTGGTACCAATGTTCTACCAAAACAAGATACTTACGCCAATGAATTAGCACCACTAAATATTGAACGCTTAGTTGTGCTATTACCTCAGTCAGGTGCTAACAAGCGCTTAGGGGATGCATTAAAAGCCGGCATACTGGCTGCACTTGATAAAAAAGAGATTAGCGAAACGCTGTTTATTGATGAAAATACCGAAACCGAAGCGTTGAGCGCACAGATTTCGCAATTACAACCAGACTTTGTTATTGGCCCGCTATTAAAAGCCAATATTGATAAGCTCGCTAAGACCAATACATTACTCGATATACCCACATTACATTTAAATACCTTTGATGGCGAACGAACCTCTCTGCAACACTACTTTTTTGCGCTTAATCCAGAGCATGAAGTACAACAAACCCTAGAGCATTTTTTAGCGCAAGGTTATCAAAAACCTATGTTGCTAGCGCCAAATAATACCAATGGTCAGCGCTTAATTGACTACTTTAACCTGCAATGGCAACGCTATAGTGAAACAACCACACAAGTTGGCTTTTACAACGATAATAAAGATATGCCCAATACCATTACCAGCTTGCTAGAAGTTGATAAATCAAAAGAGCGTATTAAATCGGTTAAAACACTCTTTAATAAAGAAGTAGAAAGTGAAACCCGCTCACGTGGCGATATTGATGCAATTTACATATTAGGTGACGCCATAGAGACCCGATTAATTAAGCCTTACCTAGATGTTAACGTAAGCACCTTTGCCGACAGAATCCCTATTTACGCCAGCTCTAAAAGTCATAGTAAGCAAATAGATACCACTGACAAAGGCGATTTAGACGGGCTCTATTTTACCGAACTTCCTTGGATGTTAGACTCACAAATTACGCAGCATAATCTTCGTCAGCAATATAATGATTTATGGCCTGAACAGGCTGATATTAGCCAACGTTTATTTGCCATGGCTTACGATGCCGTCGCCATGCTGAATGATATTAGGCAGCTGAGCATTACACCCGATAAATACTTTTCAGGCTTAAGCGGTAAATTGTCCATTAATAGTGCCGGTGATATTGAACGTTCACTGCAATGGGCGCAGTACAGCAATCGCCGTATAAAACCTGTGGAATTAAAAACACAACGCCCTGTGCCGCTATTTATGCAGTCGGCAAACGATGGCATAACCATTATTAACTAAGGGGTTAGCATGTCGTGGTTTAAACAGCTGTGGCAAAATAGTCGTGAAAAAGGCCAGTATTATGAGCGCCAAGCGCAAAAGTATTTAGAAGCGCAAGGTTTAAAAGCGATTGAGCGGAATTACTACTGCCCCTACGGCGAACTTGATGTCATTATGAAAGACGGTGACACCTTAGTGTTTGTTGAAGTTAAGTTTCGTAAAAATAACATAAAAGGCGGCGCTAATTATGCGCTAAGCCCGCAAAAGCAAGCTAAGTTAAAGCGCACTATTTATCATTACCTTGGTGCTAAAAACTTAAAAAACCAGCCATTACGTATTGATTACGTAGCTATAACAGGCGAACCGTCATTACATATTAACTGGCTGAAAAACGTATTTTAATGTCTGATGTATAAAAATAAGACGATTACAACAGCTTCATGTTGAGCATACAGTTAAACATTAGCTTACGCCTAAAATAATCACCTTTTAATAAAGCCGGTGTGAGCTCACACAGAATTAGAGATAAATTGTTGGTAACCCATGCAAGATACAATTAAAGAAATTTTTAAAGAAAGTATTCAAGTTCAAATAGCTGCAGGCGAAGTATTGCCAAGCGCGTTAGAATCAGCGGCATTTACCATTGCACAAAGCCTGATCAATGGGAATAAATTGATCTGTTGCGGTACTGCAAACTGCCATATGCTGGCACAACACATGGCAGGCGTACTGGTTAATTTTTACGAAACAGAACGTCCCTGCTTACCTGCAATCGCTCTCTCACAAGAAAATATTAACTTGGGCCAAGGCAATCAAATAGATGACCACGATACCTTTGCACGCCAAGTTCGTGCCTTTGCTCAGCAAGGTGACTTATTATTGGTACTTGCCATTAATGGTAATGAAAAACACATAATTTCTGCAGTAGAAGCGGCACTTACCAAAGATATGAAGGTCATAGTAATGGTAGGCGATGATGGCGGCGAACTCGTTGGCTTGCTTGGCCATAACGATGTAGAAATTCGTACGCCGTCTAAACGCCCGAGTCGCATTATTGAATCGCATTTAGTGAACCTTCACTGTTTAAGTGAGTTGGTGGATTTAACCCTTTTCCCGCAGGACGAAAATTATGTTTAAACGCTCCCTAATTATCTTAGGCACTGTTGTGTTATTGCAAGGTTGTGCCGCAGCTGTGGTCGCCGGTACAGCCAGTGCTGTTACTGCCGCTAACGATAGACGAACCATTGGCTCGCAAATAGACGACAACAATATTGAAATAAAAGCCAGTATTGCTATTAGCGAAGATGAACGCCTTAATAAGTTTGCTCATATCAGCGTTATAAGCGTAAATGGCGTGGTTTTAATGGTAGGCCAAGTGCCTAACCAAGAAATGAAAAACCAAGCGTTTAAAACCATTGAGAACCTATCTGGTATTCGCAAAATTCACAACCAACTACGCATTGGCTCAAATATTGGTATTACCACGCAAACTCACGACTCGTGGTTAACCTCAAAAGTAAAAGCACAGCTTTTAGCGGCTGAAAACATCAGCAGTAATAATATAAAAGTAGTGACAGAAAACGCTGAAGTTTACTTGATGGGGCTAGTATCTGACGCTGAAGCAAACCAAGCCGTAAATATAGCTCGTAACGTCTCTGGCGTAGAGCGCGTTATTAAAGTGTTTGAGTATTTGTAAAGAATAAGGTTCGAGGTTCGAGGTTCGAGGTTCGAGGTTCGAGGTTCGAGGTTCGAGAAGTTTAAAAACCTTGCGGTTAACATCGCAAGGTTTTTTTATATCTGTAGGCGGGAGTTTACCTCGCGCATTATCACTAATAGACGCAGAATCAATCCGCTGCTACATCATCCAAGCTTAACCCGCTTCTCGCAGCCTTAGCCGTTGCCCGTTGCTCGTTGCTCGTTGCCCGTTGCCCGTTGCCCGTTGCCCGTTGCCCGTGAACTTTAAACCAAATCTGCGCGGCATAAAGCGCCGCCTACAAAACATTCTTACCACAGAGTACACCGAGGCGCTTCGCGCTACACAGAGAAGGCAAAGCAAATAAAACATGTCTTTAATCATTCCCTCTGTGTGCTCTGCCCCCTCTGTGGTGAATAGAATCACTAAAAGACGCGGAATAAATCCGCTGCTACACCAATCAACCTTAACCCGCTTCTCGCAGCCTTAGCCGCTGCCCGTTGCCCGTTGCCCGTTGCCCGTGAACTTTAAACCAAATCTGCGCGGCATAAAGCGCCGCCTACAAAACATTCTTACCACAGAGTACACCGAGGCGCTTCGCGCTACACAGAGAAGACAAAGCAAATAAAACATGTCTTTAATCATTTACTCTGTTTGCTCTGCCCCCTCTGTGGTGAATAGAATCACTAAAAGACGCAGAATAAATCCGCTGCTACACCAATCAACCTTAACCTGCCTCTCGCAGCCCGTCGCCCGTCGCCCGCGAACTTAAATCAAACCTGCGCGGCATAAAGCCCCGCCTACAAAACATTCTTACCACAGAGTACACCGAGGCGCTTCGCGCTACACAGAGAATACAAAGCAAATAAAACATGTCTTTAATCATTTACTCTGTTTGCTCTGCCCCCTCTGTGGTGAATAGAATCACTAAAAGACGCGGAATAAATCCGCAGGTACACCAATCAATCTCAACCCGCTTCTCGCAGCCCGTCGCTCGTGAGCTTTTCTAGCCTTTAAACTTTAACCTTTAACCTAATATTTTCATACAGACATAAAAAAACCGCTTATTAAGCGGTTTTTATCTAACATTTACGGGTTATTTTATAACGCGTAAATGTGAGCCTTTTTTCTTTTCAGGCTTGGGAGCTGACGTTTCATCAACTATTTCAGGTGATGAATCGACACTTTCAAGCTCTGGAGCAAAATCGTCTTCGTCCTCTAAAAACTCATCTGCAGTAAAGACTGTGCCTTCGCCATTTTCACGTGCATATATTGCAAGTACAGCCCCTAAAGGCACGTACACTTGCATTGGCTGGCCGCCAAAGCGCGCGTTAAAGCTAAGCTGAGTATTATCTAACGAAAACTGCGTAACCGCCGAAGGGCTTATGTTCAATACAATTTGGCCATCTTGAACAAACTGTGTTGGCACTTGCACTGCAGGAAAGTCAGCATTAACCACTAAGTGTGGCGTGCATTCGTTATCAACAATCCAATCAAAAAAAGCGCGAAGTAAATAAGGACGGTTAGAAGTCATTATAAACGGATCTCACGCTCTGCTTCAGTTAAAGAAGCTTGGAATGATTCACGTTCAAATAAACGAATCATATACTCTTTAAGTTCTTTAGAGCCTGCACCATTTAGCTCAATACCAAACTCTGGTAAACGCCATAACAGTGGAGCTAAGTAACAATCAACTAAGCTAAACTCTTCACTCATAAAGTAAGGCGCTTCACTAAAGATGGGTGCTATTGCAAGTAATGCTTCTGTCAGCTCTTTACGAGCTTGCGCCGCATCAGAGGTGTTGTTAATGATTTTTTCAGCTAGGCTGTACCAATCAGTATCAATACGGTGCATCATTAATCGACTACGACCACGCATGACCGGATATACAGGCATTAGTGGAGGATGAGGAAAACGTTCATCAAGGTATTCCATGATGATGTTTGCCTGATATAAACCAAGCTCACGGTCAATCAGTGTTGGCACTGTGCCGTAAGGGTTAATTTCGTGAAGTGCTTCTGGCAGGTTATCCTTTTCAGCCATATGAATATCTACACTTACACCTTTTTCAGCAAGTACAATGCGTACTTGGTGGCTATACATACAGTTAGCACCAGAAAAAAGGGTCATTACAGGGCGCTTATTGGCAGCTACGGCCATGCCTACCTCCATTAAATAACTAAAACAGCAATAGGGGCTTAAGCCCCTATTGCAAAATTACCTTTAAATATGTTCAAACTTAATGAACATCTCTCCAGTATTCTTTCTTCAGCATAAATGCCAAGATAAACAGGATAATTAAAAATCCGATTACCTTAAGACCTAGCGCTTCCGACTCGAGACGTGTAGGTTCACCTACATACTCTAGGAAATTCGTTAAATCACGAACTGCTTGGTCATATTCATCTACACTTAATTCGCCCGTACCATCTGTTTTTGTACCAGTAATATGAGTGGTTGTTTTACCATTTACTGTTACTTCTTCAGTAATTGCAGTAGGAACACCTTGCAACTCTTGAAGAACATGTGGCATACCCACCGATGGGAATAACGTATTATTTACGCCAAACGGACGAGATTCATCTTTGTAAAACGATTTTAAATAGGTATAAATCCAATCACTGCCACGCACACGCGCAACATTTGTTAGATCCGGCGGAGCCGCACCAAACCATTTTGCAGCATCTTCTTTCTTCATTGCATTATTGATATGACTACCTACTTTTGAACCATCAAAAATAAGTTGCTCTTGACCAATCTCTGTTGGAATACCAATATCGCGGAAAGTACGTTCATAACGTTGATACTGCATTTGGTGACAACCAAGACAGTAGTTCATGAACAACTTTGCGCCACGTTGCAAAGAAGGTTGATCAGATATATCGTTACCCGCTTCCATTAGAGGAACTGACGGGCCTGCCGCCATTGCTGGTAATACGTTTACTGATAAAGCGAATAAACCAATAAGTAGCTTTTTCATCATTTCGTTAACCTCTCAGGCAATGGCTTAGTTTTTTCATTCTTACTGTAAACAAATAACAGTACGAAGAACATAAAGTAAGTCACAGTACAGATTTGCGAAACAAGCGTTTTAAAGTCAGTTTGAGGTGTAGCACCAACCCAACCTAAAAGAACGAAAGTAACTACAAAGCCTGCAATGTTCCATTTGTGGAAACCACAACGGTAACGAACTGAACGAACCGAACCACGGTCAATCCAAGGCAATAATGCTAGCACGACAATAGATGCACCCATTGCTGCAACACCCATTAGCTTGTCTGGAATCGCACGTAAGATTGCATAAAACGGCGTAAAGTACCAAACAGGGAAAATATGCGCTGGTGTTTTAAGTGGGTTTGCCGGTTCAAAGTTTGGCGCTTCTAGGAAGAAACCACCCATTGCAGGCATAAAGAACACCACCCAACAGAACAAGATTAAGAAGCCAACCACACCCACAATATCTTTTACTGTGTAATAAGGGTGGAACGGAATCGCATCAATAATGTCTTTTTTATCTGTGTAGTATTCATGGAACTTAAATTTAGGCTTGTCTTCTTCAGCCACGGTTCCTTTTTTACGTTTGTTATCAATACCGTCAGGGTTGTTAGAACCCACTTCGTGCAATGCAACAATGTGTAAAAATACTAAGATAACAATAACCAGTGGTAATGCTATTACGTGTAATGCAAAGAAGCGGTTAAGCGTTGCACCTGAAATTACATAGTCACCACGAATCCACAGTGTTAAATCATCACCAATTACCGGAATAGCGCCGAACAGTGAAATGATTACCTGTGCACCCCAAAACGACATTTGACCCCATGGTAATAAGTAACCCATGAACGCTTCAGCCATTAGGGCTAGGAAAATAAACATACCGAATAACCACAGTAATTCACGTGGTTTTTGGTAAGAACCGTAGATCATGCCACGGAACATGTGCATGTAAACAACGATGAAGAACGCAGATGCACCCGTTGAATGCAAATAACGTAATAACCAACCGTACTCTACATCACGCATGATGTATTCTACTGATGCAAATGCACCTTCAGCAGATGGTACATAGTTCATCGTTAACCAAATACCGGTAAGTATTTGGTTTACCAGTACTAACATAGCTAGAGAGCCGAAGAAGTACCAGAAGTTAAAGTTTTTTGGTGCTGGATACTGTGCAATGTGCATGTTCCAAACACGTGTCATTGGGATACGGTCGTCTATCCACTCAACAATTTTTCCAAACATTAGGCCACCCCTTGTTCTTCGCCCACTAAAATAGTGGTCTCATCAAGAAAAGTATATGGTGGAACTTCTAAATTTAATGGTGCAGGTACCGATTGAAATACACGGCCGGCCATATCAAACTTAGAACCGTGACATGGACAGTAAAAACCGTCATCAGTCCCTTCCACTTTCTCACCAAAGCCACCTTGTAAAAAGCTAGGTGAACAACCCAAATGCGTACAAATACCTACAGCGACAAAAATCTCTGGGCGTAATGAACGGAAATCATTGGTTGATGATTCTAATTGTTGTGGCTCTTGCGATTGCGGATCACGAAGTTGACCTTCATGTTCTTTCATCTGCTCAAGCATTTTTGGGGTCCGTGATACAACCCATACAGGTTTACCACGCCACTCGACACGTATTAATTGTCCTGGCTCAAGTTTGCTGATATCTACTTCTACAGGCGCACCCGCAGATTTAGCTCGCTCACTTGGATTCCAAGACGCAATAAAAGGAACAGCAGCCCCAGCCGCACCAACACCACCAACAACAGAGGTAGCTATGGTTAAAAAGCGACGTCGGCCATTGTCTACAGGCGCATTGCTCATCCACTTATCTCCACTATGATTCTCAACACTTGCTATATTGAGAACATCAGTTACAGCAGGTTAATTTTTCGAATTTTAAAAGAGAAACGATCATAATTAAAACCCTTGTTTAAAACAAGGTTATTCACAGCCTCCTGCTCGAATAATCCTGACTTGCTCAAATAGTTGATTAAGTAAGCTCGAGTATGAAACCAAATGACTATAGTATCGCTTCCGTAAAAACAATTTGTAAACAAGTACAATCTCACCAACTAAGTACAGTAACCACTGAATTTGGCGACATTAAACTCATTCACTTTATTTGCCCGCCAATTGTAGCAAAAAAATTCACCAATTAACTGATGGATTTAAACTAATTGCGATAATTATTTAACTTTTTTTGCGTTAGTCGGTCATTTTTAAGCTTTCGTTCAATAAATACGCATACTTGGCCTATTTTGATCAAGCTAATGTCGACATTAGTCTTAAAGGGAAAAGCTTCGGGGTTCGGGGTTCGGGGTTCGGGGTTCGGGGTTCGGGGTTATCATGCATTTTTAATCATAGAAATCAATTTACCAAGCATTTTCCCAATACTCTCACACTCATTTAAAGCGTATTCTGTTTGTTCATAATTAATATGACCTAACTCAAAAGCAATCATTAGCTGAGTTTTTAATTCACCGACAGACCCTTTAGCCACAGAAAGAAAATAAGCTCTTTCTTTATCAGAGTAACGCTCATAACCCTCTGCAATATTGCTAGGCACTGAAACTGCGCTTCGACACATTTGATCTTTTAAGCCGAAATCCCTCAAAGCAGCAAAGGTTTGATATACAAACAAACTTAATGAGAAAGACTTTTTCCATACATCTAAACTTTCATACCTCACAACCACTCCTTAGCCTTAATCCCGCATTCATCATAAATTATAGTAAACATATAATTTAACGCACGGAACTTAATCTCTTTCGCAGCTCGGCTCTCGTAGCTCGTTACTCGAAACTCATTATCTAAAAACAAAAAACCCAGCATAAGCTGGGTTTTTGAATTCTTGATAACGTAAATATTAACGTTTTGAGAACTGTGGACGCTTACGCGCTTTCTTAAGACCCACTTTCTTACGTTCAACTTTACGTGCATCACGAGTAACGAAACCTGCTTTACGAAGTTGTGGACGTAGTGACTCGTCAAACTCCATAAGTGCACGAGTGATACCGTGACGGATAGCACCAGCTTGACCAGTAGTACCACCACCGGCAACGGTGATGTGAAGGTCAAATTTTTCAGTCATGTCTACAAGCTCAAGAGCTTGACGAACAACCATGCGTGCTGTTTCGCGACCAAAGTACTCTTCTAAAGAGCGCTTGTTGATTACGATGTTACCAGTGCCTGGGCGTAAGAATACGCGAGCACTTGAACTTTTACGACGACCTGTACCGTAGTATTGATTTGCCATGATAGTGCTCCTTAAATGTCTAGAACCTGAGGCTGTTGTGCAGCATGGTTATGCTCAGTACCCGCGTAAACTTTAAGTTTGCGGAACATAGCGCGGCCTAAAGGACCACGTGGCAACATGCCTTTAACAGCTTTTTCGATGATCATTTCAGGCTTTGCAGCTTGAAGTTTATCAAAAGTAGTAGACTTAAGACCACCTGGGAAACCAGAGTGAGCGTAGTACACTTTATCTTTGAATTTGTTACCAGTAACAGTAACTTTCTCAGCGTTGATAACGATGATGTAATCACCAGTATCTACGTGTGGTGTGTACTCAGCTTTGTGCTTACCGCGTAGGCGATGAGCGATTTCAGTAGCGATGCGACCTAAAGTTTTATCTTCAGCGTCAACTACGTACCAGTCACGTTTTACTGTTTCTGGTTTAGCAACAAACGTTTTCATTTATAAAAATCCAATGTTTTTCAATTAAAACCACAGGTAGTTATTATTAACTACCGCTCTAAGTATGCTACAACCCCTTCGAGTTTTAGACTTTTTCGCCGCTCACAAGTGGCTAAACTATATGAGGACATAGAACGCAACGTGGCAGACGCGGGAGTATACCAGCACTTAAACGACATTGCTACCGGCCGGTTGTTTTTTCCGCAAGAAAAGTTATTACTCAGCGGTCAGCGGTCAGCGGTCAGCGGTCAGCGGTCAGCGGTCAGCGGTCAGCGGTCAGCGGTCAGCGGTCAGCGGTCAGAAAAGCTAATTATAACTTTAGAGTCAACAGAAAATACTTCCTTACTGAAAATAGATATTTGTAGTTAATAAAATATCAACTAGGATAAAAACTGAGCATAAGGATTTTGTATTATGAACTTTGAAAACTTAGATGTATGGAAGCGCTCAGCCCGCCTTAGCGCTGATATTTACAGAAATACACAACTAATTAAAGACTTTAGCTTTAGAGATCAATTAACACGCTCTGGTTTATCTGTTCCTAGTAATATAGCTGAGGGCATGACAAGAGAGAGTGATAAAGAAAAAACACGCTTTTTAGATATCGCTCGCTCTTCGCTTGCTGAGGCAAGAACCCAAATATATATTGGCATCGATATTAACTATATTGATACCGACATAGGTAAGTCTTGGCTAAATGAAACAGTCCAGCTGTCAAAAATGCTAACAAGTTTGATAGCAAAAATAAAAACAAGTGAGTAACCATTCTTACTGACAGCTGAAAACTTACAGCTGACAGCTATTCTCTACTTCTGACACACCTCACAAAAAACGGTGCTGCGTTGGCCTAAACGAATTTCTGTTAGTGCTGTATCGCAATTTACACAAGGCTGGCCTTTTCGGCCATACACTAATAGCTGTTGCGCAAAGTAGCCTGGCTTACCATCACTTTGGGCAAAGTCTTTTAACGTTGTGCCGCCTTGGGTAATTGCTTCGGCTAGGGTGTCTTTTATAATTGGGATTAACGCTTGGTAGCGTTTAAGGCTTACTTTACCGGCTTCTTTTCGCGGATCGATACCCGCTTTAAATAACGACTCGTTAGCATAAATATTACCGACCCCCACCACAACGGCGTTATTCATAATAAACTGCTTAACGGGCACTTTTTTATTACGTGATTGCTCATAAACACGTTTAGCAAAAAAGTCATCAGTGAGTGGTTCAGGGCCTAATTTAGCAAGTAGCTTATGCTCTTCATTGGGTGCTTGCCATAAACAACAACCAAAGCGGCGTGGATCATTTAAACGCAGCGCCTTATTGTTCGCTAAAATAAACTCAACATGGTCGTGTTTTTTAAGTGGCTCGGTTTTATTTACAACGCGCAAGTTCCCTGACATCCCTAAGTGCAATATAGCCGCCCCAAGCTCACATTCTAATAGCAAGTATTTTGCGCGGCGTTCAATACTGCTAACCACCAACCCTTCAAGTTGGTATACCTCATCTGGCACAGGCCAGCGCATACTGGCATTATGAATGTTTACCTTAGTAACGACTTGGTTTAGCACATGGGGGGTAATGCCCATGCGGCTAACTTCTACTTCTGGTAATTCAGGCATTTATAAAACTCACTATGAAAAGGTAAAACTAGGAAATAATTGCTTGGCAGTGCTTAAATCAAGCAACATTAGCCGCTGACTGGTTTTCTCGAGAAGATAATACTCACCATTTGCTTTATATAATAAGTACATCCAAGGTAGGGGCTCACCGGCGAGTTCAAACGTCGCTGCCGATAGTGGCTTATTAATATCAAGCGCATCAGGTGTGGCTGTCGTCATTAACGCTGTATTTTGCCATAAATAAACAAGCTCACTAAGTTGCTGCTCTGAACCTTGCCAACTAAGCGGTACCTCTTTGATCAAAGCAGTAGTACGCCAGCTTGTACCAATGCGCTCAATTTTTTGGTCGCTAAATTCAAGTGTTAACACAAAGCTTTGCACAGGAAGTAGTGGCTGCAGTTGCGCCTGCGTTTCATCGGATCCAATCTTTTTATGAAGACCATTTAAAAAGAAGATCATGATCAACATAGAAAAAATAATAACATTGTTCCAACCTTTGCGGCTTAATCGCATATGCAGTTCCTAATTTATATAAGGTTTTCAAGTTTAGCTAAAACTTAATTGCACTGTCTATATGTTAAAAGCGGGATACTTTGCTAGAATATCGGCAAATTTTAAGGAGTTTAGTCAATGTCAATGTATGTAGTGGGCCATAAAATCCCAGATTCAGATTCAATATGTGGTGCAATTGCACTGGCTTATTTAAAAAACCAAATTGATGAGCCGGCAATTCCAACCCGCCTTGGTGAAGTATCACCAGAAACACAGTTTATTTTAGATAAATTTGGCTTCGAAGCACCTGAGCTTAAACTTAGCTACGCTGGCGAAGACGTTTACATTGTAGACCACACAGAAAAAACCCAAGCACCTGATGATATTGATCAGGCTCGCGTTGTTGGCGTAGTTGATCACCATAAATTAGGTGATTTAACCTCATCGACACCGCTTGAGTGTTGGATCCGCCCTGTTGGTTGTTCTAACACCATTATTAAGATGATGTACGATTTTTATAACGTAGAGATCCCTAAAGATATTGCTGGCATTATGCTTTGCGCCATATTAAGCGACACGGTTATTTTTAAATCACCAACCTGTACCACAGCCGATATTAAATGTGTTGAAGCACTTGCAGAAATTGCAGGCATTGAAGACTTTAAAGAACTAGGCATGGACATGTTCCGCGTTAAATCAGCCGTTGAAGATACGCCAGTACGTGATTTAGTAATGCGTGACTTTAAAGACTTTAACATGAACGGTAACCTTGTTGGTATTGGTCAGTTAGAAGTTATTGACCTTGCGGTATTTGACGAGATTAAAGCCGACCTTGAAGCCGACATTGCCAAGCTTAAAGAAGAAGGCGGTCGTCATTCAGTATTTTTACTTCTGACCGACATTATGAAAGAAGGCTCACAAATGCTAATTGCATCAGACGATGCCAGCCTAGTTGAGCAAGCCTATGGTGAAAAACCAGAAGACGGTAAAGTATGGCTAGACGGCGTATTAAGCCGTAAAAAGCAAGTAGTGCCCCCACTACAAGACGCTTTTAATAGCTAGATTCGAGGTTCGAGGTTCGAGGTTCGAGGTTCGAGGTTCGAGGTTCGAGGTTCGAGGTTCGAGGTTCGAGGTTCGAGGTTCGAGGTATTTAAAAACCTTGCGGCTAATATCGCAAGGTTTTTTTATACCTGTAGCAGCGGGTTCACCCCGCGTCAGTATCAGGGTTTGGACTCGAGGTGATAGGTGCTAGGTCCTCTGCCCGTCGCTCGTGGCTCGTCCGTTACGGTATAAAGCCCCGTCTTATTAAAATACCTGCTATATTTATCGATAAAATAAAGGCGGGAGTTTACCTCGCGCACTTTCACAACATTTCAAACACCCTGCGCGGCATAAAGCCCCGCCTACCAATAAAACACCCATGCTAACCTACCCGTAGGCGGGAGTTTACCTCGCTCACTTTCACAACATTTCAAACACCCTGCGCGGCATAAAGCCCCGCCTACCAATAAAACACCCATGCTAACCTACCCGTAGGCGGGAGTTTACCTCGCGCACTTTCACAACATTTCAAACACCCTGCGCGGCATAAAGCCCCGCCTACCAATAAAACACCCATGCTAACCTACCCGTAGGTGGGAGTTTACCTCGCGCAGAATTTAGGTATTAAGCAACCCAATTAATTGCCTGCTATATTTACCTATAAAACCACAAGATATCAAAATGAAAAAATCACAAAACCTAAGGAAAGGTCGTATTTCAATACCCAACCACTATTACTGCGTAACCCTGGTCATAAATAACAGACAAAAGCTATTGAGCGATTTAAGTATCAATAGAAAAATAATTTATGAAATTAAGCAACTTGAAGAAGAAGGTGCCTGTAAAAGTATTGCTTTTGTCTTAATGCCAGACCATATACATTGGCTTTTTCAATTAAAAGTAAGCATGCATTTGAGCGCCTTAATTAGGCTATTTAAAGGCCGTTGCACCAAACTTGCCCGAGATCATCACAAAATTAATAAGCTTTGGCAAAGTGATTATTACGATCATATGATCCGAGATGAAAAAGATCTCATTAACTATGCGCGCTATATAGTAGCAAACCCGCTTAGAGCTAATATCGTTGATAACGTTGGCGATTACCCATTTTGGGATTGTATTTATTTGAAATAAAATATAAATACCCGTAGGCCGAAGTTTGTAAATGCAATTGATAATTTGTAGGCGGGAGTTTACCTCGCGCAAGTTCTTTAGGCCTATCTACAAAGATTAAAATGCGCGGCATAAAGCCCCGCCTTGTACAAAACAAGCAATAAGGACCCTCATGAAAATACTTCACCACGGAGCAGTAAATGGCGTGACAGGCTCATGCCACCAGCTAATAATAAACGACCAAAGCTCTTTTCTAATTGATTGCGGACTATTCCAGGGTGAAGATTCTGTAGATGATCTAAGCATTGAATTTAATATAGACACTGTTCGCGCATTAATAGTTACCCATTGCCATATTGATCATGTTGGCCGAATCCCCTACTTATTAATGGCTGGCTTTAAAGGACCCATATTTACCTCTGTCGCATCAGCAAGCTTATTGCCGTTAGTCATTGAAGATGCATTAAAAGTGGGCGTTACGCGAGACCAAAAAATAATAGACACCTGCTTAAGATTACTTAAACAGCAAATTATTGAAGTTGATTTTAAAACCTGGTTCGATCTTCCTTGCAAAGGTGAACACACAGCGAAAGCCCGATTACAACGAGCAGGGCATATTTTAGGCTCCGCCTATGTTGAAATAGACATAGGCACACCTCCCCACAAAGCTAATAATAATCATAGAGTGGTTTTTTCTGGTGATTTAGGCGCGCCCTATACGCCTTTACTACCCGCACCTAAAGCGCCCTATAAAGCCGATACCTTAGTGATAGAGTCGACCTATGGAGATAAAAATCACCAAGGTCGTAAACAACGTACACAAACCTTAAAAAACGTGATTGAACACGCTGTTGCCGACAACGGCGTAGTACTTGTGCCTGCCTTTAGTATTGGCCGCACGCAAGAACTGTTATACGAGCTTGAACAGCTAATTCATGCTTCTGCTAAAAACTCACCTTGGCGCACAATACAAGTAATACTCGACTCCCCCATGGCAGCTAACTTTACTCAGCAATACCGAAAATTTAAATATTTATGGGATGAAGAAGCAAAACAAAAAGTAGCCAAAGGCCGCCATCCTCTCGACTTTGAAAACCTCACTACAATAAATACCCATAGCGAGCACTTAGCGTTAATAAATTACCTCGCCACACGCCAAACACCTGCAATTATCCTAGCTGCAAGCGGTATGTGCACCGGCGGAAGAATAGTTAACTACCTAGAGCGATTTTTAACAGATGAAACCACCGACGTACTATTTGTAGGTTACCAAGGGCGCGGAACATTAGGTCGAGACATACAAGCCTACGGACCAAAAAATGGCTACGTGTTGATAAATAATACTAGGGTGAATATTAACGCCAAAATACACACTATAAGCGGTTATAGTGCTCATGCAGATCAGGCAGGTCTCATTAAATTTGTAACCGGTATGCGCAAAAAGCCCCGCCATATAAAAATAGTCCATGGCGATGATGACGCTAAAAATGCACTCGCTACAAAGTATAGGGAAGTACTGGGGAACGAGGTGAAGGTAGAAATTGGGAAGGGATAGGTTCGAGCTTCGAGAAATTTAAAAACCTTGCGGTTAATATCGCAAGGTTTTTAAATATCTGTAGCAGCGGGTTCACCCCGCGTCGTTATTAGGTTTTAGGCCCGTCGCCCGTCGCCCGTAACTCGCAACCCGAATACAGTATAAAATAGCAACACTTAAGTTGCTAAAAACAACAATAGCAACTAATATGTTTCTATAAATTTAAAAAGCAACTTATTAGTTTCCTTAAATGAACCTTCTACAGCAAATAAAAAACCGTCGTCTTGCTCTAAAAATAAAACAAAATGAAATGCCCATGCGCATTGGTATTTCTAGGCAACAATACCAGCGACTTGAAGCAAAAGGCAATCCCAGATTAGATACGCTAACATTAGTAGCTCAAGGGCTTAATAGTGAAATAATGTTAATACCGAAAGAAAAAATGAGTGTGGTATTAGCAGCCCTCAAAAACAGTGATGGCAACATACCAACCGAACACCAAAAGCCTAATCAAAGCCTACAAAAAATAACTGTATCTGAAGATCCATGGAAAGGATTACTAGAGGATGAGGATGAACATGGAAATTAATGTTTTAAAGTTAACACTGCATGGCCATGTAGTAGGCTTTCTTGCTGGGGGTAAAAATGGCTTAAACATATTCCACTTCGATGAAAGCTTTCGTTTAAATAAAACGAGGCCAACATTTAGCTTAACTACACATCCAAACTTCCCACGAGCTGAAAAAATGATGTCAGAACCTTGGGTAACAAACCAACGCGTTCACCCCATACTATCAAACCTACTACCAGAAGGTTCATTACGCGAACTAATAGCTCAAGGCCTTAAAACTCATGTAGATAATGAGTTTCACATCCTTTCGTACCTCGGAATGGACTTACCAGGTGCTTTAGTTGCTGAACCAATGAAGCCTGAGGATGTTCCAATTAGCCTATTTAATAGTCATGGCCAAGTAACTGCGGTGAATTTTGACAAGTTAAATCAAGAAAATAAATTTTCTTTGGCTGGTGTCCAAATGAAATTTTCTATGAAAGAAAAAGACGGCCGATATAATTTAGCACGTGATAATGTGTTAGGTGATTGGATCATAAAAACCCCCTCAACTAAACATAAAGATGTGCCTACTAATGAGTTTACATCCATGACTTTAGCGTCAATGGTAGGTGTGGATATTCCGGATATAAAACTAGTTAATATTGAACAATTAGATAATTTACCTCAAATTAATTTACCTGATGAAAAACTAGCGTTTGCAATAAAGCGATTCGATAGGCAAAGCAATCAACGAATTCACATGGAAGATTTTGCACAAGTACTCGTTAAGTACCCACACGATAAATACAATTCAGGAAACTATGAGCAAATAGCAAGGATCTTATATCAGTTTTCAGAGGATGGGCTCGCTGATGTGCAACAGCTAGCAAGACGTTTACTTGCTAATATTCTGCTAGCTAATGGTGACGCTCACCTAAAAAATTGGAGTTTATTATATTCAGACCAAACAACGCCAAGGCTATCACCTGCTTATGATATAGTTACAACCAGTGTTTACATTGCAAATGAGCAACATTTTGCACTCAACCTCGCGAAAACAAAAGCATGGTACGATATCTCTTATAAACATTTTGAATACTGGTCTAAAAAAGCAGACATTCCCTGGCGAGCTATAAAACCTCATTTAGATGATGTAATTAATAAAGCGCGTACACAATGGCCAGATGCGATTAAGAATTTACCAATGAGTAAAGCACATAAACAACAACTTAAAACTCATTGGCAACGCCTTCATGAAGATTTTAGGTTCTAGGGATTAGGTTCCAGGTTCCAGGTTCCAGGTTCCAGGTTCCAGGTATTTAAAAACCTTGCGGCTAATATCGCAAGGTTTTTTTATGCATGTAGCAGCGGGTCCACCCCGCGTCGATTTTAGGTTCTAGGCTCGAGGTTCGGTGTTTAGCTCTAGGCTCGTAACCCGTTGTTGCTCAGTGCCCATAGCCCGCTCCCCGCTCCCCGTTGCCCACCGCTCGTCGCCCGCAACCCGCTGCCCTTTAAATCCTGTACAAGCAAGTATATTCACGTATCATTTTAAGGCCAATAAATAAAAGGATACCTCTTGTTTAATCTCCCCCCCACTACAATTGCACTTATTATCGTTTGTAGCGGCTCTATTATTGGACCGCTTGGCATGGCAGGCGTTAATATCGCTATTCCTGACCTTGCTGAAGATTTACACGCAAGCGCAAAAATGATTGCGTGGATGCCCACCTTGTATTTACTCAGTAGCGTCATTTTTATGCTGCCGTGCGGTAAAATAGCAGACAACTATGGTCGCAAACGCGTGTATGCATTTGGTTTAGGCTTAAATGCACTGGCCTCGCTAATGTGTGCGTTAGCAAATTCTATTGAGTGGGTGCTTTTTTGGCGCTTTATACAAGGGGCTGCAGGCGCCATGATTTTTGGTATAGGCGTTGCCATTATCACCTCTGTTACGCCTGATAATAAACGCGGAATGGCACTGGGCATCTCTGCGGCGTGTGTATACATAGGACTCAGTGCAGCGCCTGCGGTTGGTGGCTGGCTCACTGAAATATGGGGATGGCGCGCGGTGTTTTACTCGCAAATCCCCCTGGTACTTATGCTGCTTATTGCCATTAAACTGTTTTTACATGGTGAGTGGAAAAACGATAAAAAATCGCCGTTTGACTGGTGGGGTACGGGTATTTTCTCGCTTTTTGCATTGTGCTTGGTATTAGGGTTAAGTGATTTACCAAATATAACAGGCTGGCTGTTAACATTACTTTCAATCATCTGTTTAATGTTATTTGTGGTTCATCAAAGCAGAAGTCGGCGACCACTCATTAGGGTACAAATGTTTTTAGAAAGTCGAGTGTTCAGCCTCTCGCTGTCTACATCGTTTTTAATGTATGCCAGTAACTTTTCACTGGCCTTTTTGTTAAGTTTGTACCTGCAATATATTAAAGGCTTAAACCCCGCACATGCTGGGCAAATAGTATTACTGCAAGCGGTGTCTATGGCCATCATGGCGCCACTGGCCGGTAAATTTGCCGATAAAATACAGCCACGGTTACTTGCCACAGCAGGCTGTATAATTGTGATGGTTGGCTTTTTTCTGTTATCCCAGTTATCGGTTAACTCAAGCACCGCTTACATTAGCGGCTCACTGTTATTATTAGGGATTGGGTTTGGCTTATTTTCGACCCCTAACAACAATGCCATTATGGGTGCAGTGGATAAAAGTGAGCTAGGTGTGGCGTCTTCCTCAATGAACTTATCACGCACTATTGGTAATTTATTTGGTATGAGCTTAATAAACTTAATTGTGCATTATTACCTTGGTGACAGCACCTTCTCAACGCAAAATAGCCACGCACTAATGAGCACCATTTCATTGGCGTTTAAAATGTCATTAGGATTTGTCATGCTGGCAAGCTGTATTTCTGCGCTGCGAGGTCGGGCTTAAAAGGCTGCGAGCTTCGAGGCACTAGGTTCGAGGGAGGTTCAAGGTTCTAGGCTCTATGCCCGTAGCTCGAAGCTCGTAACCCGCTGCCGTTATCATGAACTTTAACACCGCACTTGGCCTAATCTCTACCTATCACCTAAACCCTAGCACCTATCACCTAAGATTCAATATCTTTATTGTCTACACTCATTTCTATTTGCTTATTCAGTAAGTTAATTAACAAAATGCTGCGCATATCGCCGTCGGGCTCTTTGTATATTGCTTGAATACTTTTAAAAGAATCGTTATTAACGCTGACTACATCACCCGCTTTTGGCATTGTTGACTCAACGGTTTGTGAGCATTTACTTTGTAATTGTTCAATTAAAGCTACAGGGACTATTTGATAACTCGCACCATAAGACACAAACCCACCAATACCGCGGGTATTTTTTACAGCAGAAAAATTTCCGCTTTTTAAATCAAGACGAACAAACAAGTAATTAGGAAACAAAGCGAGCTGTTTAACAGTACGACGACCTTTAACCAGCTTTTCTGTTGTTAATTTGGGGTAAAATGCCTCAATCCCTTGGTTGGTTAAGTTAGTTTTTGCCCTTTCCTCTTGTCGGGGCTTGCACATAACTAAATACCAATTTTCCATACTATACCCTGTAACCTTAGCTTAACGAGCAGTCGCCAGCATTTATCAAACCGAACTTGCCATTGTAAACTACTCACGGAATTGATGCGAGCCTGATAGTTAGGTTTTAGGTCCTAGGTTCTAAGCCCGTAGCCCATTACTCGTTGCCCGTTACCGGCACCCACTACCCGAAGCCCACTACCGTGAATTTTAAAACCATGCTTGGCTTAATCTCTACCTAGATGTATGGACTCCCTCTCCCTGAGGAGGTACTGTCTTAATCCGACAAAAGATTAACCAAAGGAGTCCATACATGAAAGATACTAATATATTGGCTATTGATTTAGCAAAGAATGTTTTTCAAGTCTGTAAACGAGATCCAAAAGGTAAAGTCCTCTTCAACCGAGAACTTAGCCGAGCAAAACTAAAAGAGATGCTTGTTTAGCAGCCACGCTCATTGGTGGCGATGGAAGCATGTGGTAGTGCGCAATATTGGGCTAGGCTAGCACGTGCTCTTGGTCACGAAGTCAAAGTCATTTCCGCAAGAACAGTTAAGCCTTTCCAAACTAAGCAAAAAACGGATCGTAATGATGCTTTAGCCATCGCAATCGCCGCTTCTCAAGAGCATATCCATGGTGCTCGTGTGCAATCTGCCGAAGAGCAGGCTTTGCAATCATTGGAGCGAGCTCGTCATTTAGCAAAAACACATCAAATAGCACAGAGTAATCAAATTAGGGGCTTACTTGGAGAGTTTGGTATTATTGTGCCACCAAGCTTATCCCAACTTCGTAAGCACATTCCTTTTATTCTGGAAGACGCTGAAAATAACTTGCCTCAGTCTTTTCGTGAAGCACTGAATTATTTATGGCAGCACTTACTACAGCAAATCGAACATGTTGCCATTTTGGAACGCCAGCTCGAAGGCGCTGTAAAATATGATACGACCTGCCAAAAGTTGATGAAGTTAGAGGGCGTCGGCCCCATCGGTGCTTTAGGGCTAGCGGTGCGTTTAGGTCAAGGTGAGAATTTTACCAACGGTCGTGAAGCATCAGCAAATATAGGGTTAACGCCAAAGCAACATAGTTCAGGTGGTAAAGAGCGTATTGGGCATATTTCAAAGCGTCATGCAGATAAGCGATTTCGTTCCACTCTTTTCCAAGGAGCGCTTTCTGTTATCACGCAAGTGAGTAAACGTCCAGCCAGAACAAGCAAAGAGCGTTGGCTACAAGCCTTAGTCGAGAGAAGAGGCAAAAAAATCGCAGCGGTTGCTTTCGCAAACAAAACGGTAAGAACAGCTTATGCGATATTAAAGAATGACACGGAATATCAGCCAATCTCATTGGCTTGATATTCCATGTTGAATCAGCAAAGAGCGATGTAAAACAGGTAAGACCGACCAATAGAAGCAAGTTAGGTCCTAAGGCACTTTAGATGCCGCTTCCTAGAATTTGCCTATTGGTGCGAGTACATTTTAGGGCGAGGTAGCTCCTCAATAAAGCCCGTATATAAGCACGCATCTATACTTGTTTTTAAAGACAGTTTTTTGTTGATTTACTTAGGGAGTCCATATAAGTACCTAGCCTCTAGCACCTTTACCCTTTAACCAACTCTTTCATATACTCAGTAAACTCATCGCCCAAAGTTTCATGGCGCATACCGTATTCTACAATTGCTTTTAAGTAACCTAGCTTAATCATTTGTTTAAACGATCCGATAGTTCCCGCTATTAGAAGAAAACGCTCCCCTCCCCTCAAACCCTTACACAGCAAGGCCTTGCGCGCGATTTAGCTTTTTATATGAGACACAAAAACGTCTGATTTTTAACATTTGAGACAGTTTTAATCTGGCAAAATGCGAGTGAAAAGTGTCTCAATCTGGCTATTTACGACACGCTAGCACATCAAAAGTCTGAGATGAAAAAGTGTAAAAATTCACTTTTTAATATGCCAACATATTAAATAATGCCCATAAAAAAGGATTCACCGTGTCTCAATATGGCTATTTCATAGAGTCTTAGCAGCTAAAAGTCTGAGATGAAAAAGTGAAAAAATTCACTTTTTTATTATGTGGTCAGGCGCTTTTTTACCTAATTTAAGGGGGTTTTACGCGTTAAAATGACAACCAGTGAGTCGGCTTGGCGCTCAAGCCTGCGATTTTATCGTAGCTTCATCCGTAACTGGTGAAATAGTGAATGTAAAAGTGAATACTCAATGCTAGACGCGCTATACAGCGCCTAAATGGGGTGAAGTCGATAGGTATAGCGTGGTGCTTTTGCGCAAAAGCGCCAATGTTACTCATGTAAATAATCAATATGTGTACATGATGTACCACTTATAAATATACCGCTGGCTAGCTTCTCAATACCCCTCTTCCATCAGCAGATTACTTGGACTCTGAGCGAGCACATTACTTTTTAATGCGGGCATAATGATTTCCCCTTTAGTTTATCGAATCCTTCCGAGAAAACCCATTGATCGACGCGAAGCGGCGTCGGTGGGATGAATCGGAATAACTAGCCCTGTTCTTGATGAGAATGGTAGTGCAGTGTGATTTAGTCTCATATTCCATCTTGACAACTCATTTCCATACAGTAGTCTATACAGTATATGAAAAAGACGCTTAGATACAACTACAGGCTAAACCCTACGCCAGAGCAAGAAGCTAAACTCGTTGAATTTGGCGCGACAGCGCGTGGCATTTGGAACTTATTACTGTCTGAAAATATGCGTCGATATGGGTTCGATAAAACATTCTTGTTCTACAATGATATGGCCTCGCTTCTTAAGGAAATAAAGCCTTTTGAAGAGTTTACGTGGATTAAGTCTTTTGACTCGGCAGCAGCTCAGCAAGTTGCTCGTGATTTAGAAACGGCAATGAAAAATGCGTTTTCTAAGGGGCGCTTACAACGTTTCCCAAAACACAAGATTTCATACAAAAAGAAAAAGCTTCACAATGACAGTTTTCGAGCGGTCAATAACTCGAACTGTATCCGCATTGAAAATGGCACTATCAGTATTCCAAAAGTTGGTAAAGTGCCTATCATTTTACATCGCGAACTGGCTAGCAAAATCAAAACGGTAACTGTTCAGTTTCGCCACGGTAAATGGGAATGCAGTATTACTCAAGAAGTGGAGTGCAAGACAGCCAAGCAAGTTCTAAAAAACATCACAGGTTTTGACATTAACTCAAAGCAAACGGTAGTTGGCTCGAACGGCTACGTGGCCGACAATCCAAAGTTTTTAACACAGTCAAAAACAAAGTTAAATCAATTGCAACGTCAGCTTGCACGCCGAACTAAAGGTTCAAATCGCTGGCACAAAACCAAACAACGCATCAATAAATTACACGGTAAGATCTCACGGCAAAGGCTCGACTTTGCACATAAAATTTCACGACAGATAACCAATGAAAATGATATTTTAGTGTTTGAAGATTTAAATGTAAAAGCGATGCAAAAATTCAATGGCAGTATGGTAGCTGACAATGTGATGGCTCTGATAACTCAGCTTTCAAAATACAAAACTGAGCTTGAAGGTAAACTCTATCACGAGATTGGCAGGTTTGAAAAATCCACTGGGATTTGCGCAGAATGCGGCCAGCACCATGTTTTAACATTGAACGACAGAAATTTCACTTGTAAAGCTTGCGAAGTTTACCAAAGCCGAGACTTGTCAGCGGCTAAAAGTATAGCAAAAACAGGTGAGTTAAATTTAATTGCGGCTGGGATCGTCGCAAGGGTAGCCCCCACATCTCAGCAGAAATCAGCTATTAAAACGAAAGTCTTCGAGTTGTCGAAGTTTGCTGTTGGAACTGAGAAAAAAGAAGTAGCCTAGCATTAAAAATCTAGGCTGTAGAAGCCCATTGATCGACACGTAGTGGCGTCGGTGGGTAGTTCACTAGCTATAAATTAGTACGAAATACAAACCACAAATTATCTAGCATTGCTTTAAGATGAATAAAGGCCAAAAAACCGACTTAATGTCGGCTTTTTGGCTAAGTGGTTTAAGGCTTAGCTTTCTACTTCTTCCCAATGGTTTTCGATTTCTTCTAGGCGAATTACTTTTGCAGCTTCCTCAGCTTCAGTATCCGACAGTAAATCAAGAAAATAACTTACGGGATTATTTTGCTCTTGGCTTTCCATATACAAAGCTCTTAAAGCCGCATCTGTAGTACGTGGAATTTTTGTTTGACCTTTCTCATAACGTGCAATTGTCTGTTCATCCACACCAAAACGTGTCGCAAGCATTTTTTGAGAAACATTCATTTCAATACGTAAAAATTTAAATTCCTCATACGCAAGAGGCCTATTGCTGTCGACAACAACCTGCGCTATTGCGCTATGAAGTCCGTTCATATCATCAATACTTGTATATTCTTCACCATCGATTTCTTCAACGGTAACACCATTTTTTAGATACACGTTTAATAAACCGCTTTCAGTATAATGGTACATATCAACCTCTTAATCTATCCATACAGTTACTAAAACTGACATAGGACTGTCATGATGATTCTTAAGTGCAACAGTCAACTCAATAACTTTGCCCGCTGCTAAACCTTTCAAGTTAAATTTCCAATCTCCGGAGGCCTCAGGGTATGGACCCTCTCTAAACACCGAATGTTTACTCTTAAGTAGAGTAATTATTTGTGCTGTAGTAACCCCTCGTTCATGCATGCGTTGTTTAACATGCTTGCTCCATCGAATCCTGTGGGTATAATTCTCTGCCAGATCATTCATTATTTTTCTGGCTGTTCCCTCTGTAAGTGGGAATTCTTTAACACCTTGTGGATTATTTTCAACCATGAACCACCTATCAATCTGATACCTATCATTTTGATAGGAAGGCAACGTATTGTCAACTATCACTTGAAAAAACTCTAAACGAACTTAGGGCCTGTTGATCTTTGCGGATTAAAATTTGTTCAAACTAGGGGCGGTTTAATCGCGGCGCGAGGTTTGTAACCTAGTGGACTAAGTCAAAACCGAGCAAAGCTTCCGCGTCCTGCTCACGCTCCTTACCTACATCCATGTAGGCAACAAAGAGTAAATCGCCCCTAGGCAGAACCCAAAGGGCAGCGCCTGTTTGGCATTGATGCTGCGTTATCACCTATTTATGGGGAATAACCACACCACATAGGCTCTGCCTTGCCTAAATACCAAACAGACTGCTGCAAATTTAACCTTGAAAGATCATTAGGCCCTAGTATCGCCGTCAGCAAAAACAACAACTACCACCTTCACAGAAGGGTGAGTTTCTTTCCTAACTCGTCTTGGGGCATAAACGAGTTAGTACCATAGTCCGCTTTTGGCACAGACTGTGTGAAAACTCAGATCACCTTTTGGTCTAAGTATGTTCTGCTTATGATCTATTAATCTATACATTTAGTTCACTTAATATACTGATATTTATATAATTAGACTATTGATTCAGTTGAGGGTTGAGGCAGTATGTCAAAGTTTATAAGCGGTGAAAGTCGTGACCAATCAACGTTATTTCCAGAATCGTTGGAAGATTACGTCAGTGAAGATAATACGGTCAGAGTGATTGATGTTTTCATTGAGGAACTAAATCTAGCTGAATTGGGGTTTAAAGGATTAACTTTAAAGTCCACAGGCCGCCCTAAGTATCATCCAGCCACATTATTAAAACTGTATCTTTATGGTTACCTCAACCGTATTCAATCATCCCGCCGATTAGAAACCGAATGCCAACGCAATATTGAACTGATGTGGCTACTTGGTAAGTTGGCACCCGACTTTAAAACGATTGCTGATTTTAGAAAAGACAACGGAGATGGTATAAAAAATGTGTGCAAAACGTTTGTTGAAGTCTGCCGTCGTCTGAATATGTTTGAGAAACCAGTTGTTGCCATCGATGGTAGTAAGTTTAAAGCTAGCAACAACAAAGGCAATAATTTTACGCCAAGCAAAGTTAAATTCCACATCGACCGAGTCGAAAAGAACATTGAACGTTACCTTGAATTACTTGATGAAGCCGATAAAGAGCAAGCTAACGTCACAAAAATTAAAGCCACAAAAGATAGGCTAGCTGACTTTCGCAGCCAGTTAAAAAAACTACACGAGATTAAAGAACAAGTTGAAGCTCATCCTGACAAGCAAATATCCACTACTGATCCTGATTCACGTTTAATGAAAACTCAAGGTTTTACAAGAGTTGTGAGTTATAACGTGCAAAGTGCGGTTGATACCAAGCACCACCTTATAGTGGCGCATGAGGTGACCAACGTGCCAGATAGAGGCCAGCTTGCGTCAATGACAAAACTCGCACAAAAAGCATTGCGCAAGGAAGATATACGGGTATTAGCAGATAAAGGTTACTTCAGTCAGCCCGATATAAAAGATACTATCGATTTGGGTGCAGAGCCAATCATGCCCAAGACGGATACATCGTCCTCTGAAAAGAAAGGGATATTTAACCGCTCACTCTTCAAATACGATGCAAATAAAGATATTTACTTATGCCCCGCTGGTAATGAACTTCAAAATCGAATGCAGGTATTTGAGCAAGGTAAATACCTTGATGTTTACTTCAATCACATTGCTTGTCGAGATTGTAAAATAAGAAGTCAGTGCACTAACTCTAAAAAAGACCCTAGGCGAATAAGGCGGTGGGTGCATGAGATTCTGACAGAAGAAATGCTTCAAAAGCTAAAGAATGAACCTGAATTGATGCTTCATCGCAAGCAAACTGTTGAGCACCCCTTTGGCACAATTAAACTCTGGATGGGAGCTACCCACTTACTAACACGAGGTTTAAAAAGCGTGGGGACAGAAATAAGTCTTCATGTCCTAGCTTACAACTTCAGAAGAATGATAACAATTATGGGAGTTAACGGCCTAAGTAAAGCAATTAGAGTAGCGTTGCCATAGCAGTTTCGCTCGCGCGGAGAAAATTGCGATACTGAGAAAAAATCGATCGCAACCATCTTAAATGGTTTCAAACTAAGAACATACCCAAGACAATTTATTAAAAATTAGTTTTCACACAGTCTGTACCAAAACAAGCCAATCTAGCTCTGCTTACTGGCCGTTGTATTTCTATCATGCATGGGTTTATTTTAAAGCATAATATTAAAGGAATGGGAGTTACGTTTCCTGCTTGGTCAGATTCATCAATTGGCAATGTAATTGCTTTTGTGCATAAGGATATGGAGGTTTTAAACAGCCTTAAAGAGCAAGCATACTTTGTTGACATGCAAGATTGTGGCTTTTTTAAAATAAGCCAAATTTCAACCGTTCCTGACAGTTGCGAAGAAGTACGTTTTATACGTAATCAGGCTGTAGCAAAAATATTCACAGGTGAAAGTAGAAGAAGATTAAAGCGCTTGCAAAAAAGAGCGTTAGCAAGAGGTGAAGACTTTAATCCTAAAAAGCTCATAGCTCCAAGAGAAGTTGATATTTTTCATAGGGTAGCTATGACTAGTAAGAGTTCACAAGAAGATTATATTTTGCATATTCAAAAGCAAGATGCCGATTGCCAAGCAGAGCCAGTCTTTAGTAATTATGGTTTTGCCTCAAATGACAAGTTTAAAGGCACGGTTCCTGATTTATCACCTTTAATAGAAAGTAATTAACCTTTATTAATGTCTTCATTATAAGCCGTTAATAACAGAACCCTCTGAGCAAGCATATAAAAATATGGGTAAAATTGAATTTGCTTTTTAATTATATGAATTATATAAATAAGCTTAGCTACTTTTATAGTGACCTGCCGAGTAGGCAGCTGAGAATCCACACAAAGCCTACATCAAATGAATTTAAGCGTGACCTGCCGAGTAGGCAGCTGAGAATGGATTTGGATTACATGCGCCATCGAAATAAAGGTGACCTGCCGTATAGGCAGCTGAAGATAAAAACAATCGATTCGATGTTTAAGTTAATGTAATTCTGCCGAAAAGGCAGTGAGTAGTAATTGAAAAAACCAGTCTTATATCCGAAGGCTGGTTTTTTTGTTTTTAGCGTTATAACTTTTATTTCACTATGTCACTGTATGGTTGTACTTTATGTCAGTGAATGGTTGCACGCTCTTTGTAAGTTACTGATACGCCTATTCAGTGTATGTCACCCTTTGCTTGCAGCGACAGTTGTCAGCAAAAGATTAAGCCAAGTACGGTGTTTGGGTTAAACGTAGGCGGGGCTTTACGCCGCGCAGGTAGTTTGACATGTTGTGAAAGTGCGCGAGTAAACTCTCGCCTATAATATAAAAACTGGGCTTGCATAAGGCTCGGTGTTTTATTTTACTACCTGACCGCTGACCGCTGACCGCTGACCGCTGACCGCTGACCGCTGACCGCTGACCGCGAACTGATCTTTAAGATCTAGACTATTGAATATAGGATCTCAGCGCGTTTTCATGCTAGAATTTGCGCAATTTTTTTGTACTCGATAAGTAGCACTGTAATGATCTTAGATGATATTCGCATCGTTTTAGTTAATACCTCACATTCTGGCAATATTGGTTCTGCGGCACGTGCCATGAAAACCATGGGATTATCAAAGTTATACCTTGTAGATCCTGCCTGTGAAATAGATAGCCATGCCAGCGCACTGGCCGCAGGTGCTACTGATGTTCTCGGAAATGCGGTTATTGTTGATACGGTTGCCGATGCGATTGCTGATTGTGCATTAACTATTGGTACTAGCGCCCGCTCACGTACGTTGTCGTGGCCTATGGTAGAGCCGCGTGAATGTGGTGAAAAGCTTGTTGGCGAAGCCGTAAATGGCCCTGTAGCGCTTGTATTTGGTCGTGAAAACAGTGGTTTAACAAACGAAGAATTACAACTGTGTAATTACCATGTGTGTATTCCTGCTAATCCAGAATACAGCTCGCTAAATTTAGCGATGGCAGTACAAACCTTATGTTATGAAACGCGTATGGCATTTTTAAATCAACAGCCTAAAGCGGAACAACAAGAAGACGAAACCCTATATCCATCGTCTAAACAAACAGAATTGTTTTACGAACATCTTGAAGACACATTGTTTAAAACAGGCTTCATCATTAAGCAGCACCCAGGCATGGTAATGACTAAGCTACGTCGTTTGTTTAATCGTGCTCGCCCTGAAGATGCTGAAATGAACATATTACGAGGTATTCTTACCTCAATTAATAAGTCTATAAAATAGCAATTAGTTATAAATAGCGCCCTTTATTACTCCACTAATACTTGACTAAATTACTCAGGTAATTACAATAGACCCAATACTTGACCAAAACAGTCGGGTATTACAAGTTTTTTAGAACCTAGAATACTTGACTAATCTACTCTGGTAATTAAAATTTGCACTCTTTTGTGCGGGGGGCGTTATGAAGTTAACATCAAAAGGCAGATATGCCGTTACAGCCATGCTGGATGTTGCACTACATGCAAATATAGGCCCTGTAGCGCTTGCAGATATTTCGCAGCGCCAAGAAATTTCTTTGTCTTATCTTGAGCAGTTATTCGCCCGTTTACGTAAGAATGGGCTAGTGAGTTCTGTTCGAGGTCCTGGTGGGGGCTATTTACTAGGACGTGAGGCCGATGTAATTTCAGTTGGCGATGTTATCAATGCGGTAGATGAATCTGTTGACGCTACTCGGTGTCAGCGAAGCAATACTGGTTGTCAAAGTGGCATGCGTTGTTTAACCCATACATTGTGGTCAGACTTAAGCGCACGAATTGAAGAATTTTTAAATAATATTACCTTAGCTGAACTGGTTGAAAAGTCGGACGTTAAAGCGGTCGCTCTTCGCCAAGAAAACAGCGTTAATGATGCAATTAAGCAGTTGGAAAATATTCAAGTAAGCTGTCAACTTTAAGGTTGACCTGCAGCGGAGAGAGAAATGAAGTTACCGATTTATTTAGATTACGCAGCAACTACGCCCGTTGACGAACGAGTTGCCAAAGAAATGATGCAGTGCCTGACTATGGACGGTAATTTTGGTAATCCAGCATCGCGTTCACACCGTTTTGGTTGGCAAGCTGAAGAAGTCGTTGACCAAGCACGTACTGACATTGCTGATTTAATTAATGCAGACCCACGTGAAATCGTATTCACATCGGGTGCAACAGAATCAAATAACCTTGCTATTAAAGGTGCGGCTCAGTTTTACAAGAAAAAAGGTAAGCATGTTATTACCGCTAAAACTGAACACAAAGCAGTTATCGACACATGTCGTGAGCTTGAGCGTCAAGGGTTTGAAGTAACTTATATGGACGTTGAAGAAAACGGCCTACTTGATCTGCAAAAATTAGCAGATACGATGCGTGACGACACTGTGCTTGTAAGCATTATGCATGTAAATAACGAGCTAGGTGTAATCCAAGACATCAACACTATTGGTGAAATGTGTCGCGAACGTAAAATTATGTTCCACGTAGATGCAGCACAAAGCGCAGGTAAAGTTTTAATCGATGTGCAACAAACCAAAGTAGATTTCATGTCATTCTCGGCGCACAAAGTATACGGCCCTAAAGGCGTAGGTGCTTTGTATGTTCGTCGTAAACCACGTGCACGTTTAGAAGCACAAATGCACGGTGGCGGCCATGAACGTGGTATGCGTTCTGGTACATTAGCGACCCATCAGTTAGTAGGTATGGGCGCAGCATTTAGAATTGCAAAACAAGATTTTGAAAAAGATCACGCACACATCAGTGCGTTACGTAAACGCCTAATCGACGGCATTTTAACAGATATGGACGAAGTGTACTTTAACGGCACACAAGACCAATCAGTACCTGGTATTGTTAATATCAGCTTTAACTTTGTTGAAGGTGAGTCGTTACTAATGGCCGTTAAAGATATTGCGGTATCGTCAGGTTCAGCCTGTACATCTGCAAGTTTAGAACCTTCTTACGTATTACGTGCATTAGGCCGCAACGACGAATTAGCACATAGTTCAATTCGTTTTAGTATTGGCCGTTTTACAACCGAAGAAGAGATTGATTACACCGTTGAGCTAATGAAAAACTCGATTGGCCGTTTACGTGAAATGTCTCCTCTTTGGGAAATGCACCAAGAAGGTGTTGATTTAGATTCAGTTGAATGGGCGCACCACTAATTAGTGGAGCCCATACCTAGCAGGTAGTGAGGATAGAATTATGGCTTACAGTGATAAAGTAATCGACCACGTAGAAAACCCACGTAACGTAGGTGCTCTAGATAAAAACGATCCGTCAGTGGCAACGGGTATGGTAGGCGCACCAGCATGTGGTGACGTAATGAAACTGCAAATTAAAGTGTCTGCAGAAGGCGTGATTGAAGATGCAAAATTCAAAACGTACGGCTGTGGTAGTGCAATTGCTTCATCTTCACTGGTAACAGAGTGGGTTAAAGGCAAAACACTAGACGAAGCTGCAACTATCAAAAACACTGATATCAGCGCAGAGCTAGAATTACCACCAGTGAAAATTCACTGTTCAATTTTAGCCGAAGATGCAATTCAAGCAGCAATTGCAGATTACAAAAGCAAACATACAAACTAAGAGATATTCATGGCAGTGACATTGACAGATGCGGCAGCAAACCGCGTACAATCATTTTTAGCAAACCGTGGTAAAGGCATTGGCCTGCGAGTTGGCATTAAAACGACGGGCTGTTCAGGTCTTGCTTATGTATTAGAGTTTGTTGATGAGCTAAACGATGACGATGAAACATTTGCGGCCAAAGGCGTTACCTTAATTGTTGACGCTAAAAGCTTAGTTTATATCGACGGCACCGAGCTCGACTACACTAAAGAAGGCTTAAATGAAGGGTTTAAATTTAATAACCCTAACCAAGCTGATGAGTGTGGTTGTGGCGAAAGCTTTACCGTTTAAGCTCAAACTTGTTTTGAATACCTAAGCTACTTGGGTATAAATAAGCCCTGCCAATTAATGTAGGGCTTTGTCATTTGTGAGAAGTTATGCGTTATTTTGAGTTATTTGCAATACCGGTTGACTACAATATTGACTTAGCAATGATCAACAAGCACTACTTAGAACTTCAACGTGCTGTACACCCTGATCGTCATGCTAATGCCAGCAGTCGTGATAAATTAATGGCCGTACAAAGTACCGCTGAAATTAACGACGCATTACAAACACTCAAGCACCCCGTTAAACGTGCAGAATATATGCTGAGTGAGCTGGGCGTTGATATTCGCGCTGAGCAGCAAACATTGCAAGATCCCATGTTTTTAATGCAGCAAATGGAGCTTCGCGAAGAACTTGAAGAGTTAGCGAGCGCAAGCGATCCTGATTCTGCTATTGATCATTTTGAAAAACAAATAAAGCAGCTTGATCAGCAATACAGTGCGCAATTGGCAGAGCAGTTAGCAAGCAACGATGAGCAACAATATCAACACGCTGCTGACAACATTCGCAAATTAAAATTTGTATATAAGTTACAAGACGAACTTGAACGCATTGAAGACAGTTTATTTGACGATTAATTACTTGCTGCAAAGCGAGCAACACGAGTTTAAAGAGCATTATGGCATTATTGCAAATTGCTGAGCCGGGGCAGAGCGCGGCACCACATGAACACAAATTAGCCATTGGAATTGATTTAGGCACTACAAATTCATTAGTGGCAACCGTACAAAGCGGCGAAGCACGCACTATTACTGATGAGTCAGGCGAAGCGATGTTACCCTCAGTGGTTCGTTATCAAGCTGGCGGCATTACCGTGGGTAATGATGCAATGCAAGCAGCTACACTCGATCCGGTTAATACGCTTATTTCAGTGAAGCGCTTTTTAGGTAAAACGCAAACCGAAATAGAACAAAGCTATGGCCAACTGCCTTATCAGTTTTGCGATGATGATGGTGCATTGGCTATCGAAACGGCTGCGGGAAAAATCAGCCCAGTTAAAGCCTCAAGTCATATTTTAAATGCTTTAAAAGTACGCGCTGAGCAAAGCTTTGGTAATCAAGATATTTTAGGGGCAGTGATTACGGTACCAGCTTATTTTGATGATGCACAGCGTCAAAGCACCAAAGATGCGGCTGAGCTTGCCGGTATTAATGTACTGCGCTTACTAAACGAGCCAACTGCGGCTGCAGTTGCTTATGGTTTAGACTCAGGCCAGGAAGGCATAATTGCTGTTTATGACTTAGGTGGCGGAACATTTGATATTTCTATACTGCGTTTAAATAAAGGCGTGTTTGAAGTATTGGCCACTGGTGGCGATTCAAGCCTAGGCGGCGACGACTTTGACTCATTATTAGTTGACTACCTCAAACAAGAAACTGGCGTGACGGGCTTATCTCCTTCGGTATTACGTTTATTTATAAATAAAGCCAAAGCCTGTAAAGAAGCACTCAGCCAATACGAAAAAGTGAATGTTGGTCTTGAGTTTGACGATGAAAAATACATGGTTGAAGTAACGCGAGAGAAGTTTAACGAGCTGGCTATGCCACTGGTTAAAAAAACGCTCCGCTCATGTCGTCGTGCAGTAAAAGATGCCGGTATTGAAAACCAAGAAGTACTACAAGTGGTGATGGTTGGCGGTTCAACCCGCATGCCGTTGGTACGTACTCAAGTTGGCGAGTTTTTTGATAAACAACCACTCACTTCAATTGATCCTGATCGTGTTGTTGCACTGGGTGCAGCATTACAAGCTGACGTATTAATTGGTAACAAGCCAGATTCAGACATGTTATTGCTGGATGTGTTACCGTTGTCGCTAGGACTTGAGACCATGGGTGGCTTGGTTGAAAAAATCATTCCACGCAATACCACTATTCCAGTTGCACGTGCGCAAGAATTTACTACGTTTAAAGATGGTCAAACGGCTATGTCGTTGCATGTATTACAAGGTGAGCGTGAACTGGTTGACGATTGTCGATCGCTAGCAAAATTCAGCTTAAAAGGCATTCCTCCTATGGCGGCGGGAGCGGCGCATATTCGCGTTACCTTTAAAGTAGATGCTGATGGTTTACTAAGCGTATCAGCTATGGAAAAATCAACTGGCGTTCAAGCAGAAATACAAGTAAAACCGTCGTTTGGTTTATCTGACGACCAAGTTGCTAACATGCTTAAAGAGTCGATGAGTAACGCTAAAGGCGACATGCAAGCGCGTATGCTAAAAGAGCAACAAGTTGAAGCGCTTCGTGTAATAGAAGCGATGGAAGCCTCTTTAGCTGCTGATGGTGGCTTACTTGAGCCAGAGCAACTAGCGGCGCTAAAAGTGGAAATAAACGAACTTGCAAAAGTACGCGAGCGTGCACAAGAGCCAAGCGAAATTAAAGCAGCCATTGAAAAAATGGACAATGCGAGTAGTGATTTTGCCGCGCGTAGAATGGATGCATCAATTAAAAAAGCCTTAACAGGCCAGTCAGTAGACAATATATAAGAGAGATTAGAATGCCACAAATTGTTTTTCTTCCCCATCCGGAGTTGTGTCCTGACGGTGCTGCAATAGAAGCGCCCGCTGGCGAAACGGTACTTGATATCGCGCTTAAAAATGGCATTAGCATTCCTCATGCCTGTGAAAAGTCATGTGCATGTACAACCTGTCACTTAGTGATCCGTGAAGGTTTTGACTCATTAGATGAAAGTGACGACCTAGAAGACGACATGCTAGATAAAGCATGGGGTTTAGAGCCTGAGTCACGTTTAGGTTGCCAAGCAATCATTAGAGATGAAGACTTAGTGGTTGAAATACCAAAGTACAATCTCAATATCGTTAATGAAGAACACTAGTTTTTAATTAACGACTATTATATTAAAAGCCGCTGTTTAACACTGCGGCTTTTTTGTTTGTATAAGTAGCAGGGTTTACCCCGCGTCTTTTTTAAAGGTTAAAGGCGAAAGGCAAAAGGTTACGAGCGACGGGCTGCGAGGCGCGGGTAAATTAAAATAGCCTGTAGGCAGGGCTTTACGCCGCGCACATGTAGCAGCGGATTTATTCCGCGTCTCGAAACCCGAAGCCCAAAACTCGAAACCCGAAGCCCAAAACTCGAAGCCCGAAGCCCGAAGCTCGAAGCCCGAAGCTCGAAGCTCGAAGCCCGAAGCTCGAAGCTCGAAACCCGAAGCCCAAAAACCAAAACCCATTTCGGAGGTATATTTTGAGTGATCTTATTTTTTCAGACTCGTTTATTAACGGTGAATTTTATCAAACCAACTCACGCTTTAGCGTTGATGATCCGGCCACCGAAAAAAGTATTGTTGATGTAAGTGATATTGACGAGCAAGGCGTAAAAAATGCCATAACAGCAGCAAAAGGCGCTTTTGTAAAATTAAAAGCCACCAATGCGACCGAGCGAAGTGACACCTTGATGCGTTGGTATGATCTAGTGATAAAGCACAAACAAACCCTTGCTACACTTATGACTAAAGAGCAGGGAAAACCGCTTAAAGAATCGCTTGGTGAAATAGATTATGGCGCCGGTTTTATTAAGTGGTTTGCAGAAGAAGCTAAACGCAGCTACGGCGATGTGATCCCCGCCACCGATAACAGTCATCGTTTAACTAGCTTCAAGCAACCTATTGGCGTGGTAGCAGGTATTACGCCATGGAATTTTCCTGTTGCTATGGTGACTCGAAAAGTCGCGCCGGCTTATGCCGCGGGCTGTAGTTTTATACTCAAGCCTTCTGAGCACACACCATTATGTGCTATCGCTTTAGCTTATTTAGCTGATCAGGCTGGCTTTATTAAAGGTGCATTTAATGTGCTTGTGTCACAAGATGCCAAAAAGGTTGGCAAAATGCTGACAGACTCAGAGGTGGTACGTAAGTTTACTTTTACTGGCTCTACCGGTGTAGGTAAGCAGTTACTCTCTCAATGTGCATCTACAATAAAGCGTACTTCAATGGAATTGGGGGGAAATGCCCCGTTTATAATATTTGATAATGCTGATATTAACGATGCGATTGATGGATTAATGGCGGCCAAATTTAGAAACTCAGGACAAGCTTGTGTTGCAGCAAATCGTATTTTTATTCAGCGTAATATATTAAATGACGTGCTTGAAAAAATTACACCCAAAGTCGCTGCGCTCAAAGTTGCGAACGGTTTTGATGAAAATGCCGACATAGGGCCGCTTATTTACCCCAAAGCAAAAGAGAAAGTGCAACAACTGATTAAAGACGCTCTTGATAAAGGCGCTACGCTAGTTGGAGATAACAGCAATTTAGGTGGCAGTTTTCAAAACCCATTAATAGTCACCAATGTCACTACACAAATGGATATTTATCACGAAGAAGTGTTTGGTCCTGTATTAACGGTGATCCCATTTGATGAAGAAAGCGAAGTACTTGCGCTTGCTAATGACGTCCCTTATGGGTTAGCTGCGTACTTTTATAGCCAAAACATTAAACAAATCTATCGTATAAGCGAAGGGCTAGAGTTTGGCATGGTAGGTGTAAATGAGGGAGTTATATCAAACCCAGTTGCGCCGTTTGGTGGTGTAAAGCAATCAGGTCTTGGTCGTGAAGGTGGGCATCAGGGTTTAGATGAGTACTTAGAAGAAAAATATGTATGTATTAAGGTGTAATGATAAAGACTGTTCCGATGAGTTAATGGTTGTAAGATAAAACTCGGTAAAATGTTGCTAGATAATGGGCTAAATGTTACCTTTTTAATATATATTTTTCGTAACAAAATAGTAAAAAAATTTCTATAAGTAGAAATACCCCCGTGTGTAAATGCCACCATTTGGTGGCATTTTTTTTAGCCCCTTTTTTGGCGAACCTTATCGCTTCGGTCTAAAATTACTCTAACAATTGTAAACATGAACATCGACATGGCCAACGCACTTGGCGTAAATAGCGTGGCAGAAGGCGTTGAAGAAACGGCGCAATTCAATTACTTAAAACAACGTGGCTGCGACTTGTTTCAAGGCTATTTATTTTCAAAGCCACTGCCTATTGCACAGTGGAAAGAACGCCTTTAGTGAACTACCCATCGACGCCACTCCGTGTCGATCAATGGGTAGTTCACAAAAGTATAAGTTAAAGTGAGACGCAGGGTAATATTTATAGTAGCAGCGACTTCATGTCGCGTCAGGGTATATAAGCAAACGCGAAGTAAAGACGCAAATAAGCTTAAGCAAACGGATAAGTCAGTATTATTTCTTTATTTAAGATTTTTTGGCTTTAAGCCGAGTGGATATAACTAAATGATTAACTTTGAATATTACTGAGGATACTTAGAAATAGTGGGGCGATTGACGGGGCTCGAACCCGCGACAACCGGAATCACAATCCGGGGCTCTACCAACTGAGCTACAACCGCCACATACATACACCTTGTTTGGTGTGGCGCGCATAATACATAATATCCCCATGCTTGTGAAGCAAAAAATCAAAAAAATTAAACTTATTTTAAGTATTCTATATTTAAGCTATTGGCAACGGGCAACGGGCAACGGGCAACGGGCAACGGGCAACGGGCAACGGGCAACGGGCAACGGGCAGCTCGAATCCCTAATCCCGCGCAAGATTTTCTTCTCTGCGTAGCGCCCCGGTGTACTCTGTGGTTCAAAATGGTTTGTAGGCGGTGGTTATCCCGCGCATTTTATTAAACCTGCGCGAGGTAAACTCCCGCCTACGGGCATAAAAAAAACCTTGCTATATTAACCGTAAGGTTTTTAAATTCCTCGAACCTTGTAAAACGCTGTTGCAAACACGTATTAAAGATTTACAATACAACAAACAATATCGCTAAACTGCTAAATAACACGATCAGGAGTTAATATGGATTCAATACTCAATTGGCTGAATGAAAATTCAGGCTTAATTTTACACTATGGTATTCAAGCAGTCATAGCGCTTGTTATATTTTTACTGGGTGGACGAATTGCTAAATTTTGTGCAAAGTTAACCGAAAAAGCATTCGACAAGAAAAAAGTAGATAAAGCGGTTTCATCGTTTGTCTCTAGTATTGTATATGCCATTGTATTTGCAGCCACTATTTTAATGGCGCTGTCACAAATTGGCATAGAAACCACGTCATTCATTGCGATTTTAGGTGCGGCAGGTTTAGCCGTTGGCTTAGCACTGCAAGGGTCGTTATCTAACTTTGCGTCAGGCGTATTAATTATTCTACTTCGCCCATTTAAATCAGGTGACTATGTTGAAGCGGGCGGTAAAGCCGGTACGATTAAAAAAATCGAAATATTCTCAACTGAAATGCGCACTCCTGACAACAAAGTAATTGTAATGCCAAATTCAAAAATCATGTCAGATGCAATCATTAACTACTCACGCGAAGCAACTCGCCGCGTTGACCTTGTGATTGGTGTTGGTTACGACGCCGATTTGCGTAAAGCAAAAGAAGTACTTAAATCAGTACTAGATAACGAGCCACGAATTTTAAAAGATCCTGCATATAACGTATCGGTTTCTGAACTTGCAGATTCAAGCGTTAACTTTATTGTGCGCCCGTGGGTTAAGTCAGAAGATTACTGGCCAACATATTGGTCGTTAATGGAAAACATTAAAATAGCGTTAGACGACGCAGACATTACCATTCCATTCCCGCAAATGGATGTTCATTTACATAAGCAAGACTAATTTTTAAAAATATTTATTTTATTAAGGCAGCGATCATATGAGATTGGTTAGCATGTGCGCTGCTTTTTTTAATAAGTATACATATTATATTTACAGGGTTATTTTTTAATGAAACTTAAGCTTTTATCAATTTTAGTAGCAGCCTCAGCTACAACCAATGCATTTGCAGCAGAAGAAGAACAAAAAACCTGGGAAGTTACCAGTGAAGTAGGCGCTATTATTACCAGCGGTAATACCGAAACAACCACCCTAAAAGGCGGTATTAAAGTATTACATAACTTAGAAAATTGGAACAACGAGTATAAGTTAGACGGCATCTACAAAGAAGACGAAGTAGAAAACGAAAACGGTACTAAAGAAAAGCAGCGTACTAACGAAAAGTACTCTATTTCAGCGCAGGGTAATTACAAATTAAATGAGAAACACGCTCATTTATTTATTTATGGGTCGCACGTATCTGATTACTTTGGCGCATACCGAAGCGAGTCGGTTATTTCAGCGGGTTATGGTTTACGTTTATTAAACGAGTCAAACATGAAACTAAATGCTGAAATTGGTCCAGGTTATAAGTACTTTAAATACCCAGATGTAAGCGAAGAGGTTGATGAAAACGGCAACTCACTAGCGGGTGAATACGAAGGCGAAGTAATTGCCTTAGGTAAAGTAGATTTTAGCTGGAAAATTTCAGACAACGCCCGTTTTACTCAGTTAGTGTCTGTTGAATATGGTGATACAAACACTAAAACTCGCTCAGAAACCGCACTGCTGACTAAAATTAATGGCTCACTACAAATGAAAGTAGCCTACAATATCACTAATAACTCAGATGTTGCTGACGATAAAGAAGCAACTGATACAGAGACCTCATTAACATTGGTGTATAGCTTTTAACCAATAGCGGTTTTAATAACAATTATGTAATAAAAGAGGCGGTTGCCTCTTTTTTAATTACGCGAAAATGGTGTATAATTCGGGCATTATCGACTGTAGACCTAGGGAAATACCTACTCGTGAACGTTTTTAAACACTTATTTAGTGCTTTAGTATTAATATGTAGCTTTAGTGCATTAGCATTCACCCCGAGTGCGTCGCAAATAGAGCAATTTAAAAAGCTACCAAAGTCTCAGCAGCAGGCATTGGCAAAGCAGTACGGTGTTGATCTATCGGTAATAACTGGGTCAAGCCAATCAAGTAATCAACCTCAAGTTGAAGAACCAACAATCGGCCCTCGTTTAGTACAACAAGAGCAAGCAGCAAAAGCAGAACCAGCAAAACAAAACCCTAATACAGTTAAGCCATTTGGTTATGAGCTTTTTGCAGGTGAACCGACTACATTTATGCCTAGCGAAACCGCAGCAGTGCCTGACACCTACCTTGTAGGGCGTGGCGATCAGTTATTAATTAATTTTTATGGTAAAGAAAGTGCAAGCTTTGAAGTAATTGTTGATAGAGAAGGTCGAATTAACATTCCTGACTTGAGCCCAGTGCAAGTAGCTGGCTTAACCTTTGCAGAGGTTAAAGAGTTAATTAAACTAAAGGTAGAGCAAGAAGTTATTGGCGTTAAAGCGTTTGTATCGCTTGGTCAACTTCGCAGTATGCGTATTATGGTACTAGGTGAAGCATATAAACCTGGTAGTTACAGTGTGTCGTCGTTAACTACGGTATCGCATGCGTTATTTGTAAGTGGCGGGGTGTCGGATATTGCATCACTGCGTAATATACAAGTAAAACGTGCTGGTAAAGTAGTAACTAACTTCGATTTATACGATTTACTTATTAGTGGTGATAGCAGCAACGATATAATTTTAAAACCTGGCGATGTAGTATTTGTGCCATCTGTTGGCTCGCAAGTAACCGTTGAAGGGTTAGTGAAACGTCCTGCTATTTTTGAGCTAAAAAAGGGCGAAACAGCCAAAGAACTATTAGCTATGGCAGGCGGCCTAAAGCCGGGCGCTTATACTAAAAATGCCGTGGTAGAGCGCTTTAAAAACAACCGCAAAGAAGTACTTACCGTAGACTTTTCTGCTAGCAATATAAATTACATTCCGCAAGACGGCGACCGCATTCGTTTTAACACGGTAAGCGCACAATATAATAACGTTGTAAATTTAGTGGGGGCAGTAGTTCGCCCGGGCAGCTATCAGTGGCATGAAGGTAAGCGCATTTCCGACGTGTTAAAGTCGGTACGAGGTGACTTACTGTCGCAAGCTGATTTAAGTTATGGCTTAGTAATTCGTGAAATAAATATTAGTGGTGATATAGAAGTACATCAGTTTGATGTTGCGCAGGCCATTGTAAAAAATGCTAAAAACGACTTAACCCTTAACGCAAACGATAAAATTATTATATTTAGTGAGTTCGAGCAAAAGCAACAAGAGCAACTTACTTTATCAACCACAGGGTCAGGCACTAAAAAAGATAAATCTATTGAGCAAGCTGCTCAAGATGAAAATAGTAACGATTTAAGCGCTGATAGCTACTCGCCATACAGCCGTAATAATTTACTAGCGCCAATAATTAAACAGTTGAAGCAGCAAGCTTCAACTAATAAAGCAATACAACTAGTAGAAATTAACGGTAAGGTCAGTCACCCTGGGGTTTACCCTTTAACCGTAAATGGCCGTGTAGCTGACTTAATAACAGCTGCTGGGGGCTTGTTAGAATCCGCCTACACTAAAGAAGCTGAAATAACCCGCATGGTTGATGGCGATGCTTCACAAGTAGAACATGTAAAAATAAACCTTGAACAACTAATAGGTAGTAACGAAAGCAGCCTTGCTTTGCAAAGCAAAGACAGCTTAAATATTTTTGCAATTCCTAACTGGCAAGAAAACGTTAAGGTAACTTTAAAAGGTGAGTTTAAATTTCCGGGCACCTACACCATTCGTCGCGGTGAAACCTTAAGTAACCTACTAGAGCGCGCCGGTGGCTTTAGTAATTTTGCAGAGCAAAATGCCGCTATATTTACTCGCTTATCGGTAAAGCAGCAAGAGCAGCAGCAATTAGCGCGTTTAGCAACAGAGCTTCGCCGTGATGTGGCATCAAAAAGCTTTCAAGACTCAGTGAGTAGTAGCTCGCTTTCGTATGATGAAATGAATAATTTACTTAATGACCTGGCAAGTGTAGAAGCATTAGGCCGTTTGGTAATAGATCTGCCGCTTATTCAAAATAACCAGCAAACCTTAGTGCTTCAAGATGGTGACACTTTATATGTACCTAGCAAACGCGACTCTATTAGTGTTGTGGGTGAAGTAAACTACTCAACCACCCACCTTTATAAAGCAGGTATAAGTGTTGATGACTACCTAGAACTAAGTGGTGGCTTAAAAGAACGCGCTGATGACGACCGTATTTATATTATTAAAGCCAATGGCGCAGTAACCATACCTAACTCAGGTAATTGGTTTGCTCCAGGTAATGAGCAAATGTTAGAACCAGGCGACACCATAGTAGTGCCAATGGATGCAGGCCATATGGACAAGCTAACGCTGTGGAGCACTGCAACGCAAATACTTTACCAATTAGGCGTAGCAGTAGCTGCTATAGGTAGTTTGTAATATAGGTAATAGGCGCAAGGAATAAATAGGTATTAGGCTCTAGGTACGAGGAAGACCTAGAACCTAAACCCTAGAACCTAGTTTTTTTTGTAGGCGGGGCTTTACGCCGCGCAGGCTTTTCGTATCAGCGCGCAGCGCCTCGGTGTGCTCTGTGGTTCAAAATGATTTTGTAGGCCGGGCTTTACGCCTCGCAAAGGTAGCAGCGACTTTATGTCGCGTTAAAGTGATTTTATTCACCACAGAGGTTAAGAGAACACAGAGGAAAAGAGCAGTTATTAGCTGTCATTTTTCAGCAAGCTTTTTCTCGGTGTAGCGCGCAGCGCCTCAGTGCACTCTGTGGTTCAAAAATGATTTTTAAAGCGGGGCTTTACGCCTCGCAAAGATAGCAGCGACTTTATGTCGCGTTAAGGTGATTTTATTTACCACAGAGGTAAAGAGAACGCAGAGGAAAAGAGCAGTTATTAGCTGTCAGCAGGCTAATCTTCTCAGTGTAGCGCGCAGCGCCTCAGTGCACTCTGTGGTTCAAAAATGATTTTTAAAGCGGGGCTTTACGCCCGTGCGGCTGCTTAAAGGTTATGAGCCTAGAGCCTAGAACTATGGGTCTAGAGCTTGAAGCCCAAAGCTCGCAGCCCGCGGCCCGAACCCTAAAATTTATACATTTATCAGACCGTAGGAACTGCAACCTAGGGGCGGAAGCGTGCCCGAAGGGCTAGACAAGCAAATAGTTTTGCTTTCAAGCAGGAGCGAGAGGAGCTCTGCGACGAACTGGAACGTGGAGCGTGCCTGAAGCTCGAAACGTCTGTTAGTGATTTTATTCACCACAGAGGGTAAAGAGAACACAGTGGAAGAGATTAAAGGTAAAGGCTTTTATCAATATAAGCTTTTCTTCTCAGTGAAGCGCGCAGCGCCTCGGTGTACTCTGTGGTTCAAAATGGTTTTGTAGACGGGGCTTTATGTCGCGTAAATGTAGCAGCAGGTTTGGTGTTATGAGGAACGAGCTAAGGTTCCTAAAACCTAAAACAATAACTTGACCTAATGTTCTCGTTATTCAATTTTTGATAGCTGATAGCTGATAGCTGATAGCTGATAGCTGATAGCTGATAGCTGATAGCTGATAGCTGATAGCTGATAGCTGATAGCCAATAGCTCGCGGCCCGAAGCCACTCACTAGAACTTATGAGATTTAAATGGAAAACAACTCAAACAATCTAAACCAAGCAAATATACCAATGCAAAATAATATTGCCGATGACGAAATAGACTTGCGTGAACTCTTTGCCGTAATTTGGCAAGGTAAGTGGCTAATTATAGCAATTACAGCACTGTTTGCTGTGGCATCGATTGTTTATGCCATTAATCAACCTAATATTTATAAATCTGAGGCCTTATTAGCGCCTGCAGAGCAAGAAGGTGGCGGGGGGTTAAGTGCCTTAGCTGGCCAGTTTGGTGGTTTAGCGAGTTTAGCGGGGGTTAATCTTGGTGGTGGCTCAAGCAATAAAGCACAGTTAGCTATTGAGGTATTAAAATCACGCCAATTTACCAGCGATTTTATTAAAAAGCACAACATTCTACCTGATTTAATGGCGGCTAAAACATGGAATATGCAAGCAAATGTGGTTGTTTATGACAGCGAAATATACGATGCTCAAAACGATAAATGGGTGCGTGAGGTTGATGCACCTTTTAAGCCAAAACCGTCAATGCAAGAAGCATATAAAGAGTTTAGTGAAATTTTAGCTGCCAGTACTGATAAAGAAAGCGGTATGGTTAAAATAGCCATAGAGCATGTATCACCTTACGTTGCTCAGCAATGGGTTGAATGGTTAATACAAGATATAAATAAAACCATGAAACAGCGTGACGTACAAGAGGCCATAAAAAGCACTGATTTTTTAACGCAGCAACTAGAGCAAACTAAAATTGCTGATATTCGTGCAGTGCTTTATAAGCTAGTCGAAGAGCAAACTAAAACCATTATGTTTGCTAAAGTACGCGACGAATACGTATTTAAAACCATTGACGCCGCATTAGTACCAGAGGAAAAGTTTAAACCTAAGCGTGCTTTAATCTGTGTGCTTGGCGTACTTTTAGGTGGCATGCTAAGTGTAATGATAGTATTGATCAGACACTATGTAGGTAACTCTAAATCCTAGAACCTATTTCTAGAAGGCCTATTGGGCACTTTTTATAAAAAGTACAAAAACAAGGCATTACAATGAGATAGTTAAAGTTGACTGTCTCAATTTAGAAAAAAGTGTCTCAGTGGGGTGTAATATTACTGAGATATAAAATTGCAAAAATACAACTTCATAATGGCCAAACGGTCACTCAATAGTGTGAATGCTGGGATGTTTTACACCGTAAAATAGTAAAAATTAACCCCTATGCTTCCATGAAGTTGACTATTACTGTAACTAAAGATGGTTATGCTAATAGCTAAATTTAATTTATTAAAGGATGAAAAAGTGAAAGTATTAACGGTATTCGGTACTCGCCCTGAAGCTATCAAAATGGCTCCATTGGTTCATGCTCTTGCCGCAGATGAGCGCTTTGAATCAAAATGCTGTGTAACAGCGCAGCATCGTGAAATGCTAGATCAAGTACTTGAACTGTTTAAAATCACACCTGATTACGATTTAAATTTAATGAAAGCGGGCCAAACATTACCAGAAGTAACAAGCCGTATTTTACAAGAATTAACTCCTGTACTTAAAGAATTTAAGCCTGATGTAGTACTAGTGCATGGTGATACAGCAACAACGTTTGCAGCAAGCTTAGCTGCTTATTACGAACAAATAGCAGTAGGGCATGTTGAGGCGGGTTTACGTACTGGTAATATTTACTCACCGTGGCCAGAAGAAGGTAATCGTAAATTAACCGGCTCTCTTACCAAGTACCATTTAGCGCCTACCGAAAACTCTAAGGCTAACTTGCTTAAAGAAAATGTTGCAGCTGAAAATATATCGGTAACAGGTAATACAGTTATTGATGCGTTATTAATGGTTAAACAGCAAATTGAAAATGACACAGATTTAAGTAACACCTTAGCTGGTCAGTTCCCAATGCTTGATGAAAGTAAAAAGCTTATTTTAGTTACCGGCCACCGCCGAGAAAGCTTTGGTGGTGGGTTTGAGCGCATTTGTGAGGCGTTAGCGCAAACAGCTAAAGCGCACCCAGATTGCCAAATACTTTACCCTGTACACTTAAACCCAAATGTACAAGAGCCAGTAAAGCGCATTTTAAAAGACGTAGGTAACGTACATTTAATCGAACCTCAGCAGTACCTGCCATTCGTATATTTAATGAATCGCTCTCATATTATTTTAACTGACTCAGGCGGTATACAAGAAGAAGCACCAAGTTTAGGGAAACCTGTACTCGTTATGCGAGATACAACTGAGCGCCCTGAAGCAGTCGATGCGGGTACAGTTAGGTTAGTTGGTACCGATGTAACCAAAATAACCTCAGCATTGAATGAGCTATTAACTAATGACGAGTCATATAAAACAATGAGCCGCGCTCATAACCCGTATGGTGACGGTAAAGCGTGCCAACGTATTTGCGATATTTTAGCAAAAAATTAAAAAGCGCAAGGTTAACAATAAATCATTAGACCTTGATATTAATGTCTAGCTTATAGAATAATTAAATTAGAGTTGTAGGCGGGAGTTTATCTCGCGCATTTCAAAAAAGGATCACCATGTCATTTAATACGATTTCAGTTGTGGGTTTGGGCTATATTGGCTTACCAACTGCAGCCATGTTCGCATCACGAAAAATAAAAGTAATCGGGGTTGATGTAAATCAACATGCAGTTGACACAATTAATCGTGGTGAAATACATATAGTAGAGCCTGATCTAGATATGATTGTTCATGCTGCAGTTACTGAGGGGTATTTAAAAGCGACAATTGTACCTGAACCAGCTGATGCATTTTTAATAGCCGTACCAACACCGTTCAAAAATAATGACTCTGAAATACCTGAGCCTGATCTAAGTTATATCAAAAAAGCCAGTGAAGCTATTGCGCCAGTACTTAAAAAAGGCGACTTAGTAATACTAGAATCTACCTCCCCTGTTGGTGCTACTGAGCAAATGGCTGTGTGGTTAGCCGCTGCTCGACCAGACTTAACATTTCCGGGTCCTGAAAGTAGTTATACAGATACAAACATAGATGTAAATATAGCACATTGCCCTGAACGTGTATTGCCAGGCCATGTGGTTCGTGAGTTGGTAGAAAATGATCGTGTAATAGGTGGAATTACCGCTAAATGTTCTGCTCGCTCTGTTGAGCTTTACAAAACGTTTGTGCAAGGTGAGTGTGTAATAACAAATGCGCGTACGGCAGAAATGGCTAAGTTAACTGAAAACAGTTGTCGTGACGTTCAAATTGCATTTGCTAATGAGCTGTCAATTATCTGCGATAAATTAGATATAGATGTTTGGGAACTTATCTCTCTAGCTAACCGTCATCCACGTATTAATATTTTACAACCAGGCCCGGGAGTTGGCGGGCACTGTATTGCAGTAGACCCTTGGTTTATTGTTAGTAAAACCCCTGATCAGGCAAAAATTATTCATACTGCTCGTAAAGTAAATGATGCCAAACCACAATGGGTAATTAATAAAGTTAAGTTAGCAGTTGCTGATTTTTTACAAGCTAATCCAACTAAAACAGCAAAAGATGTAACCATTGCTTGTTATGGCTTAGCATTTAAGCCTGATATTGATGATTTACGAGAAAGCCCAGCATTAAATATAACTAAAAAAATTGCAGCACTGCATTCGGGATCTGTCATAGCAATTGAACCAAATATAAATAAACTTCCGAGTAGTATTTCATCATTCAATTTATCTACGTTTAACAACGCAAAAAAAAATGCGGACGTTCATTTATTATTAGTTGATCATAAAGAGTTTAAAAATACTGATTTAAAAGTAGAGTATTTAATAGATACAAAAGGTATTTGGTAATGAAAATATTAGTTACTGGAGGTGCCGGCTTTATTGGTTCTGCTGTTATACGCCATATTATTAATAATACTAATGACTCAGTTATAAACTTAGATAAATTAACTTATGCTGGAAATTTACAGTCGCTTGAATCTATTGAAAAGAGCGACCGCTATTTATTTGAACAAGTTGATATTTGTAACCGCGTAGAGCTTGATAGGGTTTTTAAACAGCATAAGCCTGATGCAGTCATGCACTTAGCAGCAGAAAGTCATGTAGACCGTTCGATCACAGGTCCTGCGGAATTTATTCAAACCAACATCGTTGGTACTTACACTCTGTTAGAGGCTGCTCGCGAGTATTGGAATACATTAGAGACTACTGCTAAAAATGCTTTCCGCTTTCATCATATATCTACTGATGAAGTGTATGGTGATTTACCGCACCCTGATGATGTGAAGGGTGAAGCGGGAAATGTGAAGGGTGAAAACTCTTTACACTTAGCTCCTCACACCTCACAAAATTTACCCTTATTCACTGAGCAAACGCCTTACGCACCAAGTAGCCCGTATTCAGCAAGTAAAGCGTCAAGCGATCATTTAGTACGTGCTTGGTTGCGTACTTATGGCCTACCTACCATAATTACGAATTGCTCAAATAATTATGGGCCTTATCACTTCCCTGAAAAGCTAATTCCTTTGGTGATATTGAATGTACTTGAGGGGAAGGAACTTCCAATTTATGGTAAAGGTGACCAAATACGTGATTGGCTTTATGTAGAAGATCACGCTCGAGCCTTATACAAGGTAGTAACTGAAGGTAAAGTTGGCGAAACATACAATATTGGTGGCCACAATGAAAAACAAAATATTGAAGTTGTGCAAGCTATTTGTGAAATACTAGATGAACTAGCGTCAAGTGAAGCGAGAGATGTAAAGTGTAAAGATGGAAAACCCTTAACAACTTACTCTTCTCTAATTACATACGTAACCGATCGCCCTGGTCACGATAGACGCTATGCGATTGACTCAAGTAAAATGCAACGAGAGTTAAACTGGACACCAGTCGAAACCTTTGAAACAGGGCTTCGTAAAACAGTGCAATGGTATTTAGATAATCAGACGTGGTGCCAAAATGTACAAGATGGTTCGTATCAAAGAGAGCGATTAGGGATAGAGAGTGAAGGGTGAAGGGTTAAGAGTGAAGGGTAAAACACCACACTTCACACCTCCCCCTTTACACTTCACAAAATGTTAAGAGTTAAGAGTAAAAACCGCTTCCACCTCACAACATCTAATACTCAAAAGTAAAGGGAGGAGCTATGCGCACTCACGAAAATTTAAGAGCTTGGCAATATAGTATGGATTTAGTGGAAGCAATTTATAAAGAAACAGCTAGCTATCCAAACGATGAAAGGTTTGGTTTAATTAACCAGTTGCGCAGAGCTGCTGTATCTGTACCCAGTAATATAGCTGAGGGCGGAGCTAGGGGTAGTGATGCTGAATTTATACGTTTTCTATATATAGCTAGAGGCTCATTAAGTGAAGTGCAAACCCAATTAAAAATTGCTAACCGTCTCGGATTTGCACCATTAAATAAAACAACAGCAGAATTAATAGAAAACAGCTTTGCTCAATTGGGTGGGTTAATTAACAGCTTAAAAACAAGGAAAGAAAAATGATATTAAATAGTAAGGTATTGAGCGTTAATAGCGAAGAGAGAAGTGGGAAGAGTAAAAACACTTCACACTTAACACCTCACACTTCACGCTTTACAGGTGAAACAATATGAAAGGAATTATTCTTGCTGGAGGCTCTGGCACTCGTCTTTACCCTATCACTATGGGTGTATCAAAACAGTTATTGCCAATTTATGATAAGCCGATGGTTTATTATCCGCTATCTGTTTTAATGCTAGCGGGTATTCGTGAAATACTCATTATTACAACCCCTGAAGACTGCGATTCTTTTAAACGTTTACTGGGCGATGGTTCACAATTTGGTATTGAGCTTAGTTATACAGTACAGCCAAGCCCAGATGGGCTAGCACAAGCTTTTATACTTGGTGAAGACTTTATTGGTAATGACGATGTATGCCTAGTATTAGGCGATAACATTTTTTACGGTCAAGGTTTTACCCCTAAATTAAAGCATGCAGTACAAAATGCAAAGAATGGCCAAGGTGCGACGGTATTTGGTTATCAAGTTAAAGATCCTGAACGTTTTGGTGTTGTAGAGTTTGATGAAAACCAAAAGGCAATTTCAATTGAAGAAAAACCAGTTAAGCCTAAATCACATTATGCGGTAACAGGTTTATACTTCTATGATAACTCTGTAGTTGATTTAGCAAAACAAGTAGAGCCATCGCACCGTGGTGAGTTAGAAATCACCTGTTTAAATGAAATGTATTTAAAACAACGTAAACTCAATGTAGAGATGCTTGGTCGTGGTTTTGCATGGCTAGATACAGGTACACATGAAAGTCTACTTGAAGCAGCGCAATTTGTAGAAACAATTGAGAAACGTCAAGGTTATAAGATAGCCTGTTTAGAAGAAATTGCTTTTAATAACGGATGGCTTAATAAGCAAGAGCTGGAAGTTCTAGCAAAACCATTTCTAAAAAATAGTTATGGCCAGTATTTAATGCAATTAATAAAAGATTAAATAATGATAGCACTAAACAAACCATTAATACCTAATTTAACAAAGCTTACAGCTTACTTATCGCAAGTAAACGAAAGCGGTTGGTACACTAATTTTGGCCCATTACATCAGCAGTTAACAAAACGCTTGGAAGAATATTTGGGCGTTAAAAACTTATTGCTTGTTTCTAACGGTACACTGGCTATTCAGGTTGCATGTAAAGCTCTAAGTATTAACTCGGCTATTACCACACCTTTTAGTTTTGTTGCTACAACTAGTTCGCTGTTATGGCAAGGTATTGATACAGCTTTTAGTGATATAGACATACATAGTTATAACTTATGCCCAACCGCACTTGATGAAGCGTTAGCACAAGATAGTAACTACGATGGCGTGGTTGCAACTCATGTTTATGGTAACCCGTGCGATGTTCACGGCATTGCTGGTGTTGCCAATAAGTATAACAAAAAAGTTGTTTACGATGCTGCACATGCTTTTGATGTGAAGATAGATGAACAATCAGTACTTAATTTTGGTGATGCAAGTACATTAAGTTTTCATGCAACTAAGGTATTTCATACTGTTGAAGGTGGTGCCATTGTTTTTAAGCATAAAGCTGATTACGACAAGGCTAAGCAACTTATTAATTTTGGTATACAAGATGATGGTACTTTGGGGGAGCCAGGTATAAATGCAAAGCTAAATGAATATCAATGTGCAGTTGGCTTGACTCTCCTTGATAATATAGAGGGGGTAATAGAACATCGCTCAACATTATTTACTACTTATCGAACCGAATTAAAAGCTGTTGTTGAGCTGCCGACTTGGCATGAGCAAGCTAGCTTAAATGGCGCTTATATGCCTATTTATATTTCTGATAGAAATAGACAAGAGAGCGTAATTACCGCTTTAAAAAATAATGATATTCAAAGTCGGCGCTACTTTACTCCTTCGCTAGATTTAGCATACAGCCAACAAAAAAGCTTTGGTTGTGAAAATAGCCAGAGGCTTGCAAATGGGACAATTTGTTTGCCATTACATAATTCTATGAATACTGGTGATGTTCTTAAGGTAGTTAACATAATTAAGCATACGCTAAAAGATGAGTTTTGATTATGGGTACTTTGTCAAGGCAGCAATTAGAAGATATAGGTTTTAAGTCTGTAGGTGAAAATGTTCTAATATCAGATAAGGCTAGTATTTATGGTGCTGCTCATATATCTATAGGTAGTAATGTAAGAATTGATGACTTTGTCGTTTTATCAGCTGGTGATGGTGGGATCGAAATCGGTAATTATATTCATATTGCCGTTTATAGTTCTTTAATAGGGGCCGGTAAAATTACATTATGTGATTTTTGTAATATTTCATCTAGGGTGTCAATTTATAGTTCAAGCGATGACTATAGCGGTGAATATATGACAAATCCAATGGTTCCTAAAAGTTTAACTAATGTAGTAAAGGCTCCAGTTTGTTTAGGTAAACATGTAATAATTGGTGCTGGGTGCGTTGTATTGCCTGGGGTAAGCTTGGAAGAAGGAGTTGCGGTCGGTGCGTTATCTTTGGTAACAAAAAGTTTTTCAAATTTTGACATAATAGGTGGTTCACCAGCAAAAGTTATTAAAAAACGCGATAAAAAGCTATTAGAACTAGAATTTAAACTTGCGCTAGTGTCGGAGTAAGTTTTGTCACTTAAAAAGAATGTATTAGCCAATTATGTAAGTCAGTTTTATGTAACAGGAGTGGGTATTTTAATACTCCCACTTTACATTAAACACATGGGGGCAGAAGCTTACGGACTAGTTGGTTTTTTTGCCATGCTACAAGCTTGGTTTACTTTACTTGATTTTGGGCTAACACCTACCATAGGGCGAGAGACAGCACGTTACTTAGCAGGAAGTATTACCCCATTATTCTATCGCCAGCTATTACGAGCTTTAAGTATAATATTTCTATTTATAGCATTTGTTGGTGGGGGACTCTTGTGGAGTACAACAGGTGTTATTGCTTCAAGCTGGTTAACTGTTGAAAATATTGCTTTTAATGAAGTTGTGTTTGCCTTAGAAGTAATAGCCTTGAGTGTCTCACTCCGATGGCTCTGTGGCTTATATCGAGGAATTATCACTGGTAGTGAGCAGTTAGTTTGGTTAAGCTTTTTTAACATTCTAATTTCAAGTCTCCGATTTATAGGTGTATTTATAAGTATGCACTTTTATGGATTTACACCCAAAGTTTTTTTTATTCATCAATTGCTTGTTGCATTGATTGAGTTCTGTGGCCTTTGGTTAAAAGGAATAAGTTTAATTCCCAGTAAGAGCGATTTGAATCAGTCGATCGGATGGTCACTATCTCCAGTTAAATCAGTGTTAAAATTTGCTTTAACTATTGCATTTACTTCTTCTGTTTGGGTGCTAGTAACTCAAGTGGATAAATTAATACTATCGGGTATTCTTTCTTTAAATGATTATGGTTACTTCACTCTCTCTGTACTTGTTGCGAGTGGAATATTAGTAATTAGTGGCCCAGTAAGTGGTGCAATAATGCCAAGGATGTCAAGGTTGTTCGCTGAAAATAAATTTGATGACTTACTCATCGTTTATAGAAATAGTACGCAGTTAGTGTCCGTTATAGCTGGAACTGCAGCTATTATTATTGCTTTTTGGGCTGAACCTATCTTACTCGTTTGGAGTGGTGACGCTACTGTTGCAGCTAATTCAAGCTATATATTAAAACTGTACGCATTGGGAAATGCTGTTTTGGCAATTGCTGCATTCCCATATTATTTACAATATGCTATGGGCAACTTACGTTACCATCTAATAGGGAATTTCATAATATTGATAGCTCTGATACCCGCAATTATCTTTGCTGCTAGCAATTTTGGGGGAGTAGGGGCAGGTTATGCATGGTTAAGCGTCAATAGCATATACTTAATTTTTTGGGTAAGCTATGTTCACCATAAGTTAAAGCCAGGCCTTCATCTAAAGTGGTTAATAAATGATTGTTTATTAATTTACTTGCCTATTATTTTAGTCCTAAGCATTTGTGAAAGCTTTAAGTTTGAAAACTTAGTTGGATGGAAGAGCTTTATTTATTATTGTAGTGTTTTTACCTTAGTTGTATTTACAGCTGCTTTTACATCCAGCTTTCTAAGGCGCCGTATATTATTGTTTATTAAAGGAAATTAAGTTGCAACAAGGTAAAATCGAATTACGTAAAAGTGATGGTCCAATAGTGTTCATAGGATCGACTAATGCTATGCCAATGATGTATGCAATTGAGCTAAAAAAACTAGGGTATGATGTTATTTATTTCGTTGATAGACCATCTACAGACTTGCTTAATAGACCTGAAAACCACTTTCCTTCTATAAACTATCCTTACCCTGAGTGGATAATTGAAGTTAATATTCCTTCACAAATGATGATTCCATTTTTCAGAAAAAGTTTATTGAAATATTTGAACTTTAAACTTTCTAAAATTAGAACGGAAAAACCCCAGCTTTATATTTTAAATAGCCTTTTTACATCACTGGCTAGTTATATCAATTCTAATAATTGTAAAGTTATAGCTTTATCACATGGTGGTGATTTAGATTCTTGGGCTGATGTACAGGGCGCAGATAAATTATCTATCAACTTTTCAAAACACTCCTTCTGGAAGTTTTTACCTTCAGTATTTTCTAAATATATGATTAAACTAGCTGTTAAAAGACAGTATTTGGGCTATTTGAAAAGTGAAGCTGTGTTATATTTCCCTTTAGGTTTTAATAAAAACGGTGATCGTGTTGTTGAAAATATTCAATCAAGTGGTGTTAGATATGTGCCTAGATTTGATATATCGTTCGAACCTTTAATTGAACAACCAAGAGTTTATAAGCCTGAAAGTAATAAAATGGTAATTTTCTCTGGAGTGAGGTTTACTTTTAAGAACTTTTCAGAAGGAAATGATGGATATAACAAAGGAAATGATGAAATAATTAAAGGGATCTCTTTATTTTATAAAAAACATAAAGATATAGAAGTGCACTTTGTTGAAAAAGGTCTGGATTATATTGAAGGGAAGAGGTTATGTAAACTTTATGGTATTGAAAATATCGTAACGTGGCATAAAGAAATGAAATTCATTGACTTGTTAAATTTGTATCAAAAATCAGATGTTTGCTTCGATCAGGTCGGGGAACACTGGATTGGGGCAATTGGAGCATATGCTTTGTTTTTAGGGAAACCATTAATAGCTAATGACACACCTCATGTTAAAAGTGGACTATGGCCTTCTGAAAACCCTATTTTTACATCAAGTAATCATATGGACGTTTTCAAAAGCCTAATTTCCCTTCAAAGCTCTATTGTAAGGTTTGAGACTCACAAAGCATCGAAAATCTTTGCTGAAAAATACTTAGGCCCATCTAAAGTTTTACATGACTTATTTGAATTTGAATCTTGTGAATGATTAACTTATGAGAAGTATAACTTCGGCTTTGTTATTACTAGCCTTCATGATTTCTTGGTGGGTTATATGGCTGACCCTATCTGTTGTTGGAATAACAAACTTATATCCACCTAGCTTAGGAACATTATCTCAATTTGGGTTGTTGATTTTTTCTATGTGCTTAGGTTTTGTAAGTTCATTAGTTATTAATTATAAAAAAAAACTTTTAAACACTCATACCAGACAGAGTGCTACTCTTAATCAAGGCTTTATTAGAGTGTCTAATTTGATTTTATTGGCTATTTTAATTTTGCTATTACTGTCCCTCTATTTATCAGGTTTCTATACAAGTTCCTTTGTAGAATACAATATATTTGTCAGAACATTTGGGTATGGTGATTATCTCACCGGTAGTAAAATAATCGATTTAATTACAAAAGTGCTAATATACCCTCTAATAGTAACTTACAGTTTAGTCTATTTTTCCTTAAATGAGCGAAGCATTAATAAATACTTGGTTTTTTCCACTGCAATATTATATTCATTACTATGGCAAGTTAACTACCCTATAATTCTTCTTTTTTGGCTTTCTGTACTAAGGGTTCTATATGTAAATGAAAAACAAATTTTTAGGAACTTAAAGCCTATTTTTTACATATTCCTTATAGCGGGGGGGTTACTACTAGCTGCAACAATTAGATATGGTACAGGAGAGTTTTCTAAAGGTGTTATAGAGCACTATGTTATAAATTATCACATAATAGGTTTCTCATTTTATGACCAGCATGTTTTAAACCATAATAGCTTACTATATGAGCATTCTTTTGGTCGATCAAGCGCTGGTTTTTTTGAGCAAATATTAGATTTGATATTACGACCTTTGCAACTCAATTGGTCAGCAGCTAGCTTTGAAAATAGGGACTATAATATGATTCCATTAAGGATCGGCAGTAACTTTGAAGGAAACGCATTTGGTACTTTATTGTTTACATTCTATAGAGACTTTTCATATATGGGAGTGGTATTGGGTGGCTCACTTTTTGGTTATTTTACATGTAAGGCTTATTTGAAGTCAGCTATCAATTGGAGGTTCATGGCTTTATTATTATTGCTTCTATATAGTTGGTTCACAGGGATGATGGTTAGTCCTATCGAACAAGGCTACTTCTGGTTTTCAGTTGTTTTTTTGTTAGTTATTAGTCGTTTTAAAGTAGGTAAAAATGAGTGAGGTTATGGTTGTTGGCGGTATCCCAGAGCCTGTAGGTGGGGTAACAAATTTTATTTATCGAGTCGCTAATAATAATTTGGTTTCTAAAGTTATAGATTTATATCCAGCAGATAATAAACAGCGTCCTCCACTTTTTGTAGGGGAGATTGTATATTTAAATATGTTGTCATTTATAATTAAATATTTTTTTTCTAAATCACTTATAAAGGGTGTTGAACTAATTCATTTCAATTTTTCTACACCAAAAGCATTGCTGCTACTTACATTGTTACCTAAAAGGAATCGAAGATTTGTTTTAATGTTGCATCATGGGGATTTAGCTTCAAAAATCCCACGATTTATAATTGAGCGTTTGCTTAGAAAGTTTAATACAATATATTTCCTATCTGAAGCACAAAAAAAATTCTATTTGAAGTGTGGGGTTGATAAGGGGAAGTTACTCAAAAAAACTTCTTATTTACCATTGAAGGAGGAGAGTGTTAGTAATGTTGATAGGGATGTTATAGAAAAAGTTAAATTAATAAAGAGCAGAGGTCGTTACTGTGTTATAAGTGGCTATTGTTCAGATATTTATAATCATCATTGGGTGGTCAACTTATTTAATACTATTGAAAAGGAACGTGAGCTAATAATTTTTTTATACGGTGATTTAAATAATGATTACTTTTCATTAATAAAAAAAAGGATTGATAATAACCCAAGGATTAGCCTGTTTTTAAATCGTACGTCTAACTCTTTTAATTATGCTTTAGCTTCTGCAGAGATATATCTTAGGCCTAACTCTCAAGATAGTTTTGGTATAGCGGTAGCTGATGCTATATCATTTGGAGTAAGTGTTTTAGCTTCTAGTGTTTGCGAAAGATATCCTGGTACGTATATTTTCAAACCAGATTCATTTGAAAGTTTTTTAGAGGCTTATAGTTTATTAATTGGAAATTACTCAGTTTTATCAGTATCTACAGCTGAGTCGGATAATTTCGTTTTTCATTACGATTAAGGATTTTAGTTTGAAACAAATTCTGCAAGACATGGCTAAGGGAGGCTCTGCCATTGTTGAAGCACCTGCGCCTCAAGCAACAAAAAACCATGTTTTAGTTAATACAACTACAACGCTTATTTCAGCTGGAACCGAGCGTATGTTAGTTGATTTTGGTAAAGCTAATTTAATAGATAAAGCACGTGCACAACCTGATAAAGTTAAAATGGTGCTTGAAAAAGTACAAACAGACGGTTTAATGACTACTGTTGACGCTGTAAAGTCTAAGTTAGCCCAGCCATTACCATTAGGTTATTGTAATGTCGGGGTTGTTGAAAGCGTTGGTAAAGGTGCTGAGGGCTTTCAACAAGGTGATCGTGTTGTATCAAATGGACCTCATGCTGATGTGGTTCGCGTATCTAAAAATTTAGTCGCTAAAATACCTGAAAATGTGAGCGATGAAGAAGCTTCGTTTGCTGTTGTAGCTAGTATTGGTTTACAAGGAATTCGGTTAGCTAACCCAACAATGGGGGAATGCTTTGTTGTTACAGGTGTTGGTTTAATTGGTTTATTAACAGTACAAATGCTTCGGGCGCAAGGCTGTAGAGTATTAGCAATTGATTTTGACCAAGCAAAGCTTGATCTTGCTAAACAGTTTGGGGCCGAAACATGTAATCCAGGTAAAGGTGAAGATCCAGTTGCTGCTGGCATGGCGTTTAGTCGTGGTGTTGGTGTTGATGGTGTTATTATTACCGCCTCTACTAAGTCTAACGATCCTGTTACGCAAGCAGCACGAATGAGCCGTAAGCGTGGTCGTATTATTTTGGTTGGTGTAACTGGTTTAGAATTAAGCCGAGCAGATTTTTACGAGAAAGAACTAACTTTTCAAGTATCGTGCTCTTATGGCCCAGGTCGTTATGATCCAAGTTATGAAGAGCAAGGTAACGATTACCCGCTAGCATTTGTACGTTGGACCGAGCAGCGTAATTTTGAAGCAATACTTGATATGATGTCAGGTGGCCAGATAGATGTAAAACCATTAATAACTCATAGATTCAAATTTGAAAATGCGAGCGATGCTTATGGTTTATTAACAACTGACAAAAGTGCTTTAGGTATTTTGTTGCAGTTTGAATCTGAAGTAGCAAGCCGTCATGAAAAAGTAATTAAATTAAATACAGCACCAAATTATAAAGCAGATGAGCCTGTAGTTGGTTTTATTGGTGCAGGTAATTATGCATCGCGTATGCTGATCCCAGCTTTTAAAGAAGCCGGTGCTCAATTTCATAGTATTTCTACCTCAGGCGGTATTAATGGCGTAATTCATGGTGAAAAAGCGGGTTTTGCTGAGGCAACCACTGATACGCAAAACATGATTGATAACCCGAGTATTAATACTATCGCTATTGTTACTCGACATAATAGTCACGCTTATTTTGTTCAACAAGCGCTCAAAGCCGGTAAAAATGTTTTTGTTGAAAAGCCATTAGCTATTACGCATGAAGAACTTGCTGATGTAAAAGCTGCTTATGATGAAGCTATTAAAGCAGAGAAAGCACCTAAGTTAATGGTCGGTTTTAATCGCCGTTTTTCTCCGCAAATTCAAAAAATGAAAGAGTTACTTGCTCCAATTAAAGAGCCTAAATCATTTATTATGACTATGAATGCAGGAAATATCCCAGCAGACCATTGGACACAAGATAACAGTGTAGGTGGCGGTCGTATTATTGGTGAAGCTTGCCACTTTATAGATTTAATGCGCTACTTAGCTGGCAGTGAGATAGTGAGTGTTCAAGCTCGTAGAATGGGTGATAGCGACTCCGTGGAAGTTACTGAAGATAAAGCGGCTATTATACTCGGCTTTGCTGATGGCTCATTTGGGACTATTCATTACTTAGCAAATGGTGCTGCTAGTTTCCCTAAAGAGCGGGTAGAGGTATTTGCAGCTGGCGGTACATTGCAGTTAGATAACTTTATTAAATTAAAAGGGTTTGGCTGGAAAGGATTTAAAAAGCTTAATTTATGGAAGCAAGATAAAGGTCAAACGGCTTGCTCTGCTGCTTTTATAAATTCTGTTAAGCAAGGTACGGCAGCACCTATCCCTGCTGATGAATTGTTTGAAGTTGCTAAAATCACGATTGATATTGCTGAGCAGTTGCGTTTACAAAAATGAGCTTAGTTAAAGTCAAAACAGCACTCGGATTAGGTTTACCAAACTTGATCCGAGTATTTGCTTATCAGCTAGGGATAAAAACTGGGCTGAATAAAGTAAAAAGTATTACCAGTGAAGTTAAGCGAGGGGATTTTTTTGCTCCCTATATAGGCTCTACTGTTAATATCCAGTGTAATACTCAATGGAGTGATACACATACTTATTTTGGTATTGAGAGAGCTAATGAAGCGATCCCTAATTGGCACCAAAGTTGTTTAAATGGTGAATTAGCACCTGCTGATAAGCCTTGGTATTTAATTGGTGATTTTAATAACCAGTTAGGTGATATCAAAGGTGTATGGGAAGCATCACGTTTTGATTGGGTTGTTAGTTTTGCTCAACATGTAGCTACGGGTGATGATAACGCATTAACAAAAATAAACTCATGGTTAATTGATTGGGTAGATAAAAACCCTACCTATAACGGCGTTAATTGGAAGTGTGGGCAAGAGGCATCAATAAGGGTGATGCACTTGGCATTAGCTGCTCTTATACTAAAACAAACTCACAATACCACTCCTGCATTACTGAGCTTCATAAAAGCGCACTTAAAGCGAATATCGCCAACAATTATGTATGCGGTTGCGCAAGACAATAACCATGGTACATCAGAAGCTGCTGCACTTTACATTGGTGGCTCATGGCTTGCACAAAATGGCGATGCTGAAGGTCTTAAATGGCAAAAGCAAGGATTAAAGTGGCTAGAAAATAGAGCCCAAAAATTAATTGAAGAAGATGGGAGTTTTAGCCAGTACTCAGTAACTTATCATCGTGTAATGTTAGATACATATAGCTTGGCAGAGGTTTGGCGGAAAAAGCATGATCTCTCTTGTTTTAGTAAGCGGCTATATAAAAAGTTAGCCGCAGCTACTAATTGGTTGTTCTATTTTACAGACTCTAAAACTGGGGACGCGCCAAACATGGGCGCTAATGACGGGGCACGTTTGATCCCCTTAACTGGCACCGACTACAGGGATTTTAGGCCGAGCGTTCAGCTTGCAAGTGCATTATTTGTAAATAAAGCGGCCTATGATTTTAGCGGTGATTTTAATATTCCACTTCAATCGTTAGAGTTGGAAATACCTGAGCAATCTATAGGAGGTAAAGCGCCAAAAGATTTTATCAACGGTGGCTACACTTATCTAGCTTGCACAAATGCAGGGCTTTATTTTAACTACCCTATGTTTAAGTTTAGGCCAAGCCAATGCGATGCTTTACATATTGATTTTTGGTTGGATGACCAAAATATATTTCGTGATGGCGGCACATTTAGCTACAATGCAGGGCAAAAATACATTGATTACTATGGCGGTGTAAAGAGCCATAATACAGTTGAGTTTGATGCACATGAGCAAATGCCACGCTTAAGCCGTTTTTTATTGGGGGACTGGTTAAAAACCTATACTAAAAAAGAGCTTATTGTGAGCAATGAATGCCAAACGGTTACTGCTGGCTATAAAGACCGCTTTGGTTGTGAGCATATTAGAGCCATAAAGTTGCAGCCTAATGTACTAATAATACAAGATATTATTAATGGCTTTAAACACCAGGCAATACTACGCTTTCGGCTTGCTCCTGCCGATTGGCAGTTAGTTGGTGATAGTGTTGTAAGTGAGTTGTGCACAATTAATTTTTCAGCAGATATCAATATAAAGCGTATTGAATTAACCACAGGTTATGAATCTCGCTATTATTATCAAGAATCTGAAATTCCAGTACTCGAAATCGAAGTTAATAAGCCTGGAATACTTACCACGGAAGTAAAGTTTTAATTATGAATATTTTATATTTTCACCAGCACTTTTCTACGCCAAGCGGCTCCACTGGCATACGTTCTTATGAAATGGCTCAGCGTTTACTTAAGCATAATCATCAAGTGACTATGGTTTGTGGCAGCTACGGTGGAGGTGAAACGGGTTTAACTACTGAGTTTGTTAAAGGCCGAAGAGAAGGTGTAGTGGCTGGTATTAATATCATAGAGTTTGATTTAGCTTATTCAAATGCTGATGGTTTAGTAAAGCGCGCAGGTACTTTTTTAAAGTTTGCTATAAAAAGTATTGGTATTGCGTTAACGCATAAATACGACGTGGTTTTTGCAACGACAACGCCTTTAACTGCAGGTATACCGGGCATATTTGCTCGTTGGCTTAGAGGCAAGCCTTTTGTGTTTGAAGTTCGTGATTTATGGCCTGAGTTACCAAAAGAAATGGGGGTAATTACAAACCCGCTAGTGTTAGCTGCTATGTCTGCTTTAGAATGGTGTTCTTATCGTTCAGCTCACCGTTGCATTGGTTTGTCGCCTGGGATTGTTGAAGGTATTAAAAAACGTGGTGTAAAAGCCAGTAAAGTTGAAATAGTGCCAAATGGTTGTGATTTAACAATATTTGCTGATGAAGTTACTGCTTGGCGCCCTGATGGCGTTGCCGATACAGATTTAATGGCTGTTTTTACTGGTACTCATGGGCAGGCAAATGGCTTAGATGCCGCATTAAATGCCGCTGTTGAATTAAAAAAACGCGGCCGTGACGACATTAAACTTGTTTTAGTTGGCCAAGGTAAGTTGAAAGAAAGCTTACAGACAAGAGCTAAGCAAGAAGGGTTGGATAATGTAATATTCCACCCCCCTGTTAATAAAAGCAAATTAGCTGAGCTGATGAAAGGTGCTGATATTGGCTTACAGTTATTGGCTAATATTCCGGCTTTTTATTATGGTACATCACCCAATAAATTCTTTGATTATATTTCTGCAGGCTTACCTGTTTTGAATAATTATCCTGGTTGGTTAGCTGGGATGATTAACGATAATAATTGTGGTTATGCTATTGAGCCTGACAACGCACAAGCATTTGCTGATGCGTTAGAAAATGCCGCAGATAACAAAGAGCGACTACCTGAAATGGGACAAAGAGCACAAGCTTTGGCTAAGCGTGATTTTAATCGCCATAATTTAGCTGACAAATGGGTAACTTGGGTGACTGGAGCAGCTAAATGAAACGCCTCTTTGATTTTTTAGTTGCCCTATGCGCAATACTCACTTTATTACCTGTAATTATTATTGTTGCTTTACTGATTCGTTTTAAATTAGGTTCGCCTATTTTATTTACTCAAGACCGCCCTGGTTTGAATGATAAAATTTTTAAAATGATGAAGTTCCGTAGCATGCTCGATGCTAAAGATAAGCAAGGTAATTTACTGCCTGATGATGAACGAATGACTCCATTTGGTGCTTTTTTACGCTCTACTAGTTTAGATGAATTGCCCGGTTTATTTAACGTATTAAAAGGCGATATGAGCTTGGTAGGGCCAAGGCCTTTATTGGTACAATATCTACCGCTTTATAATGCTGAGCAAGCGCGCCGCCATAATGTACGCCCCGGTATTACTGGTTGGGCACAAGTGAATGGTCGTAATGCAATTAGTTGGGAGCAAAAGTTTAAACTCGATGTGTGGTACGTTGATAACCAAAGCTTACTACTGGATTTTAAAATACTATTACTCACGGTAAAAAAAGTATTTGTTCGTGAAGGTATCAGCGCTGACGGGCATGTAACTATTGAGCCATTTAAAGGCTCTAATAATGACTAAACAGTTAGCTATAGTGGGTGCTAGCGGGCACGGTAAGGTTATTGCCGATATTGCCGAGCAATTGGGCTTTACTGTTAAGTTTTATGATGACGCTTACCCAAATAAAACCAATATTGAGCATTGGCCGATACAGGGTACTTGTGCTGATTTAATTGCCTTACATACTACGCCAATTGATGTTGTTGTTGCTATTGGCAATAATGAAATTCGCCAGCAAAAAATACAGTTATTACAAAAAAATAGTTTTAACCTCATAACGTTAATTCATCCCACTGCAGTGATAAGTAAATATGCAGTAATAGCAGCTGGCACAGTGGTTTTTGCCGGTGCTATTATTAATGCGTTTGCTAAAGTTGGGGAGGGTTGTATTATCAACACCTCAGCAGTTGTTGAGCACGACTGTACTATTGGTGATTTTACCCATATTTGCCCTAATGTTGCTTTAGCGGGCGGCGTTATTGTTGGCAGTAAAAGCTGGGTTGGTATTGGCAGCCAAGTGAGGCAGTTAATCACTATTGGCGATAATTGCTTGATTGGTGCTGGCAGCACCGTTGTAAAAAATATACCTGATAATGTAACAGCGTTTGGCTCTCCCGCTGTTGTAATAAAAAGCCACTAAAAATACTCTTTATGATCTTTTCTATATAGAATAAATAGGAATACCATGTTAAATACTCCGTTTTCTCCTTGGCCTAGCTTTACTCAAGATGAAGCTGATGTCGTAAGCCGTGTTGTGCTTTCAAATAAAGTAAATTACTGGACGGGCACTGAAGGCCGTGAGTTTGAAAAAGAATTCGCTACTTGGGCTGATAGTGAATATGCCATAGCTTTAGGTAATGGTACGCTAGCGCTCGATATTGCTTTAAAAGCATTAAATGTAGGGACCGATGATGAAGTAATCACAACGCCACGTACATTTTTAGCGTCTGCTTCAAGCATTGTTACCGCTGGGGCCGCCCCTGTTTTTGCCGATGTAGATTTAAATAGCCAAGCAATTACCGCCGAAAGTATAAAAGCGGTACTCACACCAAAAACTAAAGCAGTTATTGTGGTGCATTTAGCGGGTATGCCTGCGGAAATGGATGACATAATGGCGCTAAGTAAAGAGCATGGCTTTTACGTGATAGAAGACTGCGCCCAAGCACATGGTGCTAAATATAAAGGCCGCTCAGTTGGTAGTATTGGCCATGTGGGTGCGTGGAGTTTCTGCCAAGATAAAATAATGACTACCGGTGGCGAAGGCGGCATGGTAACCACAAACTCAAAAGAGTTATGGTCTGCCATGTGGAGCTATAAAGACCACGGTAAAAGCTTCGATGCTATTTATAACCGTGAGCACCCGCCAGGGTTTAGATGGTTACATGAAAGCTTTGGCACCAACTGGCGTATGACCGAAATGCAAGCCGTACTGGGGCGTATTCAATTAACACGTATGACTGACTGGACTACTAAACGCCAAGCGCACGGTGCTGAGCTTGATAAAGCTGCCAGTGAATTTGACTGTATTCGCTTAGTAACAGTACCAAGCTATATTGAACACGCTGAATATAAACACTATATGTTTATTAAGCCCGAGCAACTAGCTGAAGGTTGGGATCGTGACCGTATAGTTAATGAAATTAACGAGCAAGGTGTACCATGCTTTCAAGGGAGTTGCTCAGAAGTTTACCTTGAAAAAGCATTTGATAACACCCCATGGCGACCTGAAAAACGTTTACCTAATGCAGTTGAGCTAGGCGAAACGTCTATCATGTTTTTAGTGCACCCGACACTTACAGAAGCTGAAATAGCTAAAACAACGCAAGTGATGAAAATAGTATTTGAGTTAGCATCAAAGTAAAGTTGAATAAAGTAAATTATTCACAAAGAGGTTATGAGACGCTTCGCTTTAGAGAAGTGAAAGATAGTGGTTTAGTATTATTTATGTATTCTCATTTACTTCTTTTGTTAAATAGCAAATGACTAAAATAATATCGAAAAACCTAGAACCTAGAGTACTAAAAGGAACGTGTTATGGATAGTTTTATCCGCTCAATTATTAACGCATCACGTGCTAAAAAACGTGTTATTACTTTGTGTATCGATTCACTTTTTATAGCTGCTGCTTTTTGGTTGGCTTTAATAGTAAGACTCGATAGCTTTGAGTCTTTAAAAGATGCTGATAATTGGTTGTTGTTAGCGATGTTAATACCTATAAGTTTGTATGCATTTATTAATTTAGGCTTATACCGAGCTGTACTTAGGTACATGAATTCGCAAGCATTGTGGGCAATTATTTTAGGTACGCTTATAACCACTATAAGCTTAGTGCTTTTGGCTTTTTTTACTAATGTGAGCATACCGCGAACAATGCCGTTTATTTTTGCATGGTTATGCTTATTAACTGTGGGTGGCTCGCGGGTATTGGTGCGGGCGCTAATTGGTAAAATGACTACTAGTAATAAAGAATCGGTAATTATTTATGGTGCAGGCTCGGCTGGTAGGCAGCTTGCTACAGCATTAAATGCGGGCCCGGAATACTTTGTAAGTGCATTTATTGACGACGACATAACAAAACATGGCTCAATAATTCAAGGTATACCAGTTAGAGCTTTTAAAGATATTCACTCATTAGTTAACAAAGGTAAAGCATCTAAAGTATTACTAGCTATGCCAAGTACAACTCGTGCAAGGCGCAAAGAAGTACTTGCTCAACTGGAGCCTCTAACTATTAAAGTACTTTCAATCCCTGGTATGGCCGATATGGTTGAAGGTAAAGCTAAACTTTCGGAGTTTAAAGATGTAGGCATTGAAGATTTACTCGGGCGTGACCCTGTAACTCCTAAAGATAATTTAATGACCGCCAATATAACCAATAAAGTGGTTATGGTCACTGGCGCGGGTGGCTCGATAGGCTCAGAGCTGTGTAGACAAATAATTAAAATAAAACCCACGAAACTAGTGCTTTTTGAACGCAGCGAAATTGCGCTTTACTCTATAGAAAAAGAACTTGCTGAATATATTACCCGCCAAGAACTCGCGATAGAGCTAATTCCGATTATGGGCTCAGTACAGCGGGTTAACCGTCTTGAAACTGTGATGACTACTTTTGGTGTGCAAACTGTTTACCATGCTGCAGCTTATAAGCATGTGCCTTTAGTTGAGCATAATGTTGTAGAAGGTGTACGTAATAATGTATTTGGTACCTATTACGCAGCAAAAGCAGCTGTTAATGCAAAAGTAGATACCTTTGTATTGATTTCTACCGATAAAGCAGTACGCCCAACCAATGTTATGGGCGCGACTAAACGTATAGCCGAGCTAGTGTTACAAGGCTTAGCACAAGAGCAAGGTATTAAACATAAAACGCGTTTTTGTATGGTGCGTTTTGGTAATGTACTTGGTTCAAGTGGTTCAGTAGTGCCACTATTTCGCCGCCAAATAAAAGAAGGTGGCCCAATAACATTAACTCACCCCGATATTACTCGCTACTTTATGACCATCCCTGAAGCGGCACAACTTGTTATACAGGCAGGTGCTATGGGCAAAGGCGGTGACGTGTTTGTACTCGATATGGGCGATTCAGTAAAAATAAAAGACCTCGCTACAAAAATGGTTAGGCTGTCGGGCCTCGAAATAAAAACTGAACATATTCCTCATGGTGATATCGAAATAAAATGCACCGGATTACGCCCTGGCGAAAAGCTTTATGAGGAGCTATTAATAGGCGATAACGTAGAGCAAACCTCGCACGAGCGCATAATGACTGCAAACGAAGTAATGCTACCGCTTAAAGAGCTTAATGTATTTATTGATGCACTTGATATTGCATGTCATAACTTTGAGCATGAAAAAATTCGACAGTTATTACTTGATGCACCAACCGGTTTTAATCCTACTGACGGTATTTGTGACTTAGTATGGAATGCTAGACTAGAAAATGAATCCGAAGGTAATACTGAAAGCATAAGTAATGTAGTTAATTTAAGTAAATAATTTACGATAGGCTTCAAGTTGTAGATATGCAGCAAAGTTAAAAAAGCACCGAATTCAATTTGAGCTCGGTGCTTTTTGGTTTTATCGCTGTTATTTAATTTATTACCAAACTTTAATCTGCAAGGGCAAATACCCGTTTTACCATCGGTGGCTGTTACTACGTTGGGACAGCAAAACCCTCACATTCATCGCTATCTAAATCAATAAAGGTAATAGGCTGCTCACTCTCCATAGTATTAATGTAATTTTTAATAAACGGAATAACAAACAGCTGCCTAAGCCTATCGTCACACATGAACTCTGTTGAATTTGTGCTCGTCACGTTATAGTCATCCGACATATCATTGCGTATTAATAGCGGATTGTTCTCAGGCTTTTTAAGCCAATTTTCTAATTGGCCTAATGCGCTACCTCCCCAATTACCGCTAAACGGGATAGGGGTTGAAATAAGCTCAATGTTAATCTCATTAGCAACAAGATTATGTGAGCGACAGTAGTTTAATTGTCGGTTCATGACCGACTGCACACACTCATCGACTGTATATGTTTGCTTATCGGCCCAATCAAAACGACTTATGCCAAATTTATAAATAACCTCCCTAGTACCTTCGGTTTGAATAATACCGCTCCATACATAAAAAATAATATGGGTATGCGAAAAAGGGCCATAAGCCGGCACGCTTTTTATTTTCTTATCACCAGTTGGTAGTAATAATATAGGCTGGTCGACCCCCGGATAGTTTGAAAAATTCCTCACGTAGTCAGTTTCACCATTTGTGTATGTAATGTGAGCATGAATGCGCTGCTTACCTGTGCTTTCTTTTTCACCCCGTTCTACCTGTACCGACCATATAGAGTATGGTTTAAACTTATTTGAAATTCGGTATAAGTCGTTAATGATTTTTGCATCACTGCTTATCATGTCACACACCTTTGCACCGTCTTGTCTTTTTCTAAGTGAAGACAATGTTGTGCGTGCTATAAAGTAATCAGCAATAACAATATCAATGATGTACTTATCTTTTTGTTTAAAATAATTTTTAAAGTCGGGGCGTTGATGCGCTGGAAAATAAGCAGATGTGTATACTTTAATATCGGTGACATGCGCTGCATCACTAAATCGTTGAAGCTCTTTTTTCACGCTTGCTTTAAATGTTTTAATTTTTTGAGGTGTGTTCATATCTTCAAGGTCATAAGACACCGCCTGTATATTTTTTGCATATTTGAGTAACTTAGTGGATGTTTCGGCTATGCGCTTTTCAATTTTATTTCTTGCCTCTGAAAATTCAGCGATTAAGGTATAGCGATAATCGCGTTTTGAGTGAACATAATTCACTTCAACAGTTAACGATAATAAGTTTTGATCTGCGACTCTTCTATTATCAAGTATGTTATCTAATTTATGCTGTAACGTTGTTTGAAGCTGCACTGCATGGTTTGTTTTTTGCGCTATTAAGGCACAAGGGCACAGCGTAATATTGCCCTCTTTAGTAATATACTGAGATAAATAGCTCAACATTCGCCGACGCGGCTTTGATGGCTTTTTGGTATACCCTAAAAATTGTGTAATGTGTTTTTGACACGCCCGCTTATGGCTAGAGGCAGAGTGAGGAATGGTGCACTCGTACTGTTTAAACAAACCAATAATAGGTTGAAACATCATCCTGTTACTAAATTCATCATACCATTGGCTTTTGTTGAGCTGCTTTAATGGCATATCCATTAGCTTAGCAAACGCAGTTTGAGCTACTTCTAAATCTACCTCAAACTCTTTAGTTAATGGGTACGCCAACGTATTACCTGGACATTGTTTGCAAATCATAAGTAACCTCTTTTGGGTTAGTAGTAAATTAAATGCGCATAAGCGCGGTATTAGTATTAAATGCTATAGGTGTGACATGCGCTTGTTTGGCGTTCACCAATTAAACGCATAGCCATTACCTGTGTGTGCTTATGCAATCCCGCGTTCAATCATCATTTCATTAAACGCAAAGCCATCTTGCCTTGACGCATTGGCAACATACGGGGCGTATACGTCAAACAATAAACGTGTGTCGCTGTGGCCTAGCATGTGCGAAATGTAGAGTGGGTTTTCATGTGCTGCGATATGCAGTACAGCAGCGGTATGGCGTGTTTCGTAAGGGCGGCGACGTGCAAGGCCCGCTTTATTAAGTGTGGGGTACCACAGTTGAGTGCTTACAAAGTGGGTATCAAGCGGTTTGCCTTTGTGAGTAAATACAAATTCACTGGTTGTTTGTTTTTGTAAGCGTTTAAATAGCGAAAAGAGTGTATTACACATTTTTAAGTCGCGGCGCGACTTAGGTGTTTTTACATCCCCCAATTCACCATTAACCCAATTGTGACGAATACGAATAAGGCGATGATTAAAGTCGATATCTTCCCAGCGCAGGCCATGTATTTCACAGCTACGCATACCGGTCCAAAAACGCACGGTAAAATAATCACGCCATTGTGTAGGGGTACATTCTAAAAAGCGTTGTACTTCATCTGCGGTTAGTGGCAGTGAATTAGCGCGCTCTTCTTTTAAGGTTTTATAGCGGCGTAATGGGTAAGTAAAGTCATGCTCTTCGGCGGCTAAACTTAAAATAGCCACAAACGGCCATAAAATACCGTTAATGCGTTTATTAGAGAGTTTACGGGCCCCTTTGGTATCGCATATCATTAAGCTTTCGCGAAAATAGTCCACATTAGCCAACTTGATCTCATTAACTAATATATTGCCAAACTCAGGAATAAGGTAACGGTCGAGGGTATTACGCACCACGCTTTGATAGCTGCTTTTCCATTTTGCTTTTTGGCGATCGAACCATTCATTCGCGTAATCGTTAAAAAACGGATAAAGGCGATCGGGATCTTTAGCGCGCTGCAAGGCTTCAAACTTAGCGACCTTTTTACTTTCAGGGAAATAATCACGGTATTGAAAAGTTTCTAAATCAATTTCAGCATTGATTTTTTTAAGCGTTGCATTGGCTTTTTTAATATTAACAGGGGTTGCCATGAGCTTAGTGCCTTCACGAAAGCGCTGCCCATAAATGTGTAAATCAAATTGAATACGCCCATTGGGGCGAATGCGAATGTGAGCCATAAAGGCCTCCATCAGTTAATGGATCTATAAATAGATCTATCCCTCACCGATGGAATTCGTTAGAATTGGATCATCGGCTGGGTCACGTTAAAAGGGTGCAGCCGGTACGGGGTAGGGAGGTTGCCGCCTCTTTACCCCAACTGCTTATTTTATCTTCAGTTACACCAATACCATACACTAAGTACGAAATCGCGCAACTGATTAGAATTTCACTATTAAAATATAGCAAGCACTGTCTATTTGTCCAGTGTTTTATTGTTGAGTTTCGAGTTTGTCGTGATATCTTGCTTAGCACAAACGCAGTAGTAGATAATTTAAACATCATCAAACCCTAGAGCATCAAGTTGTGGGTCACCGAAATACTCTCCACTGATCCCCAGTTTTTTCTCCAATGCTTTTTTAGCTTCTATTACCTTGCTCATTTTTTCAGGTGCAAGTTCAATATCATCAATACATTGATATGGATTGACTGAGTCTGTATCGCTATAAAAACCGAGACTACGTTTTCCATCTTCATCTAGTAACATTTGCAACTTGATTTGAATAGCTGTTGTGATGTCATTAATTTTCACTTTTGAAAGTGTACTTAAGTTAATGCGGTAAATCATAGGCGATGTTTCATTGATATGCTGTGTGGATAAAAAACAATTACCGCCAGTTTCTTCAGTTAACCCAGCTAACATTACGCAATTACTGTCTATGTACAATAGTGCTTCGTTTGCTTTTTTTACCATGTCCATACTACGGTAGATTTTAATTTCATTTTTTAAGGTATAGATACTGATAACAAGCTTTTGCTCAACGACGTAGTTTATTTCTTTTTTATTAGTATAATCACGTAAAGAAAGTAACGAGTTGGATATTACGTTATTACCATCACTAAATACCGCCCGCTCATCATCAGTATATATAGTCACAGTTTCGGATTTAGTTGATAGAGCGAGATTTTTTAAGTTTTCAACGCCATCCTTATTCAATAATAAGTCAAATTTTGGTGTAAACCCTTCAGGAACATCAAATGGAATGATTTTGTTGTCACGTTCGATACGAATTTTCGATTCTGCTTTATTTGTTTCAAATGAATCGTAAGGCGTATATGAATTTGCGATATTGGCCATTTCTATTGCTGAGGCTGTTGGTATTGTTAGCTTCTTTGCTTGTTCAACAAACATTAAAAAATCAAGGTGCTCGGCTACTATCTCTTTAGCCAGAATATATATACGAGACTCGCCTTTTGTTAGGGTGTCAACGTGCGGGTAGGGGCTTTTAGAAGTATACTCGATATCGACTTCAATATCGCTCTGTTGTGAATGGAGACACAAACACTGCTTAAAGCTACTTGCGGATAAACTCCACTTTCCATTTTTTAATAACCAATCTTCTTCAACATCTAGACTGATTATTCGCATGCTATCACCTGCCCCCATAATTATTTTGCATGTTTTATCATCGATAGTAAATGAAATCCGAGCTTCACCATCTAATTTTATTACGCTCTTTAAAAAATCACTTATCGAAGTTTGCTCTTTTGGTTTAACAACTATTTTTGCCATTATTAGTTATCCTTATTATAAGATTAGGTCTAAAAAGTATTGTTCTAACGTTTGCGCTAGCAACGTAGAAGGAATGAGTGTTTTCAGTGTGATAATTAATTGAGTATTCCCATCTGGCGTTTTACGCCAGTTAAAATTATCGTCTTTACGTAAAAATTGGTGCTTAACCATATTCAATTTGTTGCTGTTAAGACTTTTTCTATTTTGGATTAGTAAAAAAGTAGCCGTGTAATGCTTTAATGACCCTCTGTGGCAAAGAGTTTTAAAAGCTTGCAGTGTCTTTTGGTTGCATTTACAAGAAAATTGAATATCAAGGGTTTCGATATTTGATTTATCCTTTGGTGTGTGAATAATTACTTTAGGTTTACCCAATGTTTTAAGCGCTGTTAGCTCTTTAGAGGTAAAGTTTAGATATTGTCCTTTTGCTAATTGACGCCATTGAATATTGGCTGTTTTAAAGTCTAAGATTTCTTTATTCAGCGCAGTAAATACCTTTTTACAAAAGTAATAAAACGTATTTGTATTTTTATCGATAAAATCTTCAGGTAAGGAGCTAACCCAGAGAGGTGTAAAATCACATTTATTAAATGTAGAATGCTGTTTATTGGTCGTGCTGCTCTTACCTCCCATGAGGGTATTCAATTTCAGTTTATTTATAATTTGGCTCTCTGCTAACTCAGGCTGGAACTGCTTTTTATCCTTATTGCTCAGTAATGAGTACTCTTGACTAAGTGAGTTTAAAATACGCGAAATATCATTTGAACCTACAGGGATATCAATGATATAGCGGAGCTCTGCTCGTGAGTATTGGCGACATGCAGGTTTGAGTAATGCAATTGTTTTTTCCATGCCATGAAGGTAATGACGACGAGTCGTTGCGTAGCTGGAGTGTCCCAGCTGTTTTGCTATAACGTCTAATAATAGTCCGGCATTCATTTTGTCAAATGGTCGGCCTTCTAACCAAAAATCAAAACGCGCTAAACAGCTTTCTTTAGATAGCATTGCCTCTGTAGCTTCATCTTGAAGGATATTTGATAAGTGACATCCTTGACGCTGAAAAGCGAGATGTAATCCCTGTAAGTAAAGTAATTCCGCACCACCATGACGCAAATGATGGAAGCGTACTTTAGGGCCGAATAGTGCTTTTAATGCTTGAGTTGCAGGGTAGATATAATAGCTTGAGCGCAAGCCTATAGATTCGTGTTCAAAACCAAGTAAAGGTTTCGTTTCATCACAGCCTGTTTTGATTTTTAATAATATTCGTATAAGTTTGGCTGCTGGCTCTGGCATAAATACAGTAATTATTCTCGTCTTTTTATTTTTAGTCGTCCCCTCTGGCGTATTTCTTATAACGATACTAAAAAGCTGATTTTTTTGTGAGTTTATGTTCGTAATGTCACCTAGGCATAACCTTAAAATTTCGCCTCTTCGCATAGCTCCGTAATACCCTAAGATGACTGCTATGCTAGCAAATAGTCGTTGCATGGCATGCCCATTTTTTGAAGAAAGTAATAGCTCTACGGTGCTGTTTATCTGAGACACATTTAAGCAAAATGGATCAACAAGAGAAGGCAGCTCAGGGCGCTCGAATTGTTCTAGATCTAACTCATCAGTGATCTCTTGATGTGCTGCACTGCGAAGGAAATTATATAAATGCCACGGTGTTGTTTTTGCATCTAAACGTTCGAACTCTTTATGTGCCCAACTATGCAATGTTTCCGGGTTGGAGGCATCGTCAAAGCTTAATGGGTTTAAGTTTTTATAAAAGTTTGTATAGCGGTCGATACTTTGAGGAGGGAGTATCTTTTTGTGAACCCCACCTTCATTAAATAGTTCATCAGTAAAGTGAAAAAACAGTTTTGGTATTACATTGTCAGGATCCCAATCTGGCGCAGTAGGCCTTATAGAGTTTTTTTTGGATGATAGCTTATGGTATTTAATAAGTTTTTTATGAGGCCATGCATCGGCGAGTGCTTTTTTTTCTGCCCCAATAACCGCTTTATTCAACGGGGGGATGAATAATAATTTTTCTTTTGCCGTATCAATAGTATAAGATTTTGTGGATTCAAGTGGCGATACATGACGCATAGGGTCACTTAAGTCACGTAATAATTTTGGTGGCACAGCATAGTGGTGATGCCAGAATGATTGGAACATACGCAGCCATTCTGCGGGGCCCATTGCAGCGAAATAATATGGCTCAGTATCTACCCACCGATTAATAGCATCCGATAATGATTTTGTTGTTAACGCCTTTTCAGGGAGATATTTATAAAAGTTTTGTAAAACCCTTAAAGGGAAAGCTAGTAGTGGGTAACGTGTGAAGCTCGTGTTGCTGTTATCTGCATATGAAGCAATAGGTTTAGGGTGTGACACTTTGAGTGTAAATTGCCCTTCGAAAAACTCAATACAGGTAGGTGTTGATAATATTCTTTGCCAGTATGATAAATGCAGCGGTGCCACTTCAAAGTTTAGCACGAGTAATACCCAACCTAAGTCATGCCATCGCTTATCCATAAAAGATTCACGTTGTGACTCATATCTGGCAAAACATTGACTTGCTAGTAGATTTTTCTTATGAATACTAAGCAACCACTTCGTTGACTCATCCGTAAAAGCTTGCTCTTTTACTTCTGGTAGCTGCCAATTACATATTTCTTTTAAATAAAATAAAACTTGATCAAGTGCGCTTAATAACACTCGTTGTTTACCTGTGGGAATACTTTTAATTTGCTTATTAATTTCGTTGAGCTGTTCTTTTGATAATGCCCGTTCATTAATATTCAAAGAGTTAATTAGATCGCATACCGACTGAAGCTTGCTAGTTTCCTCGCACTCCATACCGAGTTCTTCACGATAGGTAATAATAGTCTGAGCCGTTAGTGGTTTTTTAGCCATGATTTACTCCTTTTATCTCAGCTAAATTTAAAAACTCAGGGATTTTATTTAAAAAGGAGCAAAATTTGTTTAGTACGACAGGAAATAGCTCATCGCTTCCTAGTTGTTCTCCATAATTTGCATGCCCCATAAGTCGGCTTATATCTTGCGACGTGAGCGTAGGAGATAACGATGCTAATGCATGCTGGGAAAAAAAGTGTCGTAGATGATAAGGTACTATTTTTACTTCCCCAGGATTAGCTTTTGACCACCACTTAGCCATAAACGGTCGTAAAATTTTTGCTGATAATGGCTTTACCGCCAAATTTTCATCAATCAAAAACCACATTAATGGAGAATCAAAAGTAGTAGATGAATGACGTTGCAAGTTTTGCAGTAAAAGCTCGTAGCGTAATAATGCAAGACGAAAATAGTCACATAACCAAATAGTACGATAACGACCTTTATCAAAAATGATGGCAGAGTGTTTATCGAAGCAATATTCTTTTTTAAATGTAATTTCGTGTGTTGGACGTGCGCTTGTTAATGCAATATATAATAGTGCAAGTTCATATACTCTAAAGTTATACAGCTTCAGTAAACTTTCTAGCGTATGTTTACTTTGCTCAAGCTTTTGACCTTGCAAGTGAAGTTCGTGAAAAAAGCGACGTACTGAATCAACATTTACATATCGTATTGAACCTATAAAAATAGGCGGGGTGTTTATATAGTTTCGTTTTGCTGTCGATATATCATAGTGTAATGAAGGTATTTTCCCTGATGTACAGAGGTAGTCTTGTTGTTTGATCGTATAGCGAATAATTTGAGAGTCGTTATGCAAAATAGGCTTTGCAGCGCTAAACAGCTTTAATAGCTCAGGCTCATAGATAGCTTGCGATAGTCGATCTAAGTAATATGTTTGGGCAATAAAAATATCAGATCTTATTTGGTCACTGCTGCGTCTTTGATAATGAAAAGCACTAGAATGATGTAAGTTATCAACTCCAAGTAAAACTGCTTTTGCTGGTGTTGTTAGGCTGGGATCGCATTGAACCATTTTTTTGAAGTAATTAAACAAAACATCCTTACGAACTAGGTATTTTCCTTTTAATACAGAAGGAGTGCGCCATTTATCATTAATAAAACGTAAGAATATTTCTTTCTCTTCCAGGCTCATCACCCAACAATTATTAGCTTGAAGCGTTTTAGTTATTGCATCAGAGAACCAGTGATTTAAACCATTTGGAATAGGTTGCCATTGCCAGTTAATACCGCCTTTAGTTGGGTAAGCAATAGCATATTCTACCCATGAAGGGTTATTTCTACGGACACTCCTTAAACTGTGTTGTTGGCAAGGGCTATTACCGCTAACAATGGTGATATCTGGAATATCTTTGATTGATCTACATGACGTGAGAGCATCAGACAGCCATAGGTATAAGAAGTTAAAAAGTGCGCGATCGTATGCTGTTACTTTTGTACTTGATGATGGTTTATATAGTTTTTTTAATCTTATTACAGCTGCCAATAACTTAAGAGCATAATGCCTAGCATTGGGAAATGGGGCTCCACTATTTTTATATCTTTCTTTTGATTTAATGGCTTCATTACTCATCATTTATACACTTCTCGTTTAGTTGTTCGTTATTGGAGTCGGTTAACTTTAAAGCTAAATAGTAGGTTTACCTCAGCACACTAGTGACGCTTAAAAACATGAATAAATCGCATGGTCTTTATTCATAAAATTCGGTTAATGAATTCGGTTTTTATCAGATACATTTATCACCTCTAATGCTTGACGGAGATACTTGAGCTAAATGACTAAGCTGTTTTTTACTGGGTACAGCTAAATTAAGTGACTTAGCGTTATTATGCCGACCGTGTAATTGCTGCAGTAAAGATCTGAATTCAGGTGCAAGTAGTGCCGGCTTTATTAGCGCAAGGGTAGAAATTATTGGCTCAGCTTCATCATAAATAATGAGTGATGCTATTAACTTATATGCTGCATTATGACTGAGAATAATTTTGATCAGAGGCATAATAATTAATGCTATATACTGTCCTTCTTTTTTACTCTTCAAGACAGGTATAGGGCTAGAATCAAGCAAACATTGAAGCTGTTCAATTGAAAGAAACTGGATGTCGGGTAGTTTTTTCTGCGTAAATTTCTCGTCTGATAGCAAAGCAGTCAGCATTGGGTGTTGTTGCAATTTAAGTACGTTTAACGGTAGTTTTTTAGTCTTTGGCACAACAAGAGCTTCCTATATAATTCAATTTTACGATTAGCGATATGTTCATTTTGTTATTTATTAATATTGCTCTGAGCTTTACTAAAAATAGAAAAAGTGCACTTTAAAGGATGTAAATCTAATAACATTTGTATGACCTTAATGGGTAACTCACCAATGCACTGGTTTACTTTTAAATTTACGACATCATTTTTAGTCAGCTCCCTTAATTGTGGGTGAGCTTGTAATTTTGCTTTGGTTAACTGAATCTTTTTTTGCTTATATTTCATTGTTCACTCTATTTAATTAACGTATTCATGTTTAATTTATGGTAACCCTTTACCATTGTTGCTTTGACGATTATGTCCGGCTATGTAGGCCTACTTATTTAGTGCGAATACACCACTCGCGTTTTGTAAAAAAAACTCTTAATAGGTAAGCGCCAAAAACATTTATCTTGTCCATAATAAAGAACAAAAAAATTTTTGTGTGTGACAGAGGTACCTATTTTTGATGCTCTACCAATTTTTTTTAAAAAATTGAAAACTTTTGCGTTTCATAAAAACCTCCGGCATTTTTTATAAATGAATTTATTCATTTATTTATGTTTAATTATGGTAACGCGCTTTTTTTGCTACTGCGGCGATTAACTCCTGCTTTGTAGGCATACTTATTTGGCGAACTAAACTTAAACATCCTCACGCATTAAAATGACTCAATAGCTAAAATGTGAATAAAATAAATAGTAAAGGAATTTTTGAAACGAGTTTCAGATTAGAGACCCCTTTTTTAGCACCTGAAAAAGATCAGGCGATAAAAATATTTTTTTATAAAAAACAATGTTCGTTTAAAAGTCATCAATGATTCATATTTTCAATGACTTAGGGGGTGTTCGCTTTTTTCTTTATTAAAATAAATGTCTCTTTGAATTTTTAAAATTTTTGTGAGTTTTTTGATTGTTTTATGTTGACGATGGGGTTTTTAAGAGTAAATTGGTGTTTTGTATGATTTTGTGTACAGTTTTTTTGAAGGGGGTTAGCGGATATGTATTTTCTGCTCGCTGCTTTATTTAAAATTTGTTGCGTATTTTTGTTAACTTTAACGCTGTTATTGCGCTAAATATTTTTTACCAACAATGCAGTGATTAAACATCCAGATATTTAATCACTGCATTTAATAATAGGAATATCAGACCAACGTGTTGTGTAATGCGGTGACAAAAAAGCACGCTTCATATTCCAGGTTTGAGTGACTACTCACCGCCTTATCAGGCGATGCTTCTTATTTCGTTAGCCGTTGCTCGGTAGTATCGAGACTTACGCAGCTTCCATAAGCAGAGACGACTGTCCAGCCGCCTTTAATTCCAGAATACCTTTATCACGGATATTGAGGGCGGCATTTAAGTCGCGATCTATACCTGTAGTGCCGCAAGATGGACAATCCCACTTGCGAACTGATAAGGGGATTTCATCCATTTTATGACCGCAACAATGACAAGTTTTAGAGCTTGCATACCACTGGTCGAGCTTCACTAGGTGCTTACCTTGCTCTTTCAGTTTGTACTCCAACTTAACGACAAAGCCATGCCATGAGGCATCCGCTATGTGTTTCGCCAGTTTGCGGTTTTTCATCATATTGGCTGATTTCAATGTCTCAACTATCACCGCTTGGTTTTCGTCAACGAGAGTTCGAGAGAGTTTGTGTTGAAAGTCAGCGCGAGCATTCGCTACTTTTTCATGGCATTTGGCAACCAGCAAACGTGCTTTTGCCCTGTTTGCGCTGCCTTTTGCTTTTCTGGATAACTGACGCTGTTTGCGTCTGAGGTTTTTCTCAGCACGTTTTACAAATCTTGGGTTGGCGGTTTTTCTGCCATTAGATTGAATAGCAAAATGAGATAAACCTAGATCGATACCTGTAACCTTACTTATCGTGTGAAGCAGTACTGGCGCTTCAACTCCATCATCAACAAGGAGCGAGGCGTAGAACTTACCCGTTTTGCTTAGGCTTACCGTGATGCTTTTAACTGAGCCAATAATTTCACGATGGATATTCGCTTTAACAGGCTTCATCTTTGGGAGCTTGATTGCGCCATCAAGCACCTTAACACCTACGCAGTGATAACTAGATTGTTTGCCCTGCCTACGTTTGAATTGCGGGTATTTGGCTTTTAACTTCGGATTGAAAAAGTTATCAAAGGCCTGATGAAGGTTAATCACCGATTGCTGCAAAGCGATGGAGTCGTATTGCTTCAACCAGTGGTATTTTCGTGATTTCTTGGCAACTGCAAGTAGTGGCTTTATATCCTTTTTAGGATTCAGAGTGACACCATACTTGCGGTACATGTGAGATTTTAAATGAAGAGCTTTGTTATACGCAAAACGCACAGCGCCAAACTGAGCAATTAAAAACTCAGCCTGTTCTTGCGTTGGGTAAATACGTACCTTTGTTGCTCTTAACATTTCAGTGCTCATCTGTATAATATCTATATATTATTAAGTTAAACTGGATTTGTAAAGTGAGTGAACACAATAAAGAGCTGTTGAGTAATTACCTGAGAAAGCGCCACAGCGTAAGCAAGTTGGTAGTGCATTTAGTTTTCACAACGAAGTACAGGCGTAAGTTACTTACTGGCGTAATGATCGAACAGTTAAGGGATGCACTTGAGTCAGCTTGCGGAAAATTAGAATGTGAACTTATTGAGATGGACGGAGAACAAGATCACATACATCTACTTGTGGCGTACCCGCCAAAACTTTCAATTAGCGTAATGGTGAATAATCTTAAAGCCGTTTCATCACGGATGCTGAGATTACAAAATACGCATTTAACAAGACAAAGTAAGAGTGCTGCTTTGTGGTCTAGGTCTTACTTTGCTTGCAGTGCGGGTGGAGCAACGATTGAAACGCTTCGAGCTTATGTTGATAGCCAATCCACACCAGATTAAAGTTCTTCGAACTTTACGCCTTATATCCCCGCCCTCGGATCGGGCGAGGGTTTACGGCGAAACTGCTAAGCATTTCATCATTTGAGGGTTGTCGGAATTAACACTGAACATATCAGCTTGTTGATACAGCTCACTTTCTAATTCTATTGCACCAATACCACAGCGATAAAACCGCGTATTAGCCTTGAAAATATCATTAATTACATCAGAGACTGCATTAGCCAATACACTCGTATCTGATGTAGGGATAGGGAAGTCATAAAGTAATGATTTTTTGTAATACAGGTCTTCGTGGGGTGAACTTGCAGCAAATATTACAATACGCTTTGTTAGCGATTCAAGGAGGTGTTTTTTGTCTTTCTTAATTGACTTGATATGTTTTTGATACCAGAATATATTAAATATTGGTATTGGAGGTTGGCATGGCGAAAAATACAAGTGTTACATTAGGTGAGCATTTTGACTCATTTATTAGTCAGCAATTAGAGACTGGTAGGTATGGATCTGCAAGTGAAGTTCTAAGAGCTGGATTAAGAGCCTTAGAAGATCAAGAATTGAAAATGAACAATCTAAGGAATATGTTGGTTGAGGGAGAAAACAGCGGAATAGCTGACTATTCATATGACACACTATTGAGTGACTTAGATAAAGAAAATCATTGATATGAAATTTCATATATCTAAAAAAGCTAAATCAGATTTAATAAAAATCGCTCGTTACACGCAACTTAACTGGGGCAGGCAGCAGAGAAATGACTATTTAAAATTACTTGATAGCGTTTTTCATCAAATTGCAGAAGAACCAGAGCTAGGTTATATTTGTGATTACATTAGAGAAGGCTATAGAAAGCGACCGCAAGGGAGTCATGTCATCTATTACAAAGAATTCGGCAAGAAAGAAGTTGTAATTATTCGAGTTCTTCATAAAAGCATGGATATACACCGGGCTCTCTGAAAACGTAACTGGCCTGTGTAGTTGCTTTTTTAGGAATATATCTAACCATTCTGGATTGATTGCTTTTTGACCTTTAACTTTGGAGCGGATCGTTGCGGGAGCCATGGTTTAGGTGGATAAATCGATTTATCGAAATTTTCCGAGAAAACCCATTGATCGACGCGAAGCGGTGTCGATGGGATGAATCGGAATAGTTAGCCCTGCTCTGAATGTATTTTTGAATTGTATCAGCAGCCGCATTCCCAACAGAGCAAACAAAATATCCGTCAGACCAAAATGTTTTTTTAACCCAGAATTGCTTTTTAAACCATTTAAATCTCGACCATAGACTTTGCGTTGTAGATTGTTTAATTCTCCTAACGTAACTCGCAACGCTGATATTGGAAGAGATCGTTAGCAATATGTGTATATGATCTTTGTCCACCTCGATCTCTTCGATATTAAATTCTGAGCGCTCTGCAATTTCAGTGATTTTTTGTTTTACAAAATCACCTACATCACCTTTTAACAATTGTTTTCTATATTTAACCACAAGTATTAAATGTAGCGCTATTAAATATTTACAGTGAGATTTAGTTTCATATTCCATCTTGACAACTCATTTCCATACAGTAGTCTATACAGTATATGAAAAAGACGCTTAGATACAACTACAGGCTAAATCCTACGCCAGAGCAAGAAGCTAAACTCGTTGAGTTTGGCGCGACAGCGCGTGGCATTTGGAACTTATTGTTGTCTGAGAACATACGTCGATACGAGCACGATAAAACGTTTTTGTTTTACAAAGACATGGCCTCACTACTTAAAGATATCAAGACGTTCGAAGAGTTTAACTGGATCAAAGCATTCGATTCTGCGGCAGCTCAACAAGTTGCCCGCGACCTGGAATTAGCGCTCAAGAATGTTTTTATTAAAGGTCGCTTGCAACGCTTTCCAAAGCACAAGATCTCATATAAAAAGAAAAAACTTCACAACGATAGTTATCGAGCGGTCAATAACTCGCACTGTATCCGCATTGAAAATGGCGCTATCAGTATCCCAAAGGTAGGCAAGATACCCATTATCTTGCATCGCAAACTAGCAAGTAAAATCAAGACTGTAACTATCCAGTATCACCACGGAAAATGGGGATGCAGCATCACTCAGGAAGTTGAGTGCAAAACAGCTAAACAAGTTTTAAAAACAATCACAGGTTTTGACATTAACTCAAAGCAAACAGTTGTTGGCTCAGATGGTTTTGTGGTCGATAACCCCACGTTTTTAAAGCAGTCAAAAACAAAGTTAAATCAATTGCAACGCCAGCTTGCACGCCGAACTAAAGGTTCAAATCGCTGGCAAAAAACCAAACAACGCATCAACAAATTACACGGCAAAATCTCACGGCAAAGGCTCGACTTTGCACACAAAATTTCACGCCAGATAACCAATGAAAATGACATTTTAGTGTTTGAAGATTTAACGTTAAAGGGGCCGAATTTTAATGGCAGCATGGTTGCCGATTTAGGTGGTTATGTTTATTCAATCTCTCAAGCGATGGCTTGCCGCGCCTGCTTCATAAAGCTTCACTTGCATAATATGAATATTTATCGTATCCGCCATACCTTATTGAGTTAGGCCATTAAAAACGGTCATCATGTACAAATATTGATATTTTACATAAGTGACATTGACGCTTTTACGCATAAACACCACATTTTACCTATCAATCGACTTCACCCGTAAAACCAGTTCACTGGTTTGTAATGCTCATTCCTACCGCGATCACTTTTCTATTTGTCTTATTAAAGAAATCTAACATTCAATAAAAAGTCACACGTTTGTCATAGGCAATCTCTACTCTGCAGCTTTGTGAAAAACAGGCCTTCGCAATAAAACCACGTTTATTTTGTAATGACATATAGGAAAAAAAATGAATAATTTCAGAATACTGTCACTCACTCCATTGATGTTAGCAATGTTCACTCCATACACAGTTGCTGCAGATGACGAAGAATCAATTAAAAAGAATAACAAGCAAATAGACGAAATAGTTGTTCTAGGACAAAAACAAACCTTCGCTTCAAACGTTGTCTCGATGGATATGATTACGCGCCGCCCTGCGAACGCGTCAGTCAATACTGTAGTACAAGAGCTGCCAGGCGTTATTGTTCAAGAGGCCGATACTTTTGGTTCTTCTGATTGGATGACGAATATAAGAATGCGAGGTTTTAACACTAACAACGGTCAAATAGGTACCACTTTAGATGGCCTACCTAATGGTGGCTCTGGTTACGGCGGCGGAAGTAAAGCTAACCGCTTTATTGACGTGCTCGATTTAGAAACGGTAGAAGTAAGTCAAGGCACAGCTGACATTAGCTCACGCTCGAATGAAGCACTTGGGGGAACACTTAATTTCATTACCTCAGACCCAATGATAGATGAAAACTTGAGTGTGTTATACATGACAGGCGACCAAGACGCTTCTAAATACCGCTTTCGTTATGATTCAGGGGAAATTGCGCCTGAAACTTATTTTTATGTTAGCGGCTCTTCATCTAAAAATAAAGACGTTTGGGATAATGCGGCTACTACAACGAAGGATTACCTTACCGGAAAATTGTTGACCACCGTAAGTGATTATAACATAACGGCTTTCTTTACTTATAACGACGCTGATGAAAGTGAATATGAATATGTTTCACTAGAAGATTATTATCAAAATCCAAACCAGGATGGCCTTCATGCAAATTGGACAGGCATACCGGGAATTGATGAAAATAATCGAAATGGATGGCGAGCTCTACGAGAAAATAGTTTTGCTAGCTTGACTGTCGACCGCAACTTTGGTGCTGTTGATTTTGCAGCGTCGACCTATTATCACCGAGTTGACGGTCGTGGTGACTGGATCCCTCCTTATGTGACTGATGTAAATGGTGATGGCAGTTTAAAAGATGAGTTATCAGGCAACATCTTATACGGGGATTATCAAGGTGATGATATATTCTTCGTTAATGCAGGTAGCCACACTCCAGCGACTTCAATTAGTGACTGTACTGGCCGATTTGGTATGAGTATGGAAAAAGATCCTAACTGTTATGAAGGTAATGTGGAGCCAGTTAGTTCGTACCGGACTTCAAACTATAGAAACCATCGCTGGGGTATAACGGGTGATGTAGCTTTTGACTTTACCACTGGTGACTTAATGCATACGCTACGTGCAGGTATCTGGTACGAAAACTACGATGCTGATGTAGTACGCCAGTGGCATTTGATTAAAAATCCTGAAACAAGTGTAGATTTCAATAAAACGCCTTATTGGATCCAATACGAAACCAACTCCAATACCAAAGAATTCATGTACTACGTACAAGAGAACATAGATATTGGTGCACTGAGTGTAAGCGTTGGGTTGAAGAAATTCCATGTTGATACTGACATCGAGCAGTTTTATGCAAACCCAAGGACTAATAATCTAGACTCGCAGTCTGATGCCTTAATGTCAGCAGGGTTAACTTATCAAACACCGGTTACTGGTTTGGAAGTGTTTGCGGGGTATTCTGAGAATTTCAAGGCCATTACTCCTGGGATCATCAATTCTGATTTGTCGTCTGAGCAGCTAGGCAGTATAGATCCAGAAACATCAGACAATATTGAGGTCGGTTTCCGTTACGATATTAATGGGTTTAACGCAGCTGTAACTTTCTATGATATTAAATTTGAAAACCGCATCACGAAAATCGACAATAGTGTTCTAGAAGGAGTTGACTACAAACAAGAAGTTGACGGTACCTATGTTAACGTCGGGGGACAAAAAAGCCGTGGAGTTGAATTATTAGCCGCTTATCAACTAACCGACGCGCTGCGTCTATCTGGTTCGTACACCTATGACGATTCTACATACGTAGGAACAGGCGATCCAGGTCTCGATACAGAATCAGGTATTCGCGCTGGTAACCAAGTGTATGGTGGTCCTGAGACATTTTTCAGTTTAGCCGCTGATTATTATGCACAAAATTATAGCTCAGGTATCTCATTACGTCACGTTGGTGACCGTTTCATTAACTTTGAAAACTCTGCTACTGCACCGAGCTACGAAGTGGTTGACGCATACATTGGTGTCGAAGTAGATACGTTCACGAATGCTGTACCATCAGTTCAGTTGCGCTTAAATGTGAATAACTTGTTTGATGACAACTACATTGCCGCTATTGGTAGTAATAGTGTTTATCCTGGTTCACCACGAACGATAACTTTTTCAATTAGTGCTGATTTTTAATTAAATTCTATTAGAGGGCGAGGGAGTTGTCCTTCGCCAATTTTTCTTTCACTTTTAGAGTGATTTCAATGATTGATATTAATCGACGTAAGTTTTTAAGTACAGTCGGAGCTGCCAGTGTGATGGCAACTTTCCCTTCAATTACTCGTGCAATGGCTATCCCTGCTCAAGTACGTAGCGGCACCATCAAAGACATTGAGCACGTAGTTATTTTGATGCAAGAAAATCGTTCATTCGATCATTATTTTGGTACCCTTGCCGGAGTTCGAGGGTTTTCTGATCCTTATCCAGCGCCAGGAATGGCAAGAGAGTTAGGCGAAAGCTCTGTATTTAGTCAATATAACGGCACTATCAAGGGCCCTACATGGGTGCAACCTTTCCCGCTTAATACTAGACAAACATTTGCACATATGCGCGTGGAGGGAACCCCACATTCTTGGCCGGATGCACAACAAGCATGGGATCAAGGACGTATGGGGAAATGGCCCGAAGCTAAGCAGTTACATGCTATGGGGTATTTTGAGCGCGCTGATATACCATTCCAATTTGCACTAGCGGAATCTTTTACAATATGCGATGCATATCATTGTTCAATTCATGCGGGAACTAATTCAAATCGTTTGTTTTTATGGTCAGGCACTAATGATGGGGCTGCTAAAAACGGCGGTCCGAGTATAGGTAACTCACATGACAAATTACCACAACACGGGGGGGATCCCAATCCATACACTTGGACTACCTATGTTGAAAGATTACAGGCTGCGGGTATCAATTGGGCTATATACCAAGATATGGATGATAATTTCACCGATAACCCTTTAGTTGGCTTTAAAGCTTTTCAAGATGCTACTAATGGTAAACTTGGTGCTGATACTGAGTTAATGAAACGCGGCTTGACCACCCACACGCTTGACCATCTACGAAAAGATGTATTAAGCAATAACTTACCTTCGGTTTCGTACATTATCGCAACGGCAGAAGGTTCAGAGCATCCCGGTCCTTCTAGCCCAGCACAAGGTGCGGCCTATACTGCTGATGTCTTAGATGCGCTAACAGCAAATCCGGAAGTTTGGTCAAAGACTGCGCTTTTTATCATGTTTGATGAAAACGATGGCTTTTTTGACCATATGCCGCCACCAGCACCTCCCTCTCACTTAAACAGCAAAGGGAGCTCATACGCAGGTTATTCGCAAGTGTCGACTAATGGTGAGTATCACATACATCACTCAACTGCTGATGAGAGCTTAGAGCAAGAGCTCTACAAAGGTCGTCCTTATGGTTTAGGGCCTCGCGTTCCTGCTTATGTTATTTCACCGTGGAGCCGTGGCGGCTTTATCAATTCAGAAGTACTAGATCACACCTCTGTCATTCGCTTCTTGGAGGCACGTTTTGGTGTTTATGAGCCCAATATATCACCTTGGCGACGCGCTATATGTGGAGATTTTACCAACGCTTTTGATTTTCAGAACCCAAACAATAACCATAAGTTGGAAATGCCTGATCCCAGACAGGATGCTCAATTAGCGGCATTGTTGCCAGAACGAACCACTCCTAGCATACCTGCCGAGCAAGTCCAACCGTCTCAAGAGCCAGGAGAGCGAATTCAGCGCCCTTGTGTTTATGGGCTCGACTTGCATATTAAGAAATCCGCTGAAGGTAATTCACTCACATTAATTTTTAACAATGTCGGTAAACGTGCTGCGGTATTTCATGTATACGATCGTATGCAATTAGACTTAGTACCACACCGTTACACTATTAAGGGGCAATCAGAGTATCGAACCAACTGGCTAATGAATAACGATAATTGTGATCTTCAAATAATGGGGCCAGAAGGTTTTCACCGTCGCTTGAGTGGGAAAATTGACTCACTAGCTAATGGCGATGTAACGTTGATTTTAACTCGACAGCAGTGTTATTTAATCGCAAAAAAACCTGGCTATAGCGTAAAGCTAAATAATTTTTCAAAAAAGGATATACAGTTATTAGTAGGAAAGAAATTCTCTGTACCAACTGATATTAACCAACGCTACGATTTATCTGTAACTCATATTTCAAAAGATAGCTACTTGCAGCAATTCGCAGGGCGCTTAGCTCCCAATGCTTAATATTACTGGCATTAGGAATGCTTACTTTAGGTTGTACGCCAGCTAATGAGTTTCTTAGATAGTACTTTTCTAACAGTTGAGGGAATAGGGGCTCAGTACTGATATAAGATATGTAATGGTCAACTAATTCTGTAGAGATACTAAGCGGCATTTTTTTAAATTCCTACTAAATAGGGTCATCACGGGTTTTAAGTGTGTAGTTATACTGCCTAAACGCGTTATAACTACTCACTTAAAGTTTTTATAAATCAAAATTTCTCTCCATATGATTCATAAGGTATAGACTTTTAAATCACAATTAGGTGTAAAGTGATTTATAACGGAAGAAGGTTTAAATCACATGTATCATTGGCAACAAAAAAATTGGCCTCAATTTGAATATGACACAACACGCTTTGAGGCAAGTGTCAGCGAGTATTCGAAAAAAGCTTACAGTATTGAAGGGGCATTATCGCAAATACCGTTAAGTGACCATAATGATGCATTTATCCACTTACTAGTGGAAGAAGCATTAAGCACCAGTGCCATTGAAGGTGAAAAACTTAACCGTGAAGAGGTGCGCTCATCAGTTGCTCGTTTTCTAGGGTTAAAAGAGCCAGAGCGTGGTGGTTACTTCCCTAAAGAAAAAGGCATTGCGGCAATGCTTGTTGATGTGCGCAAAAGCATTAAAAGTGCTATGTCTAAAACCTTACTTTGCCGTTGGCACACGCTACTATTACACGGTAGTGAAGATTATTATGTAAATCCTATTACAAAAGGCGATTATCGAGACTCGTCCATTGATGTAATAAGAGAAGACTTATACGGCGACAGTGAAATCATCTACAAAGCACCCGGTAATAATCGCACTGAGGTTGAACATGAAATGGATGCTTTCATACAGTGGTATAATAGCGCCAATTGTTCAGGCCCTATAAAAGCAGCAGTTGCTCATTTATGGTTTGTCGCTATTCATCCGTTTCAAGATGGGAATGGCCGTGTTGGTAGAGCCATAGCCGAGCATGCGTTATTTCAAGACTTTTCGAGACCGCCGCTTTTTAGTATGTCGAGCATGATTAATACTAATCGAATGTAGTATTATCAACAGCTTAGAAATACTAATGCTAGCTTACAAATTAATGAGTGGATAGCGTGGTTTGTTGAGCTAGTTAGAACTTCGCAAGATAAGTCACTTGAGTCCGTTGAGTTTGTATTGCAAAAATCAAAATTTTGGGCTGAATATGCAGAGGTCAAACTCAACCAACGTCAAGAGAAAGTGATGAAAAAAATCTTCACTGTCGGCGCTGACGGCTTTGTGCGTGATGGTTTAACTAATGAAAAATATCGAGCCATAACCGGTGCGCCACCGGCAACCGCTACAAGGGATTTAAAATCATTGGTTGATAATGGCTTACTCTACTCATCAGGTGAAGGTAAACGTGGCTTACGTTACTTTGTGAACTTCCCGCAAGATAACAGCCTGTTTGTAGGTAAAGAAAATGATCCATTGGTGGATGATATTAGCTTAAGCAAAATCTTAAAGAAAATAGAGCGTAATATTGAATATTTTCGTGGTGAAAAAAACTCAGGCTTAACAAAGCTTATTGATGAATATAGGGCTCTATCATTAGATGATAAAGTAGCGGATCGAAAGTTAGAAAAGCTTTTAGGACGAAACAGGTAAATTAGTTAGACCCTCTTTTGGGTCTGACGGATATTTTGTTTGCTCTGTTGGAAATGTGGCTGCTGATACAATTCGAAAATACATTCAAGAGCAGGGCTAACTATTCCGATTCATCCCATCGACGCCGCTTCGCGTCGATCAATGGGTTTTCTCGGAAAATTTCGATAAAGAGTGTTAGCAAAGATCTACCCAATAGCGCCAAGTGCTCCATCTAAATCTAATGAGCCAAAGCGAGTTAATTTAGGTGGTGGTGAAAGGCGCACCACCACGAAATGGTGGCTTTAATCAAATCCTTCCTGCTGAGCTAAATATTGCTTCACGATTTCAAGTGGCGCACCTCCGCAACTAACCAGACAATAACTTCTGCTGTAAAAAACTGGCTTCCAGTAAAACTCACCCAAGTGTTCGGAAAACTCCTTTCGCACAAGTCTTGATGTAGCAGTTTTTAAACTGTTCACCATTTTACTTGGTTGCATCTTGGGATTAGCAGAAATTAAAAGGTGAAGGTGATCTGGCTCACCATTGCACTCCAAAAGCTCACAATCCCAAGATTTTAACAACCTTTTGTACTGAGATTCTAAGTACGCGGCAACCTCTGGCGTGATACAGCGATGACGATATTTAGTTACAAGGACTAAATGATAGTGAATATTATAAACGCTGTGATACAGCGTATTTAGGGCTTGTTTTTTCATAACCACTAAATATAATTAGTTGTTATGAAAAAAGCAATCCGTAAAGTTACATATAAAATGAAACCATCAGTTTCTCAAGAAGAATCGCTGATGGATTTGTTTGTCCACCATCACCAGTTGTACAACTGGGCTTTACGTGATCGCATCGAAACATATCGTGATTCTAATTACAGTCTTAACTTTCACGAACAGTGCAAAATCAACACTCTGTGGCGTAATAACCGTAAAGCGCATGGCATTTTCAATGCTAATGCTCAGAGTGAGCAAGTCACATTAAAACGTGTTGCACTGGCTTTTGACGGTTTTTTTAGACGGCTCAAAAAAGGTGATAAGAAAGCTGGATCCCCACGTTTTAAACCATTTCAACGCTTTAAAGGTTGGGGCTACAAGGCTCATGGTGATGGTTGGAAGCTCAACCTGAAAGAAAAAAAGCATGGTGCTGTTTATTTGGCTGATGTTGGTATCGTTAAGATCCGAGGTAAAGCTAGAAACACAGGAGGCAAGCCGAAAACTGCCGAAATCATCCGAAAGAATGGTGAGTGGTTCATTTCAGTTTCAATGGAGTATGACACCATTGAGAGAAACTGTGGCACTAAAGCTGTTGGCTTGGATTGGGGGGTTTCTCATTACTTTTCGACTATCGATCAGGATGGTAATTTTGAGCAAGTCGAAAACCCCCGTTACCTCAGAAACAGCAAAGAGCGATTAACCTCTTTACAACGTGACCTCGCGTTAGCGAAAAAAGGCACTCGCACCCAGCGAAAATTAAAGCATCAAATAGCCAAACTCCACCAGAAAATCGCCCGTCAAAGACTCGATTTTACTCATAAAGAAACTGCAAAATTAGTTGAAGTGGCGGCATTGATCGCCACCGAAAAACTCACCGTTAAGAACATGACTCGCAGTGCCAAAGGTACTGTCGAGAAAAACGGAAAAATGGTGAAACAAAAGGCTGGTCTGAATCGGGAAATTCTGAACACCGCGCCAGCCATGACTCTTAATTTGCTGCGATACAAAGCGGAAGAAGCTAGTAGCGAATTTGTTGAAGTACCAACAAAGCAAGTTAAGCCAAGTCAAACCTGCCCAGACTGCGGAGCTAAGAAGAAGAAATCCTTAGCAGACCGCTGGCACTCATGCGAATGTGGTTGTGAGAAGCCCCGCGATGTAGCCAGTGCGCAAGTTAACTTAAACTGGGCGTTAGGTATTCAGGCTGGGAACCAGCCTAAAAAGGTAGCTTAGGCTTTCTTTTTGAAACTCCTTCAAAACGCGCAGCGTTTAGTGGGAGTTGTTCATTTTTTGATATTCATTAAAAAATGAACGTTGCACAGGATTAGAAAGCGCCTTAGGGCGTACTTTCTGTACTTGGTTAATAATGTTTGTCTTGTTGTAACCTAACTCATACATCAGTATGCCAATCACTAAGCCCGTGCGACCTGAACCGCCTTTACAGTGAACGGCAACAGTGCCTTGATTGCGCAAAATAGCTAACACGTCATCAAGGTGAGATCTGAACGCCGTTGCAAAGTCATCATTAGGCGCATCATCATCTAAAATAGGTAACTGAAACCATTTTATGCCTTGTTCGTTACAAACTTGAGGAAGTGTTTCGGCCTCGTTTTTCTTTATTTCTGCGTCGTACATCAGAGTGACAATCGCTTGTGCTCCCGCATCTTTGAGTTGCTTTACCGATGTTGTTAAATCAACCTCTTTCGTTCCTGGGCATGGCGTAAATATAAAACTAGCGCCATTATCAAGTGTCAGTTTGTCATAAGGGTGAGTTTGCATAAGAATCCTCTTAATTATTCGTTAAACCAATGTTTTGTTCTGTTTACAATCGCTACGAGAGACAGCATGACAGGCACCTCCACAAGAACGCCAACCACGGTTGCTAGCGCTGCACCTGAATGCAAGCCAAAAAGAGAAATAGCTACAGCTACAGCCAACTCAAAGAAATTTGATGTACCAATTAAGCACGATGGAGCTGCAATATTATGTTTAAGCTTGATTTTTAGCGCAATAAAATAGGCAATGATGAAAATGCCATAGGTTTGAATAACCAGCGGAATCGCGATTAGCAAAATATTGAGTGGTTGGTCTAAAATAGTGTTAGCTTGAAAGCCGAACAACAGCATAACTGTGGCTAATAAACCAATGACAGAAAATGGTTTTAACTTTTCTAACAAGGTTGTGATAGCCGTTTCATCACGACCTGAGCGGTTTAAACTTCTTCTGGTGAGTACGCCTGCGATTAAGGGTAGCAATACGTATAAGACGACAGAAATAAACAAAGTTCCCCAAGGCACATGAATATCTGTCACTCCCAGCAATAATCCTGCAATTGGAGCGAACGCAAAAATCATGATGATGTCGTTAACCGACACTTGAACTAACGTGTAGTTTGCGTCGCCTTTAGTCAGTTGTGACCAGACAAATACCATTGCCGTACACGGTGCTACGCCAAGTAAAATCATTCCTGCGATATATTCTTGCGCAGTTTCTGGTGAAACAAAATCGGCAAACAATCCTTCAAAAAACAACCAACCCAATGCAGCCATAGAAAATGGTTTGATAAGCCAATTAATCACTAAAGTTAACACAAGTCCTTGTGGATTTTTGCCTACTTCTTTAATTGTTGAGAAATCTATTTGTACCATCATGGGGTAGATCATTACCCAAATGAAAACTGCAACAACCACATTGACATGGGCAACTTCAAGCTTTGCTATCGCTTCAAAAAGAGGTGGGTAAACAACCCCCAGTGCCATACCAGCAGCAATTGATATCGCAACCCAAACAGATAAATAACGTTCAAAAATCCCCATAGTCATATTCCTTAATTACAGCAGCTTGCAACACGCGTTGGGCGATCACCCATAGCATTCAATCTGGCTAGCTCTTGTTCAATAAAAATAGGTTCATTCACTACCGTTGATGTAATAGTTTGCTTCATCCACTCTGGTAGTGTTGGATTAATTGAATAAAATACCCATTGCTGATGCTTTCTGTCAGATAAAATGCCAGCTTTTCTAAGCTGTGCTAAGTGACGGGATACTTTAGGTTGGCTTTCTTCATCTAGCGCAGTCATTAACTCACAGACACATGCTTCACCTTCAACAGCAATAATTAATAGACTTTTCAAACGAATATCATCAGCTAACGCTTTGTAAAAAGTAGTTGGTGTGATTGGCGCTGGTTTTTGCTTTTCCTGTATCAGCAAAAACATTTTGAGCCGTTCATTTAGCTCTTGTAGCGTTTTTTCAAACGGGTTGGCATCTCTACGAGAACGAGGTTCAGGGAAATCCCAAGCAAGGCATTTAGTACCATTGACTTGGCTATCACACTCTTTTGCCGCTTTATCACACAGGGTAATAACAAAATCAAAATGGATATTGCTAACTTCATCAAGGTGTTTTGAACGTAAGCCATCAGTCCGCAACCCAAAGTGCTCTATAGCTGAAAGCGTACGAGCATCAACACTATGTGGCTCAGTCCCCGCGCTGTAGACTTCATACTTGCCTTTTCCGTGATGTTTTAATAACGCCTCAGCCATGATAGACCTAGCTGAATTTTCAGTACATAAGAAGAGAACTTTCATGAATTACCCCTATAATAAATTAATTATATAATAAATTTGTTATACCTGTAATGCAATACATTTTTTGAAACTGAAAGTTACGACTAATCCTTTGTGCCAAAATAACAGTTTCGCAAGCACATTTTTGTTTTAATAGATTTAGATGAACGTCCATTATTGTGGCTTAAGTTGTGTGAATAAGTAGTTGAGATGCTCTAACGCATTTTTTCAAAATCCTAATCAGTAATACATCCGCTATCCTCCATAATGACTTTTAAATAGGAGGTCACTATGAAACCAGAACTAAATCACAATGCTACTGGTGTGAAACGCCCTTTCAAGCTTGAAGAGATTTGGCGTATTCGCACTCGAATAGAAATTCAAAACAACTTGATGCAATTGGCCCTACTTAACTTGGCTATAGATAGCAAGCTAAGATCATGTGACTTACTCTCTTTAAAAGTTCGAGACGTCGCTACTCACGACCAAGTATTTGAGAGGGTTCAATTGACGCAGAAGAAAACAGGGATAGAAGTTCAATTTGAGATAACTCCGAGAACACAACAAAGTATTAGCCGTTGGGTTCAAGAAGTTAAATAGCAACCTAGTGATTATTTGTTTCGGAGTATACGTCGCTCTAATCAACCAATAAGCTATTCATATTACAGGTCTATCATCAGGAGCTGGGCTGAGCAATTAGGACTTGATTCTGACCTTTATGGAACTCACTCAATGCGAAGAACCAAAGCGACTTTGGTTTATGCTCGAACCAAAAATATACGTGCCGTTCAGTTACTACTTGGTCATACAAAAATTGATAACACCATCAGATATTTGGGAATAGAGATTGAAGACGCCATTAAAATATCGAGAGAAACCGATTGTTGATTTAACGCAGGCAGTGTTCTTATACTGCCCTTGCCCCAAAATGAGTTAACGTAATAGCTCTAAAGGTCTGCTTTTGGTGATCAAGAGACGGATGCGGTCATCTGGTGGCATAGTCTAAATTCTATAAAGCGAACGTTCCGACAACTCATATCTACCCCTAGATGGGTTAACGCAAATACTCTAAAAATCTGTTTTGAGCGATCAACGGAAGTTGAAAGGTTAGTAAGTTATTTGTTATCCATGCATACTTAACCAGTTGATAAGCATAATGTCTGAAACTCGAACAGTTCCTCCTCGAATTGATCTTTGGTTACCTTCTCTGTTTCTTTCAGGCTCTTTTAAAGATGGATCCATTTCTTCAAATATCTTATTTGCTTCATATTGATAGCGTATAAAAGCCTCTTCTGAAGAAGTTATGCTACTTGATTTCTCAACAGTATAAAAAAGTGCGTTTTGTAGTGGTCAACTAATTTTGGCCACAGTTTTAGAATCTTGGTATCTAACCTCAGATTCATTTGGCGCTAAACCAGCATTATAATGATGTGGCCTAACGTTGTTGTAATATCCGTTGATATAATCA
>Ga0310122_10000010_pt1 | contig 185615 bp, 172 predicted proteins | sample CB6_Bottom_1051__FD_203503 | JGI IMG/M metagenome (GOLD analysis project Ga0310122, IMG submission 203503) | Marine microbial communities from Western Arctic Ocean, Canada - CB6_Bottom_1051 | ecosystem: Environmental > Aquatic > Marine > Oceanic | place: Canada: Western Arctic Ocean... | reverse complement strand
GCGTGACGGAGTTCACGGCGACCGTGGCGACCACAGAAGACACGATCGACGAAGCGAATGAAACGTTCACGTTGAATGTCGGTGGGGAGTCAGGCACAGCGACCATCATCGATAACGACGATGCCCCGACCATCAGCAGTGTGAGTGCGGCGGTTGACGCGGATGGCAATGCGGTAGATGAAGGCGATAGTGCGACGTTCACCGTGACGCTGAGTAATGAAAGTACGTCGGCGCAAACTTACGACTTCAGCTTGTCGAACGGCACAGCGGGCAGCGACGACTACGACACAGACCTGTCGAACGTGACGTTCAGCGACCCGGGCATCACTTACGATGCCGTTACAGGCAAGATCACCGTCCCAGCGGGCGTGACGGAGTTCACGGCGACCGTGGCGACCACAGAAGACACGATCGACGAAGCGAATGAAACGTTCACGTTGAATGTCGGTGGGGAGTCAGGCACAGCGACCATCATCGATAACGACGATGCCCCTAATGTTTCAAGCTCCCACGTTGTGGGGATAGAAGATACAACGTACACATTTAAGTCGTCAGACTTTAATGTGGTAGATCAGGACTCGTCTAATTTAACGATTGTAATTACAAGTGAACCTGCTTCTGGAACTCTTTACTATCTTGACGGGAACTTATGGGTCGAACTAACAGAGTCGGTTATTGGGGCTGATGGGTATGAAATTACTCAATCAGAAATTGACTCAGGCAAGTTAGTTTTTGTTCCTATTTCGGACGAATCTAGTACTTCAATGTTTGATGACGAAGGAACTTCCGGGAATAATTTAGGTGATTATACCGAATTTAATTTCTATGCATCTGATGGGGTAAATGTCAGTGGCGGTTCGATAATGTCTATTGATATTTCTGCCGTTGCAGACGCTCCGACTTTGACTGTAAATAGCGATAACGTTACAGCGGCAATTGACTTTGATGATACAAATTATTCCGGAAGTTGGGGTAGTGTCAATATCAACCAAGTATTCGGCCCCGGAACTGTAGGAGAGTGGCATAGCAGTAATGGTAACCGTGTCGAAGTTGGTAGAGAGTCAACATATCGTTCTGGCGGTGACTCAACAAATACTGTTTTAGAAATAGAATATAACAACGTTGATGACGTTGTTTATACGGATATCGATGTGGAACAAGGGCAATACTATTCGTTCAGTTTTGATATCAGCGGTCGTGATAATTCAATTTCAAATGGCAACTCCGATCTCAATGTTGTTTGGATCAATATGGATACAGGTCAGGAGACAGTTCTTTATGAATTTAGACCTAATGATGAGGATTGGTTGAGAGATCAAACAGTTGTACTACCATCAGATGTTGGCGGTAATTATCGTCTATTACTCGTTTCAGCAGATACACAAGCTAGTAGTAGTGTAGGTGCAATTTTAGACAATTTGGAAATTGTTAAAGCTGACTCTCAAGGGTTTGAAGATAGCTTTATAGCTCTGCCTGACTTTGAAGCTGCATTGAACGATATCGATAGCTCGGAAGTATTATCCCTATCATTATCTGGTCTTCCAATTGGTACACAGATTACTGATGGTTCGGTTACATTGGTTGTTACTTCAAATAGTGGCGTTGATATATCTAGTTTAGATATGGACAATTTATCCGTAATTGTAGATGTTCCCGGGGTTTATAATTATTCAATAACCGCTACTGCTACTGAAGTTAGTAATTCTGATACAGCATCAATCACTGCAGACTTAGTCCTTACAGTGTTAGAGTTACCACAAAGGCCTGACGTAGGTACTAGTGAAGCAAGGGTTGCCGAAGAGGGGTTATTGACTGGGTTACAAGATGATATTGGTATTACCAATGGTTCCGATTTAACTAATAATTCGTCATATTCTGGGGTAATTTCATTACAAGACAATAATGGCGATATGTTAGAAGTGAGTTTAGTTGAACCAACAAGCAATATTTATACTAGTAATGGAACCTTAGTTGAGTGGTCTGTGTCGTCAGATGGACAAACTTTAATTGGTAGTGCAAATACTGACGCTAATAATTCAACGTTAAATGAAACAATCATCACTGTTGTAATTGATGACGATGGTAACTATAACGTCGAGCTTAGTTCAGGGCTTCAACATGATGACCCATCAGGTGAAGATATAATGTCATTCGAGATACCAGTTAAGGCTTCCGACGGAACTCTTACAGGTAACGGCTCAATTTCTATTATTGTTGAGGACGACTCTCCAGAGTCGCAAAGAATCCACCATGACGTTGTCGCCGAAACTAAATCGGGTGCCAATGTCCAGCTAGTTCTGGATGTTTCAGGCTCGATGAAAGAAGACGCAGGTAACGGAAAATCCAAACTTCAAGTAATGAAAGAATCAACGATTCAGATGCTTAAGCAATATGAATCACTTGGCGAAACCAGAGTTCAGATAGTTGCTTTTTCAGATAACTATTACGGTAATCAAAATGCAGCGAACTACACAGCTTGGATCTCAGTAACCGCTGCAATTAGTTATGTTAATGGATTGAATGCTGGCGGCGGTACCGACTATGATGATGCTTTATGGATTGCAAACCAAACTTGGGATCAATTAGGTCGCTTGTCAAACGCCAGTAATATTAGCTATTTCTTATCTGATGGCGAACCAACAGGTTCAGATAGTGGAAACTCAAATATAATTAGCCAGGCTGAAGAGGGATGGTGGAAAACCCATCTTGAGCAGCACGATATTACAGCACAGTCTTATGGCATCGGTAATAATGCTCCTGCAGAATACCTCAACCCTGGTTCCTATGATGGGCTAACCGATCAGGATACGGAAGCAATTATTGTTCCCGATGTTACACAGTTACCTCCAGTGTTGCTGCAATCGTTGATACAACCGATTGGCGGGAGTTTACTATCACATAACCAAGGGGCTGATGACGCGGTTGTAAGTCGAATAGCCATTGAAGGTGTAACGTTTAACTATAACGGCAGTACTGTCACCTCGATTGGTTCGAACTCGAGTGTTTCACACACTTTTGATAGTGATACAAAGACTTTAACCATCTATATTGATTCTAAACATAGCTTAGTAATTGATCTAGATGACGGCGGTTACCAGTTCTTTGGCGCAGCGGATAATAAACCTGTTGAATTAAACTTTTACTATACGGTGACTGACTTTGATGGTGACAGCAGCACCAGCTTGCTATCATTTGAGATCGACGGCGTTAATGTAGTTTCAGATGTGAACTCTGAAGGTGATATAGTCGACCATGTTCGCTTGAATCATTATGGGCATTCATCTGAAGAGCTGCTTTGGAGCCAAAATCCGGCAGGAAAGGACAATCAAAAAGTCGACGGACATAAAGATGGAATAGTAATTGATGTAGGCGCCGCAGGTGACGATGTATTCCTAGGTGAAGGTGATGACACACTGTATTTGGGCGATAGCCATACTACTCTCGACAATAATGCTAACTCTGCTGCAAGCATCAACGCAGCTAACAATGACATGAAGGCGTTTATGTCTGGTGGAGATCTAGAACATCTTCAAAGCCCTTCTGATGAAAACAGCGCCTTGAATAGTTTACAGTTTAGCAGTGCACATATTGATGTTGGTCATAGTGGCGCAGGTGGCGATCATGTGTATGGTCAAGGTGGTGTTGATATTATCTATGGTGCGGCAGGTAATGATGTATTAGATGGTGGCGAAGGCAATGATGGTTTAAGAGGTGGATCGGGAGAGGATCGCTTAACTGGTGGATCTGGAGAAGACATTTTAATCGGTGGTTTGGGTGATGACATCTTAACCGGTGGTGGTGATGACGACATCTTCAAGTTTGTTGACCAAGATACGTCTAACAGCAAGATTGATATTCGCAATGGAGAGCAGGATATAATCACTGATTTCACGAAGGGTGAGGATAAAATTGATATTTCAGACTTACTACATACTGATTCAAACGATACCATAGATAGTTTACTTCAAGCTAATAAGGTAGGTTTAACACTTGAAGCCAGTGATAATTTATCAAATGCAGACCTAAAGCTCACAATCAATGATGGTGGCAACAGTCAAGAAGTTATTATTCAAGGTGTTGGCTCCCAGTTCAGTGATTACATTGAAAGTGGGAGTATTACAAACGTGAGTGGTTTATTAAACGATATTATAAATATTCCTGACATAAACAATTAGACAAAAAGGGCCGAAAGGCCCTTTTTTAATACGTCTGTTTGCTATAAAAGCTAGATCCTAAAGCACTAAGATTAAAGAACCTTACAAGCGAAGCCTTTTAGGTAGAAACCTTCTGGGTAAGCTGTATCGATCAAGTGATCGGCAGCTTGCTCGAAGCGTTCAACAAACTTCACTGTTCTGCCTGCATCTAGAGCTGCATCAGCGATGATTTTTTGGAATAGGTCAGCACCCATCAAACCTGAGCAAGAGTAGGTGAGTAGTGTTCCACCTGGCTTCAGGATTTGCATCGCTAGCATGTTAACGTCTTTATAACCGTTAGCACCTGATGTTAGGTTGTTTTTGCTTGAAACGAACTTTGGTGGATCCATGATCACTACGTCAAACTTAGTGCCCTGGTCACGGTATTCGCGAAGCAGTTTGAATACGTCTGCGTTTAGGAATACAGCACGCTTTTTCGAAATGTCGAACTCATTCAGTTCAGCGTTGAACTTAGCTGTATCAAGAGCCAACTGTGATACGTCTGCGTTGATCACACGCTTTGCGTCGCCTTTAAGTGCGTAAAGGCCAAAGCCACCGGTGTATGAGAAACAGTTAAGGACATCTTTGCCTTTAACGTATTTCATAGATTCTTTACGGCTATCACGTTGATCCATATAGAAGCCCGTTTTGTGGCCTTCCATAATGTTCACGCTGATCTTCACGCCGTTTTCTTCAATGACTATTGACTTAGGTGGCTCTTCGCCATGCAGTACGCCGACGGTTTGCTCTAAACCTTCTTTTTTACGAACCGCTACGTCAGAGCGTTCGTAAATATTACATTCAGGGAAGCATTCAACTAAAGCTTCAACGATAACGCTTTTGTTGAATTCCGCGCCAGCACTCAGTAGTTGGCAAACTAAGAAGTCTTGGTACTTATCGATAGTAATACCTGGCAGGCCGTCAGATTCAGCCGCCGTTAATCGGTATCCCGTTAGGCCGTCACGTTCGATGATATCTTCACGTAGTGATTGTGCGTCTTTAAATCTTTTGATGAAAAACGCTTTATTGATTTCTTCCTTTTCAAATGTCCAAACACGAGCACGAATTTGAGATTCTGGTGAGTAAGCAGCTTTTGCGAGCCACTGACCATTTTGAGCATATACGTCTACAGTTTCACCTTGTTGTGGTTCGCCTTCGACCTTATCGATACCGCGTGAAAATACCCAAGGGTGTTTACGGCGTAGTGATTTATCTCGGCCTTTAGCTAGATGAATTGAAGGAGTCATAATTTACTCTGTTTGTTGAATTTGAAGGAGGGGTATTGTCGGGGAAGTACAAGGGAAAAGCAAATAAGAAAGGGCTGCAGAAGCAGCCCTAGTAATGATTAATTAACACATAGTGGTTAGATATCAGTATTAAGCTTTGAGACCTGTCAGCAAACCTTCCATCGTATCGCTTTGCTTACGAAGTTGGTCAACATTTACATTACTCTTACTGATCATTTCACAGATGCTGTCTGATTGATGACGAATCTCTTCAACACTTTGTGCAATGTTGTCAGCAACAACACCTTGCTCTTCAGCAGCTGTAGCAATTTGAGTGCTGCTATCAGAAATAGATTGGTTCTTTTCAGCTAACGAGCCGATCTCAACGTTTACTTCCGACATCAATGTTTGACCTTCGTTAGCATTGCTAACAGTCACTTCCATCAATTTTGTCAGTGATTGGCTGTTACGTTGTAATGATTCAATCATACTTTGGATTTCAACCGTCGCTTGTTGAGTACGGCCGGCAAGGGCACGGACTTCATCGGCAACAACAGCGAATCCACGACCTTGCTCGCCAGCACGTGCAGCCTCAATGGCAGCATTCAGGGCTAATAGGTTAGTTTGTTCTGAGATGCCATTGATGGTTGCGACCACTTCATCAATTTGCGCTGCATTAGCATCAAGCTCTTCTACCGCTTGCGAAGCTGATTGAATTTCTTGAGATAGGCTTGAGATAGATTCCAATGTATTTGAAACTTTTACTTGGCCACTCTGTGCAACACCGCGAGCGTCCATAGTTTGAGAGCTAGACTCATGAGCAAGGGTAGCGACTTCACGAATCGTAGCTGCCATTTGTTCCGTTGCACTTGCTAAACTATTCAGATGTTCTTGTTGGTTACCCGAAATGTTTGAGCTCTGTTGTGTCGACTGGTTTAAGTCAGAACTGATCTGTTGCATGAGTGCGACAGACTCTTGGATTGATAGAACCATGTTTTGTTCACGTTCTGCTACTTTATCAATAGTAATTGCGATTTCACTGAACTCATCACGAACAAGGAAGTAGTTCATACGACAGGTGAGATCACCACTCGCTAGCGTGCTTAACGCTTTGTTCATAGAGAACATTGCGCCGCCGATGAAAGTCATGATGTAGTAAACACCTAGCGCGATCAGCGTTAGGGTTACTGCGATAATTGAAACCTGAGTCGTAGATAGAGCTGACCATAAGTTTTGGTCATGGTTCGCAACCAAGCTGAATGCACCGTTCATAACTGAGACGGAACCAACACCATAGCCTAAAGAGATGGTTTCAGAACTACTGACAAGTTGAGCAACTTGATCTTTCGTCAGTTGACCCGCTTCGATAAGTCCTTTCATCAAGAGCATTTCTTCTTGATAAAGATGAGCAAGTAAAGAGTCTGCGGCGCTATCTAAAACAAGAGTTAATATAACCAGGGCGAGAAGAGGTAATAAGAAGAGTAGATAGAACTTTTCTTGGATTTTTAGGTGAATGAGATATTTGTCAATCCAACGAAATGGGATTTCTTTCATAATCGTTATACTCGAAGTAAGTCCACCAATAAGCGGTGAATGAATAGAGTCGCAACTATATCATTCATACAATTTATGAGGCAACGTTATGAAAAGTTCACAATATATTTTTGTCGTATCAGGCGTAGTTCAGTGTGTTGGTTTTCGCTATCACACCAGTAGGCAGGCACAAGCTCTGGGCATTTCAGGCTATGCAAAGAACCTAAATGATGGCCGAGTTGAAGTGTTAGCTGTCGGAAAGGGTAAGGAAATAGAGAAGTTCCACGCTTGGCTCAATATTGGCCCTTCGAGTGCGACGGTAGACCAAGTAGTGATGCATCGAGTTAAAGAAAGTGAGCGGCAGGATGTGCGTATAGGGGAATTTAAAATACTGTAGCTAGCGCACTACAGTATTTACCTTGAGAGCAACCTAAAGCTGTTTAAGCTTTACAAGCATTTTGCTGGTTTAGGTAAACCCGCGAGCTTGGTTGCTTGTTTAGCGGGGCCTTTCTTGAACAATTTGAATAGGTACTTGCTGTTACCTTTCTCTGGGCCGTGAGCTTTTTCCATCGCTTTAACGAGCATACGAACAGCCGGAGAGGTTTTGAACTCTTCGTAAAAGCTTCTTACAAAATGTACCACTTCTAAGTGTGCATCAGTCAGTTCAATCGCCTCGTCTTGAGCAAGAATCTCAATCATACCTTCTTCCCATTGTGTGTAGTCCAATAGGTAGCCTTGAGCGTCGGTTTCGATTTGCTTGCCATTATATTCAAACATGTTTAATCCAGAATCCAATTAACTATGCAGATAGGGTACATGACCACGTTTGCCTTTCTCAATAGATATTGTAGCTATCTAAAGAATTATTACATTGATAGATACAAAAAAGCCCAAGAGACAAGCTCTTGGGCTATATTTTCAGCGACAGGTAGACTAGTCGTTGCTGTTCATAATACCTAAGATGCTTAGTAGGCTGATGAAGATGTTGTAGATAGAAACATACAAGCTAATCGTTGCTGAGATGTAGTTCGTCTCACCGCCACGGATGATGCTTTGCGTTGTTAGCAAAATAACACCAGTCGAGAATAGGATGAACATACCGCTCATTGCTAAAGACAGTAGAGGCATTTGTAGGAAGATGTTTGCAACCATCCCTACTAGCAGAACAACAAAACCAGCCATTAGCATACCGTTAAGGAATGAAAGGTCACGTTTAGTCGTCAGTGCGTAAGCTGATGCACCCATAAATGCTAATGCTGTACCACCAAGTGCAGTAAGGATGACATCACCCATGCCTGCGCCAACGTACATGTTTAAGATTGGACCAATGGTGTAGCCTAAGAAACCTGTAAATAGGAATGTGAAGACTAGACCCATGCTGTTGTCACGGTTCTTTTCTGTTAGGAACAGTAGGCCGTAGAAACCAACTAGCATAATGATAAGACCAGGGCGAGGAAGGTTCATCGCCATAGATACGCCTGCTACTACAGCAGACCAAAGTAGTGTCATAGACAGTAGTGCGTACGTGTTACGCAACACTTTATTGGTTTGCAGAGCATTCTCTTGAGTTGCTGTGCGTGAAAACATAGGGCTGTTCATAATCTTCCTCGTAAGGTGACTTCAATAGTTATTAGTACATTTATGGGGCTGAAAGTTCGAAAAATCAAGTCTTTCATTCCTTTTGTATACCTAAAATAATAATCAAAATAGTCGGTTAAGTGTTTCTTAAGGTGTAACAAAGTGTTTCTAATGACGTATAAAGTGTCGCTAATACTCGATGTTCAAATTTTTATATTTACTGGCTAATGATTTATAACCTTTGAAAAACTATCTATAACCTTGAAAAATAAAGAGGCGACCTAAGCCGCCTCTATAGTTTATGCATCATAACACATTAATGGTGCAAGATTTGGCTCAAGAAGTTCTGCGTTCTGTCCGATTGTGGGTTTTCAAAGAAGTCGACAGGGTTGTTCTCTTCTATGATTTCACCTGCATCCATAAAGATAACGCGGTCGGCAACTTCTTTAGCAAAACCCATCTCGTGCGTTACACACAACATCGTCATGCCTTCTTCTGCAAGCTCAACCATAACGTCTAGTACTTCACGAACCATTTCCGGGTCGAGTGCCGATGTTGGTTCATCAAACAACATGACTTGAGGGTTCATACATAAAGAACGAGCGATTGCTACACGTTGTTGTTGGCCACCAGACAGTTGGCCTGGGAATTTATCCGCTTGCTCAGGGATTTTTACACGTTCGAGGAATTTCATTGCGATGGCTTCGGCTTCCTCTTTCGGCATCTTCTTCACCCAAATAGGGGCCAGAGTACAGTTTTCTAAAACCGTTAGGTGAGGGAATAGGTTGAAGTGTTGAAAACACATACCTACATCTCTGCGCACGGCTTCAATGTTCTTCAGATCTTCTGTCAGTTCATTACCTGAAACGAAGATATGACCTTTTTGGTGCTCTTCTAATCGGTTGATACAGCGAATCATCGTGGATTTACCTGAACCAGAAGGGCCACAAATTACAATTTTCTCGCCTTTTCTAACTTCTAAATTGATGTTTTTAAGAACGTGGAACTCACCGTACCACTTGTTCATGTCTTTTAACTCGATCATAAGACCTTGAGAGTTGTTTTCTGTTTGCTGCGTCATAATACGTCCTTGATCTTGTTAATTATCGTTTGTGACCGGTGTGAAGTTTGTTTTCTAGCCAAATCGAGTATCTCGACATGCCAAAACAAAACACCCAGAACACTAACGCGACAAATACATAACTTTCTGTTGAAAACCCAAGCCATTCAGGATCGGTATTCGCGGCTTGGCCAATTCCCAAGACATCAAACATACCGATAATTAAAACCAGACTGGTATCTTTGAACAAACCAATAAAGGTATTCACAATTGAAGGAATCGTGATCTTAAGAGCTTGAGGTAGAATGATAAGCCCTGTTTTTTTCCAGTAGCTCAACCCTAAAGCATCAGCGGCTTCGTATTGACCTTTTGGTATTGCTTGTAAACCACCGCGGATTACCTCTGCCATATAAGCCGCACTAAATAGTACTACCCCAACCAACGCTCTGATCAGTTTGTCGGTTTCCATCCCTTCTGATAAAAAGAGCGGAAGCATTACCGAAGCCATAAATAGAACCGTAATCAGCGGTACACCACGCCAAATTTCGATGTAAACAGTACACATACTGCGGATGATCGGCATCTCTGAACGACGCCCAAGTGCCAATGCAACGCCAATAGGAAGTGACACTACAATACCAACAAGTGCGATGATCAGCGTAACCAGTAGACCGCCCCATTTATGGGTATCAACAACCTCTAGTCCAAATACACCACCGTATAGTAAGCCAGCAATGATAAACGGGTAGATGTTCACGAAGAACAACCAAATCCACGTGCGCTTAGGTGTTTTTTCGTAAGCTAACAAAACGACAAAAATAGCTAACGTTGCGTAGAAAAGGCGAGGGCGCCACAGTTCAGCTTCTGGATAGAAGCCATACATGAACTGGTCCCAACGAACACTAATGAAAACCCAACATGCTCCATCACTTGTACAGGCATCTCGAGTTGTTCCTATCCAATCAGCATTAATGAATGCCCAATCTGCTATTGCCCACAATAAAGTGAAAGCAAAATAACCAAGGACCACAGTGACGACACTGTTAATTGGTCCATTAAATAGATTTTTTCTTAACCAACCGACAGGTCCAACAGTATTCGCTGGAGGCGGAAGATCAGGTTGAAATTGATGTGTACTCATCTTATCTCTCCACCAACGCTACTTTGCGGTTGTATATGTTCATTAGAGCGGACGTTAATAGGCTTAGAGTCAGGTAGACGCCCATTGTCATCGCGATTACTTCGATAGCTTGTCCAGTTTGGTTCAATGTTGTCCCTGCAAATACAGACACAAGATCGGGATAACCAATGGCCATCGCAAGTGATGAGTTCTTGGTCAGATTCAAATACTGACTGGTTAATGGTGGAATGATAATTCTTAATGCTTGTGGAATAATCACCAGCTTGAGGGTTCGTGTTCTAGGGAGACCTAGAGACATCGCAGCCTCTGTTTGCCCATGGTTTACCGCGTTAATACCTGAACGCACAATCTCGGCGATGAACGCTGCTGTGTAGATACTTAAAGCAAGCATCAACGCTGCTAGTTCAGGGATGATGCTAATACCGCCTTTGAAGTTAAACCCTTTCAAAACAGGGTACTCCGCAGAGATAGGCATGCCCATAACAAAGTAAGTTACCAACGGTAAGCCCACAATCAGCGCCGCAGCAATTCGCAACATTGGTGTTTGTTGGCCGGTTAGCTTTTGTTTGTTATTAGCCCAGATGTTGATAACAAAAGTAGCGATGACACCAGTGATCAATGATGCGATCACAATGCTACTGCCTTGCTCTAACACTGGTGCGGGGAAGTACAAACCACGTACGTTCAAGAAAATGGCTTCACCAAGGCTCATACTTTGACGAGCAGAAGGTAAGGCTTGTAGAACGGCGAAATACCAGAAAAAGATTTGCAACAGAAGAGGGATGTTTCGGAATATCTCAATATAGATAGCTGCAAATCGGCTAACTAACCAATTTGAAGAGAGCCTTGCAATACCCATACTAAAGCCCAGTACCGTGGCTAACATGATGCCGAGTACAGAAACTAAAGCGGTATTGAGAAGACCGATAAAGAAGGTACGACCGTATGAGAATGTTTCGTCGTATTCAATCAGTGTTAAGCCGATACCAAAACCAGCTTCTTGGGATAAAAAATCAAAACCAGTGGCGATACCACGGGAATCTAAGTTAGTGAGTGCATTATTTACAATCGTGTAAAAGAAAGCACAAAGCGCCCCGACGGCGAGAATTTGGAAAACAATTGAGCGAAAAGTGGGGTTGTAAAAAAGGTTGGCACTTTTGAGCTGTGGCTTTGCCTGAGCTGGAGAAATAGTTTCATTAGGTTTCATACTGCTATAACCTCAAATCCATTTAATAAATAGGGCGGAAAAGTCCGCCCTAATTGATGCTTGTAAATTTATTAACGGATTGGTGGAGCGTACATAAAGCCGCCCGCATTCCATAGTGCGTTTACGCCACGAGAGATCTGTAGTGGTGAACCTGTACCAACAGTACGTTCGAAGCTCTCACCGTAGTTACCAACTTGTTTAATGACTTGGTAACCCCAATCGTCACGAATACCAAGGCCTTTACCTTTAGGACCGTCTACACCAAGAATACGTTTGATGTTTGGATCTTTTGACTTAAGCATTTCGTCAGCATTCTTAGAAGAGATACCGTACTCTTCCGCGTTAATCATTGCTGAAAGTGTCCATTTAGCAACGTTGAACCACTTGTCATCATCTTGACGAACAACAGGGCCTAGTGGCTCTTTAGAGATGATTTCAGGAAGTACTTGTGCAGATTTAGGATCAGCTAAGTTTAGGCGAAGTGCGTATAGACCAGATTGGTCAGTCGTTAGCACATCACAACGACCCGCGTCGAAGCCTTTAGATGTTTGTGCTGCCGTATCGAATACCACTGGCTTGTAAGACATGCCACTGTTACGGAAGTAATCGGCTAGGTTAAGTTCAGTTGTTGTACCTGATTGAACACATACAGAAGCGCCATCAAGCTCTTGAGCACTTGTTAGACCGAGTTCTTTCTTAACCATGAAGCCTTGACCATCGTAGTAGTTAACGCCTACGAAGTTCAGACCTAGAGCAGTGTCACGATGTAGTGTCCATGTTGTGTTACGAGATAGTACGTCGATTTCGCCAGATTGAAGCGCGGTAAAACGTTCTTTAGCAGTAAGAGGTACATACTTAACTTTAGTTTTGTCACCGAGTACAGCCGCTGCAAGAGCTTGACAATACTCAACATCAATTCCTTCCCATTCACCTTTTGAGTTAGGGTTAGAGAACCCTGGAAGACCGGTACTTACACCACAAGTTAGAAAACCTTGAGATGTGACTTTGTCCAGAGTGCTTTCTGCCGCTGATGCTGATGTTGCCATCATCGCAGTTGATGCAGCTACTACTGAAGCAAGAAGTGTTAGTTTATTTGTCATTTGTATCCTTCCTTGTTAACCAGGTGACACCTGATACTCGTGCTCATTTGAGTTTTTCTATATGTGTTGCGTTTTCTATGACCTTGTTACTCAAATCAAACTGGTTGCATTTTGCAAATGAAACTGTGTGCGATTTAAACAACTATTTATAAGGTTAGGAAAGGATCCGTACTTTCACAAATGTATAATTTAAAAAGAATTTTGAATGAAATCACAAATCCGAACACAATTAGAATGACCAAATGTTAACTTAATGTAAATAGTGCAGCGCTTCACACTGTTGGTGCAACGAGATTTAGATTTTTATATTGACAATTGACTAGGTTAATATTCTGAATCAATGTCACAATGATGAAACATTAAACTTCAGAAAGATTGAAATTTGGTGAATAAATATTTTTATTGCACTTGGATAGTTATTAATATGCTCCAAATTTGGTAGCATGGCTGAATAGTTATTGAAGTCACCTCAAGGAAGAACATGCGTTATTTCCCAATGTTTTTAGATGTAGAAAATAAGCCAATCTTAGTGGTGGGTGGGGGTGAGGTTGCTTGCCGAAAAGTCGATAGCTTGTTAAGAGCTGGGGCGGATGTCACGTTAGTGTCCCCAAAGGTAGAGCCTTACTTAAAGCAGCTTGTCGATGATAATAAATTACATTGGATTCAAAATTTTTACTCTTCACAACTTATCTCGAAAAACTACTTACAAGTGTGGGCAACAACAGACAACCCAAACCTAAATCATCAAGTACATAATGATGCAAAAAAAATGGGTATTCTTGTCAATGTGGTCGATGACTTACCCTATTGTGACTTCATCACTCCCTCAATGATAAATCGCGGAAGAATCCAAATTGCGATCTCAAGTGGGGGCGCATCACCTGTTTTGGTGAGAAATATTAGAGAAAAACTCGAAACGGTATTGCCACAAAACATAGGTTTGATTGCGGACTTTGGTGCATCAAAACGCAATTCGATTAAGGAGTCCTTTCCTACTGTTGATGAACGCCGCAAATTCTGGGAACGCTTTTTGTCATCCAGTTTTATCAATCAAGTGACGGATAGGGAGCAACTTGAATCGTATTATCAACAGTCGCTGACTGAGCAAGTTGATAGTGAAGGTCAGGTAACTTGGATCGAATTTGAGCAAGACGTTGAGTTATTGCCTATGAAGGCCCTACGTTTGATGCAAGAAGCAGAGTTAGTGCTTTCACCGAGCGATTGTCCATTTGAATTTGTTGACCTGTGCCGCCGAGACGCAGAAAGAGAAGGTTATGCTGACAGTGGAGAGCTGTCGACCAAGCTTGAGCAAGCGAGGGCCGAGAAATTACGAGTGTGTGTCTTTATTCCACCAGCGAGTGTTGAGTTCAATTTACTAGCCGGCAAAGACCTTAAACTGTCTGTTGCCAAAGTGCTCAGTTGAGTTGATAGATTTTAGTTGAAGTGAGCGCTTTCTAGTTGTTTGAAATCGGCTAGAGACGCTGAATAAGACTGACCCGATAAATAAAAAGCCACTTCCCAAAGAAGTGGCTTTTTGCTATTTCGAACACGACATTGTGCTGATGAATGAGCAACCCAAATAAGCGGTCGCTCAAACTCAAAAATTAGTCGCGGAAGTTGTCAAACTGGAAAGGTTGACCAAGTTCACCGCTGCGAACTAGAGCCATAACAGCTTGTAGGTCATCACGCTTCTTACCGGTTACACGAACTTTGTCGCCTTGGATAGAAGCTTGAACCTTAACTTTGTTGTCTTTGATTAGCTTAACGATTTTCTTAGCGACATCCGTTTCGATACCTTGCTTAAAGATAACCGTTTGGTGCCAAGTGCGACCTGTTTGGTCTGCCGCTTTCGCTTCCATCGCGTTAGGATCAACATTACGCTTTGTTAGGTTGCTACGAAGGATATCGCGCATTTGCTTCAGTTGAAAATCGTCTTGAGCAGTCAATTTTACTGATTCATCTTTGTAATCAAAGCTTGCTTCAACGCCGCGAAAATCGAAACGAGTCGATAGTTCACGGTTTGCGTTGTCTACCGCGTTACGCAGTTCTACTGCTTCTACTTCAGAGATAATGTCAAATGATGGCATTGTGTTGTTTCCTTAAGCTAAGTTTCTATCTTTAATTGCTGTTGCAAGCATATCTAGCATTGTTGCAGTATCTTCCCAGCTTAGGCATGGGTCAGTAATCGACTTGCCGTATTCTAGGTTGTTGATATCTGTCATTGGCTGGTTACCTTCTACAATGAAGCTTTCCGCCATGATGCCTGCAATTTGATTCTTGTTAGATTTGATTTGCTCACAAATGTCTTGTGCCACTTCTAACTGTTTACGGTGCTGTTTCTGACAGTTAGCGTGGCTAAAGTCTACAACCAAACGTTGAGGTAGATCGAATTCAGCCAGTTGCTTACATGCGTTATCTACAGATTCAGCATCAAAGTTAGGGCCTTTATCACCACCACGTAGAATTACGTGACCGTATGGGTTGCCAGAAGTACGGTAAACCGTCATACGGCCGTTCTTATCTGGCGAGTAGAAGTAGTGTGAAGCATGCGCAGCACGAATCGCATCAATAGCAATTTTGATGTTGCCGTTAGTTGCGTTCTTGAAACCAACTGGGCAAGACAGTGCAGAAGCCATTTCACGGTGAATCTGAGATTCAGTCGTACGAGCGCCAATTGCGCCCCAAGTGATAAGGTCTGCAATGTACTGACCGGTGATCATATCAAGGAATTCAGTCGCGGTAGCTAGGCCAAGCTTGTTGATATCTAGTAGAAGCTTACGAGCTTTGTTCAAGCCTGTTTCAAGTGCGTATGACCCATCAAGGTTAGGATCGGTAATCAAACCCTTCCAACCTACAACAGTACGAGGTTTCTCGAAGTAGGTTCTCATTACAACGAACAGTTCATCTTTGTACTGGTCTTGAATCTGACTTAGACGCTCGGCGTAATCAAGTGCCGCTTCTGTATCGTGAACAGAGCAAGGGCCTACGATAACTAATAGGCGGTTATCACGACCCGTTAGAATATCTTCGATTTGGCGGCGAGAATTTTTAATGCGCTCAGCAACGTCGTCAGTAATAGGATGTGCATTGCCTAGTTCGGCAGGAGTTGGCATAGGACCCAGAGCTTGGGTTCTCAACTCATCAGTTTTTAATGGCATGTGATGGCTTTTTTATTCTATTGCGAAGTGGTTAAGATAACGGAATTGAACAGAGGAATAAACTCTCTTAAGTCAAAGTTATCTCTGTTATTGCTAATATTCTTATTTTTATCAGCAGGCCAGCGCCAAATAAGGGATTTTCACTTGTATTAACAGGCAGCTATCGGTATTTTCGTTTGAACACAACATAAAAATGCTGGAGCAGCAATGACTCAAGAAAATCAAAGCACTTTGCACCCAGAACTGGTCTTAGGTGATGTGCTGCCTTCTTACAACGATAATAATAATTCTAACCACTTATACGTTTCATTATCTGAATTGGTTATGGATCGTATCTTCTATCACCCAAGTATTGAAAGTCACTTAGATACACTGACTGATATCGAAAAAACCTCTTTAGATGCGATCCTTGGCGATAAAACAGTCGATGAGCATTTTGTTTCGACCTTAGTGATTGCCATCCAAGCTGCCGTTCAGCCAAATCATACTTCTGTTCGTATCGCGTTAAGTAGTGCTGACAGCTATGGCTTCCGTTCGCTACTTGGTGGTAGCTGTGAAGCCGAAGAGATAAACCCGGCACTAGGTGTTCGTGGGGTTGCTCGTTATGCAACATCAGAGTACAGCAAAGCATTCGCTTTAGAGTGTCAGGTAATTAAAGCGTTGCGAGAGCAGGGTATTAACGTTGAAGTGGTTGTACCGTATGTACGAGCATTAAGCGATGCCGCTAAGATTATTGATTTGCTTGCAGAGCAAGGCTTACCGCGAGGCCTTAATGGTTTGAAAGTACTGTTCTCGTGCGATGTGCCGTCTGCAGTGCTACTGAGCGAAAGATTGCTGCATTACTTTGATGGTGTTGTAGTGAACGTTGATAGCTTAGCGTCTTTCACTTTAGGCGTAGACAAGCACAATGAAGCTCAGCAACATGCTTTTGATCCACAAAACGAGGCGGTTATTACCTTGTTGAGTATGATTGTTAAAGCAACGCTGAACGCGAAGAAGCCCGTCCTGCTTGTGACTCAAGGCTTGGTGGACTACCCGCGTCTACAAGGCTTTATCGCTGATCTTGACGGTGTTGAGACAGTCGTTACTGCATAGACCAGCTTATTGTCTAAATAAATCAACTTGCAGTGTGAGTTTATTTAAAGCAATAAAGCTTTGAGAATGAAAGAGATATCATTATGCGATGATATCTCTTTTTTGTAACATTTTTTTGACATGTCGAGCGCTAATCGATTAACTGGTCTGATGACTTATTTGACTAGGTAACTCGAATGTTGACCCCTCTACAAAAAGCAAATTTCTACTTGAGCATGTTTGGCTTTTTCAAAGTGCCTCTGATCTGGCTATGCCGACCAAAACTGCTCGCGCTGGATAATCAACATGTTGAAGTGAAAATTCCTCTCAAAAGACGAACTAAGAACCACCTCAATAGCATGTACTTTGGTGTGTTAGCAGTAGGTGCTGATGTGGCGGGGGGCTTTCTTGCAATGAGTAAATCCCAGCAGCAAGGCGAAAAGATCTCGCTGGCATTTAAAGAGGTGACAGGTAACTTCTTGAAGCGCCCGGAAGGTGACGTACACTTCACTTGTAACGATGGTGAGCTGATCAACACTATGCTGGCTGAAACTATGTCTACTGGCGAGCGTGTGAATCAACCCGTGACCATAATCGCGACTTGTCCGTCTTTGCATGGCGATGAACCAATGGCGGAGTTCACGCTAACGCTTTCGATTAAGAAAGTTCCTTCTAGAAAATAGCTCGGAAGTATAAGGTTGGTCGGAATCTAAATCTGAAGATCATAGTTCAACTGAAGGCATTCGTAGAACAAGTGGAAGAGCGGTATGTGAATCTAGTATCCACATACCGTAACAACGCTATGACTCTTGAGTGATTTGCTCGATATCAACGATCTTTGAACGGTTCATTACGATTTTCCAACGGTAATAGGTCGGTTCAGTATCGTGATTGTTCTCTTTAATGATCAGGTTGAGCAGGTGACGCTTTTCGACAGACTCACGGCTTACTTGCCCTTCATTCAGGCGATATACGTTATTTGACCCCTTGTCCATCAAGCGTGTCAGCGCTCTCAGGCTGATCGATAACGTTTCACGAGTCTCTTCGTAACCACTCATGAATGTTGACGTCGACATCTCGGTATGTGAACGATAGTGCAAGACTTGCTCTTCACGCTGGACGACACGTTTCTTGCGTATTGATTGAATACGGTCAGCTAACTTGGAAAAGTTCGCATAGTCCAACCATTCAAGCTTGTGGCCGACAGATTTATTGGTTGTTGGGTCAAAGTAGCGACGCTTCCACTTGGGTTTGCCTTTACGAAGCCAACGCCAAAGGATGTCTCTCAAGTCATCTTTAAATATTTCACGCAGTGCGTAGATAAATGACATCGACACGATGAAAGAAGCGGTAATCTCTCCCAGAAAATCACGAGCCAATATGACGGTTGTCGTCACGACCACCATGACTAAGCCTGTCGCAATACCTTTAACGGCACGCTTAACGTTTTTACCCATGGAGGTGGTCTTCTCTTTGAGTACGATAGGGTGCTCTATCAAACGTCGCAGCAGTCGCATCTTGTTACTCAGGCGCGTTACGTCTTCACGAACTTTGGCTGAGTTATAGCGATTAAGTTTACGATGGGCAGTCTCTTTGTCACACAGCGTCAAGAGCCGCTCTTTTATCGTCGAGTACTCACTGCCACGCGGCATATGAGAGACCAGAGATAAGAACTTTTGCTCTGTGTACCAAGAAAGATAGTTATCAATGTTTGCGTAGTAGCGTTTGAGGTTTTCTTCATAAGGAATACTTCGGCGAAGCTTCTTCAAGATGTCTAACGCGAGCTCAATGACTTCATCAACCTCATCAGCTGTTACGTCGTCACTATCAGTCTTATTTAAACTGCTCACGGCTTTATCTAAAGCAATAACATATTGATATGCGAACAAACTCAAACTCACACGATACTGTGTCGTTGATAAGCGTCCACGTTTTGCCAAGCGACTGTGTACCAAAGGTAACAGGGTCTTGTCACTGTAGTAGGCGCGCTTTTGAGTAATTGAGCTGTAGAAAAAGGCACTTTCAGAAAGTACTTCGGGAGTGAGTCCGAGTTCACCGGGAATGAATAGATAAACGTCCATGTCGAGCTTTTTGGTCTTCGCCATTGCATGGTTAATTTTGAGTGTTATCGCATCTTGTTTATCAACGGTGATCAACGATGTCTCCTAGAATGTAAAAATATGAATGAAACTAGCGAAAGCATATCAGAGATCACGTATAATCACCGCCAAATTTAAAGTAGAGAAAATCTTGATGATTAATATTGGTCAAATAAACAACTTAGAAGTAGTAAAGCAAGCCGACTTCGGTGTATTCCTTGACGCTAGCGACTATGGAACCGTGTTGCTGCCAAAACGATTTACTCCTGAAGGTGTTGAAATTGGTCAAAAACTGGATGTTTTCTTATACATTGATTCTGACAACCAGATCGCTGCAACGACTGAAAAACCAATTGCTCAAGTGGGGCAGTTTGGCTTGATGACGGTTGAAGGCGTAAACAGCACCGGTGCATTCATGAGCTGGGGCGTGAAAGGTAAAGACCTTCTTGTTCCTTTCAGCGAGCAACGTGGCCGTTTAAACGAAGGTCAGTCAATCTTAGTATATGTGTATATTGATAAAGCATCTAGCCGCATTGTAGGTACAACAAAGTTCAACAAGTGGTTAGACAATACGCCTGCGACTTATAAGCAAAACGAGCAAGTGGATCTCATTATCGCTGAGCGCAGCCAGTTAGGTTATAAAGCGATCGTGAACGGCGAGCATTGGGGCATGATTTTCCCATCAGACATTATCGGTAAGCTGTTCATAGGTAAAGCGCTAAAAGGCTACATTAAAAACGTTCGTGAAGAAGACGGTAAGATTGACTTGTCTCTTCAGAAAATTGGTGTGGCTAAAATGGATGACCTAAGCACTAAGGTTCTCGATCTGCTTGAGAAGAAAGGTGGTTACTTACCTTTGAATGATAAATCTTCTCCGGAAGTTATTTTCTCTGCATTCAGAACCAGCAAAGGTACGTTCAAGAAGACAATTGGTGGTTTGTACAAGTCTGGCAAGATCACTATCGACAAAGAAGGCATTAGCCTAGTTAAATAAGTGAGCTTGTCGGTCAAAAAAAAAGCCCAAACCTTCCTGTTTGGGCTTAGGGGAAAGGGCTCCGAAGAGCCTACGCTAATCGTTTTAATTCTTTGTCTGTTAGACTGAAGTCTAGTTTAAATTCCCTAATAAGCGATTTTTGTTATTGGAAATAGCGACTTGAATTGATATTTGTGTAATTAAGTGTTGATTTTTCAGTGCTTCCCTTGAAATGAACTAGCCGACAAGAATAGAAAAAGCCCAAACAATGAAGGTTGTTTGGGCTTTTTGTTTTTCTCAGTACAGTGAGAGCTTTAATCGAACGACTAGAAAAGGTTTTTGTCGCGTACTAGCTCTCTTGGTAAGCCATTCTTCACTCGGTTACCTACCCATTTACCAAGGCCGATGATTGCGCCGTTGTATTTTACTAGCACTTCGCCTTTGCCTGACAAGCCTTCTGGGCGAACGTCTCGGCCCATGAACCATTCTCGAGCATCTTCGATGATGAGGTCGACAATGTTAGCTTCATTACCTGTCGCGAGCGTTGTCGCGACTTGGTGTTGCCATCGGTAACCTTTTTTATGGGTTTCAGCGATCTTGATGCCCATACGAGAGAAACGGAATGCACCGATCATAGGCTCAAGCGCCTCAGGGAATAGCCAAACGTCTTTATCTCGGATCCAAACTTGAGTATCACTTGGTAGTTCGATATCGAGAGCACTAAGCAGTTGTTCAGCAACTTCTTGCTGAGCTTTCTTTGACGCTTTTTCAAATGGGAATTTACCCATGCGTTTTTTAACTTCTGGTGGAGTCACAGACGCTAGTTTACGGATACGTGCAACAAAGAAACCTTCAGAGTCATACACCTGAGGGAAGATGTGAAGAAAGCCTTCTTCAGTAGTCGTTGCTTTTGCGTTGTCGAACAGTGATTCAAGAGATTCAAACTCAACCGCATCACCAAAGGTTTCTTTTAGGTGATGGCACACTTGTTGGTTCTCTTCAGTGCTTAACGTACATGTTGAGTAAACCAAAACACCATTAGGTTTAAGAGCATGGAATGCACTTTCAATCAGGTCTTTTTGCGTGTCGGCAATATCGACTACAGATTGATACGTCCAGTTCTTCATCGCATCAGCGTCTTTACGAATGGTACCTTCGCCAGAGCAGGGTGCATCCAGCAAGACAGCATCAAACTGTTCTGGCAACCAACCACCGAAAACTCGACCATCGAAGTTACTGAGTGCGGCATTACGAACGCCACAACGTTCGATGTTGGCGTGAAGCACTTTCACACGGCTAGCAGCGTATTCATTGGCAACCAACACGCCACGATTATTCATTAGAGCAGCGATTTGCGTTGTTTTAGAACCGGGTGCAGCAGCAGTATCTAACACGGCTTGGTAATCAACTTCGCCTTGGAAAAGTGCCGAAGGTGGCATCATAGAACTGGCTTCTTGGATGTAGAAAAGACCAGACATGTGTTCTGCCGTATTACCTAGAGGCGCTTCACTTTCATCGGCTGTAATCCAAAAACCTGTTTCACACCAAGGTACAGGTTCCAGTTCCCAGCCTTTCTCTTTTGCTCGTACTAGGAAGTCTTCCACACTGATTTTCAGTGTGTTGACTCGAATACTTTTACGAAGTGGTTTTTGGCATGAGGCAACAAAAGAAGCCATATCTAGGTGACTAGGCATGATCGCTTCGATGTGCGTTAGGAATTCTTCAGGAATATATACGTTAGCGTGCAAAAGAGTATCTCGAATTATTGCATTAATGCGGGGAGTTTAAAGCAAAATGAGGTCGTCCTAAACCATATTTACGGCAAACAACAAAAATGCAGCCGAATGGCTGCATTTTGATGAAGAATTAATCTTCGTTAAGCTGTATTAATTTGCATGGAGCTTCTGAGGATTCACTCTATGGACGAGGAATCGCGGTTCTCCATGACTTCCACTCATCTTCTGCTTGAGGGTATAGGTAGAAAGACTGATCTTCGCTTGCCACAGGCTGAAGTTCACTCGTCGGTGGCGTTGAGAAGGTAATTCCGCCTCTTAATAAACTGTCTACCGTTCCGGCTTTGATGTTTGCACCAGAGAGACCGATAGAGACATCGACACCCGACACGTTCCAGAACACAGTGTTTGCGCGGATCAGATACGCGTAGTCAGGTTCTATTTGAATCGTAGAGATGATGCGGTCAGCAAACTCGCCGAGTTGAACATCGATAACACTACCGATTTCTAGCTCACGGAATAGGATAGGTGTGCCTTCAGACACCGAGCCTCGCGTTTCGCTTTGTAGCTGGAATATCTTGCCTTCAGGCTGCACTGGTCCTTTGCTAAGCTTAAATTTCGTACTTCTGTCGCCATTGCCCGGATCTACGTTGATGTGCTTAGAGAGAAGCGCAGAGACGTTTTTGATGCCATTAAGGCCGATCTCAGGTTCTGCCAACCAGAAGTGACTGTTCGCCACGGCAATCTTGTCAACGTACTCAGGTAAGATTCGCGCGGTAATTTCAATGCCGCCTTTATTGAAGTTAGGAATCACCAAAGTGACCTCACCTACAGTGACTCCTTGGTATTTGATCGCCATACCCTTGCTGACTTCTTGATCGCCAGAAGAGGTAATCGTAATTGCGCGGCCAAATTTTCGAGCGGATTTAGAATCTTTGTACAGCTTCCACACATCACCAAGCTTATTGTCTATACCGGGAAGCGAATCAAAAGCAATACCACCTTGAATTAGCGTTTTAACGGGTGCCGCTTTAATACTAATACCCGATAGCGAAGCATCAATCTCAACGCCTGAGCGGTTCCAAAAAACGGTATGTTTATTGAGTAAGTGCGTGTAACGATTTTCGATCGTGACTTTGATTCTTACACCACCATCAGCAAGCTGAAAATCCGAAATGCTACCCACTTGTAGGTTACGGTAGAGCAGTGGGCTGCCTTTAGAAATTGAAGGTAACTCACTAGCAAATAACGAAAGTGTCTTTGAGCCTGACTGATTAAACTTAGCGATTTCTGCTAACGACTTGCTTTGGAAAAGCTGGTAGTCAGTTCGAGCTTCAGGTTTACCTTCACTCACAAAGCTGATCGAGCCAGTAAGAAGCTGTTTTGCCGGTGGAACCGTAACACTTAAACCTGATTCGGTCAGCTCTGCGGTCGCACTGCCTGTCACAAAGAAACGGTTGTGGCTTTTGATTAGGTGCGCATATTCGTTATCGATAAGCGCATCCATAAACACTTCGTGCTTGTCAGAGCCAGTGCCAACACCATCAACTAAGCCAACTTGAATGATAGAGCCAACGGCAATGCCTTTGTAGAGCAGTTGCGTACCGACATCCAATCCGAATGAATTGTTTGATGTTAAGCGAATCGCGACTGACTTTTCTTGTTCCTGACTGAACTCGTTTTTACGAATCGCAGTAAATCGACGCGCTTTTTCACCTTCGCCCGGTACCAAGGTCAAAAAGTTACCTGTCACTAAGTTGGCAATGTTTTTCATACCAGTGAGTGACAGTTCAGCTTCTTCTAAAACGAATTTACTGCCGCTATTTAAAAAGTCGCTAAATGCCGGTTGGATAGCCGCAGATGCGACCACGTTTTCGCGACCTTCGCTTAAAGATAAATCAGTGATCTGACCGATTTCAATGCCTCGATACATGATCGGAGCACCAGTTGCGCTGATCTTGTTGTCATCTGGCACGGCGATCTTGATAGAGATGCCACGACCGGCGGTTTTCAAATCTGGGTAGAGCTTGAACTTGGTGTTCATCTCGACGGGCTGACCTTCTCCGGGAGAGTCAACCGCAATTGAACCACCAAGCAATGCACTTAGGCTCTCTAAACGAACATCAACACCAGAAAATCCGATACTGGCACCTAAACCACTGACATTCCAAAAACGGCTTTGGTCGGTAATGATATGGCTGTATTCATCTTTAATCGACGCTTGGATCGTAACGGACTTCGCGTTGTCGTTTAACTGGTAGTTGTAAACCTCACCAATTGGAATTTTACGATAAACGATTTGAGAGCCAACAGACACACCGCCCAGATCTTTGGTCGTCAGTGAGATATTTAGACCTTCAGAGGCCAATAAATCAGAAGGGGACGATTCTAGAGCTTGGAAAACGGTTTCTGGTTCTTCTTTGGTTTCGCTAGGATGAATAGCAATGTAGTTACCCGAAACAAGCGCGTCTAACCCTGAGATGCCAGACAAACTCGCCGTTGGTTTTACGAGCCAGAAACGAGTGCCCTTTGAAAGTAACTTTTTCGCTTCTGGGTAGATGTCAGCATCGACATAGATACTCGATAAATCTTTGGACAAGGTGATGTCGCGTACCATACCCACCTCTAAGCCTTGGTAACGAATCGTTGTTCGACCTGCGACTAAACCTGCGGCATCTGAGAAGTATATCTGCACACGTTGCCCTGCATCGTGTATCGATTTCATGACCAACCAACCGGCTAAGGCGACGGTTAATATCGGCAGAATCCACAAAGGTGAGATGCCTTTGTTTTTCCTTACTTCTGGTGAATATGACGTTTGTGATTGGTTATCGTTGTTCATTCACTGACTCATCTTTAGAGGTGTAGTTATCCCAAATTAGCCTAGGATCTAAGCTTTCCGCTGCCAGCATCGTGAGAACAACAACGACACCAAAAGCGACTGCACCATAACCTGGTGTAAAGTTTAAAATCTGTCCACGGTCGACCAAGGTCATCATGATCGAAATAACGAACAGATCCATCACCGACCATTTTCCCACCCACTTCACAATGAAATAGATGGTCATGCGCTGCCTGTGGTAAACCGCGCGCTTCATCTTGATACAAATTAAGATGTACGTTAGGCCAAGTATTTTCGCAACAGGCACGACGATACTGGCAATAAAAATGATCGCTGCGATGCCATACATGTCGCTATTGATTAGCGAAGCGACACCAGAAATTATCGTGTCTTCTAACCTTTGTCCGTTTGTAATAAGGATAGAAATAGGAATAACGTTGGCTGGTATGATAGCCACTGACGCAGCAAACAACAGAGCCCATGTCTTCTGTATAGAGTAGGGCTTACGGTGATATAAGTCATGGTGACAACGTACGCAAGTATGACCGTCAGGTTGAGAAAGATGGCAGTTGTGGCAGTGTACGTTCTTACTTTCTACAAAAGAGTAATCAGACTCTTGAGCCCAAGCTTCCCAATAGCGACGCACACTGATACGGCTTACCAGTAATACACTGAAAAGCTGCAGTAAAATCAATCCAACTAAACCAGGGCCGACAAAAATATCTGAGTAATCCTGCAGTTTGAAGCATGAGACAGCCAAACTTACCAGAAATACATCCAACATCATCCAATGCTTTAATGTCTGGATGATGGATAACGCGTACCTAAATGGCGTGAAAATCTTAAAGCGCAGTGCTGCATGAGTGACGAGTACAGAGGTACAAACGAGTAACGGGGCGATCGAACTGCAGAATAGGATGAGTAGGCCCAGTAGAGGGAAGCCTTCACCCATTAAAGTAAAGACACCTGATGGTAACGTCGCAGGTATCATGACGCCAATCAGACGAATACTGATAAATTCAAAAAAGTGTGAGGGGATAAATAGCAATAAGCAGGTAATCGCGATTGCTAGGTTTCCAGACAGGCTAGGTGTACCGCCTCGGTAAAGCTGGGTGCCACACCTTGGACAATATGCGGATTTCCCCAGAGGGATATCCATTTTATCAACGGGGAGTTCGCAGCCCTGACACAGACGTACAGAGCTGCTGTCGCACTGGTGCTTAGTTGCTAACGGAGACTTAGTTCTTAACGGAGACTTAGTTGCTAACGGAGACTCAGTTGACAACTGGTGCTGAGTCGATAAAGAGTTGGTTTCGGATGGGGAGGTCACGCGACCTCCCAAGTTGAAACACTAATCAGACTTTTAAGCTGATTTAAATGCCTAGAACTACACTGATTTAAGTCCCTAGAACAATAAACATCAGGCGTGCGATTGCACACTGCCATAGAGTGTTTGATATAGTCCTTGTTGTTCAACCAATTCACCATGCGTTCCCGTCTGTGTGACTTGCCCATCTTCTAAAACATAGATTAGATCGGCCTGTTTCACCGCTGATAATCGATGAGCCACTATCAAAGTTGTGCGATCTTTCAAAAACTCGCTTAGTGCTTTATGCAGTGCTGACTCTGTTGCTGTATCCAGTGCAGATGTCGCTTCGTCAAGAATAACAAACTTAGGATTACTCAGCACCATGCGGGCGATCGCTAAGCGTTGTCGTTGACCGCCAGACAGTCGAACGCCATTCCTACCAATTTGCGTATCCAAGCCATTACTCAGCTGTTTGATAACATCTTGCATTTGAGAGACTTCAAGCGCCCGCCACAACGACATTTCATCGTATTCAGCACCAAGGGTCAGATTATGCCTTAATGTATCGTTAAAGAGTATAGGTTGTTGTAAAACAACGGCAATTTGACTGCGTATTATGTCAAAGCTGATGTCGTCCGTTGTTTCACCATTAAAGCGTATACAACCAGAGTCGGCTTGATAAACCCCAATTAACAACTGGATCAACGTTGATTTACCACCACCGCTAGCACCCACTAGGGCGACTTTTTTTCCTGCTGGAATGTGTAGCGACAGCCTGTTTAAAACAGTGTTTTCTAATGTGTAAGAGAATGTAACGTCTTCAATGTCGACTGTCACTTCTTTATGGTCATCAAAAGGGTTTACCTTGCTAACAGGGCGATGTTCTTCTTCTAGTTGCAGTAGGTCGTTAATGCGTTGCAGCGCTGCTTTCGCGCTATACCAAGAGAATTGAATCCCTAGCAATTCTTGGACAGGGCCTAACATGAACCATAAATAGCCGAATACCGCAAAAATCTGACCTATCGTCAAGTCACTGAACAACACCATTAGCATGGCTACGGCTCGGAACAGTTCGAAACCTAATAAGAACAGTAGAAACGAAACACGGCCGGCAGCTTCCGATTGCCAAGCGTATTTATCAGCATCGATTCTTACTTGGTTTGCTTGAACTTTAAGTTCATCAAGAAAGATACGCTCCTTATTAGCGGCACGGAGTTGATAGATGCCATCTAAGGTTTCCACTAAGCGATTCTGAAAACGCTCAAAAGACTGGTTCTCATATTTTTTGAGGTGTTTAACTCGGCTGCCGAGTTTACGAGAAAAATAAATAACAACAGGATTGACCAGTAAGATAAATAGCCCAAGTCGCCACTCTAACCATAGTAGGACGATAGCGGTTCCGAATACCGTTAAGAAACTGATGATAAATTTAGAAAGGGTCGAGCCAATGAACTTATCAATGGTCTCTATGTCTGTAATTAGGTGAGCATTAATACCGCCGCTGCCCTTGGTCTCATATTGTCGGATGCTAATACGACCAAGTTTATCGATCATCTTGCTACGCATTTGGTAGGTGATCGTTTTGGAAACCAAAGTAAATTGGCGACCTTGTAGAATATTCAGCGCTTGGCTGGCCGAGCGCATTAAGATAACCAACAAGAGAGTAAGCGCAATATAACCAGTCGGCGTTTGCAATGAGACTGGAAGTAGATGATTCATCATCTCTAACCCTGAAGCTGGCTTATCAAGCAAAACTTCATCGACCATGAGTGGCATAAGTAGAGGGATAGGGACGCTAATCAGGGTTGCAATAACGGCAACAAAGTTAGCAAACAGTAATTTGGACTTGTGTTTTTTTACTTGAGTTATCAACCAAGAACGGCTAATAGTGTCTTCTGAATTGTTCATTGTAATGAGAATAAGTCCTATTTAGTTTGATGGCCGCATTTTACTGCGTTCTCTTGATAATGGAAGTCTCAATTTAATTGGAAGTTAATATGAAAATAGAACATTACCAACGCTTAACCAAACAAGCCGTTGCATTAATTGAATCTGAAACCGATCTAATTGCAAATCTTGCAAATATTAGTTCATTATTATTCATGGAATTGGATGAACTGAATTGGGCGGGTTTCTATTTAATCAAGCAAGATTTAGCTAAGGAAAAAGACGAACTAGTACTGGGTCCATTCCAAGGTCAACCTGCTTGCGTTCGAATTCCGATAGGGCGTGGTGTGTGTGGAACTGCGGTTGCGACAAACACAGTTCAGCGTATTCATGATGTGCATGAGTTCGAAGGTCACATCGCTTGTGACGCTGCAAGTAACTCAGAAATCGTTATTCCATTCTCTATCGATGGCAAAGTTGTGGGTGTTCTTGATATCGATAGTCCAAATATTGGTCGTTTTTCTCAAATTGATGAAGACGGATTGACATTTTTTATGGCTGAAGTGGAAAAGGTGCTTAATTCGCACGCGAACAAGGCATAAATTATTCTCTTACTGTGGTTTTTCCCAAGCATCTCTCTATAATACGTAAAAATATTTTCTTAATGCTCGCGGAAAACCGCAAAAACCAGGAACCCACATGGAAAACACTGAAAAGTTAAAAAACAGCAAAGAAGTTATCGCATATATTGCTGAATGTTTCCCTAAATGCTTTACTCTAGAAGGTGAAGCAAAACCACTTAAAATTGGTATTTTTCAAGATCTTGCTGAACGTCTAAATGAAGACGAAAAAGTAAGTAAGACTCAGCTTCGTGCAGCGTTAAGACAGTACACATCATCATGGCGTTACCTGCACGGCGTAAAAGCTGGCGCAGATCGTGTTGACCTAGACGGCAACACGTGTGGAACGTTAGAAGAAGAGCACGTTGAGCACGCTAAAGCTACACTTGCAGAAAGCAAAGCGAAAGTTCAGGCTCGTCGTAAAGAACAAGCACAGAAAGCTCGTGAAGAAGGCAAAGCGAAAGCTAAGGCGAAGAAAGCTCAACAGCCTCGTCGTCAAGCGCCTAAAGCACCGAAAGTAGAAAAGCCTGTAGAAACACGCGCTTTGAACGCTGACGAATTCATCGCTGGCAAAGAAGTAAATGTGAACATGGGTACAGGAAACATGGCTGCGACCATTGTTGAAATCAATAAGGAAGATGTGCGTGTTCAGTTAGCAAACGGCCTACAAATGGTTGTTAAAGCGGAGCACTTGCGCGCTTAAAGGAGATACTCCTACGCATGAAATGCCGTTCAAAATTGACACTGATTGCTGCTAGCTTTTGTCTAGCAGCTTCAGCTCAGGCTCTTGAAGCCAAATTAGATCAGGACGATTTACCTTTACTCGTTCCTGAGGCCCAACACGAAACTGCTAGTAAACGTGTTACTTCTCGATTTACTCGTTCTCACTATAAACACTTCAATCTCAACGATGATTTCTCTCAAGCTATCTTTAATCGTTATTTAGAGATGCTGGATTATAATCGTAATATCTTCACTCAAGCTGATATTGACTCTTTCTCCTCATCATCTGTTCAAATTGATGATCAGCTGAAAGCGGGTAATAACCAGATTGCTTTCGATGTTTATAATCTTTCTATGCAGAAGCGTTTTGAACGTTTTCAGTATGCGCTGTCTTTGCTAGACACTGAGATTAAGTTTGATACTGATGAAAGTATTGAGCTCAATCGCAATGAAGCGGAATGGCCGAAAGATATCGCCGAAGTGAATGAGCTTTGGAGGAAGCGTGTTAAATACGATGCGTTGAATCTAAAACTTACTGGTAAAGAATGGCCAGAGATTCAAGAAGTTTTGGAAAAGCGTTACAACAATGCGATGAAGCGTATCACGCAATCGCATAATGAAGATGCTTTCCAAATCTACATGAACGCATTTGCGCGTGAAGTTGATCCTCACACCAGTTACCTTTCTCCAAGAAATGCAGAGCAATTCCAATCAGAGATGAATCTATCTCTAGAAGGTATTGGTGCTGTACTTCAGATGACAGACGACTACACCGTTATTCGATCTTTAGTTGCTGGTGGCCCTGCGTCAAACAGCAAACAATTGAGCGACGGCGATCGTATTGTTGGCGTTGGTCAAGATGGCGAAGAGATTGTTGATGTTATCGGCTGGCGTTTAGACGATGTAGTGCAATTAATTAAAGGACCGAAAGGGACCAAAGTTAAGCTACAGATCTTGCCAGATGGTAAAGATGCAAAAAGTCACGTTGTCACAATTGTACGCGATAAGATTCGTTTAGAAGACCGCGCTGTTAAGTCAGAAGTTATCGAGAAAGATGGCAAGAAGATTGGTGTACTAGAAGTACCAAGCTTCTATGTTGGTCTTTCTAAAGATACAGACAAACTGATCACTGAGCTTAAAGGGCAAGGTGTTGAAGGCATTATTGTTGATCTGAGAAACAACGGTGGTGGTGCACTCACTGAAGCAACTGAACTCTCTGGTTTGTTTATCAAAGAGGGACCCGTTGTTCAGGTGCGTGATAGCTACGGTCGTGTCAAAGTGAACAGTGATACTGATGGCGAAATTAGTTACCAAGGTCCACTAACGGTATTGGTCAATCGCTACAGTGCTTCAGCCTCTGAGATCTTTGCGGCAGCGATGCAAGATTACGGTCGTGCAATCATCCTTGGCGAAAACTCTTTCGGTAAAGGAACGGTGCAACAACATCGCTCTTTGAATCATATCTATGATTTATTCGATAAAGAGTTGGGCTACGTTCAATACACAATCCAGAAGTTCTATCGAATCAATGGTGGCAGTACGCAAAACAAAGGTGTAGTACCTGATATTGCTTATCCAACGCCAATTGACCCGGCAGATACTGGTGAAAGTGTTGAAGATAATGCTCTGCCTTGGGACAGTATTGATAAAGCAAATTATTCAGTGTTACAGCGTAACGATGAAGAAATAATTGCTTTGACTGCCCAACATCAAGCTCGCATTGCTACTGACATGGAATTTGGCTTTATCGCGCAAGATATTGAAAAATATAAGGCAGATAAAGACGATAACGACCTTTCTTTGAATGAAAAGGTACGTCAGCAAGAGAGCGATGATGCGGATACGCTTCGTCTAGATCGTATTAACCAACGCCAAAAAGCCGCTAAATTAGAGGCATTTAAAACGTTAGATGATATTCCTAAAGACTATGAAGCCCCGGATGCATATCTTGATGAGTCTGTTGCTATCATGCTGGATATGATCAAGAAATAGAGCAAATACCTGTTAAAAGGTGATTGTTTAAAGATACATAATTTAAAAAGCGAGCCTAGGCTCGCTTTTTTTGTGTCTATGATTTGACAGGAATACCTGATTGTAACCGTTGAGATTGTCGCAAAGAACACTCAATATTCAGGGTTATTTAGCTCTATTTTGCAGCGAATAATGACATTTAAGTTACTTTGCACTTAAAATTTAGTGACTTGGATCATATTTTTTCGCTTTCTAATCATTACGTGCCTAAGCTTAAAGAAAACGAGGGGGTGCGTATGAAATGGATTCTACTATTTTTATCTTGTTTAAGTTTTGTTGCTTTTGGAAGTGAGGTCGCTTCGAGCGATCAACAATCAAAAAGTGATAGCAATCTATCTCATTTTGACCTTCCTCTGTTGCTTGGTGATTGGTATTTGATGAACCCAGATCCTGAACAAGGCACTGAAAATTTTAGAGCAATTAAGCTGACTCTCGACTCAAACTACTCTTTCTCTATTGATATTCAGAAGAAAGACTATAGTGTCGACCATTGGGAAGGTTTGTATAACGCCAATGAAGACACGATTATTTTGGGATTAAATACTTCTGAGCCTCAGGTTTACGCTTACAGCAGTAATCACAATATGTTGAATCTTAACGGTGTTATGTTCACCAAAGCCTTGCCCAACGCCCTGGCAGGAATATGGTCAAGTGCCGAACTGTCCGGAAGCGATTTGCGTGCCAGTAACATTCAAAAAATGGATTTAGTGCTTCAGCCTGACTTTATCTTCATGTTCCGAGTGTCCGATGAAGAAGGGGGAGAAGTCATTCGTCGCGGAGTGTATTACACCGAAGGCGACCAATTAGTATTACTGTATGAAAATGGCGAACACGGTACTCGTTACACATTGAACAGTGATGTGTTGACGCTTCAAGGTGAAGAAGGAGACATGTTTGCGGTGCTCAATCGCATTCGTTAAGCACTATATCTCGCCGTAAAGTCGGGCTCGTTGATAATATGGTTCACAGTTCATTTCTTAGCCGTTCCTGTCTGATTTGATTGATAAAATAGCAAAACATGGAGGCATTTTCCTACAATGCCTCCTTTTTTCAATAATCCTCTTGTGTTCTTGGCGCTCAACCTTTAGATATATACAGTTAAAATATAATTACGTATAACGATCAAAAGGAACCCGTCATGGCACATACACCTCAAGCCAAATATCGTAAAGATTATCAATCACCATCTCACACTATTTCTGAAATCGATCTTACTTTCGATTTGTACGATTCAGCATCCATCATTACCGCTGTTTCTAGTGTTAAGCAGGAGAAAGAAAGCTCGACATTAGTACTTGATGGTGAAGGCTTGAAGTTGGTGTCTGTTTTGGTAGAAGGTACGGAATGGACACAGTATGAGCAGTCTGAAACTCTACTTACTCTGAATGACCTTCCGAAAGAATTTACGCTAACGATCGTGACTGAAGTCGACCCTGAAGGGAACAGTGCTCTTGAAGGCTTGTACAAATCGGGTGGTGCATTCTGTACTCAATGTGAAGCTGAAGGTTTCCGCCGCATTACTTACTATATGGATCGCCCAGATGTGTTGGCGAAATTCACGACAACGGTCATCGCAGACAAAGCTGAAAACCCATTCTTATTAAGTAATGGTAACCGTGTAGATGAAGGCGAAGCTGAAAACGGCCGTCACTGGGTGAAGTGGCAAGACCCACATCCAAAACCTGCGTACCTGTTTGCTTTAGTTGCGGGTGACTTCGATGTACTTCGTGACGCATACACCACACAATCTGGTCGCAATGTTGATCTAGAAATATTTGTCGACAAAGGCAACCTAGACCGCGCAAACCACGCGATGGTTTCTTTGATTAACTCAATGAAGTGGGACGAAGAGCGTTTCAATCTTGAGTATGACTTAGACATCTACATGATTGTTGCCGTTGATTTCTTCAACATGGGTGCGATGGAAAACAAAGGCCTGAACGTATTCAACTCTAAGTTCGTTTTAGCGAACGACCAAACAGCAACAGATACTGACTACTTAGGTATCGAAGCGGTTATTGGTCACGAATACTTCCATAACTGGACCGGTAACCGAGTGACGTGTCGTGATTGGTTCCAATTAAGCTTGAAAGAAGGTTTAACGGTTTTTCGTGACCAAGAGTTTTCATCTGATCTTGGTTCTCGCGCAGTAAACCGTATCAACAATGTTCGTATTATCCGTGGGCCACAATTCGCTGAAGATGCGAGCCCAATGTCTCACCCAATTCGCCCAGAAAAAGTGATAGAAATGAACAACTTCTACACATTGACGGTGTACGAAAAGGGCAGTGAAGTGATCCGAATGATCCACACATTGTTGGGTGAGGAAGGTTTCCAAAAAGGCATGAAGCTGTACTTTGAACGTCACGATGGCACGGCAGCAACATGTGAAGACTTCGTAGCGGCAATGGAAGATGCATCGGGCGTTGACCTGTCTCAGTTCCGTTTATGGTACAGCCAGTCTGGTACGCCGACGCTGTCTGTTAAAAGCCACTACGATGCAGAGAAAAAAGAGTACACGTTAACGACTCGCCAAGTAACCGCGCCAACTCATGAGCAAACCGAAAAGCAGGCTCTGCATATTCCTCTAGACATCGAGCTCTACACAGCGTCGGGTGATGTGATTGAGTTACAATGTAACGGTCAGCCAGTTCACAATGTATTAGACGTTAAAGAAGCGGAACAAACGTTTGTGTTTGAAAACGTTTCAGAGCAACCGGTCCCATCGCTACTTCGTGAATTCTCTGCGCCAGTGAAATTGGAATACGATTATTCAGATGAAGAGCTGATCTTCCTGATGGTGAATGCTCGTAACGAGTTCTCTCGTTGGGATGCGGGTCAAATGCTATTGGCTAAGTACATCCGCAGTAACGTTGAGAAGGTTCAACAAGGTCAAGAGTTTGAGCTTTCAGCTTCTGTTATTGATGCATTCCGTGGCGTACTGCTTAGTGATTCTTTAGAGCCAGCGTTTATTGCAGAGATGCTTTCTCTACCAAGTCATAATGAAGTGTCTGGTTGGTATGAGCGTGTCGATATCGATGCGGTTGCATCTGTATTGAAAGCGATGAAAGTGACGCTAGCGAAAGAGCTCGAAGATGAACTTGTTGCGGTTTACCACAGTCACGCATTAACAGAATACACGATTGACCATGATTCAATTGGTAAGCGAACTCTGCGTAAAGTTTGTCTAAGTTACTTGGCTCATAGTGAAAAGGGTAATGACTTGGTTGTCGCTATGTACCAGCAAGCAAACAACATGACAGACACAATGGCAGCAATGGGCGCGGCGAACAGTGCACAACTCCCATGTCGTGAAACTTTAATGGCGGATTACAGCGATAAGTGGAAACACGATGGTCTTGTCATGGACAAGTGGTTTGCTCTTCAAGGAACGAACCCAAGTTCAAACGCACTTGAAGTGATCAAGGCGTCTATGTCACACCAAGCGTTCAGTTTGAAAAACCCGAACCGCACTCGTAACTTGGTTGGTTCGTTCTTAAACATGAACCCGGTTCAATTCCATGACAAGTCAGGTCAAGGTTATGCGTTTGCTGGCGAGATCCTACGTGAGCTGAACAGCAGCAACCCGCAAGTGGCTTCGCGCTTGATTGACCCGCTGCTTAAGTTCCGTAAGTACGACGATGCCCGCCAAGCTCTGATCAGAAAAGAACTTGAGACGCTAAAGAACATGGACAACCTAGCAAAAGACTTGTTTGAGAAAGTGACGAAAGCACTAGAGGCTTAAGTTCGCGCTCATTAAGGTAACTGTTTGTTAATAAGTGGTTTGCTAATAAGCGGCTTGCTAATAAACTGGTTATTAATAACAAAAGTCATCAGTGGTAGAGAATATCTGCCACTGATTTTTTTGTTTCTGGGTCATCGAATTTTCGATAAGCTAGACAAGTTTTCAAGCTCAGTTGTACAGTCAGACATCGTTAAGTGCCAAAAAACACTGGTACTGTATATTTACACAGGTATCGTATGAATCGCTATATTTTCCAACTTAACATCTCATATCAGCAGTTTTTGGCCAGCTATTCTGGTGCGGCAAGTAAAGTCCAAGTGATAACGACCACTGGATTACGCCTACAGTTACCTGCAACTCGGTTCAGACCTTTTCTTACACAAATAGGGGTTAGAGGGCAGTTTAGACTGACAACTGACCAAAAAAATAAGTTTATTAAGTTGGAAGCTCTGTAAACCTTGGCGTGCCTAGTGAGTTAAAAGGAATCTTAATCACATAATCAAACATTTCACCTCTTACCACCTCCAAAACAATTAACTATTTCTCAATAATGCTTTTACAATAAATGAATGCATTACCTTTGCTTAACTCGTTAGTAGAAAAGAGCTCAACGGCTCAATTCAAACACCAGCTTAAGTAAGCCCCCTAATAATAAAATATAATTCTAATTGTGGAGTGTGACTATGACCGCACGTGAAACTGTGGTTCCAGTTTTACTTGAAAAAGTGTACAAACTGATTCAAGACAAACTTGACCTTGCTCATCGACCTCTCGTAACTCAACTTGCTCAACACTTGTTTAGTAACGTTTCTCACGACGACCTGACTCAGAGAAACGAATCCGATTTATACGGTGCTGTAGTTAGCTTATGGCATCACATCAATGAAAAGAAAGCCGACGAAATTTCTGTCCGTGTTTTTAACCCGACAGTAAGTCGCCAAGGCTGGCAATCTACTCACACTATCGTTGAGATAGTGGTACCAGATAGCCCATTCCTCGTTGACTCTGTAAAAATGGCATTAACTCGCCTCGACCTCTCTTCTCACCTTATGCTTCACAACCCAACACAAATCTCCCGTTCTGATAAGGGAAGTGTTGTTGGTGTCAGCAACAATGAAGGTGCATTCCAATCGCTTTTCCATATTGAGGTTGACCGTCTTAGTAGCAAAGCTGAAATGACAGCGCTTAAAACAGAGCTGCTGGATATTTTTACCGATACTGGCCTTGTGGTTAATGACTGGCTACAAATGGTAGAAAGACTTGAAGAAGTCACCAATCAAGTTGAACAGCAAAAAGACACGATTCCAGTGGATAGCCAGCGTTTTGATGAAACTCTGGCGTTCCTTCGTTGGTTAGGCGAGCACAACTTTACGTTTATGGGCTACAAGGAATATGACCTTGTTTCTGTAAATGGCGACACGGAACTACAACCTACCAAGGAGCAAGGCCTTGGTTTGTTCGCAAATTCAGATCGTGTACGCAACGTTAAGCTGTCTGAGTTTTCTGACTCGGCACGCTTAGAAGCGAAAAAACCGTATGTATTGATCGTAACCAAGGGCAACACGGCTTCACGCATTCACCGCCCAGCTTACAATGATTACATCGGTATCAAGAAGTTTGATATAAACGGCAAGGTTATTGGTGAGCATCGCTTTACGGGTCTTTACACTTCTGCTGTTTATAACCAGACCGTTGAAACCATTCCTCTAGTTCGCGAGAAAGTTGAGCGTATCTTAGATGCAAGTGGTTACCGTAAGGGTTCATACTCTTACAAAGCTCTGCACAACATTCTTGAAAACTACCCACGTGATGAACTGCTTCAAGCTCGAGAAGAAGAGCTACTCGAAGTGGGTACGGGCGTAGTACAAATGCAAGATCGCGATCTTCTGCGTTTGTTCGTTCGAAAAGACCCGTTTGGCCGTTTCTTCAGCTGTATGGTTTACGTAACAAAAGATCGTTACAACACCGAGCTTCGTCGTCAAACCCAGCGCATCTTGAAGCAATACTTTGGCTGCGAAGAAGAAGTTGAATTCACGACATACTTCTCTGAAAGCCCACTGGCAAGAACGCACTATATTGTTCGTGTTGATAACAACAACATGGATGTGGACGTGAAAACAATTGAGCAAAATTTAATGGAAGTATCGTCTACGTGGGATGACCGCCTGTCTGAATCAATCGTTGCTAACTTCGGTGAGAGCAAAGGTCTTCCGTTATCGAAAGAGTACATGCGTGCATTCCCACGTTCGTACAAAGAAGACATGATGCCTGGTTCTGCGGTTGCGGATATCGAGCGTCTAGAAGCACTAAGTGAAGACAACAAACTGGGCATGCTTTTCTACCGACCTCAAGAAGAGGCGGCAGACTCTAAAGCTGTTCGTTTGAAATTGTTCTACCACAGTGATGAGCCGATTCACTTGTCTGATGTTATGCCAATGCTTGAAAACTTTGGCCTGCGCGTTATTGGTGAATCACCTTATGAAGTGCGCAAGACCAATGGGGTGACTTATTGGATCCTTGATTTCTCAATGCTGCATAAGAGTGACAAGACGATTGATCTTCGTGAAGCTCGCGATCTATTCCAACAAGCTTTTGCTGCGATTTGGGCGGGTGAGTTAGACAGCGATGGTTTCAATCGCTTGGTGTTGGGTGCGGGTCTTTCTGGCCGTGAAATCTCAATCTTACGTGCATATGCTCGTTACATGCGCCAAGTTGGTTTCCCATTCAGTCAACAATACATCGAAGACACATTGTCTCATTATCCAGATCTAGCAAAAGGGTTAGTGAGCTTATTCGGCAAGCGTTTTGATCCTAAATTGAAGGGCAGCGCGAAAGGCCAACAAGATCTTATTAAGAAGATCACTGAACAGCTGGATCATGTAGAAAGCTTGGATGATGATCGTATCATTCGTCGCTACATGGAAATGATCACAGCAACGCTTCGTACTAACTACTATCAGTTAGACGACAACAAACAATCTAAACCTTGGTTGGCTCTGAAAATGAGACCAAGCGAGATTCCAGATATCCCAGCGCCGGTTCCTGCGTTTGAGATCTTCGTTTACGCACCAGACATTGAAGGTGTTCATCTACGTGGCGGTAAAGTTGCTCGTGGTGGTTTACGTTGGTCAGACCGTCAAGAGGATTTCCGTACTGAGATTCTAGGCCTAGTTAAAGCACAACAAGTTAAGAACACAGTAATTGTACCGGTTGGTGCAAAAGGTGGTTTCGTTTGTAAGCGTCAGCACATGATGTCTGGCCGTGATGAAATTTTTGCTGAAGGTCAACGTTGTTACAAACGCTTCATCCGTGCGCTACTAGACGTATCAGACAATATTATTGAAGGCGAGGTTATCCCACCGAAGAGTGTTGTTCGTCACGATGAAGATGATCCGTACTTGGTTGTTGCTGCCGATAAAGGTACAGCAACGTTCTCAGATCTAGCAAACTCAGTATCTGATGAATACAACTTCTGGTTAGGCGATGCATTTGCCTCTGGTGGTTCTAACGGTTACGACCATAAAGCGATGGGTATCACGGCGAAAGGTGGTTGGGAATCTGTTAAGCGTCACTTCCGTGAAATGGGCATCAACTGTCAAACAACGGATTTCACTGCTATCGGTGTAGGTGATATGGCGGGCGATGTGTTTGGTAACGGCATGCTGTTGTCTAAGCATATTCGTATGCAAGCTGCGTTTAACCACATGCATATCTTCATCGACCCGAATCCAGAATCAGCATCAAGCTGGGTAGAGCGTGAGCGCTTGTTTAATCTACCTCGATCAAGCTGGGAAGATTACAACAAAGACCTTATCTCTCAAGGTGGTGGCATCTTCTCTCGTCGAGCGAAGTCGATTCCTTTGACGCCTGAAATTCAGAAAATGCTGGGTACCAAGAAAGCATCAATGGCACCGAATGACTTGATCAAAGCGATCTTGTCTATGCAGGTTGATCTTCTTTGGAATGGCGGTATCGGTACATACGTTAAGTCTTCAAACGAGACTCATACTGATGTGGGTGACCGTGCAAATGACGTGCTTCGTATTGATGGCCGTGACCTGAAAGCTAAGGTTGTTGGTGAAGGCGGTAACTTGGGTATGACTCAATTGGGTCGTATTGAATACGCGCTTACGGGTGGCCGCGTTAATACTGACTTCGTTGATAACGTTGGCGGTGTTGACTGCTCAGATAATGAAGTAAACATTAAGATCTTCTTGAATGGTTTGGTGTCTAATGGTGATCTAACCGTTAAGCAACGTAACCAAGTGCTTGAATCGATGGAAGATGAAGTGGGCGAAATCGTATTAGACGACGCATATTGCCAAGCTGAGTCTATTTCGGTTACTGAGCATCAAGGTGTTGGCTTAGTCAAAGAGCAAATCCGCTTTATTCATACAATGGAAAAAGCAGGGTACTTGGATCGTGGTTTGGAATACATCCCAGATGACGAAACACTGCTTGAGCGTGAAAAGCAGGGCCAAGGCCTAACAAGACCAGAGCTTTCTGTACTTGTCGCTTACGGAAAAATGGTGCTTAAAGAAGATCTTGTTAGTGATGATATCGCTAATGATGAATTCCATGCTCAACAGCTTATGCAATACTTCCCAACAGCGTTACGTCGTAACTACTCTCAGCACATGGATAATCATCCACTACGTTCTGAAATCATTGCGACGGCACTGGCTAACCAAATGGTTAACGAGATGGGTTGTAACTTCGTCACTCGTCTGCAAGAAGAGACGGGCGCAAATATCGTTGATATTGCCAATGCTTACGCGGCATCACGTGAAATCTACGGTCTTGGCAAAGTTCTGAAGAGCATCCGTGAACTGGACAATGTTTCAAGTTCTGAAGCTCAATATGAATTGATCTACCATGTTCGCCGTACACTTCGTCGCTTGGCTCGTTGGTTGTTAAGAAACCGTACCGGTAAACAGTCGGTGAAAGCACTGATTGAACTTTACCAAGGTGATGTTCTTACTATCACAGAGAAACTGGATGAAAACCTAGTGGCTTCTGAAGTAGAAGAGCATAACGCAATGGCACAGCTATGGATTGACCAAGGTGTAAACGCTGAGTTGGCTAATTCAGTCGCGCGTTTGTCTAGCTTGTACTCAGCACTGGATATATCCACAGTGGCGCGTGAAACAGGTAAAACAGTACAACAAGCGTCTAAGCTTTACTTCAATCTTGGTGATCGCTTGTCTTTGCACTGGTTCTTGAAGCAAATCAATGGCCAAGCAGTAGACAACAACTGGCAAGCGCTGGCACGTGCAGCATTCAGAGAAGATCTGGATTGGCAGCAACGTCAGCTAACTGGCCAAGTACTTAACTGCGGTTGTGCTTCAGATATTGATGTGATTAAAGCGCTTGATGATTGGATGGAAAGCAATTCGGTTTCTCTACATCGTTGGGAAAGCATCTTGAACGAATTCAAAGTAGGTTCGGTTCATGAGTTTGCTAAGTTCTCAGTAGCACTACGTGAATTGATGCTATTGAATCTAAACTGCATGTCGACAGACTAGCGATTAGATAAAAACGAAAATAAACAAGGGCAGGCCATTAGGTCTGCCTTTTTCGTTTGGCCGAACAGTGTTATTTGGCAGAGCAATGTTATTTAGGAGAATAGTGTCATTTGGCTGAATAGTGAATGACGTGTCCGATTATTTCATTGAGTCACTTATGCTTGGTCAAGTTAGCTTATCCCAGGTCGAGTTAATCTATGCTCGTTACACGAATGATAGTCAAATGGACTATTCGCCGGAGGATACGGTAACGTTTGCTTAATAATAAACCTCATTCGTTAGCAAACTCGATTATCTTACCCTTACAGACAGTAATAGATTGAATAGTTGGGTAAATAAGTAAATAATATCGCCCCGTTTACACGGCGCTTTTTTCTATCGGAGGCACAATGCTTTACCGTCTAGCCAGAACTGGCTTTTTCCAACTTGATGCCGAAAAGGCTCATGATCTTGCAATTCAAAATTTCAAACGCTTCACTGGCACACCTATTGATCTTTTGTATCGCCAACAATTACCTCACCGACCTGTAGAGTGCATGGGTCTTACTTTTAAAAACCCAGTTGGCCTTGCTGCCGGCCTAGACAAAAACGGCGAATGTATTGATGCATTTGGCGCAATGGGTTTTGGTTTTGTAGAAGTAGGGACTGTTACTCCTCGTCCACAAGCAGGTAATGATAAACCACGTTTGTTCCGTCTTGTTGAAGCCGAAGGTATTATCAATCGTATGGGTTTTAACAACCTAGGCGTAGATAACCTAATTGAGAATGTTAAGAAGTCTAACTATGACGGCATCTTAGGTATCAATATTGGTAAGAACAAAGACACGCCAATTGAAAAGGGCGCAGAAGATTACATTATCTGTATGGAGAAAGTTTACCAATATGCGGGTTACATTGCGGTAAATATCTCTTCACCAAATACTCCAGGACTTCGTTCGCTACAATACGGCGAAGCACTTGATGATCTGTTGTCTGAACTAAAAACCAAGCAATCTGAATTAGAAGCGAAGCATGGCAAATATGTCCCGCTTGCTCTTAAGATCGCTCCGGATCTAAGTGATGATGAAATCAGCCAGATTTGCGAATCATTGATCAAAAATAAGATCGATGGTGTGATCGCAACCAACACGACATTGGATCGCAGTATCGTTGAAGGCATGAAGCATTGCGACGAAGCGGGTGGCCTAAGCGGACGTCCAGTTCAATCTCGCAGTACTGAAGTTGTTCGTAAACTTCACCAAGAACTTGGTGACACATTACCAATCATTGGGGTAGGTGGCGTTGACTCGTATGTTGCTGCAAAAGAGAAAATGATGGCGGGCGCGAAGCTTGTACAAGTTTACTCTGGTTTCATCTACAAAGGTCCAGGCCTTGTAGGCGACATCGTCAAAAATCTATAGTTCGTAAAAATGATCTTAGTCCAAAGACTACAATCCGGCATCGTCTTACTAAAAGAGACACTGTAACTCACTGAGTTGTAGAGAAAAGCGATAAGAAAGAGGAATTCATTTCCTCTTTTTTTTTGCCTATCGCACAGTAAAATTACTGTAATTGAAGGTAATTTTGCGTTTTACCTAATGGAATGGTTCAACAGTGTGAGACGAAATGATGCTTAAACCTAGCGATACATGGAGTTGGTATTACGATGAGCAGCAATGTTCATTGATGCTAAACCTCGGAGAGGATATGATTTTTAAAACGAATCTGGTCCGCAATAAGCTGGTGGACTGCGCTTTTAAAGATAATGAATTCACTGTTGATGATGCATCTTCCTACCAAACCTTCAAAGAACAAATTTCTGGCTTAGAACTGTCTGAGCCACGACAAGCAGAGCTTGCACTTTATTGTGTGGCTGCAAAGCGTTTCCATAAGCCTGTACAGCCTAAAAGCTGGTTCTTCGACTCACAAGGCGCTGGCCATGAATATCCTCAAGAAGGGGATATTGTACAAATGAATAACGAGCATAGCCTTGGTTACTTCATTGTATTAGAAGTAGGAGAGTGTGCGAGCCTATGCGCATTTGTAGACTTAGAAGAGTTCCTCTTAACGCCTTCAAAAGGTTTACGCTTTGGAGACTCGATTAAAGTCATGCACGATAGAATGACTGATGCAAATGCTATTCTTCATCAAACGCACATTGCGATGGTGGGTTAACCTCTAACCTCTAACCTCTAATCTCTAATCTCTAACCTAGAGCGTCACTAGAGCATTATTTCGACCAACCATCGCTACGAATAAACCTGTAATACCTTCCCCATAATCGGCTTAATAGCCGATTTTTTTGTGCCTAAAAAAGCCTATCTCAATAAATACGACGTAGTTCATTCATTTGAATGACGTTGTTCACTTATTTAATTTGTAAAAAACGTATCTTTTTTAACCTCAATTTCGACCGATTCTCTCATTATCGATAGCGGGTTTCCTCTGTTTGTTCCCTGTTTGGACTCTTTTGTTGTTAATTTTCAGCTCAAATTTCCAGTTGGTATATACCAATTTAGAGGTGAATATAAATGCACTTAATGATTTAAGCTTAACGATGAGTGTTATTTCTGTGAGATTGAGAGTTGTTGTGTTGTAAGGGGGGGGCGAGTAAGCGATCGCTTCATGACTGAGCATTTGCTAAGCAGTTAGTAGAAAGATTCAATGAAAAGACGAGTTTAGTGTGATGCTCTAATAGCAAATTCAGGTATAATCGAGCTCATTTTTATCAATAAAAGAACACTATGAATCAATATCTAGCGGTTACCTCAAATGGCCTTGAGAATTTATTAGTTGAAGAACTAACCCAACTAGGGATTACAAACGCAAAACCTGTTCAAGCAGGTGTTAAATTCAAAGCCACCAATGAGCAAATTTATCGTTGTTGTTTGTGGAGCCGTTTGGCTTCTCGATTTGTACGTGTCCTTTCAGAATTCACTTGTATGGATGACATGGATCTTTACCTATCGACCACTGCGGTTAACTGGGTAAATCAATTCCATAGCACTAAGCGTTTCGTTGTTGACTTCAATGGTACGAACAACGAAATCCGTAATAGCCAATACGGTGCGATGAAAGTAAAAGATGCCGTTGTAGATTGCTTCGAGAAGAAGTCTTTACCGCGCCCATCTATTAGCAAAGAAAATCCAGATATTCGTATTCACGTTCGTCTGCATCGTGACAAGGCGATCCTTGGTGTAGATATGGTAGGCAGTGGCCTTCATCAACGCGGCTACCGTCCAGAGTCAGGCCGCGCGCCATTGCGTGAAACTCTTGCTGCAGCGATTCTTCTTCGTAGTGGTTGGGATGCAACGAAACCTTTCCTAGATCCTATGTGTGGTTCAGGTACGTTAGTGATTGAAGCGGCGATGATGGCTGCAAACATGGCACCGGGTGTGAAACGTCAGAAATGGTGTTTTGAATCACTAGAAGATTTCGAACCAGAGCTTTGGGCTGAAGTGAAAGCAGAAGCGAACGTTCAAGGCCGTCGTGGCGTTAAGAAAGTAGAATGTAAGTTCTTCGGTTATGACAACGACGAACGCATGATCAAAACGGCGCGTGACAATGCACGTCGTGCTGGCGTTGAAGAGTTGATTGAATTCGAAGTAGGTGACGCTGCAAAGCTTAAGCGTCCTACAGAGTTTACTGATGGTGTGATTGTGTCTAACCCGCCTTACGGTGAGCGTTTAGGTACAGAACCGGGCTTGATTGCACTGTACACAGCATTTGGTGCTCAACTGAAGGCTGAGTTTGGCGGTTGCAACGCTTCTATCTTCTCAAGTTCTGATGAATTACTTAGCTGCTTGCGTATGCGTGCAGACAAACAGTTCAAACTGAATAACGGTGCGTTACCGTGTCACCAGAAGAACTACTCAATTTCAGACCGTCCTATGTCTGAGCGTCCTACTGGCGAGCAAGAGCAGCTAATTGCACCTGATTTCGCGAACCGTCTTAAAAAGAACATCGGCAAGATCGGTAAGTGGGCTAAGAAAGAGCAACTAGATTGCTACCGTATCTACGATGCTGACTTACCAGAATACAATGTAGCGATTGACGTATACCCGGGTCACCTTGTGATTCAAGAATACGCCGCACCTAAAGATGTGCCGGAAGACAAAGCTAAGCGTCGTTTAACCGATATCATCCGTGCTTCTATTCAAGTGACTGGCGTTGAAGCAAACAATGTAGTGCTTAAGGTTCGTCAGAAGCAGAAGGGTCGTTCTCAATACCAGAAGATGGCTCAAGACTCTTCTAACCTAGAAGTAAACGAATACGGCGTTAAGTTGATTGTTAACCTTCATGACTATCTAGATACAGGCTTGTTCTTAGATCATAAGATCACTCGTCGCCGTATTGGTGAGATGGCTGGTGGTAAAGACTTCTTAAACCTGTTTGCTTACACAGGCAGTGCCTCTGTTCATGCAGCAGTAGGTGGCGCTCGCTCTACAACGACTGTAGATATGTCGAACACGTATCTTGAATGGGCAAAAGAGAACATGGAGCTGAACGGCCGTGTTGGTCGTCAACATCAATTCGTTCAAGCTGACTGCTTACAATGGTTGGCGAAAGAGCAAGGATCTTACGACTTGATCTTTATTGATCCACCGACGTTCTCAAACTCTAAGCGTATGGATCAATCTTTTGATGTTCAACGTGACCACATCCAGTTGATGGAAGATTTAAAGCGTCTTCTAAGAGAAGAAGGCACGATTGTATTCTCTAACAACAAGCGTCATTTCAAGATGGATATGGAAGGGCTGGAAGAACTGGGTCTTAAAGCTCAGAATATCTCGTCTAAGACGTTGCCTCTGGATTTCTCTCGCAACAAGCACATTCATAACTGCTGGTTGATTACTCATAAGTAATTAAGAGATTGTATAAGGATATATAGTGCTGACTCTCTACAGTACAGAAGGGTGCCATCTATGTGAGATGGCATTCAAACTCACGGAACAGCTGAATATAAGTCATCAGATCAATGTGGTGGATATCGCATTGGATGATGAGCTCTTCTCCCGTTACGGGGTCACTATTCCGGTACTCAAATTTGAAAGCTCTGACTTGTCTAAACACTCAGAGCTTAACTGGCCTTTTGGCTTGTTAGAACTTAACGATTGGTTAAAGAAGAATGGCATTACTTACAATTCATAATGGGCAATTAGCGTTTGGTGATCACCCATTATTAGATGGTGCGGATTTCGCACTGCAAGAAAACGAACGTGTGTGTTTGGTTGGCCGTAATGGTGCAGGTAAATCAACGTTGATGAAGATTTTATCTGGCAACATCATCATGGATGACGGCAAGATGCAGATCACACAAGATGTGGTTGTATCTCGTCTAGAGCAAGATCCACCGCGTAATGAGCAAGGTTCTGTTTACGAATACGTCTCGGGTGGTTTAGCTGAGGTAGGTGAGTTGCTTAAGGAATACCACAACTTACTTGATGTGATTGCAGAAGATCCTAGCGAAAAGAATTTGAACCGTCTTACTCGTGTTCAAGAAAAATTGGATCATGCAAATGCTTGGCGTTTTGAAGATCGCGTAAGTAATGTTCTTGCTGCACTTAAACTCACAGCAAATACTAAACTGACGGAACTGTCAGGTGGTTGGCAACGTAAAGCCGCACTTGCACGTGCGCTTGTATGTGACCCAGATGTATTACTGCTTGATGAGCCTACCAACCACTTAGACGTAGCAACGATCGAATGGTTAGAAGCTTTCTTAAAAGACTTCCGTGGTTCAATCATCTTTATCTCGCATGACCGTGCTTTTATTAAATCAATGGCAACACGCATTGTCGACCTTGACCGTGGCAAGCTAAGTTCTTTCCCTGGTGACTACGACAACTACTTGCTAGAGAAAGAAGAAGCGCTACGTGTTGAAGAGATGCAAAACGCAGAATTTGACAAAAAGCTAGCGCAAGAAGAAGTTTGGATTCGTCAAGGCATCAAAGCGCGTCGTACGCGTAATGAAGGCCGTGTTCGTGCTCTTAAAAAGCTTCGTGAAGAGCGCCAAGATCGTCGTGAAGTACAAGGTAAAGCGAACATCCAAATCGATACGTCTGCGCGTTCAGGTAAAATCGTATTTGAAGCAGAGAACCTTAACTTTGCATTTGAAGGTAAAGAGATCGTTACAGACTTTAGCTTCAACATCATGCGCGGTGATCGCATCGCACTTATCGGGCCAAATGGTTGTGGTAAGAGTACGGTGCTTAAACTGCTTCTTGATCAACTTAAACCTGATTCAGGTCGTTTGCATTGTGGTACTAAACTTGAAGTGGCTTACTTCGATCAATACCGCGAAATTCTAGACCCTGAGAAGTCGGTGATTGATAACCTGGCTGATGGTAAGCAAGAAGTGACTGTCGGCGGACGTGAGCGTCATGCACTAAGCTACTTACAAGATTTCTTGTTCTCTCCTAAACGTGCTCGTACGCCTGTTAAAGCGCTGTCTGGTGGTGAGAAAAACCGCTTGTTATTGGCTCGTATTTTCCTTAAATCGAATAACTTGTTGATTCTCGATGAGCCTACCAATGATTTAGATATCGAAACATTGGAACTTTTAGAAGATTTGCTTGCCAACTATGAGGGTACGTTGCTTCTCGTGAGCCACGATCGTCAATTCGTTGATAATACGGTAATGACGAGTTGGATATTTGAAGGTAACGGTGTAGTTGAAGAGTTTGTTGGTGGTTACCACGATGCTCAGAAACAAAGAGCACAAGCACTTGAGTATCGTCAGGTTGAAAAGCCAGCAAAGACTGACAAAGTTGTTGAGGAAACTCCCAAAACTGCGCCAGTTAAAGCTAAACCTAAGAAGTTATCGTATAAGCTACAACGAGAACTAGAAGCGCTACCAATGCGTTTAGAAGAATTGGAAACTCAAATTGAAACTCTTCAGGAAGAAGTCAACGATCCAAGCTTCTTTTCAAAATCTGTTGAGCAGACACAACCAGTATTAGATAAGCTATCTGCAGCAGAGCAGGAGCTTGAAGTTGCTTTTGAGCGCTGGGAAGAGCTCGAGGCACTACAACAGGAAAGTTAAGAAGTAATAATGACTTGTACTAAATTTAAATTAACAACAGTTGCAGCCCTAGTTTTGGCTGCAACTAATGCGAATGCAGCACTTTATGACGTGGTTGAAGTCAAAACTTCGATTACTGGTGCGTCTGAAATCTTTGGTGTTGCGATTCAGCCTGCAACGGTTTCGGGAACTGAAAGTTGTTTTACGACCGGTACGGTTGGTGGAATTGCATGTGATAGCTTTAAATTGGCTGGTGAAACTCGCGATACTCTGGAAGCTGTAAGTTATCGTGAAGAAGTACCGTTCGCAATGGATGCTCCGTTTCAATATATTCAAGAATTCGATGATTTCGAAAATTATTGTTACCGTGAGCTAAGATATTCTACTTGTGAAAGCTGGGCGCAAAATCGTTGGAACGATACATGGAGTAAGGAAAGGAATGACCTTACGTACGTCAATGCGAGAGCATTCGTTGAAGGTGGGGAGACATTTGAAAGCCGTAATACGGTAATCAATTCTCTAGATGACGATGCTAAACCTGTTGGCGTTAAATCTGAAGGTGGCATCCGTAATAATGCGTTGTTTACGACGACAGCTGCGCCTACTGGTACTTCAGAAACTCGAGCATGGAAAGCGATAACTGCAAACAGTACTGTTTATAATGTAGGTAGTGTATCTGTAGAGCAAGTTCCGACAGATACTTCTGAACCTGATAAGGCATTTAGTTCAAAAGCGGCTATCTGGGATGGTACTACAACAAAAGAAATTGACTGGGTCAGAGGTGGCAACGCCCAACAAGGTGATTATTTTGCTCAAGGTAGCATGCGATCAATTGCAATCGATGAGTCAAATTCAATTTTTTATGGCGTAGGCTATAATACTGTAGATGGTAATGGTGATTTACAAGACATGAATGCAAGTGTCTTTGTGAGTAATTCACTGGATATTTCTGGGGCGACTTGGACTACTAGAGTAATTAGTGGTGCAGAGGTTAAATCTGGATCATCTAATGACGATGCGATTTACAGTAACTCTGTAGCGACCGATATTAACGATAACTTGTTCGCTGTCGGTTATTCTAAGCGTAACGGTTATGTGCCAGAAAGTGGTAGTGCAGGTAACAAGATTTTCGTTGTATCTGATGCATCTGCGTCAACTCCGACTGCGACATACTTGTCTGGTGGCATCTTCTTTGGTGGTTCGAGCGGCGAAGCTAAAGCCGTCAACAACTTCAATGAGTTTGTCGGCCAAATTGACGCTGAGACGACTCGTGAAGTAGATGGTAGTGAGCGTAGACACAGAGGTTTTATTTACCCGTATCAAGCGACCGGTACTGACGCATCAAGAATTGCGCTGTTTGAGAGCAAAGCTTGGTGGTTAGATGATCTAACAAATGATGGAAACGCTTCTGGAGAAAACAACAAGTTCCGAATTATTGATGCTTCAGATATCAATGATGCAGGTGTGATCTCAGCCACCGCTATCAAGTGTACCGTTGGTGGAACAACACAAGCATATGATACAACGTCACATAACTCGTATTGTGGCGGCGCTGCATCTAACGCGGTAGAAGAAGTAGTAGCTGTTAAGCTGATTCCAATTGCCGGAGCTACTAAAGCTGATATTCAAACTCGTAGCGCTGATACGGAGAAAGTTGATCGTCAAGGCGGTAGCCTAGGTTGGTTAGGTTTGACTGTGCTTGGCCTGTTAGGGTTCCGTAGAAAATTTAAATAATTTTATCTCTTGAGCCCGAGTTCACAATTCTGAACTCGGGCTTTTTTTCGCCTTGAGAAAAGTGCAAAAGTGGTCGACTCTTAAAATTGGAGTCAACAAAACTCCACGAAGTTGTAATCATTGTATGTTAGTAAACGAACACCCGTATGAGGACTGCACTATGAAGAGACAAAAGCGTGATCGCCTAGAACGAGCACAATCTCAAGGTTACAAAGCTGGTTTAAACGGCAGGTCACAAGAAGCTTGCCCATACAGCCAAATGGATTCTAAATCGTATTGGTTAGGTGGTTGGCGTGATGCCAAAGATGATAAGCATTCAGGTCTCTATAAGTAGATAGGGCGAACATATTCAAAGGTCAAGGCTCCATGTTGTATAACAGCTGGAGCCTTGTTAGTTTCTGAGAACCATACAAGGCTTATAAACCGAGAACTGGCTGATTAGAAAGTGATTTAAGGTTGTTTCGCTGGTGGACATATAATTGATGAGATTTACTTAGTTACACCTTAGTGCACTATAACTAAATGTGTTGGAATGAAAATAAAGCAACCATTGGCTGCTTTATTAAAAATCTAACTATTAGACTAGAATGCTGATGTGTCTTGGAAAAGACCAACTTTCAAATCTTTAGCCACATAGATCTCTTTACCATCAACAAGAACGCGACCGTCTGCAAGGCCCATTACTAAGCGACGGTTAACAACACGCTTCATGTGAATTTCGTAAGTTACTTTTTTAGCCGTAGGTAAGATTTGGCCAGTGAATTTAACTTCACCAACACCTAGAGCACGGCCTTTACCTTTGCCGCCAACCCAACCAAGGTAGAAGCCAACAAGCTGCCACATTGCATCAAGGCCTAGACAACCAGGCATTACTGGGTCGCCAGGGAAGTGACAGTCGAAGAACCATAGGTCAGGAGTAATATCCAGTTCAGCAAGAATCAAACCTTTACCGAAATCACCTTCAGTCTCAGACATTTTAGTGATGCGATCCATCATCAACATGTTCGGTGCTGGTAGTTGAGGACCTTCTGGCCATAGTTCGCCTTGGCTTGATGCTAGAAGATCTTCGCGAGTGTAAGAATCACGTTTGTTTTGCATTATCAATTACTCCGATTTTTGATAGGTGCATATTAGTGAACAGGTGTACGCTAAACAAGTCCGATCAGTACTAGACAAACCAGTTTTTAATGCGTCCAACGATTCCAATAGGGTGCTCATGTCTTTCAAAGTTTTCAATACGTTCCGCGATTTTACTCAGAACGCTTTCTTGTTCTTCGTCCCTAAATGGTGCGTTCATAATAAGAGGAATCGCTTCATCTACATTAGACACAGACCAGATATGGAACTCTTTGTTTTTGATGCTTTCAATTAGGTCTGGCTTCAGAGCAAGGTGTCTTAAGTTAGATCTTGGAAGGATCACACCTTGTTCGCCAGTTAGCCCGTTGTGTTTACACACATGGTAGAAGCCTTCGATTTTCTCGTTTAGCCCACCAACGGCTTGTACACGACCGAATTGGTCGACAGCACCGGTTACCGCTATTTGTTGATTGATAGGATATTCCGACAAAGCACTTACCAGAGAGCAAAGCTCAGCAAGGGAAGCGCTATCGCCATCAACTTCGCAGTATGATTGCTCAAACACAACAGAAGCAGCATATGGCAACGGATCTTCAAGGTTTAGCGCGCTGCTTACGAACGCTTGCATGATCATCATGCCTTTAGCGTGAAGGTTGCCACCAAGCTCTGCTTTTCTTTCTACATCGGTAATGTCACCATCGCCAAAGTGAATAACACATGAAATTCGTGCAGGTTCACCATACGATATTGGGTGCCCCGGTACATCGATAACAGTCAGGCCATTAACTTGGCCTACTTGTTCACCTTCAGTTTCGATGATGACTTGGCCATCTCGAATATCATCGAGAGCACGTTCAGGAAGGTAAGACTCGCGGTTGTATTTGTGTTGTTGAGCTTGCTGAATATGGTGAATATCAATGTCACCATTGTCCGCTTCAACTAAAGCTTCGCTCAATAGCGCATTGTGCCAAACAGGGCATAAAGGGATATAGCTCTGATCTTCAGTCTCACGCGCGCCAGCGGTAAGAATCCCAATTAGTGCCTGCTGCGTAATGTATGGGAGGTTATAACGTTGCTGAAGCCATCTTAGATACCCAAGATATTGGGTCAAAGTATCGTGTGAAAGCTTAATATCTTGTTCTATTTCACTGAATAGACAAAACCCTGTTTGAATATCGCCATCTAGATAATCCAGATCACCAAGTTGAGCGCGGTCTCCGACAACAATCAACTTAATGTTGTATGTCAGTGCAGCGATAGGCGTTTGATTTAGATGCTCTGGAAAACTGCTAATTGGTTCGACTGCTTCACCGAGAAGTGCGGATTTCAATAACAACCAACTTCCTGGGTTTGCAAGGATCAGATTCGCTGAGACAACGAGGTAACCATTGTTCGCTCTAGAAAGTAGACCTGGCTTTGTCGCTACAATTTCACCATTTTTAGACTGAACTTGGTCAAATAAAGTGGCTGCATTTAAAGATTCGGTTTTTATAACAGGCTGAGCATTGTCTTTTAATTCTGTCGTCAAAGATTCAACGATAAGTTGACGATAGATTGAGTTGTCAGGCGCATTAACAAGTAGAACTCGTGAAAGATTGGATAGGCGTACAAAACGGGTTAGCGCATCTCTAAATCTATGTTGAATATCTGAGAATGTGAAAGGAGATATGTCAGGGAATTGCTCTAGTTGAGCGCTATATTCATCGTACTGAGGCGTTACATGTCGCCAATCTACTTGAGTCATTTAAATGTCTGATTATGATAATAAGGTAGGGAGTATATAGAAAAACCGAGGACTCATATAGGTCTATGTTGTAGTTACTAAACACTAAGCTAATATAAGTATGATCTTGGTCTATTCTTTCAAGACAATAATTGTTAAGTGACCTATTATGGGTTACGCTGTCACTAGGTTAACTCTCGAGATTAGACATGAAATATCAGCAGCTTGAAAATTTAGAATGTGGTTGGAAATGGAACTACTTGGTAAAAAAATGGAAAGAAGGTGATTCGATCACTTGCCATATAGATTCAAGTGAAGCTGATGTTGCCGTGAAAGCTTTGTTGGAGCTAGAACACCAACCTACAGGGGTTCTTGATTGGATCTCAAATAACATGTCGCCTGAGCTTGAGAACAAACTCAAGCAAGCGATCAGAGCCAAACGTAAGCGCCATTTCAACGCTGAGCAAGTTCATACTAAAAAGAAGTCTATCGATCTTGATTATCGAGTCTGGGAGAAGTTATCTCAACGAGCAAACGAACTCGGTTGTACGTTATCTGATGCGATAGAGTATTTGGTTAGTGAAGCGTCTCGAAGTGAGCAGGCCAGCAAGACAGTTACTAGCCTTAAAGAAGATTTGAGTAAGCTCCTTTCTGACGATAAATAACCGTCAACAGTAGTGGTGACATTATGATGTATGTAATCTTAATTGGTGCAGCGTTGGTTTTTTGGTTAGTCGCAGTTGATCGGCCGGTATTGAAAATCAAATTTAGTGGCGGGGCGATCGAACAAGTTAAAGGTCATCTTCCACCGAGCTTTAAGCACAACCTTCAAGAAATTGGCCACAATAATTCCTTCAAGGGTGAGTTGAAAGTGTATGCGAAGCGCTCTGGTTACAATCTCAAATTTACTAAAGATGTACCTAAAAGCGTTCAACAACGTATTCGTAACGTATTTCCGCATAATGGATTTAAATCCAAAGGTTCAAAGAAAGCGTAATTGTCGAGAATTACGCGTTTATCTGGTAAAACGTCATACTTAGTTAATTCTTCATCCCCCTTAACTGTAAGCATACTGTTCTCACCCCCAATAAAGAGAGAGCAGTATGAGATATCTAATATTCTTGTCGTGTTTTTTATCCCCATTCGTTTTTGCCGACGATGCATTGGTTAACCCCGTAGCCAAAAAAATTAAAGCTACAGTGCTGAAAGGGCTCAACAAGAGTAATATTGATTTTGATGGTTATTGTGACCTGATGATAGAAATGAAGCACTCTAAAGGTTATGCCAGAATTAAAAAGGTTAGGGCATCTGGCGATAGCAAAGCATGCAAACAAGCTAAAAAGCATTTACCGAGGAAGAAAAAGTTCAAATACAGCTTTCCTGAAAAGTACATCCGCCTCCATATCACATAATAATCCGATCTCCATGCACTATAACTAAATAACCTTAATTTTATTGAAACAATTACGTGAACCAATCTCTAATTTCTATTAATATTAGTTTTATTACAAAGGCAGGATATGCCGGCAAAAGAGCATTTAGGGCAAAGGAAAGTCACGGTTGTTGTTAGCACATAAAAATTACCCCCCTGAAGTGATTGAGATATCTAGAAAAGTCTCAATCAATGTTGAGGCTCGCTTTAATCGGTGGCTGATCTCCCCGGAGTATAAACTCGAGCAATCTACGGTAGATACATTACTGAGTTTGGAAAATAGGTACTGTGATAGCGTTATATTTGATGAATCTGACCGCATATCTCACAATCAACGTATTTTATTGCGTTGTGAACAAGATAGAGTTAACGCTCATCGTGAGAAAGTCGTCGCGAAGCAACAAACATTGCGTTACGTGGTCGATGATGTAAGTAATGCAGCCTCGGAGCTTATGCTTGAGAAGCTTCAAGGGACTTTAATAAGCACATTGTTTTCAGAGCTACCAGACTACAACCAGTTCGCTAATGTTGGCTATTCGCCATCCTTAAACTTTTCTAAGCTTCATGAAATATCAGCCAAAAGTAGTGCATTGAGTTCAAGCTTAATCGAGTTTGTTTCCAATCGTGAGTTCACTGAAAAGTACGGTAAAAAATCCAAGGTAATTCTCGATCCTAAAGTTGCAGCGCGCCAAATCGGTATCGAGAACTGTCGTTTGTTGTTTCCATTGCTGATGAGCCAGCAGCTTATTAAATGGAGTGATGGCAACATCAAACACATCTCGCCTAAGGTTTGGCAGCATCTGGTAGTGACTTCAAATGCGACTCGAATTCGACTTCAAGAAACGTCGGTAAAAGATCCTAACGTCGGTATTCTACTTGGTGTTTTGAGAGTTCTGCCTTTATTCTTAATTTGTAACCACTTTTCTTCAACTTTTGAAGATGCATTGGTAAAAACGATGCTTGGCTATCGTGAAGCAAGTGACAAGCATGATGAATATTATGCTTGTACAGAGGTGATACCAAACACACAGTTTCTCGAAGTAATGGCAGAGAAATTGGAGCTTAAGCTACTTAAAAATCTCGTTGAATTTGTAGATTGGAGCCCAAGTAATCTGTTCATTAAGAGGGCGCTTCTAGAGGAAGTAAATGATATCCCCGTGCTTGAGCGAACAGTTTATGGAGCGGCTCTCGCCCAAGGTCGAAAGTTTTCTATTTTCGAAGCGTTGGATAACAGCGAATTGTTTAACGTTAAGCATCGCCCTTATTGGTTTTCCACAGTTCAAATGTCTATAACGACAATTGAACAAATGCAGGGTAGAGTGCCTGGACAACTGACGACGAACATGTAAATAAAAAGGGAGCCACATTAAATGTGGCTCCCTTTTTATTACGCAGTAACCTTTGGGCGGTTACTGGATCAGTTGGTGTGGTATTTTAACTGACCACTTCGAATGTAAACGACTCTTGTTTGGCTGTTGCGTGTTTAACGGGAATACCAAGGCGTTGGCAAGTCATCAGAACTTTAAGCTTCCTGTCGGCAGGAGCGTGTTCAGAGAGGATCACAGAACTTAGGCATTCTCTATTAAGGTACAGCTTATTGCCGAGCATCTCCTCATCAGGCAACACCCAGCGATATTCCTTTTCGTAGCGCCAATTAGAATGCTTGATCTTAAATATTTCTACATCCAATTCAGATGTTTGGAATTCATTCAACGATTCTAAGTGGAACATGTTTGGGTCGTCTTCATACTGGACTCCAAAGCAATTGAGCTTGGCCTCACCATTATAACAATTGAGATCATACTCGATGCACATGCCTTTAAAGCTGTCGCCATACTGAGACCATAGTATTGGGTGGTCACTTGACTGAGAAAAACACACAACCTTGAAATCGTTCTGAAGTTCTTTGTCGAGCAGATGGTTAGACTCAAATGGGTTATTAAATGTCTTAGCGTAATCAAACCATAACGAACATTCGGCAATAGATTGTATGTTTCTGTCGTGGAGCGATCTGAACTTATAAAGTTTAGGCAACATATCAAACACCTAGTTTACAACATTGCTTGATGTTAACACTTTAATTCATAACTCATACCTGAATGCATAGCATTTGATTGCTCAATCACCAAATTTATTGGCACAACTGTTTGATAGATCAAAATTTAAACACGAAATAGTGACCGGTTTAAGTGGTTTGTTTTGCATAAAGGCTAAGCTTTCAAGTTGTGGCTTTTTAGGAAGACACAACGTAACTTTATTTATGGTTGAATTGTCTTGTTAAAGTAGAGGTTGAGCAGGGAAAGCGTAAATAGGTGACCAAGAATAAAGCCGAACTTTAAAAGGACGGCTTTAATTGTATTGAGCCTACGAGTGAATCAAGTTTAGAAGTGGTACCTTGCACCTAAGTAAGCGGTTTGGGGTGACACGTCGATGGATTCTATTTCAACGTTTGCATAGCGGTAACCAATATGGATGTCGATGTTATCTGTTACTATCGCACCAAGCTCAGCTCCAACTTGGTAGGCTGCTTCAGACTTAGAGCCTGAGACTCCAAAAGCTTTCGCTTCCATATCCATAGAGCCAACACCGGCTAATAGAGATACATACAGATCTAAGACGTCACCTTGAACAATAAACTTTGGTTTAATGTTTACGAAGAAAGCTTGGCCTTCAATATCCATTAAGTCGCTATAGCTAACTTTTCCGATTTTTCGGTATTCGGCTTCTAGTCCCAGTTTGACGACATCGTGCGTGTTGAATTCGTAGCCTCCAACCAAGTTATAGCTAAAGTCTAATAGATCAGATGAATCTTCAATAGCGCTGCCATTATATTCTAATTCAGTTTCATTATAAAAGCCGATATCAACACCAGCATAAAAATGACCATGCTCTCTAGGTGAGTTTTCGTTTTCACTAGCAAGCGCCTGCGAGCTGATGCCAAAAGCGGTGAATAGCGATAGGGCGATTGTACTGATTTTCATGTAAAGCCTTCTAAGATAGTAAGTTATTCAGTTCCAGAATATGTTAACAAACAACAGGTACTCTAACTAATCGAGAACTAGTCTAAATATCTGATTTTAAAGACTTGTTGGTAATAGAAGTGTCATTATCGCAGTTGTGAGACAAAGTACTACAGTCCAGACAGTGGCGAGTAGTATTTGTGTTGCACTGTAACTTATTATTAACCAAGCTGTTTATAGAAGTACGTTTTGAATGGAAACGTCTGGCAATAATGACTGTTGAGCATCAAGTAAATCAAAGATAGTGGTTCGGATTGGCATAGCTATATCTATGCGAAAAAGAGTAACCAAGTCTTTTCAGTCTACAAATGCAGATTCTGTCTCACTAAATCTTTCATCAATGAACACCAGTAGGCAGCATTTGTCGCTGCGGCCTTCAAACCAGTCATGATAGGAGCCGTCAATTTGGATAAGTTCACCCAAGCAATCGAGGCTGATAGACCCGAGGTTTGCGTTGTGAATGTGGAAGCCACAGTCCGTCGGCGATCATCCATTGACGGAGTGTTTCTTTAGAGACGGATAGATTGTGTCGTTCAGTCAGTTTTTCCAGAGCGAACGTTGGTGAGAAGTCAGAGTAATGCTCACGGATAAGTTTCAGTATTTCAATTCTGAAATGTTCTGAGTAGCGTCGATTACTTGGGCGTCCACGCGCTGCGTGTGTAAGACTTTGAGCGCCAAGAGAGACAAGTTTGTTTACCAAACGTCGGATATGACGCGCAGACAGATTCAAAATGACAGCAGCGTCAACTTGGCGTAGTCGTTTTTCACGTACGTCAGTAAGCACCTTGAATCGCTGAATATCTTTTTCACTCATAGTAATAAGCATCCGGATAACTCCTAAGCAGACCAATATAGGTAAGCTTAGGAGGACATTTTAAAATGGCTCAAACCGGACATTACTAAATTGCTCTAACACCTTCGGTGCGTATTATGTATATTATGTTAAATTGGTTATGGCCTTTATAAGGCAGGTATCTTTGTGTGATGCCCTGCCTCTTGTTTATCTACCAAATTGGCGTTCTATTTAACAGTAAGGTTATTTACCATAAAATACCTAATAAACATATATCCTAATCTTCGATTAAGAATACGTTTATTAGATTTCAAGCATTAATCGATCAATAGCCTCGGTGATCTCTTTGGTTCTTACTGGTTTGGTAACGAAATCATTCATGCCTACATCTAAGCACGAATATTTATCTTCTAGTGATGTGTGTGCTGTTAGCGCGACGATTGGCGTTTTGATGTTCGCGTCTCTCATGTATTTAGTTGTCGTTAGGCCATCCATTACTGGCATAGACACATCCATCAAGATAATGTCTATCGAGTCGTTTCCTCTTTCAACAAAGCCAATTGCTTCTTCACCGTTACTTGCGATGAAAACTTCGTGGCCTTGTCGCGTTAGAATCAATTTAATCACCATTTGATTTGTAGGATTGTCTTCGACAACTAAAACTGAATAGCGGCCTCTGAGTTCTCTTGAAGATTTGTCTTCTTCACAGTGAGCTAGATTGTTCGTGACTCTGGTAAGCACTGGTAACTGTACTTCGAATTTAGAGCCTTTACCTGGCTCACTTTCTACAGATATGCGTCCTCGCATTAGTTCTACCAGTCGCTTGGTTATTGCCAGGCCTAAACCGGTGCCACCAAATCTGCGTGTGATTGTGCTATCAGCTTGCACGAATGGGCTGAATAGCGACGAAAGTTGTTGTGAGCTAATGCCAATCCCGGTGTCTTCTACTGTTATATAGAATGAGCTCTGCAGGTATTTGATAGAAACATGGACATGCCCACGCTCAGTAAATTTAATCGCGTTGCCAATCAGGTTAAATAGGATCTGTGCCAAACGACTTGGATCGATGTAATGAAGTTCACCTTCAGGGATATCGCTGGTTACCGTTAGCGCCAACCCTTTATCGTCTGCTGTCTTCTTTTGTTCAGATAATACAAAAGTTACAGTGTCTCTTACATTGCTCCATTGAGGTGCTAGTGAGAAACATCCAGATTCAATCTTAGAAAAATCCAATACATCACTGATAATTGCCAGTAGAAGCTCAGATGATGTGCTCATATTAAGCAGTATAGACTGTTGTTCGTCGTTCAGAGGTGTGGATTTCAGCGTGTCTATTAAGCCAATGATGGCATTTAGCGGGGTTCTTAACTCATGACTCATCATTGCTAAGAATTCAGACTTGGCCTTGTTGGCTCTCTCTGCATCTTTCCTTGCTGTGACGAGTTCTGCTGTTCGTTCTCGAACCGTTGCTTCGAGCTTTTCTTTGTTTTCAATATCGAAAACAGCACGCTCAATCAGTGGTCTAAAGCGGTTTAGGGTTGCTTTGGTTTCAACACTAAAGTGCTTGGTATTGGAGTGGATAAAGATGATGACGGATTGTGTTAGCCCGCTATCGATACCAGTAATTAGAACAGAGTTGATTTGATCGAGGATAATAGGATGTAAGGAATTGAATTCACCCAGAGACTTGGGTTCAAAAAGGATAGCGCATTCTCCATTGATCACTCGAGATAGCTTGCCACAATCACTCCAATTCATTTGTTCGAAGACTTTGTTATTGGTTAGTAGGGTTTTGAAATTGCCTTCGTTCCCTACCCTAGATATTACGATAAAGTCATCAAACTTAATGTATTTTTTGAGCACAAATTCAAGACTATAAAATATCTCAGATATGTTACTTGCCTTACTGATCGCAGAGATGGTTGATAAGATCACCCTGTTCTCTTCAGCCAGTTTTCGCTCACGGGCTTTTAGTTTTTGCAGTTCAATACGTGCTTCTTGCAGCGCTTCTTGACCTTCAGAGCCCATTATTTTTTCAACCTATAAAACGTTGCAGACGATACCATTAAATTTCCGTGCGCACTCTCACCGCCAGATAACCTTCCTTGTTCACCAAAGGTGAATGGGCATATGTATGGGAGTCCGTTAAGTGCTTGATTTATTTGATCGCATACTTCGTCCATATCTTGCTTAAGGTTTAACATTGGACCTGCACAGAAGATGTTGATCGCACCTAGTTTCTCTTCTAAATCCATGTCGTTGTAGTAAGAAGAGTGAATAATATTAGCGGCACGGCTTATCAATTGCTGTTTAGAACCCTGCATCAAATAAATGGTGTCGCCTTCACTGATATCTGTGAATAGCTCGATTCCATTGCACTCTGTTTCTCTGATTGAGTGGGACAATTTGAAATATGGGTAGTCGTATGAAGAGCCAACTTTTCGCCCTAGCGGATACACGGACGACTTTTCGAATATATAGCCATCATCACTACCACCTAGATGGAAATTGGTCCATTCGTTATAAACGGTGACGGCTGGTCTATGGTCAATCTCCAACAATATTCGGTTTCTTACTTTAGTCACGGTCCCAGAATAGCGAGTGGGCGTATGGCCTGCACTAAAAGACGAATAGATGGACTGAGAAGCAAATACCACAGTTAAAGATACGCCATTGATAGAGAGTGACTCTTCGGTAAAGATACTCCAGTTTCCAGAAACCTGATTGTCCGCCGCGCTGCCACCAATAACAGGTACCTCAGTACCAAACTTCTTATCGATAGCCGCCATGACCTTCTCTTCATTGCCAGGAGTGGAATGCAGTAAGATAAGATCAGGGATTTCACCTTCTCGGTTGGCGTTCTTAAGTGCTTTATCGATGGCGCTGAAGGTGCTTTGGTTTATGGAGTCGCTAAAGTGCTCGATACCCGTACCATAGGCGTTGATCCCAGAGTCATAGATGATGAGTACGCCTATCACTGGGCCGGAGTGGAACCCAGTTTCGGTCATAATGCCGTGACAAGTGGTGCAGCCATGTATTGGGGTATTAGGGAGAGCATCTACGAAATATCTCTGCACAGCGAGTGTTGAGTACTCTTCTGTGCAGTAGCAAATAAGACAGGCAATATCGTCAGGGTTTTCTACCCCATTGAGCAACTCATCTACTGCGATTTTATCGTCTAGGGAATAAGAGACTTTTGATAGAAATTTCATAGATTCCGGGAAACTTTATTAATGTCCTCTTTATAACACTTTAATGCATGGTGTTTCACTGATTTGGTACATATTTCTATCAAAAGAACCGAGGCGTGACTCAGTTTTCCCTCTATTACTCTTTAGAAAGGTTTACGGAAAACGTGCTTATCTGTTGTGGAAATGTAACTGTTATTGAGAAGGTCTTATCATTAGTTTGTAACAGCCAATTCGAAGGCCCTTTTTCTTCTAGAATTCCGCTCTCATTGTAGCTAATGATAAATTTGCCAGTTTTAGATGTTTCGATTGAATACCCTGAACTATCGCCCGAAATTAAAACATTATGATTATCAATACCAAATTCACACGGTTTTGAAATTATACAGCTTACTGTTTCGTTATTGTCGTATGTTACTGTTCTCCAAGTAAATGCCGCTATTAAAATAACCAACATGCCGATAATTTGTACGAGCCTGCCCTTTGTTAGCTTTTGTGCCGCCATTATAATCTTTACTCCTTGTTACAAAGTTCAAAGTTTTTAAATAAAAATCCAATTCCAGACCAAGCGTAAGGTTACTACTCTGTCATTGATTTGTTAATTCAAGTATAGTGTCGCGTTGAAAATGCCACTTTTTTTCAAAATCAGCAAGTGGAAATAAAGCCCTGAATAGGCTGAATTTCCTTTTCTAATTTGGGTGGCATTACGACGTGAGTCGTGTTGGAAGTAAAGTGTAGTAAATAAGAAATTGGAAGCATGCAAATGAGCCAAGAAAAGCAGCTTGAACAAAACTACAACTATACGGTCGTCCGTCAATTTACCCTCGTTACAATTTTGTGGGGTATTGTCGGTATGGGCGTTGGTGTTTTGATTGCCGCTCAATTAGTTTGGCCACAGCTAAACTTTGATACGCCGTGGTTGACGTACAGTCGTTTACGTCCCCTGCATACTAATGCGGTTATTTTTGCGTTCGGTACAAGTGCGCTGTTTGCAACATCATATTATGTTGTGCAACGTACCTGTCAGACGCGTCTCTTTGGTGGCCCTCTCGTAGCCTTTACCTTTTGGGGTTGGCAAGCGATTATCCTGTCCGCTGCAATTACTTTACCGTTAGGTTTAACCTCTGGTAAAGAATATGCAGAACTTGAATGGCCAATCGATATTGCTATTACTCTTGTGTGGGTAGCTTACGCAGTCGTGTTCTTTGGAACCATGATTAAACGTAGGACATCGCACATTTATGTAGCAAACTGGTTCTTCGGAGCCTTCATCATCACGGTTGCCGTGTTGCACATAGTTAACAGCTTAGCTGTTCCTGTATCTGCGTTTAAATCTTACTCGATTTATGCAGGTGCAATTGATGCAATGGTGCAATGGTGGTACGGACACAATGCGGTAGGCTTCCTATTGACAGCTGGTTTCCTAGGTATGATGTATTACTTCGTTCCTAAACAAGCTGGTCGCCCTGTTTACTCTTACCGTTTGTCGATTGTTCACTTCTGGGCTCTTGTGTCTCTGTATATTTGGGCTGGTCCTCACCACCTACACTACACAGCACTTCCAGACTGGACTCAGTCTCTAGGTATGGTTATGTCTTTGGTTCTGTTTGCTCCATCTTGGGGTGGCATGATCAACGGTATTATGACTCTATCTGGTGCGTGGCATAAGCTACGTTACGACCCAATCCTACGTTTCCTTATCGTTTCTCTATCATTCTACGGCATGTCGACTTTCGAAGGCCCTATGATGGCAATTAAAACGGTTAACGCACTATCTCACTACACGGACTGGACTATCGGTCACGTTCACTCTGGTGCGTTAGGTTGGGTTGCTATGGTTTCTATCGGTTCGGTTTACCACTTAGTTCCTAAACTATTTGGTCAAGAGCGTATGTACTCTGTATCCCTAATCAATGTTCACTTCTGGTTAGCAACGATTGGTACGGTTTTCTACATTGTTGCAATGTGGATTTCTGGTGTGATGCAAGGTCTGATGTGGCGCGCAGTTAACTCTGACGGTACATTGACTTACAGCTTCGTAGAGTCTGTAGAAGCTTCTTACCCGTTCTACTTTGTACGTTTCTTAGGTGGTCTTATCTTCCTATCTGGTATGTTCTTACTGGCATACAACACGTACAAAACTGTTTCTGCACCTAAAGATAGTCTTAAAGCTATCCCTCAACCGGCTTAAGGAGATTTAGAATGAGCTCAAATTCAAATAATCGCCATGAGTTGGTCGAGAAAAACGTTGGTCTACTCGCGATCTTAATTGTTATCGCAATCAGCTTTGGTGCTTTAGTAGAAATCACCCCGCTTATTTTCCAAAAGCAAACGACTGAACCTGTAGAAAACCTACGTGTTTACTCTGCTCTGGAAATGGAAGGTCGTGATATTTACATTCGTGAAGGTTGTAACGTATGTCACAGCCAAATGATTCGTCCTTTCCGCTCTGAAACTGAACGTTACGGTCACTACTCTGTAGCTGGCGAAAGTGTTTGGGAACATCCATTCCTATGGGGTTCTAAGCGTACTGGCCCAGATCTAGCGCGTGTTGGTGATCGTTACTCTGATGAGTGGCACCGTGTTCACCTTCTCGACCCTCGCGAACTTGTTCCTGAATCAAACATGCCTGGTTTCCCATGGCTTGCTGAGAATGTACTTGATGGCAAATTGACTAAGCAGAAGCTTGAAATCTTCCGTAATCAATTTGGTGTTCCTTACACAGACGAACAAATTGCTAACGCTAAACAAGATGTTGAAGGAAAAACAGAGATGGATGCAATCATCGCTTACCTTCAATCGCTTGGCCACGCAATGAAATAAGGAATAATTATGGACATTATTACATTTCAAAGTGTTTGGACTGTTACTGTTTTTGCTTGTTTCATCGGCATCGTTTGGTGGGCTTTCGGTAAAAATCGTAAGTCGCGCTTCGACGAAGATGCAAACCTAGTGTTCGCTGATGAAGCACCTGCGAAAGATAAAAATCAAGGAGTGACGAAGTAATGAGTACATTCTGGAGTATTTGGGTAACAGTCATCACAATCGGTACGCTGATTGGCTGTGCAGCCTTACTTCGTTGGTGTTCCAACGATAAAACAGGTGTAGAAAAAGGTCATGACATGGGCCATGAATACGATGGTATTCGTGAGCTTAATAACCCACTACCTAAATGGTGGACATACCTTTTCGTTAGCACAATTGTGTTTGCAGCTGTTTATCTTGCTCTATACCCAGGCCTTGGCAATTTTAAAGGTCTACTAGGTTGGACGAGTTCAAACCAAACAGTTCGTAGCGTAGAAGAGTCTCGCTCTGCAATCGCTGCAGCTCAAGCTAACAAACAGTTAGATGAGTACGCAAAAGAGCTTGATGACGCGAACACTTACTTTGGCGAAGCATTTAAAAAGCTAGCTCATGATGAGAACGGTCTTCGTTCTGTTCCTGACATTGCATCAGATGCTGACGCAATCAAAGTTGGTCAACGCTTGTTCCTGCAAAACTGTTCTCAGTGTCATGGTTCTGATGCTCGTGGTCAAAAGGGCTTCCCTAACTTGACTGACGATGCATGGCTATATGGCGGTGAACCACAAGCGATCGTTACTACCATCATGCATGGTCGTGTCGGTCAAATGCCAGCGTGGAAAGATGCACTTGGCGAAGAAGGCGTTAAAGAAGTGGTTAGCTACACTCTTAGCCTTTCTGGTCGTAGCGTGAACGTACGTGAAGCAGAAGCTGGTAAAGCACGTTTCGTAGTGTGTGCTGCGTGTCATGGTACAGATGGTAAGGGTAACCCTGCTGTTGGTGCTCCTGACCTAACAGACCGCGATTGGTTGTTTGGCGATTCTCGTGCTGATGTAACTGAAACAGTAATGAACGGTCGTTCTGGTGTAATGCCGGCTTGGAAGGACATCCTCGGTGAGGATAAGGTACAGCTCGTCGCTGCCTACGTCTGGAGCCTCAGCAACTCAGATAAAGAGTAACATAATAATAACAGCCCCTTCTTAAGGGGCTGTCTTTCTTTTACAGTTATAACCTTAAGTGTTTGTAAAAATTAGTTTTATTTCATTGGATATATTGAGAATAATAATATGGTACAACCTTGGTATAAGCAGTTTTGGCCGTGGTTTTTGATCTTCCTAACCGTTGGCGTTTCTATGCTAACATTGGTTCGAGTCGCGATACTTACTAACCATTCAGTAAACGTTGTCACTGAAGATTACTATAAAAAAGGTAAAGGTATTAATGTCGACATTTCCAAAGTAAACGTTGCTAAAAAGCTTGGCCTATCAGCTTCAGTTAGCGAGAAAGGTAACTCAGTTATCATTACCCTAGACAAAGGCAAGCTAGACCACTTCCCTGCTATTAGCGCAATGTTCGTGCACCGAACGCTCCCTGACCGTGATTTTACTCAGCTACTGACCGCTGATGCGAGCGGCAACTACACGTTGACTCTGGACCATGAAATGCAAGGTCCATGGTTTATCGAGCTTTCTCCGCATGATTCTGAATGGTTAGTGCAAGGTCGCATGAACTTCCCAATTGATACTCCTACTCAACTAACGAACTAAAGCTTATGTGTGAATCCTGTTATCACTGCGGTGAAGATGTACCAGCGGAAACGGATTTTAAAGTAGAAATCTTAGGATCGGTTCGACCGATGTGTTGTCCTGGTTGTGAAACCGTAGCCCAGACAATCGTTGATAGCGGTTTGGTCTCTTATTACCAATATCGTACCGCTTCGGCTGAAAAAGCGGATCTAGTTCCAGAGCAACTTCTGGCACTCAGTCATTACGACAACGAAGATGTTCAATTGGAGTTCGTCCGTAACTCTGAAAATACTTCTGAAGTGACATTGTCACTAGAAGGTGTCTCATGTGCTGCTTGTGCATGGCTTATTGAGAAGCAAGTCTCTTCAAAGTTAGGGGTTGTTAGTATTCGTGTTAATACCACGACTAACCGCGCCCTGCTCAGTTGGGACAACACTCAGGCTAAACTGAGCGAGCTGTTGTCTGCAATCCATACCCTAGGCTACAAAGCAGCACCATTCGAGGCTGATCAACAAGAAGCCGCCTATCATCGTTCGATGAAGAATTATCTCTATCGTCTTGGTATTGCTGGTTTAGCGACCATGCAAGTCATGATGTTAGCTGTAGCGCTCTACCTCGAAGTGTTTGGCAGCCTTGAACCTGAATTCAAAAGTTACTTCCGTTGGGTAAGTTTGATCTTCGCAACACCTGTTCTCCTATACTCTGCGTTACCTTTCTATATTAATGCGTGGCGTAGTATTAAAGGCCGAACATTGGGTATGGATGTACCCGTTTCGATCGCTCTGCTATTTGCTTACGTTGCGAGTTTAGTGGCAACAGTGACAGAGCAAGGTGAAGTGTTCTTTGAATCTATCTCGATGTTCACCTTCTTCTTGTTGCTTGGTCGTTTCCTTGAGATGCGCGCGCGTCGTAAAGCTGCAGCAGCTAGCGGTAACTTGCTTAAGCTCGTTCCTGCGATGGCGACAACGCTAGACGGTGAGCAAGTACCGGTAAAAACCTTAAAAGTTGGCGACCAGATTCGCGTTCTACCGGGTGAACATATTCCCGCAGATGGCAAAGTATTGTCTGGCAGAATTCATATCGATGAATCCATGCTGACTGGCGAATCTATCCATGTGGTTAAGAATGAAGGTGATACGGTCTTTGCTGGCACATTGAATGGTGATGAATCGTTTGAATTGGAAGTGATGACCTCTAAAGCGGATTCGGTTATTTCTAATATCGTTCGTCTTCAAGATGAAGCTCAATTGTCTAAACCCCGAATTGCTGAAATCGCCGATGTGGTGGCTCGATACTTTGTCGCGGTTATCTTAATTATTTCATTTGGGACTTGGTTCTACTGGCATCAAACACGACCAGAAGACGCTTTCTGGATCATGCTTTCAGTATTAGTAGCGACCTGCCCTTGCGCTTTGTCTCTTGCGACGCCGACGGCGATTACGTGTTCAACATCTCGTATGGGTAACTTTGGTATTTTGCTGCGCAAAGGTCACGTATTTGAAACCTTGTGCAAGGTAAACCACTTGATCATCGATAAAACGGGCACTCTGACTGAAGGTGATATTCGTATCAGTAAAGTTGAGACGTTTGCTGACCTTGATAAAGACACTTGTTTGCAAGTTGCAGCAAGCCTAGAACAACACGCTAACCACCCTATCGCTAAAGCGTTCAAAACTTATATTTCTGATGGTATCGAAGTAGAGTCGGTAAACAACGTGATTGGCTCGGGCATTACTGGCGAGTTGAATGGGCAAGAAGTGGCGATTGGTAGCAGCGAGTTCATTCTAGGTGAAGCTCAGCCATCTGAAAGTAATGGTATTTACTTGTCGATGTCTGGTCGTCATATTGCAACATTCACTTATGAAGATCCGATTCGTAAAGAAAGTATCGAGTTCATTAAGCAATTCAAAGAAGCGGGAATCAAAACCACGCTGCTGACTGGCGACTCTTTGATTAATGCGAAGCCTGTTGCAGCAGAGATTGGTATTACTGACATTGTTGCTAACGCGAAGCCGGAAGACAAGCTGGCTTATTTAAACTCTAGAGACGCAAGTGACATCACCATGATGGTTGGTGACGGTATCAATGACGCCCCTATTCTTGCCGGTGCTCACCTGTCTGTTGCTATGGGCGGCGGTACTGATGTGGCGAAAGCCTCTGCGGATATGGTGCTATTGGGTGATAAGCTCGATAGATTACTTAAGTCCCGTACTTTGGCGCTAAAAACGCGTAGGATAATCCGTGAAAACCTAGCTTGGTCACTAGGATATAACTTACTTATTCTTCCATTGGCTGTCGCAGGTTTGGTTGCTCCATACATTGCCGTTGTTGGCATGTCTGCTAGCTCTATTATTGTAGTATCTAACTCGTTAAGGCTTTTAAAAGAGCAAGGTAAATAATGGAAAGTTTATACATACTCATTCCAATTGCGATCGTACTTGTATGTATCGCGGTTGGAATCTTTCTATGGGCAGTGAAGAGCGAGCAGTTTGAAGACCTTGAACGCCAAGGCCATAACATTCTGTTTGATGAAGATACTAATGTTCATCATCATTCTGATACTAAACCTGTCAAGAATGAGAAAGCTAACGTAGAAAGCCAAACTAACTTAGACAAAAAGAACGATGACGCCTGATTGGATTGGCGCTTTTGTTGTTGGATTGATCGGCGCAGGCCATTGCATGGGAATGTGTGGTGGTATTGCGTCGCTTCTTTCGATTGGCAACAGTAAACCTTCCCCTGTCATTCCCCTGCTTTATAACTTAGGGCGCTTGCTAAGCTATGCTGTGATTGGCGGTGTTATTGGTGGTGCAATCTCTTCGATAGGTCAGCTGAGCGATTTTAATGCTCTGCTGGGCTGGCTGCGTTTGTTTGCTGCTGGTTTTATGATCGTCTTAGGTTTGTATATTGGTAAATGGTGGTTTGGCTTGTTGTTCTTTGAAAAAGTTGGACAGAAGCTATGGCGTTATATCTCTCCTTTAGGCAAATCATTTCTACCATTGAAGCACCCTAGTCATGCTTTACCTTTTGGTTTTATCTGGGGTTGGCTTCCATGTGGTCTTGTTTACTCAATGCTAACGTGGGCGGCCGTATCTGGAAGTTGGTATAACGGAGCGGGTATCATGCTTGCTTTCGGTTTAGGTACTCTTCCAGCGATGCTCACGGTTGGAATGGGTGCCAATTTCCTCAAAAAACTGCAACAAGCTGACTTATTTCGCCAGTTTGGCGCAATTTTAATCCTCATTTACGGCTTCTATACCGGTTATATGGCGCTACAGCTCATTATTTATACCGTATAGTGGTGTCTTTAATCCGGTTTTTTTACTACCCTTTAGGATTAAGGAATGCTAAAATATTGACGTATATCAAATAGTGAAAGATTGTTATGATTTCTGAAAAGCCTGTGACGAAACGAGTTCAGTCTGGTGGCTGTGCGATCCACTGCCAAGATTGTAGTATTAGCCAACTCTGTATCCCATTTACTTTGAATGAATCTGAGCTAGATCAACTTGATCAGATCATTGAAAGAAAGAAACCTATTCAAAAAGGCCAAGAGCTATTTAAAGCGGGAGACGAACTTAAGTCTCTTTATGCTATTCGCTCTGGAACGATTAAAAGCTATACGATTACCGAGCAAGGTGATGAGCAGATTACTGCATTCCACTTAGCGGGCGATCTTGTTGGCTTTGACGCGATCACGGGTGACGAACACCCTAGTTTCGCTCAAGCTTTGGAAACTTCTATGGTATGTGAAATTCCATATGAGATTCTCGATGACTTATCAGGGAAAATGCCTAAATTGCGTCAGCAGATTATGCGTTTGATGAGTAATGAGATTAAAGGTGACCAGGAAATGATTCTGCTTCTTTCTAAAAAGAACGCGGAAGAGCGCCTTGCGGCATTCCTTTACAACCTTTCAACTCGCTTCTCTCAGCGTGGTTTCAGCCCTCGTGAGTTTCGCTTAACGATGACTCGTGGCGATATTGGTAACTACCTTGGTTTGACTGTTGAAACAATCAGCCGTCTGTTAGGTCGTTTCCAAAAAGCGGACATCTTGAGCGTTAAAGGCAAATACATCACTATCGAAGATCACGATGCGTTGATGGAACTTGCTGGCGTTTCAAAAGAATAGTCTAGATATCAATGATGTAGTTCAATAATGAGCTACATCATGTTTCTCTCTTAAAACCTCTTATATTTCTCTTATTCTCTCCATAACTACGCTACATTATTTATATGTTCGGTCTGAAAAGTAGGCTTAGTTATGAGTATCTATAACAAAATTTTAGTTGTCGCAGACATTAATCACGATGAGCAACCTGCTCTAGTTCGTGCTATCCAACTTGCCAAGAAAAGCACCTCAACAAGCCACATCACTTTCTTTTTGTCGATCTACGACTTCTCGTATGAAATGACATCTATGCTCTCTGTCGATGAGAGAGACGCAATGCGCAAAGGCGTAATTCATCAGCGTGAAATTTGGATGAATAAGGTTGCTGCTCCTTACCTTGATGATTCTATTGAATTTAACGTACAAGTGGTTTGGCATAATCGCCCGTATGAAGCGATCATTGCTGAGGTTTACAGTGGTGAGCATGACATTTTGATCAAAGGCACGCGTAAGCACGATACCTTAGAATCGGTCATCTTTACTCCAACCGACTGGCACCTATTAAGAAAGTGCCCTAGCCCAGTGTTGTTGGTTAAAAATGATTTTTGGCCAGAACACGCGAAGATCTACGCTTCCGTTCATGTTGGCTCTGAAACAGAAGCTCACTTAGAGCTCAATGATACGATGGTCGACAGATTACTTGAGATCACTGGTCGTTTGGATGCTGAACCGTTCTTGGTGAACGCCTACCCGGTGACACCGGCGAATATCACAATCGAATTGCCAGAGTTTGACCCAACCTCTTATACTGATGCAGTTCGTGGCCACCACTTAACCGCGATGAAAGCACTACGCCAGAAACACGGTATGTGTGAAGAGCAAACCGTGGTTGAGCAAGGCTTGCCTGAAGATGTTATTCCTCGTGTAGCGTCTGAACACAATGCGGCTATGGTTATCCTTGGTACAACAGGCCGTACTGGCTTGTCTGCTGTGTTTATCGGCAATACTGCGGAACATGTCATCGACAAGATTAACTGCGATGTACTGGCTCTTAAACCGTCAGGTTACGTTAGCCCGCTCGATCCGAACCTGTCTAAATAGCTGATTTTTTAATTATAAAAAAACGCCTCAAGCAATGCTTGAGGCGTTTTTGTTTATCTAAAGCTTACGCGATTCCAACAACAGAATCGTTTATATCGCGTTATACGTTAGTTACGTCGATGAACATTGACTCATCAATGTTTGAAGACGAGATTTCAGCTTCTTCGAATTCGTATGCTTTGCGATCTTCGCTACGATCCAGTGGAAGGTTAATGAAATCAAACAACTCACGGTCAGCCAATTGGCTTGGGCTCACGTTCTGAATTGACTTGAAGACCTTCTCAACACGGCCTGGAGTCTGTTTATCCCAATCAATTAGCATCGCTTTGATGTTTTGACGTTGCAGATTTTCTTGAGAACCACACAGGTTACATGGAATGATCGGAAACTCTTTATGCTCTGCGTATTTGATTAGGTCCGTTTCGCGACAGTAAGTCAGAGGACGGATTACAACGTTACGACCATCGTCAGAGCGAAGCTTAGGCGGCATAGCCTTAAGGCGAGCACCGTGGAACATGTTCAGGAACATAGTCTCAACAATGTCGTCTAGGTGGTGACCTAGAGCAATCTTTGTTGCGCCAATCTTCTCTGCAAACGAGTACAACGTACCGCGACGCAGACGTGAACAAAGGCCACACGTTGTTTTACCCTCTGGCACTTTTTCTTTTACCACTGAGTACGTATCTTTATCTACGATGTAGTAAGGAATGTTCAGAGTTTCAAAGTACTCAGGAAGAATATGCTCAGGGAACCCCGGTTGTTTTTGGTCTAGGTTTACGGCAACAACATCAAATTTGATGGGCGCTGCTTCACGCAAACGTAGCAAAATGTCTAGCATCGCAAATGAATCTTTACCGCCACTAATACACGCCATTACTACGTCATTCTCTTCGATCATGTTGTAGTCGACGATGGCATTCCCAACATTTCTTCTTAGAAGTTTCTGAAGCTTGTTGAATTCAAGTGTATCTTTTTTATTTTCGTTTTGGTTCATTGCGACTCTCACACCGTCGTATTACCGACTGTAGATTGCTAGTGGGACTGTTTTAGGGCGTGGATTATACGGATTTTTATTTCAGGTTGGAACAGCAACGACAGGATAAACAAGCCAAGCAGGAGAAAGATTCCGCCTTATCATACGATCTGTCCTCTAGCGGTGAGAAAAATATGTCTTAATAAGAGGTTAGAATCAAAGATGAAAGGCCGTTGAGATATGTGATTTGGCAAGATTTAAAGGTTTAGGTTTAAGACTTTAAACGAAAACAGCCTGTTCAAAGAAGAACAGGCTGTTTCGTCAAGATCTTAAGCGGAGCAAACAGCTTCTGGCTGGTCGCTATTATTGCGCTGGTATGTAAGGCAAAACGCGAACTGTGGTTTCTGTTAACGTGATGCTGTCACTTCCATTCAGTTCGTCCAGCGTGAATTTCGCACGCCCTTCTCTGATTGGGATTTGCTTACCATTAGACAGAGCAATATTGCCTTCAAGTTTACTATCAAATTCTAGCGTCAAACCTTGAATATCAGGAGTGAACCAACTAGAGAACATGCCGCTGACGTCTTCTAGCATCGCTTGCATCTGTGGTAAAAGGTTTTCTAACTGTGCAACCTCAACCGTTCCAGCCAAAGGCTTCTGAGTCATTACGACGAGCGAATACGCACATTCTTGTTCTTGGGTTTGTACAAAGATAAGAGGGTTTGCTGAGCGTAGGTTTTTATCTACCGGTAGAAGCAGCTCATTCGCAGGAGACACTTTTAACTCTTCGTAATGCTCTTCTTTCTCCATCCAAGCTTTGCTGATGTGACAGGTTTTCTGTGCTTGTTGGTCAACAAAGAAGACCGCAACTTTGACATCATCGTGCCCTTCTTTGGTGTTGTTTTTCAGCTGAGTATAGAGTTTAGAATACGTGAACATGTATTCTTGCGCCGAAGCAGGAAGAGAAACGCCAAGGCTTAAAGTGGCTAATAGAGCGAGTACTGTCTTTTTCATTATTATAATCTTGTCGAAGTTGAGCGTTTATAAATAGAAAGAGCAGCCAATGAGCTGCTCTTTTTGTGATGTTACTTGGTGTAAGCCGACTTTCGAAGGCAACCAAGTTGGTATCAAAATGAGTTACTTTTTCCAGTATACCTTGTTGTGACGGATCATAGCTTGTAAATCAGTCACATAGTCTGCACCTCGCTCAGAATATTTTAACAAGCCGTTAGTGAGCTCTGTCGCTGTTTCGGTTGTTAAAAGGTCATCACCTTGTGCAGCAAGTTTTGCGCGAATGGCTCTTAAATCAGAGTAAGCACGGTTGCGGTTAAGGTTCATGAAGTAACGATGCACCGATTCTTGGCTTGAAGAGAATGTTGCTACTTCATGCGAGCTACCTTCGTTACGTTGTAGCGGAACAAGTCCACAACCTTTGGTGTAACACCAGTGTCCGAAATAGTTGTTGGCTTTGGTGGCGAAACGCGATGTCCCCCAAGCCGATTCATTAGCAGCCTGTGTCAGTACCAGCGCCTCTGGCAGTACGTTGACACGGCTCAGCATCTCTGTCAGCCATGCCTGATTTAAACCTTCACTAGGTACTGGTAAGCTGTACAACTTCCCTAACCTTTTCGCATAAGACGCGTCTTCAGAGTCAATATTGCTCAAACCAGATTCAGATAGCTTAGTTAAAAACGCGCGCTCTTTGGTGATACGTTTGTTTTCAATATTGATGCTTGGGCGAAGGAACGAAAAGAATGTGTCTTTTTTCACGTTCACATCTTCGATAGCAGCAAAATTTGGTCGATCTGAAGCCACGGTCAAATCACCAAACTCACTTGATGTATTTGAACTTTGGTCTGCCGAACGTCGGCGCTCTTCTTCTTGGTAAATGTATGGACCAACCAGTGAGATAGACCCCACAATCGCTAGTGCAGTTACCTTTAGCGCAAGTGATTTACTTGCGCTGCCTTTGACATTATTACGCATCGAACACCTGAGGGTTTTTGTTTTTGTTACCATCGTTACTGTTGTTGCCGTCGTTATTACTGTCGCCGTTGCTGTTGTCGTCATCACTATTAGGTCGATCTGACGCAATAACCTTCAGTTTGATACCAAACATTTCACGGTAGATGATGCCTTTCACATGAAAGAAGAACGGAAGAACGAATATCAAGCCAATGCCGTACATCATTGCTGCCACAATGAACATCAGCATAACCATTAAGTAGATAGATGCGACGACGAAGATTTTCTTATTTACCGCTCTTAGAGAAAGCAGCAACGATTGCATTGGCGGTACTTTCTTATCACAAATCAGCAGAATTGAATTGCTGAATGCTAGTGAGAAGTAGATAGACAAAAATGGCAAAAGCATACCTGCGATACCTTGAAGCATGAGGCTGAACAAAGTAACGAGAATGACTGGAACCGTGAACTGTAAACCTTTTCCGATATGACGCACTTTGGTTTGTAAGCCTGCGACGTGGCTCATTGCCATTAAACAGATGCCAGCATAGATAGGCGCGCTGATTACTTCGTAGCTGAAGTTAGCAATAAAAATGGATTCAACGACCTGTGGTGTAAATGCCTCTGGGTCGATAACCGCGTCTAAGATAATCGCGGGGTCACCAAGCTGCAGTTTTAGTGCGATATAAAAGATAGCCAATTGCACGAACATCAGCGCAACAATCGCAGGGGAAAACGAAAGAAAGTGACTTATCGTATGTTTCCAAGCTTCTTGGAATACAGCCGTTGCTTTGAGCTCATAATCGCCGGAAAGTGCACGGTCGATACTACCGCCCAAATTAAAATCTTTTTCGATGTCGTTGTTCATATTGATACCTAGGTGCGCCAACTAAACGAAGCCACCTAACTTATTGATAAAAAATTGCCTTCATTATACCCATATGTCGGCTGCAAACTAAAATATGAATCTGTAACAAGGCTTGCTTTTACGTCTTAATGGTTAATAATTAGACACTTGTTAGGGTGTGAACCCAATAAATAACAGTATGGTAAAGGATGTTTACTTTTACCTGTGAATTTTTTTATCTATGAATGGTAAAAAATGCTTTGAATTCACGTTTTTGGTGATTATGATGCGCGCCTTAAAGGTGTATAGCAACAGGTCTCAAATAGAACCAAGGTGGAGAAAAACAGACGTTGAACGCTAAAAAATCAGTAGGAAAGCCAGTCGTACAGTTAACTGGCATTAGTAAAAGTTTCGATGGTAAGGAAGTCATCGGCAATCTTGATCTAAACGTAAATCATGGTGAGTTTCTCACGATATTAGGCCCGTCCGGTTGCGGTAAAACCACGGTACTAAGGATGATTGCAGGGTTTGAAACGGCAGATAGTGGTGAAATACTATTAGCTCAACAGAATGTAACCCAAGTTCCTGCTGAACAAAGGCATGTTAACACTGTATTCCAAAGCTATGCCCTATTCCCACATATGACCGTTTTCGACAATGTGGCATTTGGTTTACGCATGCAAAAAGTGCCAAACACCGAGATTGAACCTCGTGTCATGGATGCTTTAAAAATGGTGCGCCTAGAACAAATGGCACAACGAAAACCACACCAGCTATCCGGTGGCCAACAGCAACGTATCGCAATCGCTCGTGCTGTCGTTAATAAGCCTAAAGTTCTTTTGTTGGATGAGTCTCTCTCTGCTCTAGATTACAAACTACGTAAACAGATGCAAATCGAGCTTAAACAACTGCAACGCCAACTTGGTATCACGTTCATTTTTGTAACGCATGACCAAGAAGAAGCATTGTCCATGTCTGATCGTATTATTGTTATGCGTGATGGCGTGGTTGAACAAGACGGAACACCAAGAGAAATCTACGAAGAGCCTAAGAACTTATTTGTTGCTCGTTTCATTGGTGAAATTAACGTATTCGAAGCGACAGCGAAATCTCGTCAAGATGAAAAGCGCATTGTTGCGACAATCGAAGGTGAAGAGTCAATTATCTATCATGATAAAGACGTAGCACCGGGCCAAAAACTGCAAGTACTACTTCGCCCTGAAGATCTTCGTATCGAAGAAATTAAAGAGTCGGATCAAAGCGGTATTGTCGGCCACATTGTCGAGCGAACCTACAAAGGCATGACATTAGATTCAGTCGTAGAACTTGAATCAGGTATGCGTGTCATGGTTAGCGAATTCTTCAACGAAGATGACCCTGATGTTGATCACTCACTGGGCCAAAAAGTTGCAGTAACTTGGGTTGAGAGCTGGGAAGTGGTGTTAGAAGATGAGCAAGAAGTTTAATTTACAAAACGCGATTGTTGCTTTAATCACAGGTTGGTTAGTGCTGTTCGTGATGATTCCAAACATCATGATCATCGGTACTAGCTTTCTAACTCGTGATGAAGCGAACTTGATCGAGATGACCTTCACTCTCGATAACTACTTGCGTTTGGCTGACCCGCTGTATTTTAAAGTGCTGATGCACTCTTTCTATATGGCGATTGTCGCAACCCTACTTTGTTTAATTATTGGTTACCCGTTCGCCTACATCGTGGCAAAAATGCCTGCGAAATGGCGTCCAATCATGTTGTTTCTAGTGATTGTGCCATTCTGGACAAACTCTTTGATTCGTACTTACGGGTTAAAAGTGGTTCTGGGTACTCAAGGTGTGTTGAACAAAGGCTTGTTGGCGTTAGACATTATTGATAAGCCACTTCGTATCATGTATTCAGAAACGGCAGTAATGATCGGGTTAGTGTATATCCTATTGCCTTTCATGATTTTACCGTTGTACTCAGCGATTGAAAAGCTAGACGATACTTATTTAGAAGCGGCTAAAGACTTAGGTGCAAACAAACTTCAAACGCTATTGAAGGTTGTTCTACCCCTAACGATGCCAGGCATTATCGGTGGTTGTTTACTTGTATTGCTCCCTGCGCTTGGAATGTTCTACATTTCAGACTTGTTGGGCGGTGCTAAGAACCTGTTGATCGGTAACGTCATTAAGAGCCAAGTGCTGAATGCCCGTGATTGGCCGTTTGGCGCCGCAACCAGTATTGCACTGACTACCGCTATGGCCGTGATGCTTTATGCCTACTACCGTGCAGGCAAGTTATTGAATAAGAAAGTGGAGCTAGACTAATGGGTCGCACAGTTAAGTTCAGCTTTATGGCGCTGGTATACGCTTTTCTATACCTACCTATTATCGTATTAATTGCCAACTCTTTTAATGCCAATAAGTTTGGTATGAAATGGGGTGGTTTTACCACCAAGTGGTATGACGCGCTGATTAACAACGACAGCCTAATGCAGGCTGCGTGGCACTCGATCAACGTCGCGGTGTTCTCAGCAACTGCCGCAACGATTGTCGGAAGCCTGACTGCCGTTGCCCTATTCCGTTACCAATTTAAAGGTAAAGGCATAGTCAATGGCATGTTGTTCATCGTGATGATGTCACCAGATATCGTAATGGCGATTTCGCTTCTTGCGCTATTCTTAGTTATGGGTGTACAACTTGGGTTCTTTACCCTACTTGCGGCGCACATTACTTTCTGTCTGCCGTTCGTTGTTGTTACGGTTTACAGTCGCTTGAATGGCTTTGATGTGAAGATGCTAGAAGCTGCAAAAGATTTAGGGGCAAGTGAATGGACGATTCTAAAACAGATCATCTTGCCTCTTGCTAAGCCAGCTGTTGCTGCGGGTTGGTTATTGAGCTTCACTCTGTCTTTGGACGATGTGATCATCAGCTCTTTCGTAACAGGCCCAACGTATGAAATATTGCCACTGAAGATTTACTCGATGGTTAAAGTGGGTATATCTCCAGAGGTCAACGCCCTAGCAACAGTGATGTTAGTGGTGTCGTTAGTATTGGTGATTATTTCCCAGTTGTTAGCGAGAGAGAAAATCAAGTAAGTCTCCTACTCTTTACTGAGGCTGACTTGATAAGAAGTTAAAATACTTCAAGTTTAACAAAAGTGTTATTCATAAACAGAATGGTAAATTGCCATTCTGTTTTTCTATCTACTGCCTTTGGGCAACGTTTAGTTTGGAGCTAACGTCAATGAAAAAATGGGCTACTCTATTAGCTGGTAGTGCATGTGCGCTTTCAATGTTATCTGCACCATCATTTGCAAAAGATAACAATGAATTGGTATTCATGAACTGGGGACCTTACATCAATAGTGAGATCTTAGAACAGTTCACGGATGAAACTGGCATCAAAGTGATTTACTCGACTTACGAATCGAATGAAACTTTGTACGCAAAATTGAAAACGCACAATAAAGGTTACGACCTTGTGGTTCCTTCGACCTACTTCGTGTCTAAAATGCGCGACGAAGGCATGCTTCAAAAGATCGACCAAACCAAGCTAAACAATTTTGCGAATCTAGATACGAACTACCTAGATAAGCCATATGATCCGAACAACGACTACTCGATTCCACATGTTGTTGCTATTACGGGTCTAGCTGTTAACACAGACATGTACGATCCAGAAGATTTCCAAAGCTGGGCTGACCTATGGAACCCTGAGCTTGAAGGTCAGCTGATGATGATGGACGACACGCGTGAAGTGTTCCACATCGCACTGCGTAAGTTAGGTTACTCAGGTAACACGACTAACGAGAAAGAAATCGACGAAGCCTACGCTGAACTGCGTAAGTTGATGCCAAACGTTCTTGTGTTTAACTCAGATAACCCTGGCGCGCCATACATGTCTGGTGAAGTCGGTCTTGGCATGCTTTGGAACGGTTCTGCCGCTGCTGCGCAAAATGAAGGGCTACCGATCAAACTGGTTTTCCCTAAAGAAGGCGGCATTGGTTGGGTTGATAACTTTGCTATCAGTTCTGGTGCAATCAACGTAGAAGCGGCTCATAAGATGATCGACTTCTTACTTCGCCCAGAAATCGCAGAGCAAATCTCTCGTGACACCGGTTACCTAACGGCCGTTAAAGCGTCTAATGAGAAGTTCAAAGACAGCCCTGCTCTGTTCCCGTCGCAAGAAGATCTTGACCGTGTTGAATGGCAAGCCGCGGTTGGCGATAAGACAGTGAAGTACGAAGATTACTTCATGAAGCTTAAAGCGGGTCAGTAAGCGAGTTCGTTATCTCATTGCTCCGGGTCAACAGACGCTGATAAGTAACTGGTTTACTTAACAACCCGAGTTAGGTAATCAACACGTTAAAAATAAGAATATCAATGAATAGGCAGCTTAGGCTGCCTATTTTGTTATATCACTGCTATAATCTAGCGCGATTTTTAGAAATCCATTTACTTTGGGTTCACTACCCAGCTCCAAATCAAACAAATGAACGGAACAGTAATGAAAAAAACACTGTATACCGGCGCATTGTGTGCTGCTACTTTACTTTCTACACCCTCTTTCGCAGCTGACCAAGAACTGTATTTTTACAACTGGTCTGAATATATTCCAAATGAAGTACTAGAAGACTTCACAGAAGAAACTGGCATTAAAGTCTATTACTCAACTTATGAGTCTAACGAAAGCATGTACGCTAAGTTAAAAACTCAAGGTACGGGTTACGACTTAGTGGTTCCTTCTACTTACTTCGTTTCTAAGATGCGTAAAGAAGGCATGCTTCAAGAGCTTGATAAAACTAAGCTAAGCCACTTTGCAGATTTGGATCCAAATTATTTAGATAAGCCATTTGACCCAAACAACAACTACTCGATCCCATACATCTGGGGCGCAACGGGTATTGGTATCAACTCAGATATGCTAGACAAGTCTTCAGTTAAAAACTGGGGCGACCTGTGGGATACACAGTGGGAAGGTCAACTGATGATGATGGATGACTCTCGTGAGGTTTTCCATATCGCACTGTCTAAACTGGGTTACTCTCCAAACACAACGAACCCTGAAGAAATCAAAGAAGCGTACGAAGAACTTCGTAAGCTAATGCCAAACGTATTGGTATTTAACTCAGATTTCCCAGCGAACCCTTACCTAGCGGGTGAAGTGTCTCTTGGTATGCTTTGGAATGGCTCTGCTTACATGGCACGCCAAGAAGGTGCAACGATTGACATTATCTGGCCAGAAAAAGGCGCGATTTTCTGGATGGACAGCCTAGCGATCCCATCAGGTGCTAAAAATGTTGAAGCGGCTCATAAGATGATCGACTTCCTTCTTCGTCCTGAAAACGCAGCTAAGATTGCTTTAGAGATCGGTTACCCGACGCCAGTTAAAACGGCTTACCCTCTTCTTCCTAAAGAATTTGCTGAAGATAAGAACGTTTTCCCACCACAATCAGTGATGGATAACGGCGTTTGGCAAGATGAAGTTGGTGAAGCGAGCGTCATTTATGACGAGTACTTCCAAAAACTTAAAGTAAACAACTAGGTTGTTTCTACAAGTAAAATAAAGCGGCGTAAGCCGCTTTATTTTTATCTAAGTATTATAAAAATCATAAACGATTGAAACGTAACTGATATGCCAGCAAACCCTCTTTTATTGTTAACTGCTCTTATGCTAATGGCATCATTTATGGCGCTTGGCTTAAGTTCGATTATTCAAGTAGATTCCATTTATGATTTGTTTTTTGAAACGAATACTCTTGTTATTGCCTTGTATATTTACTTCATCGCACGTAGCGCGATTGGTCCACAAAAAGTGCTTCATTATGGTGCTTGGCTACTTATTCTAAGCCTTATTTACGATGTATCTACAGAGTTTAGAATTTTCGATGAATGGTCTGATAAGCATGAACTATTGAATACGTTGCTCGATGATGGCTTGTTACAAGTCGCTTTTTTACTCATTGCATACGGGCTCACGGAGCTTATTAGTAAGTTAAAAGATCAAAGTAAATTAGATGAACTTACGGGTTCATATAATCGCAAAAAGTTCGATGCGATTAAGCTTGAAGAGTTTGAACTCATCTACTTCGATTTAGATGGTCTAAAAATGGTGAATGACCGTAAAGGCCATAAAGTTGGCGATCTAATGATCGTTCGCTTCTCTCAAGCGCTCAACCAAGCCGCCTTAGAAGATGAAATGGTATTTCGTGTTGGTGGCGATGAATTTGTAGTAACGGCTCAACTTGGCCGTGGTGGTAAGTTTGTTAAGCAAGTAAGTCGCTTACTCCAAGGGGAAGAGATATCGTTTTCATATGGTATTGAGGTCACTTGCAGGGATAATTTTAAGCAAGCATTGGTTGAGTCGGATAGAGCCATGTATGAGATGAAAAAAGCCCAGCGTACTGAAACTGACAAGTCTTAGGTGTTACATGAATAGCGGAAACAAAAAAACAAACACCCATCTGACTTAGTTGCAGTCAGGCACGCATTTGCCTTTTTAGCTAAACGTAATAAACACTCTGTAACTGTTGTAACTGTTGTAACTGTTGTAACCGTTGCAGCTGCTATAACGGGTTTAAGCGGTCAAAGAGCCCTTCTCTGAACACAAGAGCTCACCCACTAATTTCGGCACTTCAATACTGGCTTTACCGTAGCGTTTCTCTTCAAACTCACTTTCAACCGCACTCGGTTCAAGGTTGATCTCTATAGTGTGTGCGCCATGCATTCTAGCGTCATGAACAAAACCGGCCGCTGGATAAACCACACCTGACGTGCCGATCGAGATGAACAGATCCGCTTCTTCTAACGCTGAATAGATGTCACCCATTCTTAATGGCATTTCGCCAAACCAAACAATATGAGGACGCATTTGAGCTGGTATCTGGCAACAATGGCACAATTCGCCGGTATGGATGTCGTCTTTGTGTTCTAGAACTTGGTTTGATTCGCTGCAACGTGCCTTAAGAAGTTCACCATGCATGTGAATAATATTGTTGCTACCGCCTCTCTCGTGCAGGTTGTCGATGTTTTGAGTGATGATCGTTACTTTGCCGTCGAGCTTGTCTTCAAGCTCTCCTAGCGCCTTATGGGCTGAATTTGGCAGGATGCTTTCGCTTTGTAAGCCATGACGACGCTTATTGTAGAATTCTTGCACCAAATCTGGATCTTTTGCAAAACCTTCAGGTGTCGCGACATCTTCGATTTTATGGTTTTCCCATAATCCGTCTTGCGCTCGAAATGTTTGTATCCCCGACTCCGCTGAGATTCCGGCACCAGTAAGAATTACGATATTTCTGTATGGGAAATGCATATAACGTCCTTTTAGATATGTCACTTTGTAACAGCTTAGCACTGTTCAAATTCCAACAATAGTTTTAGGGATTAGACCATAGTCTTAGCCAACTGAATTCATTGGTTATTTGTGACATAACTCGCTCGATATCTCCTGTTCAAAAGTGAAATAGGTACAAAAAAAGCGACCGAAGCCGCTTATTGTTTATCTATTGAACTGTGATCAGTCTTCGTTTATTGATGAGATCTTGTGGATGGCAAGATCCGCACCGTTGAACTCGTCTTCTTCACTTAAACGTAGGCCAGTCACTTTACTTAGAACACCGTATACAACCAATGCACCGGCTAGAGCGACGATAATACCTGCAAGTGTTCCCATTACTTGCGCACCAAAGCTCACGCCACCTAGTCCCCAGAGTGCTTGCTGGCCGAAGATGCCAGCTGCAATGCCACCCCAAGCGCCACACACGCCGTGCAATGGCCATACACCCAGCACATCATCAATCTGTGTTTTGTTCTGCATGTAAGTAAACAGGTAAACGAACAATGCGCCCGCGACACCACCTGTAACGAGAGCGCCAAGTGGGTGCATTAAGTCTGAACCTGCACATATCGCTACGAGACCAGCCAAAGGACCATTGTGGATGAAGCCAGGGTCATTTTTACCTGCGACTAAAGCCGCTAAAATGCCGCCGACCATCGCCATAAGTGAGTTCATGGCTACTAGGCCGCTGATGCCATTGATAGCTTGAGCTGACATCACGTTGAAGCCAAACCAACCCACACATAAGATCCAAGAACCTAGTGCTAAGAATGGGATGTTAGATGGTGCGAAGTTAGTGTGTTTGCCTGCACGAATACGACCTTTACGCATACCTAAGAAGTAAACCGCGACCAAAGCAATCCAACCGCCAACGCCGTGAACTACTACAGAGCCTGCGAAGTCATGGAATCCATAACCGAATTGCGCTTCAAGCCAATCTTGGAAACCAAAATTACCATTCCAGATGATCCCTTCAAAAAATGGGTAAACAAAGCCTACGGTGAACAGTGTTGCGATGAGTATTGGATAGAAACGTGCACGCTCAGCGATACCACCAGAAACGATCGCTGGAATCGCCGCAGCAAACGTCATCAAGAAGAAAAACTTCACCAGCTCGTAACCATTACCTTGCGATAAGGTTTCTGCATCTGCAAAGAAATGCGCACCGTAAGCCACCCAGTAACCGATAAAGAAATAGGCAATGGCAGAAACGCCGAAATCCGAGAGGATCTTAACCAGCGCGTTCACTTGGTTTTTCTTTCTTACTGTACCGACTTCCAAAAATGCAAAGCCTGCGTGCATTAAGAAGACCATGATGGCGCCTAATAATAGAAATAGAGTGTCTGAACTCTGCGTCAAGCTCTCTACTGCGCTATGAACTTGGGTAACCGTTTGACTCATTAAAGCTCTCTCCCTTAGCTTTGTCTCAATTGCACTAGAACCGTGCGAATTGATGTCGTAATTAATTAAAGACTCAACAGTAAACGCAAGATGCGTTCCAACACGTTCACGTAATTTTCGTGCAACAAGATTTTGTTTTAAGCTTATGATTTTAAAGGGTTAAAATTACCACTGCACTTTTTTGGATATTTGAGATGGAGGGATGTTTAAAATTAATTGCACCAATTAAGGGAGTTGCACCATATTGGCGCGGTCAATATCAGGCTTGGTTCTGTTTTAGATCTACCCCAAATATTTTGAAGAATTCACTAAAAATCTTCTTCTAAGTTGACTAGAACCTTGTTCAGGGTGGACAAAAAAAGCCCAGTGACTTGAATCACTGGGCTTTCTATATGATGGTTGTTTTGAGTAAATCGCTCTAGATAAGTTGTTATCTAGTTCGTCTGATATTCACTACAGGTTTGGTCCTGTTGTCGGGCTTTGTGGTAGGTTTTGACTTAAGCGCTGCATGCCTTGATACATACGAATAAACCAAACCACAATCGCCACACCACCAAACAACATGCCTACGTATGGGATGTAGTAAGCGATGTCATCGATAATATGGTTTTGATACCAGTAATCGTTCACACCGATCAACACGCCATTAGAGGTCGCTACCGTGACGATAAGCACAACAAAGAACGTTAGGTTCAAGAAGAAAGAGCGAATCAAGCCGTAATAATGCGTATCCACGACTTCGCCGTCTTCCCCTTTATCTAAACGATAGCCTGCGTAGATAATCGCGACCACACCAGAGAGAAGACAAGTAAATGGTGTAAAGCAGCTTAGGATGTAAGCGACCCAAATACCTTTATGAGGTTTGTTCATTCTTATTCACCTCTTCGGTTTTCTCTATTGCTACGTTTGCGCTTTGTTCAGCGCCGCTTTTCTCTTGTTCCATCACTTCTTTGTACCAAAGGTCATGGTGCTCTTTAGCCCAAGTTTCATCAACTTCGCCTGTTACCATACCCTCAAGTGCACCTTCCATACCGAACAAGCCGATGTAGATGTGGAACACAAAGCCACAGATAAGGATCAGAGCAGCCAACATGTGGACTAGGTTTGAAAGCTCCATATCACGTCGTGTTTGGCCAAAGATTGGAAAATCTAACACCAAGCCACTGATCGCAGCGACACTACCCATAACAATCAATAGCCAGAATAGCGCTTTCTCACCCGCGTTCGAAAACTCTGCAGATGGATGAGAACCTTTATGTTTCCCGACCATACCACCCAGTTTTATAAACCACTGGATATCGACCATTTTGAAGATCGACTTGCGCCACCACTTGATAAGAACAGCCATCAACAGCACATAGAAAATCGGGCCGATGTAGTTGTGGTATTGCTTCGCCAATAGAACGATGAAGCCCCATAAATCGGTTGGGATATAAGGTTTCAAGAAATGTTTACCGTAAACCAACATCAAACCACTGAAAGCCAGTGTTAAGAAGGTAAACGCCATACTCCAGTGCAGTGCGCGGTCAAGTCGCGACCAACGTTTGATCTTACGACCCGTTCTTGGTGCACTCAGCATTAATGGGCCAATCACAACGTACATTAAAGTAACGAAAGCAATACTGCCAAAGATAGCGACAGCACCGGCTGGTGACATCCACTTCTCTTTCAATATGTACCACGTTTGACCTGGAGTACTGATCAACACACCGTGCTCAGCAGATTGAGATGTGGTGTAACCTTCTTCACCGTTTCTTACTTGTCGCCAAAAATCGGCGCCAGCAAGTTGTGTGATTTCTCTTTCAGCAGAGCTCGATTGAGTTTGTGATGAGTTCGTCTCAGATGCATGACTCATAGGAGACAGCATTGTTAGTGCTGCCAACATTGGCAGCACAACAAGGAAGAGACGCTTAAACATTGTAAGCATATGTCTCTCCTAACTAGCTCTTCATCGCATCGTAAGAAAGGTCGTTGCCGTCTGTCCAACCAGCACCTTTCGCACCACGTTCTACAACACGCTGACGGAAGATATCAGAGACTTGTTCAGCATCACCTGCAAGCAGCGCTTTTGTCGAACAAAGCGAAGCACACATTGGTAGCTTACCTTCAGCAATACGGTTCGCACCGTACTTCTGACGCTCTTCCACAGAACCTGGTTCTGTTTCAGGGCCGCCAGCACAGAAGGTACATTTGTCCATCTTACCGCGCTCACCAAAGGCTTCCTGTTTAGGGAATTGAGGTGCGCCAAACGGACAAGCAAACAAGCAGTAACCACAACCGATACATAGATCTTTATTGTGAAGTACGATGCCGTCTTCTGTATGTTCAAAACAGTCTGCAGGACAAACTGCCATACATGGCGCATCAGTACAGTGCATACATGCTACAGAGATAGAGTTTTCACCCGGTTCACCATCGTTCAGTGTGACAACGCGGCGACGTTGAATACCCCATTCCAGAGCATCATCATTTTCATTCTTACATGCAGTGACACAACCGTTACATTCGATACAACGTTTGGTGTCACAAAGAAATTTCATTCTAGCCATTTTAAGACTCCTTACGCTTTACGAATATTACAAAGGGTTACTTTCGTTTCCTGCATCAACGTGACAGGGTCGTAACCATATGTGGTTGCTGTATTGGCTGCTTCGCCAATAACGTAAGGATCAGTGCCTTCAGGGTATTTAGAACGCAAATCTTCGCCTTCAAACTTACCACCGAAGTGGAACGGCAAGAACGCTAAACCCGGTTTCACACGACGAGTAACCATCGCTTTCACCTTGATACGGCCTTTCTCTGCACCCTCAACCCAAACATCATCACCATCTTTAAAGCCAATGTCGTTTGCATCTTTAGGGTTCACTTCAACAAACATCTCTTGTTGTAGCTCTGCTAGCCAAGGATTAGAACGTGTCTCTTCACCACCACCTTCGTACTCAACCAGACGACCAGACGTAAGAATAATCGGGTATTCACCAGACTTATCTTGGTCTTGAATGGATTTGTACAACGTAGGAACACGGAAAATCGCTTCTTTGTCGTCCCACGTTGGGTAGTCAGCGACTAGATCACGACGTGGTGTGTAAAGTGGCTCACGGTGCAGTGGCACGCGGTCTGGGAATGTCCAAACAATCGCACGCGCTTTCGCATTACCAAACGGAATACAACCATGCTTGATAGCAACACGTTGGATACCACCAGAAACGTCGGTTTTCCAGTTTTTACCTTCAGCAGAGGCTTTCTCTTCTGCTGTTAGATCGTCCCACCAACCCAGTTGTTTCAGCAGTTTGTCACTGAACTCTGGGTAACCATCTTTGATTTCGCTGCCTTTTGAGTAGCTGTCTTCAGCCAATAGGCTTTGACCTTCAAATTCCACACCGAAACGAGTACGGAAGTTACCGCCGCCCTCAGCAACTGGTTTAGACGTATCGTAAAGGATATGCGTCCCTGGGTGTTTCATTTCTGGGTTGCCCCAACATGGCCAAGGCAGACCGTAAGTCTCGCCATTCGCTGGGCCGCCTTCTGCAGCAAGCGTTGTTTTGTGGAACGTGTGCCAGTTTTGTTGGTGTTCTTTCAAACGCTCTGGGCTTTGACCGGTATAGCCGATCGTCCACATACCTTTGTTGAATTCACGAGTGATGTCTTCAATCAATGGTTGGTTGTTCTCAACACGGATGTTTTTGAACAGTTGATCAGAGAAACCAAGCTTCTTAGAAAGAAGGTACATGATTTCGTGGTCAGGCTTTGATTCGAACAGAGGATCAACAACCTTGTCACGCCACTGTAGAGAACGGTTTGATGCCGTTACACTGCCGTAGGTTTCAAATTGAGTGGTTGCTGGAAGCAAGTAAACGCCGTCGGTGCGATCGTTCATTACTGCCGCGACTGTTGGGTATGGGTCAACGATAACCATCATATCCAGCTTCTGCATCGCCTTCTTCATCTCTGGACCACGAGTCTGAGAGTTCACCGCGTGACCCCAGTAGAACATGGCGCGGATGTTTTCGCGTTGACGAATCTTGTCTTTGTCTTCAAGCACGCCATCAACCCAACGAGAGACAGGAATACCTGCACTGTTCATTGGTTTTTGACCACCGTATGCGTTGTCGTCAAAACGTCCTTTGACCCAGTCAAAGTCGATATCCCAAACTTTAGACCAATGGCGCCAAGAACCTTCAGACAAGCCGTAATAACCCGGTAGCGTATCTGATAGTACGCCAAGGTCAGTTGCGCCTTGTACGTTATCGTGACCACGGAAAATGTTTGCACCGCCACCTGATTTACCGATGTTACCGAGCGCAAGCTCAAGAACACAGTAAGCACGTGTGTTGTTGTTACCCGTAGTATGTTGAGTACCACCCATACACCAAACGATACAACCCGGACGGTTTTCTGAAAGCAGTTTTGCTGTGTGGTAAACGTCTTCTTCGTTAACGCCGGTTACACGCTCAACTTCTGCTGGGTTCCACTTCGCCACTTCTTCACGGATCTCGTCCATGCCGAATACACGTTGGCGGATGAATTCTTGGTCTTCCCACTTGTTAGCAAAGACATGCCATAACAGACCCCAGATAAACGCAACGTCTGAACCCGGGCGTAGAGAAACATAGTGATCAGATTTCGCAGCAGTACGCGTACGACGAGGATCCGCAACAACGATCTTACAGTTGTTCTTCTCTTTCGCGATTAGGATGTGTTGCATCGCAACCGGGTGAGCTTCTGCAGGGTTTGAACCAATGAACAGCATCGACTTACAGTTGTGCATGTCATTGAACGAGTTTGTCATCGCGCCGTAACCCCAAGTGTTTGCAACACCGGCTACTGTGGTTGAGTGACAAATACGCGCTTGGTGGTCAACGTTATTGGTGCCCCAAAGCGACGCCATCTTACGGAATGCGTAAGCTTGCTCGTTACTGTGTTTCGCACTACCTAGGAAGTAAACGGAATCAGGACCAGACTCTTTACGAAGTTCTAGCGCTTTATTACCGATCTCTTCAATCGCTTGTTCCCAAGAAAGCTTCTTCCACTTACCGCCTTCCAATTTCATTGGGTACTTAAGGCGACGTTCACCGTGGCCGTGCTCACGCAGAGCTGCGCCTTTCGCACAGTGTCCACCAGCGTTGAATGGGTGATCGAATGCAGGCTCTTGACCCGTCCAAACACCGTTTTGAACTTCAGCGTAAATACCACAACCTACAGAACAGTGGGAACAGATAGTGCGTTTCACTTCTGTTTTCGCTTCAGGGTCGACTGATTTAGCTTGCGCCTTTTTCATCATACCCGGAGCGAATAGACCAGCGCCTACTACCGCACCACCAGCCGCTAGAGAGGTGTTTTTCATGAAGGCACGTCGAGACACACCCAGTTGATTGGTTTCTTTGCTCACACTATCGGAGCGTTTGACAAGTTTCATCCGTTATCTCCTAAAGCGTGTCGTAGTAATCGCGAATGTGTTGCGTTTCACGATAGCCCGTCTTCTTCATGTCTTCTTTCGGCATTTCAACCGTTTCTGAAGCAGTTGCCACCTTCGTTGTTCCAGCGACAACGGCACCCGCTACGGCTGCAGTTGTTAAGCCTTTGAGTAAGTCCCTACGGCTTGTGTTTATTTCTTTATTATCTTTCATCATTGCTTCCTTACCTTGCGGTAGATCTTTTTGGAGGCTTAATGCCCCTCTATCGATATAATCGCGTACTGCTCGATTACTCGTAATCAGTGACGTTTTTCACATCAATCTTTAATTTATGTTTACTGCTTTTTGTATTAACGCTAAAACGCACTTGCTCTAACGTTAGGAACGCTTCACACAGCTGAGCTGCCGATTTGTAGAAGTTCGCACTTTCTGCACTTTCAAGCTGACGCGTAAAAGAGTTAAACCAAGGGCCAAGATGTTTATTGAAAACGGCTTGTTGAAGCGCTTCTTCTTCACCGGTTAGCATTGCCATTACTTCACACAATGCAGCAATATGATCTTCTGGCTCTTTGACTTGATCATCACGCTCAATGCCTAAAAGCTCTAAATCATGACGAATCTCTGCTAATGGTTTTTCCATCATGGCGCCAGTTCTATGCCAAGAACCAAATGGAACTATCTCTCCACGGCCAATGCCAATGAACAGATCTTGATATTCGTCTTCTAACGCTTCGCGATTTGATTCCGTTGCCGCTTGTTGAATGGCAATCCAAGCTTTTTGCATTGCACTCTCAGACGCTTCAATGTCTAACGTCTTTAGGAAATCAATGACCTCTTCAGAAGGTGCGCTACGGAACAATGCAGAAAGAACCAAATAGATTTCAGTTCTTAGTGTCTGTTCTTGCTTTAATTCTTTTGCGAGCTCATGCTCTTGTGCCTGATCCAAATTAGTATCCAAGGCCAACTCCTAGTATTTCAATTGTTTCAATGGGTCTTGAGCCATTGAGTCGAACATGTCCACTACACGACAGTCTTCACACATCGCAATACGATTAATCGCAGTTTCATCTGAAAAATGAGAGTGACCGCGTAACTTATTCTGTAACATGTCAATCATAGACTGTGGAGCGAATGGCTTATGGCAACGTAAACATTCCGCTGCTTTCTCTTCATGAATCACAACCGCTTGTTGACGTTCTTCTTTCACCCAATTCATACGAGGTGTCAGAGTGAGAACATTCTCAGGACATGCCTTTTCACACAGACCACATTGAATACAGTCTTGTTCTACAAACTTAAGTGATGGAGAAGCACCGTCGGTATGAAGAGCACGTGTAGGGCAAACCGCAACACAACTCATGCATAACGTACAATCTTTGCTTTCACACGAAACCGTGCCATATGGTGCATTCGAAGGAAGTTCAACGATATTCTCGACAGGAATGCGAGATGAAGACATAGCATCGAGTGCAGTGAACAGACGTTGACGTTTATTGCCTTGAAGATCGCCAAGTGCAAGATCGAATGAATCAACGCACAGTGTTGGAGGCCCTTCACGTAGAGATTCTAAATACAGGATATCGATGGTTTCTTTTGGAACACCGATTTGGTCTAGTAGCTCTTGAGCAATCCCTACTTCGTTATTCAGAACACGAATGATCGTCTCTGGCATAAAACGAGAAGCAGCAAACAGAACCTGAGTCGCCCCATTCACTAATGCTGCAAACCAAGTATCAATACCAATAGAAGGCAGTTCTTCAACCACGATTGGAATAACGTTATCTGGCAGTGCTTTTAGCGCCATTACATTGTAGGTTTCATGACGAGAGCTACAGATAAGTACGATTGGATCCAGACCACCCGCATGTTCATAGTTAGCTAGCGTACGTTCAATGAACTTTTGAGTATCGTCAGGGTTTGGAAGCGCATAGGTAATCGCTTCTGTAGGACAGCTTGTTGCACAAGTTCCGACGCCTTGACATAGATAAGGGTTAATCTCGATCTTGTGACCTGTTTTGTCTGAGCCTTCACTTGATAGTGCGCCAGCAGGACAAGCATCAACACAACGTTCGCAGCCTTTTACGCCACGAGAACTGTGAGCACAAAGGTCAGTGTCTAAACGGAAGAACTTAGGCTTATCAAATGTGCCCATTAGCGTTGGAATCTCTTCCAGTGCTTCGGCCAGTTTTGGATAGCCTCGGCCCACTGGGTAATAACCCGGTACAGGCACTTCTTCTGTCATGCAGCTATTCAGACATAGGTCTAGAACAACATCGAAACAATCGTGATTAATCGCGATTTTCGCCAAGTTGCTTGATGTGCCTTTACTCTCAATCACAACTTCAAACGTGCCAAGGAAACCGGATACTTGAACCGAATTCGCGAAGTACAGTTCTGGGTTTTTGCCCTTTTCGCCGTCTGTCGACAATAAGGTTAAGCTCGTCAATTGAGGTAATTGAGCCGCAGCACTTTCAATGATTGCAGTTGGACCAATAATAAGAGTATTACCGCCGCTTTCGTAGCTAACAGTAGGTGGAATCAGATTTGTTAACTCAACTGTATTTTCAAATGCATACAGTCTTGCTTTAGCGTTATTTGAAGTTGCTTGTTCTAATAATTGTTTAAGCATTGCTCAGTTCCATCTTTGGACATGGATAATCTGTTCAACCTTCATTGTAGTAAGCGATAGAGAACTTGCTGAGTAATCCGTTAACAACTAACCCTTTAGCCAGTGTCCCGCTCGTCAGACTATGAATTCGTCTATCTACAAAAAAGTTGATAATAAACGTTATTTAGCAAATGCCATGCCAATTTAATAAGCCTTATATATCAATGATTTAATTCTTTATAGCGTTTATTGTGCGTATAAAAAAACCGCTTGGGACATTTTGTCGCAAGCGGTTCATTGAGTATTTAGTCAAAATGTACCTATTCTTTGTGTGGTATATTTTGTCCCATCTCTTTCAGGTCAGCTTCGTCTGACATTGTAGCATTATCATCTGATGCTGTGTTTTTATACAGTTGTTTTTCTTGTTCGGTTATTTCGGCACTTTCTGACGTTTCAAATTCATTATCAGATACCTCAAGATCGCTTTCAGAATGTTCTAAAACTTCACCTTCAGCCTTATTATCAATGACTTGCTCTTCTTCTGGTGTGGTTTCTTCTTCAGTTTTGTCTTTAACCCAATCTCGCAAGGTTTCCGCAACCCCTTCAGAAAGAGACTTCAAATTACTGTAATCGTCGTCGTAATCATCTAAACCATCACGAACGTTAAACTCTTCGGATAGAAATAGTTTACGCAATGCGGCTTTTTTTACGCTTTCTGAAGCTTCTGATACCAATAATTGAGCAACAGACAAGTCTTCAGTGGCTTCTGGTGCGGGATCTTGAACGTCAGAAGCATGAATTTCTTCATTGGTTTCTAAAGCATCGCTCTCTAAAGACTGAGGCGCTGCTGCTTCCATTTCAGACGAAAGATCAGCAGGCGAAACCTCAGAAGAAGAATCAGAGGAAGTGAGTTCTGTTGCTTCCAGTGTTTGCTCTACTTCCAAAGGTTCGTCATTGGATTCATCAAGTTTTCGTTGAGACCAACGGCTAAAGAAGTTAGTTGCCATTTGATCTACCCGCACCTTTACGTTTCTTACGTCTTGCTTCTAGCAACTCACCATGACGGCCGATGAAGGCTTCCATCCAAGCCTGTACGGGCAAAGGAATGTCGTATGAAAGGACTTGGTTGTCACCGTCCATGTATTGCCCTGCAACGGTTTGTGATGCTGTAAGTAACTGAATGACGGGCTTGACACCAGAATCGACATTATCCATCACTAAGAAAAGCTTAGGTTGCTGAGAGCTTAGGTTGAAACGATAGTCTGTACGCTCGTCTTTATGTAATTGGAGTAAACACACGTCTTGGGCATCGTCTTCTGGCGACAGTTCAAACCCCGTCAATTCCCATTGCGTTGTTACCCAGATACCTGTTTTGATCTCTTTTTCTATTCTTTGGACACCGATTGGCCAAGCTGCTTCTGTTTTTTCATATTGTTCTTTGAATTCTTTTATCTCAGACATACTTCACCCAATTGATTTTCTTCGGCCTGAATGCACTTAGGACATTTTGTACTGTGCGCAATCATATACACCCCATAAAGCAATAAACACGCCAATACGGATTAACTGCGAGAGCGTATCTATAGCGTTCGTTATCAAGTTGTCACTATAACGTTAGTCGATACTGGTTATTTCAGACAACTCCACTCGGTGAACTCTCATATTTTGCGCTATTTTAATCGAATGCTTCATGTTTTCCTGAATACCCGTTATTTTGGAATAAGATTTGCTTTAAGCATGAGTTAAAGAATCGATGAACAAGATCGGCGTTAGACCCTCTTGTTAACTTCTTATCTCTTAAAATCGCTATCTCATTAAGTAGGACGTGACTGTGGTAAAACCAAACATAATAAAAACCAGTGAAAACCCACTTCAAACAATCGAAGTTGAAGTGTTTGATGAATATGGTGAGAAGCTAACCAAACAGATCGCTTGCGAACGCCCTCTTACCGTCATGTTGAACTGGAAAGAGATCGTAACCCTGATGACGCTTGGCTCGCGCCCTGAATCTTTAGTCTTGGGTTATTTGAAGAATCAAAGTTTCCTTTCTGACCCTGAAGCGGTTGAATCTATCATCATCGATTGGGAAACCAGCTCTGCTGCGGTCATTACCAATGAAGATACTAGCCAACTTGAGCAAGCGCTTAAGAAGAAGACGGTGACCTCTGGCTGTGGTCAGGGCACCATGTTTGGTAACGTGATGAAGCAGTTGGAAGATTACCAAGTGCCTCAGACCAAAATTAAGCAATCTGAAATTTACACGGCTTTAGAAGCACTGACTCATTACAACGACACGTACAAGAAAGCTGGCGCGGTACATGGTTGCGCTGTTTGCAAAGACGACAAGGTTCTATCGTTTGTTGAAGATGTTGGCCGACATAACGCGGTTGATACTTTGGCCGGTGAGATGTGGCTTAACAAAGAGTCTGGTGAAGATAAGATTTTTTACACTACTGGCCGCCTGACTTCTGAAATGGTCATCAAAGTGGCGCAGATGGGGATTCCTGTTCTGTTATCACGTTCAGGCGTAACACAAATGGGTTTAGACTTGGCTCAGCAATTTGGTATCACGACCATTGCTCGCGCTAAAGGCCTGCGATTCCAAGTGTTCACTGGCGCAGAGAAGATTGAATTCGATGTAAAAGGTGAACAAGCTTTATCTGAAAGCTAGGTTCAAAAGCCCTGTTCATGCCTAATTAAAGCTGATTTTAGGCGAACGATATAGCTAAACAACAATGCCGCTCATAACCTTGATGAGCGGCATTTTTTATTTGTTCAAAGTTTATTTCAAGATATGCCTAGTAAGCTATATAGCTTGGAAGTTTCTATCAACGGTGCCCACTGATTTTTGCTTGTAGATAAATAACGGCTCCCTCGACCTTAGTCGTAAACGAATCTTGCTTTAACAACCTAATAGGCTATTAGTTACATATTCATCATTTAAATATTTCTATTAATTACAAAATAAATATGAATATCAACGTCACTGGCTTAAAGGGAATTAACCATGAGTAATCCATCGGAACCTCAGCGTCGTTCGCTGTCTCTTTCAATACGTAGTAAATTTATTCTAATCAACCTCACCTTGTTTGTTTCAGTCTTCATATACGCCATTTACGAACAGTTTAGCTTAGACAAATTGGAGTCATTGGAGCGCGCTGCGACTGAAAACCTCAGGAGTTCAGTTGACTTGCTAACGCTCAGGCGACACGAGAAAGATTTCTTGTCTCGCCACGATCAAAAATACGCAGAACGTTTCGATAAAACCGCCGACACATTGAATCAAAGATTGGTGACGTTGAACCAGACTCTCACCTCGCATGAGCTGCACCTGTCTGACCAAATGACACGGATTTCGGACACTCTCCATCAATATCAAAAACAGTTCCACCAAATCGTCGAACAAGTAAATAACATTGAACGTACGACCGCACCTTTAGGCTTTGTCGCTGCGTTAGATGGCAAAAGAACCGCGTTAAAATCAGCGATCGAATCTGAATCGAGTTTGGCTTTAGAGCTTGCGCTGTTAGAGTTGATTGAAAAAGATTTCCACTATCTCGCTCATATTAATGACCAAACACATATGGCGTTAGCTGATGCTCTTAAAGAGTTTGAACCCTATTCTCAAACGTCGGTTGCGACAGAGCAAGCCTATTCGGATTACAAAGCTGCGGTTGAAATGCTTCTGTTGGCTAACACCAATTTAGGTTTATCGGCAGAACTCGGTCTTAGAGGCGCCTTACGTAGCAACGTCCACCAAACAGAACAAGCCATTGAAGCCGTACAAACCGAGATAAGCCAAGCCATCACAGCGGCGAGTACACATACCAAAAATACATTGCATCTGTTTGGTGCCGCCATCGTCGCTCTGCTCTCTTTATTGTTGGTGTTCATTGGTCGCAACATACTTGCGCGAATCAAAGCGATAAACGTGATGATGGAATCAATCGCCAGTGGAGATGGTGACTTAACCGTTCGCATGAATGCCAAAGGCAATGACGAACTCGCACAACTTGCTCACTCGTTCGATACTTTCATCAATAAACTGCACGGTAACATCAAAGAGCTATCCGGCGTGATGACGGTGTTGACCGATAGTTCGTGTAGCTCTGAAGAAGCGGCAATCAAAAGTATGAGTAATGCTGAGAAGCAGAAGCAACAATCTGAATCAGTAGCGACGGCAGTTAATGAGCTAGTGATGACCAGTAATGAAGTGACGGCGAACATAGAAAACGCAGCGATGAACGCTGAGAAGATCAAAGACAATGCACATCAGGCGTTACAAGAAACCCACGCAACCAATGACAGCATTAATGTGTTGGCCGAGAATATTGCAGAGTCTCAAAACCTAATTGTTCAGCTCGAAGACCAGAGTCGCGAAATCAATCATGTCGTCACTACCATTCAAGGTATTGCGGAACAAACTAACCTACTCGCGCTAAATGCGGCGATAGAAGCGGCACGTGCTGGTGACCATGGACGCGGGTTTGCAGTCGTGGCCTCTGAAGTGAGAGAACTTTCGCTAATGACTAACGATTCTACCCATCAAATTGAATCGACCATTCATGGCCTAACGTCTGGAATAGCAAAAACGGTCGCTAAGATGTCGGTAAGCCTAGAACAAACGGGGTTAGTTAAACACCAAACCAAAGATGTGGTAAATGCGATTGAAGGGATACACTTTCAGGTTGGCGAGATGTTCGACTTAAACAGCCAGATTGCCACTGCGTCTGAAGAGCAATCCATGGTTTCAGCGGACATCGATCGGAACATTACCGATATCGCTCATTTAGCCAGTGATACTCATACCGTGGTTTCAGGGTCAGTTCGTTGTAGTGAACAAGTTTCGAACGTGAGTGTGAAGCTTGAGAAGATTGTGGCGCAGTTTAAGTATTAATGAGCAATGTAAGTATTGATGAGCATAGGTATTTGCGACCAACCACTCGACGTTTTTTAATACAAAGAGATTGATATAAAAAACTGATATAAAAAACAAAAGGCCTCTATCTTATTCATAAAGATAGAGGCCTTTTTAATCAGGAATACGTACTAACGTCGTATTACGTATTCATGTTTAATGCGTACTAAGCGCGTGCCTTCAAGAACTCAGCGTAAGTACCGCGGAAGTCGTTGATCTTGCCGTCTTTGATTTCAAGAACACGAGTCGCTAGAGAGTCTACGAATACACGGTCGTGAGAAACGAAGAACAATGTGCCTTTGTAGTTCTCAAGAGCCAAGTTAAGCGCTTCAATAGATTCCATATCCATGTGGTTTGTTGGTTCATCCATTAGCAGGATGTTTGGCTTGTGCATCATGATCTTGCCAAGAAGCATACGACCTTGCTCACCACCAGAGATAACCTTTACAGATTTCTTGATATCGTCTTGGCCAAACAGCATACGACCTAGGAAGCTACGAACAACTTGCTCGTCTTCGCCTTCTTGACGCCATTGGCTCATCCAGTCAAACAGGTTTAGATCTTCTTCAAAATCATGTGCGTGATCTTGAGCATAGTAACCGATGTTTGAGTTTTCAGACCACTTATATTCACCAGTACGCGCTTCTAGAGCACCCGCTAGTGTGTTAAGTAGTGTTGTTTTACCCACACCGTTCTCGCCGATGATAGCAACACGCTCACCTACTTCGAAAATCGCATCGAACTTGTTGTATAGGTCTTCTTCAAAACCTTGAGATAGGTTTTCAACCACAAGTGCGTTACGGAATAGCTCTTTAGACTGTTCGAAACGGATGAATGGGTTTTGACGGCTAGACGCTTTTACTTCATCTAGTTGAATCTTGTCGATCTGTTTAGCACGAGATGTCGCTTGTTTCGCTTTAGATGCGTTAGCAGAGAAACGAGAAACGAACGTTTGAAGTTCAGCAATTTGTGCTTTCTTCTTCGCGTTATCAGAAAGTAGACGTTCACGAGCTTGTGTCGCTGCTGTCATGTACTCATCGTAGTTACCAGGGAACAGACGAAGTGCGCCGTAATCAAGGTCAGCCATGTGTGTACAAACTGAGTTTAGGAAGTGACGGTCATGCGAAATGATGATCATTGTGCAGTTACGTTGGTTAAGCGTATCTTCCAACCACTTGATGGTGTCCATGTCCAGGTTGTTCGTTGGTTCGTCAAGAAGCATGATATGCGGGTCTGCAAACAGTACTTGAGACAATAGAACACGAAGTTTCCAACCCGGTGCTACTTCGCTCATTAGACCGAAGTGCAGTGATTCTTCAATACCTACCGCAAGAAGAAGCTCACCCGCTTTCGCTTCTGCCATGTAACCGTCCATTTCAGCGAACTGAACTTCAAGATCAGCCACTTTCATGCCGTCTTCTTCGCTCATTTCAGGCAAAGAGTAGATACGGTCTCGCTCTTGCTTGATAGCCCAAAGCTCTTTGTGACCCATGATAACCGTGTCGATTACCGTGAATTCTTCATAAGCAAACTGGTCTTGGTTTAGCTTAGCAACGCGCTCATTTGGATCGTAGCTTACGTTACCTGCACTTGGCTCAAGTTCACCAGATAGGATCTTCATGAACGTCGATTTACCACAGCCATTCGCGCCGATTAAACCGTAGCGGTTGCCTTCGCCGAACTTAACTGAAATATTTTCGAAAAGTGGCTTAGCGCCGAATTGTTGGGTGATATTTGCTGTGGAGATCAATGCCGTTACCTTTTTAATGTGAAAAACGCCGCAACGTTACTTCTTCGGGGCTTTAACTGCAAGTCTTGATTGCAATTACTCACCATTAAGTGAGTGATAACCTAGCCAAATCATAGTTTGAGCTGACTCACATTTTTGATTTTCTATTTGTCGTTAAAAAAACATCTACTTTCAGGGAAAACAAAATATCGAACAGCACCCCATAATGGGCGGTATATAACGTCCCAAATCATGCCAACCATTGAATATATCGTATGCTGATTGGTCACAGTAAAACTAACCCGATCAAAGCAACAACAGACATAGGCAAGACTAGCCTAATCTCTGACAATTTCATGACAAAATCAGCCAAAACGGGAATAAAGTACTCGCCCCCGATACGGGGTTGGATTTCACAAAGTAAGATTAACTAACTATAGTAATCCTAACCTCATAATTCTAAGAGACTTTTATGCGTTCACTTTCGCGCTTCTTAATCTTCATTTTGGCCATTCTCTCTTGGCCGAGTCATGCCAACTTGGAATATGACTTACAATCTCAGCCTCAGGTATCTAATAGTGCTGTAGATCTGGATAAGCGTATTGATTCCCTACCTGATCCCCTCTTTATGGAGCAGTCGGACAGACGCCAAGTCAACATTTTACTTGCCGAAGTTCTGCGAGTTCAAAAGCTGGAAATCAAAACCTTCGAGCAACAGGTAAAAGCCTATAGAGATAACAACGACGCCGATCAATGGTTTTCCGTGCAAACGAGCTACGTCACATTGAATAGCTTGAACGTAAGTAAACAGCATCTTTTAGAGCAGACAAACTCCGCGAATAAAGAGCGCTTAACCGGTTTTGGCCCATACGGCGTGACTCAATTTAAACAAGAGTGGGAATTAACCAAGCTCAATATTGAGTATCTTGTTTACTTCCAAATTCGTAGCTTTAAAGCATTAGTTAAAGACATTTTTATTTCTCCAGTGCCTGTCATTTGGGCTTCTCTAAAGGTGCTGTTCATTTACTTCGGTTTAGTATGGTGGCTTGCCAACAGCACTCGCTTGATTGAGTTGTTTCGAGTTAACTTTCTCGAAGCGAAAACGAACCCTCCTTTTCTGGTTCGTGTGATTTGGTATATCAGCCGCGCTGAGCGTGCGATTGCTTGGTTAATCGCTATCACACTTTCTTTGAGAGTGCTTTCTAGCATCCCTAGCCTGCAGCACCTGATTTTCCTAGAAATATTCACGTGGTGGATTCTAGGTGGTTCGATTGCTATCAGCTTTATTCTTGAATTTGCGTATCGCTTGGGTCGCACATCAAATCAAGAAGTCATCGCGCTGAGACTATCGACTATTCGTCGCTATGTTTGGAGTATTATTGTTGCAGGTCTGACTTTACAGATATCGAGCATCACACTGGGTAAAGGCACCATTTATAGCTGGATCTACAGTGCGCTGTTTTTCTGGTTTGTGCTGGTCACGATATCGGTACTTAGATTATGGAGAGCGAAAGTCTTCGATACGCTGCAACACATCTCTGATCGTCCGGTGTGGGTTAACTGGGCGGTAAACCGCAAGGAAACCTTCTTACTTAATATACTGGCGACGGCAATTGGAATCGTGTGGTTGAGTGTTTACAACTTCCAACATCGAATCATGGCATTGCTTTCTAGTTACACGTTGTTTAGTCAAGCATTAGCCTATCTCTTTCGAATCGAAGTGGCTAAGCAGTCTGATCTTGATAAAAACCAACAAAACTTGGTTCGAATCAAAGGAGACAAAACCTATGAATACATTCTGCCGGGTAATATCGATAGCACCTTAATTGATTACGCGGGCGATGAGGTTAAGCAACTCTCTCGTTATTTGATGTCGGACAGCCCTGCTATTTGTATTGTTTCAGGCGAACGTGGTGTGGGCGCTACAACGCTGCTTTATACCTTGCTGCATAAAGTATCCAACGCAGAGCCTGTTTACGTGAGTTGCCCTTACGCGGGTTACCAAGAGCTCTTAGCGCATCTAGCCGTGAGCATCGGCTTGGAAGAAGAAGCGACTGAGATTCAGATCCTGGCGCACCTTCGTAAAAGTAACACCACGTACTTGATTGCGATCGACAATGCACAGCGATTGGTTAAGCCAATGGTTGGCGGCCTGTCTGATTTGATCCGTTTAACCAACCTACTGCGTCGCTCTAAAAAGAACCACCGTATCGTGATTTCGATTGCTAAGTCGAGCTGGCGATTTGTCGATCGAGCGCGTGGTGAGCGTCTGCTGTTTGATTTGGTGTGTTTCCTACCTCGTTGGACAGAGAAACAAGTCGGTGAGCTTCTAAATAGCCGTATCAATACCGAACTTGAAAAGCCGTTATCGTTTGATGGTTTAGTTGTCCCTAAGCAGTGGGATCAAGATGACATGAGTGAAGAAGAACGCGCACGCCAAGGCTTCTATCGAATCTTGTGGCACTACTCTGATGGCAACCCTACCGTTGCGCTGCGTTTCTTCCGACTCTCTTTAAACCGAAATAAAGAGACAGATCAAGCGGTGGTACGTTTGTTCCATGTTCCTGAAGCGCAGGAACTCGAGAACATGCCAAAACCTATGTTGGCTGTACTTCGTTCTATCGTGCAATTGGAAATAGCTTCTCCGGAAGTGTTGTCTGAATGTACTCAGCTGAGCATTGCAGAGATAACCGGGATTCTACGTTATTTTGAAAGCCGTGGTTATATTGGTTGGCATGAAGAAAAGGCTCGAATTTCTGAGCACTGGTTCCGCCACATTACAAACGTTCTCGACCGTCAACATCTACTGGTGAAGTAAAATGAAGAAGTTATTTATCCTACTATTTGTTGGCTTGGCAAGTGCTGTCAGTTTCCCGACCTTTGCGACGGAAGAGTTAGCTAACGTAGAAAACATCTCAAAGATTGCGAGCTTGGTGCGTTGGAGCGGTGTGTTCTTCTCCATGATCGTTATTGCCGCAATGTGGTTGTTACTTAAGTTCATCAATTCGTTGGTGACCAGTTTTGGTAGTCAGTTCGTGCAATATCGAATGCTGCTACAGAAACTGCAGTCATTTACTCAGTTCTTTATTTACGTGAGCACCGGCCTTATTGTGTTCATGATGAGTTTTCGAATCAACGATCAAATACTGGCTTTGATTGGTGGTACCCTCGCCGTGTCGGTCGGCTTTGCGCTTAAAGACTTGGCTGCGTCATTCATTGCTGGTATTACGGTGATGATTGATAGACCTTTTCAAGTTGGTGACCGTGTCACGTTCGAAGGTAACTATGGCGACATCATTACCATTGGTTTGCGTTCTGTTCGAATGAGAACCCTGAACGACGACATTATCACGATCCCGAACAACAAGTTCTTAAACGAAGTAACGACTAGTGGTAACTATGGCGCGCTGGATATGCAGGTGGTGATTCCATTTTATGTCGGTATGAATGAAGACATCACCCTAGCCCGTGACTTGATTCAAGAAGCGGCGTCTTCAAGTCGTTACATCCACTTGCCGAAGCCTGTTACGGTTCTGGTCAAACAGACGATTACGGATAATTACTTGGCGATACAGTTAACTTGTAAGGCCTATGTGGTCGACACGGCGTATGAGAAGCTGTTTGAAACCGATATTACCTTGCGTGTGATGAAAGAGTTTAGGAAGCACAATATCAACCCTCCGAAGATTTCAGTAACTGCACATTAACAAGATTGGCTTAACGCGCTTCTTTTTCTTAACGCTCTTCTTTTGTTGAGCAAGTTAACAATCCAGTCATCTACAAACAAAAACACCTCCGAACTTGTCTCAAGTGCGGAGGTGTTTTTTTATGAGGTTTTCGCTTAGACCTTAAAGTACTTTAACTGATCAGTAAGGTGTTCTGTAGTGTTGGCCATTTTCTGGCTATCCTCAGCTAACGACTGTGAAGCTTGCAATACTTCGTTAGCCGCCAGATGAATCCCAGTGACACTTTCACTCATTTCGGTTGCTACCGTGCTTTGTTGCTCCGAGGCGGCGGCGATTTGCGCGACCATGTCGTTGGCGTTGTGAAGCTCATTCACAATCACATCGAGTTGTTGGCGTGTTTCGTTAGACGCGACAACACTGTGATCGACTTTCTCATTGCTGCTTTGCATTGCTTTAAAGGTACGCTCGGCTTGCTGAGTCAGTTTTTCAATCGTCGATTGAACTTCATTGGTTGAGTTTTGAGTGCGGCTTGCGAGGTTACGTACTTCATCTGCGACTACCGCGAACCCTCTTCCTTGCTCACCTGCTCGGGCTGCTTCTATTGCCGCATTAAGCGCTAACAAGTTCGTTTGCTCAGATACATCACGTATCACGCTCACCACTTGGCTTATCTCTGTGACACCAGATTGTAAGTCTCTGACGAGATCATTCGCGGTCGAAATGTTTTCTGAAACCTGAGATATGGTTTTAGACGTTACTTGCATGTTCTGGTCGTTCTGGTTTGCGTGCTCAACTACCTTATTGGTGCTTGCGGCAGTATTTTCAGCATTCACAGCGACATCAGAAATCGTGGCACTCATTTCTGTCATTGCCGTCGATAGCAACTCAAGTTGAGCATGTTGTGAGTTCACACTGGTCGCCGCCTCTTCACTGGCTTGTGCAATGTGACTCGCCATGTTGCTGGATAAACCTGCTGATTCATTCGCTGTACGAAGCGTGCTTTGTAACTTGTTGAGCATGGTATCAATTTGATTACTCATATCGCCCAGTTCATCTTTACGTGTCATGTTCATGCGTACACGAAGATCCCCATCTGCAATCTTATGGGTGTTGTCGATAAGCTTGTTAAGTGGCACAAGGATATTGTTAGAAATCGCGTAGCCCATAGCAAATAACAGGCCTGATAATACAACCGCGACCAGTCCTTCTTTGAGCGCTAGTGCATAGAAAGCGTCTTGAATATCCGCAACTAAGATTCCCGAGCCAACAATCCAATTCCACTCAGGGAATAGCTGTACATATGAGATCTTGTCTTTGAGTTCACCTTGCGGGCTCATCCATTGATAATCAAGAAACCCTTTCTCCTCTGGGGTACGTGAAATGTTGACCATCTCACGCCAGTGGTGTTTACCTGCACCATCTTTAAAGTTACCTGCGTTCTTGCCATTGAGTTCAGGTTTTAATGGATGGATAACAACGTTGAGTTGTTGGTTTAAGATCCAGAAATAATTGGTGGTGTCGTAACGAAGCGTTTCAATTGCTTGCAGCGCTTGTTTCTTTGCTACTTCTTCACCGAGTACGTTACGTTGGCTGTAATAGTAGCTCGCTAAGCTGACCGCGGTTTCGACTTGAGCACTGAGTTTATCTTGGCGCTCTTGCATTGAGCTTTCACGTTGTTGCATTAGGTTGAAAGATGACGCCATTACCAATAGAACAACCGATAAAATGACGATGGAGATAAGTTTTGATTTAATAGAGAGATTACTTAATTTCATAGCTGACTGACTTTATTATATTTTTTGATTATGAATTTGGGGTCAATGTATCAAAAATCCGTACAGTTCAGATGATATGCATCAAGATCAAAAGATATACACTGTGTTACATATTAAAAAAGAGGTGCTCGTCAAACAGTCAGAGGTTGAGATTTAGTTGGCGATAGTTTAGTAGTGCAGGATTTTCGTGCTTGGGCTGAAACGTTCATGTAACAGCCCAAGCGCAGTAGAGATATTATCGGGTGATAATATGGTTGGATTCGATTCGAGCTTAAAGCTAAAAAAATTATAGGTTTGAGACCAATAACTGTGGTGTCGCTTTTTGCTGAAGGTAGATACTAAAGCGGCTTCCCTTGCCTACTTCTGATTCGACACGTATCTCGCCACCCGTTTGGCTCAAGATACTTTGAGATACTGATAAGCCTAAGCCTGTACCGTCACGTTTGGTGGTGTAGAAAGGTGAAAAGATGCGTTTCAATTGTTCTTCTTTGATACCACACCCTTCATCTTGAACATGAACGATTGCACCATGAGACACGCCATTCTCCACCCAGTCTTCACTTGATATAGTCAATGTGCCCTGTCCGTCCATGGCATGAATCGCGTTCATCTGTAGGTTAACCAAAATCTGCAAAAGTTGGTTTCGGTTAACTTCCACAGACGTTTTAGCATGCAGTTGTGATACGTAGACAATGCCTTTCTTTTTCGCGCCTGTTTTTACGAGCGTAATACTTTCATCCACTATTGGATTGATATGTTGCCACGTAATTTCGTCTTGTACACCGCCGTGTCGGCTGTATTGAAGCAAGCTTCGTGTGATGTTTCGGATTCGGTCGATCTGCTCCATGATCGCGTGGACTTCTTCGTCTACACGAGCCACTTCGTCACCGAGTTCAAACTTCATTAATTCGACATTGCCAAGAATCACCGCTGTCGGATTATTAATCTCATGGGCAATGCCCGCGGTTAATTCACCTAACGCGGCTAGTTTTTCATTGACCACCAGCTTGTCTCGAGCTTGATTCAACAGCTTGATATGCAGTTCTAATTCTTCGGTTTTCTCTTTCAAGCTAGCAGTACGTGAATGAACCTTACATTCGAGTTCTGAAGCGGCTTGTTGGATCTCTTGATTACGTTCGTGCAGCAAATCCAACATCTTATCGAATTGTTTAGCGAGCAAAGTCAGCTCGTGTTGATCGTTTAAACCCAACGTACCAATTCGCTTGTCTTGCCCCATCTGCACTAGCTTCACGACTTTATGGATGCGTTCAATTGGGTTGAAAAGATCACGCGCACCACGGTGAACGATCAAACCAGAAGCCAGTAGCAACAACACAATCGTAATGCTGATTTCACCCAGGTTGGTTAAGTACGTTTCCACCAATGGCCAAATCAAGTAACCGGTATAAAGCATGCCGATGACATTATCGAATTGGTCATGAATCGGTTGATACGCAGTGATGTACCAAGCGTCGTAAACGTACGCTCTATCTAGCCACTCTTTGCCTTCATTCAATACTTTAGAATGAACCTCATGAGACACACGAGTACCAATTGCGCGCCCTGCACTTTCTTCGCTGCTCAACGGTACATTAGTGCTGACACGTAGGTCATCAAGGAACACAGTGACGGTACCTATGCGGCGATTAAAGCCCTCGCGTTGCGGATAAATGAGATTGCTGATCTGATCAACCAACTGTGTGCTGTTATTAAGAAGGATCCCGCCATCAAGAAAACCAATCACGTGATCATTCTTGTCACGAATCGGCACAACGGTACGGCTAACTAAACCTCGAGTTTCAACGTTTTGACTATTGAGCATTGGGACTTCGGCTTGCCTGGCAAGGTTTTGGTCTAAATCGTTGAGTTCGTTTTGGCTCAATACACTAAAGAACGATTCTTTGTGTGTCAGGTTGAGGTATTCAAGCTTTTTCTCCATGCTCTCGACGCTGCGCCAGCGTAGAAAGTCGAGTTCATAGCGAGATTTGTTTTCAGAAACCCAACGTGTGAGCTCTTCTTTCGAAATATCACTCGTGAGTTTGATTCGGAAGTTGTAAGACTCAGCAAATGCTTGAACGTTATAGGCCTGTTGGTTCTGAATTAGATGGATACTGTTGTCGGCAACATCCAAACGCTCATCGACATCAATCAGAGCACCCTGCCACGTGTAATGTACTGACCAATACAGTGTTATAGCGACAAGCGCACATAAGGTAAGAATGATGGGAGCGGATGTTAGAAATAGCAGGCGATAACGCACCATGGTTTTGAACCGGAACGCCCATTTTGTCCACCAATGACGTCTAATCGGCATATTCTGAGCCTTCTGTGTTCCACTCTTTGTACTTACGCTCTAGTGTTTTACGCGCCACACCGAGATCTCTCGCTGCTGCAGATTTATTGCCATCATGAAAACTCACCAGTTGTTCTATGTGAGATTTTTCTACTTCTTTGAGTGTCCAAGTGTTTGGGTAACCCTCAGCTGCGTCTACATTATTCAAGTTTGGTATTTCCGCGCCATGTGACACCGTCACTGAAATGCTAGTTGGGGCTGGATCGCCATTCACTTCGCGCCAATAGTGTGCTGGTGGCTTGTCTAAAAGAATGCATCTTTCGACTAAGTTCTTAAGTTCGCGAATATTTCCCGGCCATTCGTATTCATTCATTGCCAAGATATCTTCATGTGCCCAGTTTGGAACCGGCATACCCAGTTCACTAGATAAAAGACGAGTGAAGTATGGAACAAGCTCTATCAGATCAGACGGTCGTTCTCTCAATGGCACAACATCGATCTTAAGTACATTGAGTCGGTAGAACAGATCGCGACGGAAGTGGCCTTTATCGACCTCTTCTTGAAGGTTTCGGTTTGTTGCTGCGACGACTCGTACATCGACAGCGATCTCTTTCTCACTGCCAACTGGACGAATAGTACGTTGCTCTAACACACGTAACAGCGCTGCTTGCATTGGCAGTGGCATTTCACCTATTTCATCAAGGAACAAGGTGCCGCCACTTGCGACTCTGAACAGACCTTCACGGTTTTTCTTCGCACCAGTAAAGGCACCAGACGTGTGGCCAAACAATTCGCTTTCTAAAAGTTCAGGCGCAATTGCACCACAGTTGATTGGCACAAATGGGCCACTACGCTTGCTGGCTTCATGTACACCACGAGCAACTAACTCTTTACCCGTACCCGACTCACCTTCTATAAGAACGGATGCTCTTGACGGTGCGAATTGACTGATCAGCAATTTAAGCTGTTTAGTCTTGTCTGAATTGCCGATCAATTCGGTCTTGATATGACGGCTAACATCGCGCTTCAACGCGTACTGCATTCTTTGGTCAAGGCGCTTGTCCATACAACGCAGAACCGCTTGTATCATTTGTTCGAGGTTGAACGGCTTAAGAATAAAATCTGAAGCACCAAGCTTAAGCGCGGATATAGTCATCTCTAAATCAGCATAACCTGTCATGAAAATCACATCGGCACGTTTGTCGTTGTCGTTAAACGCCTCTTCCCACTCAATACCAGACCGACCTGGCAGGTTGATATCAAGAACAATCAGATCAAAATGCTCGCTCGAACGCAGTATTTCGGCTTCTTCAACCGACCCTGCACTCGATACCTTGCCAAAGAACTTACCCAGTGCTTTCTTTAAAATAGCCTGCATACCAATTTCATCATCCACAACCAAGACGGAAAACGCTTGATATTGAGTCAATGTGTTCGGGTTGAGGTTGGGTGCAGATGAACTAGGTAAAGACATAATGATTAGCCGGTGGGGAAAGTTGGGACAGAGTGTACCAATTAACCTTTTGTGCAACAGGGACAATGTGCGACATTTTGTCCTAGCTCATGTTTTGATTCATTTTAGAGGGCTAAATGACGCAGTTTTGTCCGAAATAACAGCAATTTAATGAGATCTGATGCATGATTTATTGGCATTAAGATTGCTTATAAGGTGTAGATTTCTAATTACAACAATTAGCGTCTTATGCACATGCCCTTTTTTGAGCCCTTTAAAACTGAAGGCATGTCATTCATTTATAACAGAATGGACATAATAATAATGAAAGCAATTCCCCTAACTATTGCAGCTCTATCTATCGTCAGTTACACGGCTAGCAGCGCGGAAGACACCACCCATATCAAATTGGCGACAACCACAAGTACCTACCACTCAGGTCTACTTGACTACTTATTACCGGAGTTCGAAAAAGATTCTGGTATCAAAGTTGATGTTTTAGCTGCGGGTACAGGTAAATCACTTCGCATGGGTGAGAATGGCGATGTAGACCTAGTGATGACTCACGCACCAAAGGCTGAAGCGAATTTCGTTGAACAAGGTTACGGGGTTCTACCTCGCAAGCTGATGTACAACGACTTTGTCATCGTTGGTCCTCAAAGCGATCCAGCGAAGATTGAATCTCAAAAAGCAGTGACTGATGTGTTCAAAGCAATCGCGAACAATAACGAGACCTTCGTTTCTCGTGGTGACGACTCTGGTACTCATAAGAAAGAGATGGGTATTTGGGCACAAACTAAAATGGAACCAAACTTCGGTGGTTATCGCAGTGTGGGTCAAGGCATGGGCCCTACTCTGAACATGGCGTCAGAAATGCAAGGCTACACCATGACAGACCGTGGTACTTGGTTGGCTTACCAAAACAAATTGGATCTTAAAATCCTTTTCCAAGGTGACAAGAACCTGTTTAACCCTTACCAAGTGATTCTTGTTAATCCAGAACGCTACCCGAGCATTAACTACCAAGCAGCGAAAGTATTCAGTGATTGGCTGGTTAACCCTAAAGGTCAGAAACTAATTAACGACTTTAAACTGCACGGTAAACAGCTGTTTGTTGCGAGCGCAGAATAGTTTGTTGCAAGCTTAGAATAGTTGATTGTAAGCAATGAGTCGTTGGTTGTAAGTAAAGCGTAGCGTTGAAGGTGTAGTCAAAACCAACAAGCACTACACTTAGCTAAACAGTTAACGAAACACTCTTAAAAACAATAGCTGGCCAATTCAAGCTCAAATAGTTTGTGTCAGCTATGATTAACATCAGTCATTACCGATAAAGACCTATTATCGATTCACACGAGATACTTCATGACCCTATGGCAAACAACGATTGATGCAATGAACCTACTAGTGAGTTTTGACCACGAATTGTGGAAAATCGTCGCGGTATCTTTCAGCGTATCTTTGTCCGCCATCTCATTAGTGATTGTTCCTGCAATCCTTATGGCTTTCTTATTGGCTTATACCGAGTTCCCCGGGAAGTGGGCATTGTTATCGGTGATCAACACCCTGCAAGCTATCCCAACCGTGGTTATCGGTTTATTGATGTACATGATGCTCTCTCGTTCTGGCCCACTCGGTGATTGGGAATTACTGTTCACCCAAAAGGCGATGATTCTAGGTCAGATGCTGATCTGTTTCCCAATCCTAGTCGCGATGATGCACGGCGCTCTCCAAGCCAGTGACCGCCGAGCGGTTGAAACGGCGCGCACGCTTGGCGTATCAACGACTCGTGTGGCGTGTACGTTAATTTGGGAAACGCGCTTCCCTCTTTTAGCTGCAACTATCGCTGCCTTCTCTCGTATCGTCACTGAGGTTGGTTGTTCAATGATGGTTGGTGGCAACATTATGGGGATGACAAGAAACATCCCAACAGCTATCGCTATGGAAAGCCACAAAGGCGCATTCGCTCAAGGCGTCGCCCTCGGTATGGTGTTATTAGCATTGGCATTAGCCCTTAACTTTTTCCTTTCCAGTGTGAGAGGAAAAGGCTATTTAAGAACTTAGGAACGCTGTCATGAGTATAAAAATAACAACGCAGCAAATTTCAATGCGCTACAAAGAGCGTGTTTTGTTCCATATTCCCGAATTGTCGATCGGCCCCAACGATGCCATTTATCTCAAAGGAGATAATGGTGTGGGTAAAACGACCCTACTTAAAATATTGTCTGGATTGATTCAGCCAAGCTCCGGCCGCATTCAGTCTCCAACACAAAGCTGGCAGCAGATCTTGTTCCCTAGGCTCAAGTTCAAAGACATTATCTACCTACATCAAACCCCCTATCTTTTTGATGGTTCGGTGTACCAAAATGTCGCTTATGGCATTCGCTTTAACAAAGAGAGCCAAAAAGATAAGCGAGCTCAAATAATTAATGCGCTGAGAATGGTAGGTTTAGAAACCTTGGCAGATGAACACATTTCTGTGTTGTCTGGTGGTGAGCGTCAACGCGTTGCAATGGCACGAGCCTGGATTCTTAAGCCGTCAATCTTGCTTATGGATGAACCAAGTGCCTCTTTAGACAAAGAATCTATTGAAAGATTGGTGATAATGGCCGAAGATCTTCTTCAAAGAGGCGCGAGTTTAGTCATCACTAGTCACCAAACTAACGCGTTAACCGACTTATGTAAGAAGCAATGGTGGATCAAAGACAATACTTTGACCGAATCGCCGCTTCTGCAAGTTATTCAGAAAGATAAAGCACAAGAGAATATTTATGCTGCTTCCAACGCAAACTAGTTGGGTTATTTTGGCTGGCGGACAGGCCAGCCGCATGGGCGGAAAAGATAAAGGACTTGTTGAGCTCAACGGTTCTCCGCTTATTCAATACGTTATAAACAAGCTGTCACAACAAGATGTCAGCATCACCATCAATGCCAACCGTAACTTAGACAGTTACCAAGCATTTGCTCCGGTTGTTTCCGATTCCTTCCCTGACTATCCAGGTCCATTGGGCGGCATTCATGCTGGCCTTAAAAACGCGAGTACAGACTGGGTCGGCTTTGTTCCTTGCGACAGCCCACAAATCAGTGACGACCTTGTTGAGCGTTTTTGTTCTGCAGTTAAAGAAGACAGCGACATTCTTGTCGCGCATGATGGCGAATTTAAGCAACCTGTATTCACCCTATTCCACAAACGTGTTCTGCCAAAGCTAGAAGCGTTTTTGGAGCGTGGTGATCGTAAAATCATCTTGCTATACAAAGAGTGTGTCACCGAATACGTTGATTTTAGCGATTCTCCTAACTGCTTTGTTAATCTGAACACGCCAGAAGAACTCACCCAATTCGGAACGCTTCAATAATGAAAGATTCAAAACAACGCCCTAACCTTCCTCTATTGGGCTTTGCTGCTTATAGCGGTACAGGCAAAACGACCGTACTTGAAGCTCTGCTTCCGCTGTTGACTGATGCGGGTTTAAAAGTGGGTGTTCTTAAACATGCTCACCACGATTTTGATGTCGATAAGCCGGGTAAAGACAGCTACCGCTTACGTAAAGCGGGCGCGAATCAAATGTTGATCGCTTCTCGTAACCGTCACGTGATGATGACAGAAACGCCAGAAGCCGAAGCTGATTTTGATTACCTTCTGACACGTTTCGATACCAACACGCTTGATCTGATTTTGGTTGAAGGCTGCAAGAACATTGCTTTCCCTAAAATTGAATTGCACAGAGATGAAGTCGGTAAACCTTGGTTATACCCGAACGATGACAACATTATTGCCATTGCTGCAGACAGCCAAGTGGAATCCGAACTGCCACAAATGGCGATCAGTGACTTAGAAGCGATTCGTGATTTCATTATTGAATATGCTCAGTCGTTTGACGGTTCCTCGAAAATAAGCGAAACCGCTTCTTGTTCGTCTTCAAGAGACAACACGCCCGCAGTGTGTTGTGATTCGTTCTCTCCTGCTGGTTTAACCGTTACTCAAGGCCAACAAAAGATTGTTGATAGCATTGACGCGCTCGATCTCACAGAGAGTGTTGAACTATTGCAGGGCTACGGTCGTGTTTTGGCTGAAGATATAATCTCGCCAATCAATGTGCCTCAAAACACCAACTCAGCAATGGACGGCTACGCAATTCGTAGTGAAGATTTAGAACTGGATAGTTACCAACTGGTTGCTGAAGTTATGGCTGGTCACAGCTACGAGCAAACTGTTCAACAAGGTGAAGCTGTTAAGATCATGACGGGTGCACCAATGCCTGAAGGCGTTGATGTTGTTGTGATGCGCGAACAAGCCGTTCAAGATGGCGATAAGGTTAGCTTCCCAGATGCGAAAATCTCAATTGGACAAAATGTCCGTATGGCTGGTGAAGATTTAGAAATCGGCCAACCTGTCTTTACTCGTGGTACACGCATCGAAGCGCCAGAAATGGGCATGATGGCGTCGTTAGGTTTTGGTGCCTGCCCTGTTCTGCGTAAAGTTAAAGTGGGTGTGTTCTCTACGGGTGACGAAGTTCAAGCACCGGGCAGCGAGCAAAAACCAAACTCTATCTATGACTCAAATCGTTTTACTATTATCGGCATGCTTCAAAAGCTGGGCTGTGACATCGTTGATTACGGCATCATTGAAGATGATGAACAGAAGATGATGGATGTGCTGCATTCAGCGTCGCTTGAAACCGATATGGTTCTGACTTCTGGTGGCGTATCTGTTGGTGATGCGGATTACATCAAGCTTGCGTTAGATAAGCTGGGTGAAATCAACTTCTGGCGTATCAATATGCGTCCGGGTCGCCCTCTTGCTTACGGCAAAATTGAAGACAAACCTTTCTTCGGTTTACCGGGCAATCCAGTTGCCGTTATGGTGTCGTTCATTAACTTTGTAGAGCCAGCGATCCGCAAGCTTCAAGGTCAAACCAACTGGACACCAGTTAAAGCGAACGCGGTAGCGACCGAACAGTTGCGTTCACGCCAAGGTCGTACCGAGTTCAGCCGTGGTGTGTTCTCGATGAATGAATCGGGTGTGCTTGAAGTGAAAACGACGGGTAAGCAAGGTTCAGGTATCCTGCGTTCAATGAGCGAAGCAAACTGTTTAATCGAAATCTCACCAGCGGTTGATACCGTGAAAGTTGGTGAAACGGTAACGATCATTCCTCTGCAGGGGCGCGTTTAATTCAAAGCTTAATCAGCTAAGTTGACTTACCAGATCTTTAATTGACTTAGCGGACCTTTGTCATGAATAGATGAAGCCCCTTCTATCGAGCTTTCGATGTTCAGGGGCTTTCTTTTGTGAAAGACAACCTGTTCGTTTCCTTAAAGACAAAAGCTTAAATGACGCCAAACGTTTAGAACGATAATCTTAAGATTTTTTATCATAACCTTGAGCCACGTACTGTTTTTATGTAGAGTGCGCGCAAAGTAATAATTCTATTGGAGAGCACCATGGCTCGTACCATTCTGTACACTTACAAAGACGAAGACAAAGAGTTACTGTTTTCGAAACAAGAACACCGCACGATCCAAGAAGCTGTCGCTGCAGCCGAAGGTATCGACATCACTGAGTACCTAAAAACTGAGCAACAGCTTGAGTTTATTTCTGATACTAAAGCGGTTCGTAACTACCAAGATAACTATTTCCGTAAGCTTGGCTTCACTAAGCTTACGTTGAAGCAAAAAGACAACCTTGGTGTTGGTAAAAAGAAGAAGTAAGCCCTCTGGCTTCTTTTTCTCGATCTGTAGTTTCTAGCTTTTCGTTTGCACTTGAGAGCTAAGAAGTTAAGAGCTAAGAAGTTAAGAGCTAAAGAAACGAAAACACCGAACAATAAAAAATGCCGCAACCTCTTTAGAGATTGCGGCATTTTTATTTATGCTTTTAACTATCTAACCTTAATTAGCTTAACGGTAAGTGACGATTACTTAATGTTAAGGAATGCAGCACCACGAACGCCGCCTGAATCACCGTGCTTCGCTTTGATGATTTTTGGACATTTCGCTACAGACAATAGGTATTTAGGAACACGCTTTGGCATCTCTTCGTAGATAAGTTCAAAGTTTGAAAGTCCACCACCCAGTGCTACAACATGCGGGTCAAGTGCAGTAAATAGGTTTGCGAAACAGATAGCCAATAGCTCCATGAAACGGTCAACGTGCTCAGCTGCTTTTGCTTCGCCTTCGTTGTACGCTTGGATGATTTCAATCGCTTTCTTTTTCTCACCGAAGTAGTGCTCATAAATCAGTTCAAAGCCGCGACCAGATAGGTAGCTGTCTAAACAACCTTTCTTGCCACAACCACAGCCTAGTAACGGTGCGTTGTCGCCAAGGTGGAACCATGCATCAATAGGAAGACGCATATGGCCGAGCTCGCCAGCAACGTGGTTACGTCCTGAGAATACTTTGCCATCAAAAACCAAACCACCACCAAAACCAGTACCTAGAATTAGGCCAGCTACTGATGGTTCATCTTTCAATTCATCATCCCACGCTTCAGACAGCGCAAAACAGTTCGCATCGTTCTCGATTTTAACACTACGACCAATCAGCGCTTCTAAGTCTTTGCGTAATGGCTTACCTGTTGAAGCCGGTACGTTAACAACAAGCATGGTGCCGTCGTCCGCATCTTCCATACCAGGAAGACCAAGGCCAATTTTGCCTTCGCAAGAGAATTCGCTATCGTATTTTTTTACCAAACCGGCAATCGTATCAAGTAGCAGTTGATAATCTTCAGTAGGCGTTGGTACGCGTTCGGTTGCTACTCGCTCAAGTTTTTCATTGAACGCACCAAACTCAATTTTTGTGCCGCCAACATCAAAGCCGTAATACATGAAATCTCTCCAATTTTTCCCTAAATTCGGGCAAATAAAATTTTTAAATTAAACAACTAGGAAGCATTATCCATAACACTCCCCCTACAAACCGTGATAGATAACAAACTTATCTTGTGTTCGAATCTGTTTGAACAACAAGTCAGCACAAAGCGGTTAAAGGTTAGAGTGACGTCTCACTTTTAGTATGCTCTATGAAAGCATTCAGGCTTGGTTTGGTTGGATCCGATTTATAACGTGTCTTACTCAACATGTAGCTTTCACGAAATGCTTCAAACCATAGCTGTAAAGTCTTAGCGCCCTGCTCTTCACCGGCTTGTTTCAAAACTAAGCTCGCTACTTCGGCTGTTGATAGATGTTGTTCGTTGTCTGACTTACGCATCATGTATTGAGAAACCGATTCCGGTTCAATCGACAACACCGGTAAATCTTGCAGATACTCTGAACGACGGAAGATACGTCGTGCTTCGCGCCAACTGCCATCAATGAAAATCAGCAATAGTGTTTTGTTTGGGTCACGCATTTGTGGCAGATCTTGAACAACACGCGTTTTGTCGTCGGTATAGTCTTCAGGGAATACGATCACAGGTTGGTATTTGTCATCTTTGAGGACATCCAACATCTCTTGATTTGGCTCAGTACGATGCCAAAGGTAGGCGTAACTGTCTTTAACCGTATCAACAATCAAACGACCAGTGTTACTTGGCTTTAAGATTTCGTTGTCTGACAAGATCAACATAGTCGCGACGTTCGTATCAACGTTAGGTTGATGTTCACAGATACAGCTGTCTTGTTTGATTTTACAGAATTCACATCGCACGACTTTACACCCGCGCGCATTAAACGGTTTGGTAGCAATGGACAAACGATGTTGATATAAACGGTGAAAAGCGTGGATTCTCATGGACAATAACGATAACTCTAGAAAAGTGGCACGATTGTACTTACAGTGTCCTTAGAATGATAGAAGGAATTCTCATGCAAGACCCATCACTGCTTCGCCTTGTTTGTTTTATTGTCGTTTTTGGATTGTGTGCGCTTTGGGAATACCGTTTTCCGCGTAAAACACTGACTCAAAGCAAATGGTTTCGTTGGGGGAATAACTTTGCGTTGGTTGCTTTGAACAGCTTTCTATTAGCCACTCTAATTCCTATCGCAGCATTCCAAGCGGCGGTCATTGCACAAGAAAACCAATGGGGTCTGTTCAATACCCTGTCACTTCCGAAAGAACTCACCATTCTGGTCTGCGTATTACTGTTAGATTGCGCCATTTACCTGCAGCACTTGGTGTTTCACCGTGTTCCTTGGTTGTGGAAGCTACATCGAGTTCACCATGCGGACCTAGATATCGATGTCACAACCGGAACGCGCTTTCACCCTATTGAGATGATTCTTTCAATGCTCATCAAAGTGAGTTTGGTGATCGCACTTGGTGTCCCTGTTATCGCAGTCGTGATATTTGAAATTGTTCTTAATGCGAGTGCGATGTTTAACCACAGTAATGGACGTCTTCCGCTATGGGTGGATAAGCGATTGAGAAAAGTGATTGTGACCCCAGACATGCACCGCGTTCATCACTCGGTCATTGTGAAAGAAACCCACTCTAACTTCGGCTTCTTTTTATCTGTGTGGGACATCTGGTTTAAGACTTACCGCGCTCAACCAAAGCTTGGCCACGATAAGGTGCATATTGGCGTTCCAGAGATTCAAGATGGTAAAGAACAACGGTTAGATCTGATGCTACGTCAGCCATTTGCACGATTCCCTGCAACGAAAGACTAGGTTCTAATACACTTGAGTCTCAAGCTTGTATTGAGATCGAACTTACTTAATTCCAAAAACACGCCCTTAAATTCTTACCAGAATCTAAGGGCGTTTCTGTATCAATAGAACTAAAAGCGGCGGTAGATTAGTGCTTCAACTATTGTACTGTTTGGCTAACTCAGCAGAATCGTTTACTTTATTTCAGCACGTACTTGTGAAGCATAGCTTGTTGGTACCCTGCTATCTCTCCGACTTGCTCTGAACTCTCGATCATAGATTCAAGTTGCAGTTTAGTATTCTCACCCTGCTCAGACACGCGAGTGATAGAATGCGTTACATCGACAGTCGCACGTGCTTGTTGTTCGGTTGCCACCATGATTTGTTCAACACGTCCTTTGATCTGGCTAACCGCGAATTCGATTTTCTCGAAGGCCTGCTTTACATCGCCACTGGTTTCCAGTGCATTCGCCATTTCGCTTCTCGATTCTGTTACAGAAGCACGTGAGCGATCAGCTGCCGCTACTAGCTCGTTCATCATGTTACGAATATTAGTGGTTTGCTGGGATGTACCGCTTGCCAATTTACGCACTTCATCAGCAACCACTGCAAACCCTCGGCCTTGGTCCCCTGCTCGCGCTGCTTCTATTGCGGCATTCAATGCGAGTAAGTTGGTGTTTTCAGCAATACCACTGATCACGTCAACCATTTCACGAATCTGTTTAACGCGAATATCCAAGTCCGTCATCGATTCTTGATTCAGGCTAAGAGATTGCTCGAGTGCTTGTAATCGCTTCTGATTAAGGCCGACCACTTGGCTACCATTGACTGATTCGTCTTCTGCTATCTGCGCGTCGTCATTCGATGCGTTCGAGATACGAGCAATCTCACCAATGGATGCTTCAAGTTCTGTAATTGTGGTGATCATATTCTGTAGTGATTCGTTCTGCTCGTTCAAGCTTGAATTGGTTTGCTCGGCAGCATCATGACTTACTTCAGCGGTTTGATAGAGCGTTTCACAATTACGCGTTACCAAACGAACCGAGTCAGCGGTGGAATCTACGACCGTATTGAGTTTTGAAGTAATAACTTGCAGCTCTAGCGGCCCGAGTAGTTCACTCTGTTTAGAGAAATCGTGATCTGCAAGTGAACTCAACTGGTGAGTAATATTTTTAAGCCCTTTATTCATCCAACGGCGTAACACGAACCATGAAATCACAATGATTACGGCAATCACTAGCCCGCTGATAAACAACACACGATCAATGTTGGTTATGGTTTGATTTACAACCAATTCACTTTCATCAATCAGTTGCGAGGCTGTAGAAGACAACTGATTCAGTGTGCTGATGACGGTGTTCGCTAAGGTGATGACTTGCGTTAAGTTTTGCTCTTGCTGCTGAACCAGTTCGAGTTTCAAGAGAATTTGTTTGATTATCCCTTGCTCGGTGAAGCCTTCTTTCACCATTTCGTAAGGCGCCGTCAAGCTCGCGAACTCAGCGATGTCTGGGTGCCAATCGGCAAAATCGCTGTAAGCCAAGTTAAGGCCTGCGATTCGGTTTCTCAATTGACGGTATTCGTCTTGTGCTTTGTCAATGTCAGATTGCATCATCAACATCAAGAAGGTGTTCGCCATAGCAGACGCACTGGATGTAAATCGGTTCGCTGCATCGCTCGCTTCTGGGTTGTCTTCAACCAAGAATGAGCTGATTCGGTTCATTTCAGGTCCGATCGATCCAACACCATAACGAAACTCGCCCATTTTACTGTCGATCAGATTTTGCTTACTTTGAATCTCAATCTGCGCCAGCAGTACCGTATTAGTCATGGTTTGCAGTTGGGCCATATCATCAATAAGGTTTTGTTGTTGCTCTAAAGAGATCGCATCAGGAAAAGATTGGGAGATAAAAAGGAGTTCCTCAAGCGTGGTATTACTCTCTGTTGCGAGTTGATCAATTGAAACCCTTGTCGAATTCAGCGCATCTAAGTCGGTTGACTGGGTGCTATAGGTGAGAAGTTTCACTTGCTCTAATACGCTTTGCGTTAATTCGGCGTTGTGTAAAGCAAGGGGTAAAGCTTGTTCTGAAAGTGCGTCAAAATGTCCCCCGACCCGTTCAACTCCCCGAATGCTAACCATTGATAAAAAACTAACGAGTAAAAGAATGGAAATAAATACAGCAGTGACGGTTTGAATGAGCGAGAATGTATAACGTGAGGGTTTTATTGATAAATTTGTGTCGGGCATGTGAAATCCAGTTTGACTACGAAAAGAGATATCCTTAAGTTAGTTCGTATACTAGAAGTCCTTGATGACGTTTTTATTTCAGTTTTTTGTCAGAAGAGTTACATATGAAATTCAGAAAAATGGCTGTAGTTACAATAACTTTAGCAACATTGGCTGCTTGTAGCTCGTCACCATCGCCTTCTCAGCTTAGTCAAACCGCACAGAAACCCTTATCAAAGTCAGAACAATTGACTACAAACGCTTATATGAGCGTGTATGAACAGTGGAAAGGTGTGCCATACCATTTCGGTGGGACATCATTTCGAGGCGTAGATTGCTCCGCTTTTGTTCAAATTGCCGTGCAAAATGCGACACAACAAGCTCTACCGAGAACCACAAAAGATCAGAGCAAAAAGGGAAAAGAAATAGCGTATGGGCAAGCAACAAGCGGTGATTTGGTATTTTTCAAAACATCGATGACGGTAAGACACGTAGGTGTGTATTTAGGAAATAATCAATTCCTACATGCTTCGACATCGAAAGGTGTCATCATATCGAGGTTGGATAACCCTTATTGGGCTTCTAAGTTTTGGCACTTTAGGCGTTTATAGCAGTTTAAAGTCTTAACCGCTAAACGAGGTCACTTTTAAAGCTACGACGTAAACGCCTATCATCGTGAACATAATCATCGTGAGAAAATGACTAACGAGGAAATGGACAAATAGTTAGTCGTATTTAGCAACAGCAGAATCAAATAGATTCTTCACTAGCGCGATGTATTCATCTAGAAATACAATTTGCTCGTTGGTCGCTTTCTTAGCCCATACACCCGCTAATACTTCGCCTAAATCTGCTACCACAGCATCGGCTTCTTTCAAAAGTTGAAAACGAACACTCGAATGCAACTCTGGATTTTGCTCAAAAATAGCCATGATGTTTGTTGAAATCATGTCTGTGATGATGTCTTCAACACTCTCATTGCCTGTATCGCCATTACTATTTGTAAAGACATCCAGATTAAACGATAAGTGCTCGATCAGAGCCAAATAGCCATCGGTTTCTACAACCACAATAAATCTCCGTTTTAAGCTCAAGAGCAGATTAATACGTACTTGCTTAATACTATGTAAATGAAGCGATTTGTCATCACTTTATTACCAAAAACCGTATTAAAATGATCCTAGTTAGTGTTTCAGCTTAAATATTAAACCAATAACTGAATATATACGTGTCGCTAGAGGTCTGTTAGTCAAGATACTTGCAGACTCAGCACGCCATCATTACTCGGCTATTAAAGAGCTAGTAAAGAGCTAGTAAGCTCAGATGGTCACGTGCCCTATCGTTAACTATAGTCGTTTCAACCTACTCTAATAGCGCATTTAAGTTGATGCGTAGACAATAACAAGCTCCAACTACTTTTCCAGTTTGTTTCGACCAAAACCGTTTCGATTGTGAGGCCAGTTCCAAACAATTCTATAACTTTGCCTTGCCAATTTCTGTTTGTATTTCAAAGAGCTTGAATCAGTTCGAGTTCACAAATCAGCCAATTGATTCTACATAAGGTGAAGAACAGATAAGAACATTGACGAGTACGTCTATAAATTGCTCAAATTTATCCTAAACTATGGCTAACAAACAGTATTTCTAACCTTCAATTTTTTAACTTTCAGTCTTTGAGGATTTCCTATGTGGCAGGCCATTTCTCAACAACTTTCAGATACTCTTCTATTTAACTTTCAGATTACTGAACGTACCAAGGTTTCTGGTGGTGACATTAACGATTGCTATATGATCAGCGATGGTAATGAACGCTACTTCGTAAAAGTGAACCAGCGAGAATTTTTACCTAAGTTTGAAATCGAAGCTGAGAACTTACGCTTGTTAAGAGAAACCTCCACCGTTTATGTGCCTGAGTTGGTACTGATTGGTAAAACCAAAGAATGCTCATTCATTATTCTCAATTACTTGCCAACTAAGCCGCTTGATACGGGTAATAACAGCTTTGATTTCGGGGTGCAGCTTGCTCAACTTCATAAATGGGGCGAGCAAAAAGAGTTTGGTTGTGACCAAGATAATTATATCGGTAGTACGCTTCAGCCTAACCCTTGGCATAAGAAATGGGGGCGTTTTTTCTCTGAGCAACGCATCGGCTTCCAACTGCAATTGCTAAAAGAGAAAGGCATTGAATTCGGCGATATTGATGACATCGTTGATGTGGTGAACATGCGTCTTGCTGGCCACAATCCTCGCCCTTCTTTACTTCATGGTGACCTCTGGAATGGCAACGTAGCGAATTCAGCCTTTGGGCCAATCTGTTACGACCCCGCTTGTTATTGGGGCGACCATGAATGTGACTTAGCGCTAACGGAATTGTTTGAAGGGTTTCCAAAAGAGTTTTATGAAGGTTACCAGAGCGTCAATCCACTCGACGTTGGCTATACTGATCGGAAAGACATTTACAACTTGTACCATCTTCTTAACCACTGCAATCAATTTGGCGGCGAGTATTTAGCACAAACTGAAGCATGTATTCAGAAGATACAGGCCGTTTAATACCAGTCACAGCTAGCTAAGTCGTTCTATAAAGCTACTACGATCTATACAAGCTACTGCGATTTGGACAAGATACAGTGAGGAGAATTAGCCATGCATAAATACACAGAGAAACATGTCTCGTGCCCCCACTGTGGGCATGCAATCAGCATAACGCTCGATGCTTCTAATGGGAGCCAAGATTTTTATGACGATTGCCCAGCATGTTGCAATGCCATTCACCTCGACATGCAGGTAGATGAAGTCAGAGACAGAATTAACCTCTCGATTGATGCAGACGACGAACAAGTCTTCTAACACACTTACTTTTTTATCGAGTTAGCGCTACACCTCGATTTAGAACTACACCTCGATTTTGAGGCTAGCCTAGAAAAATACAAATACACAAAAATAGAAAAGAGCACCTAATGTGCTCTTTTTAATATCTTCGACTTTTACTTAGTGTCGTTTTGGGGGCAAATGCTATTGATAAACCGTCACGACTATTTCTGGTTTGCTAGTACGCGTTCAACAGTATCAACAATCGCCTGTGTTTGAGGGTCGAACTCAATATTTACTTGATCGCCTACTTCACGGCCGCCAAACAGAGTACGATTCAGCGTTTCTGGGATCAGGTGAACAGAGAAACGGTTCTCTTCCACTTCACCAATCGTCAATGAACAACCATCAACGCCAATGTAGCCCTTGCTCAACACATACTTCATTGATTCTTGCGGCAGCTCAAACCAAAGCGTACGGTTATTTTCTGTCTTAATCACATCAACGAGGTTACCCATCAGAGTAATGTGGCCAGACATGCTATGTCCGCCAATTTCGTCACCAAACTTTGCTGCACGCTCAACATTCACTTTGTCACCAACATTCAGTTGGCCCAAGTTCGTCAATCGCAATGTGGCTTGCATTAAATCAAAAGCAATCTGATTGCCCGAAATTTCCGTTACCGTTAAGCAACAACCGTTATGAGCTACTGAGGCACCAATTGCTAATCCCTCAACCATTTCATCTGTTAACTCAATGGTATGAGTCTGAAACAGCTCTTTTTTGTTTATTGCAACCAGTGTTGCCATGCCTTGAACGATACCTGTAAACATAAGATTCCTATTTAGCATTCTAATAACAGTTTTTCATAGCAGTTATTGTGACATTTCTTTATGATTCGTCCAGTGGAAGCTTAAGATCATTGTCTCTGATTCCTTCAGAATGTCCTTTCCTACACTATTATTCTAATTTTCCCTCTTATTTGGAGTTGTTTGTGCATCGTTACAAAGAAGAATCCTCGAATCTAATCAAACTTGCGACCCCAGTTTTGATTGCATCTGTTGCACAAACCGGAATGGGTTTTGTTGATACCGTGATGGCCGGTGGCGTAAGTGCTATCGATATGGCGGCGGTTTCGATTGCAGCAAGTATCTGGCTACCATCAATATTATTTGGTGTAGGTCTTTTGATGGCGTTGGTTCCTGTTGTTGCACAATTGAACGGTTCAGGCCGCCAAGTCAAAATTCCATTTGAGATTCAGCAAGGTGCATTTTTAGCGCTCGTCATCTCGTTACCTATTATTGGCGTGCTGTTCCAAACGCAGCTGATATTGGAATGGATGGACATTGAGCAACTCATGGCAGACAAGACCATCGGCTATATGAATGCGGTGATGTTTGCTGTGCCTGCGTTTTTGCTGTTCCAAACATTGAGAAGTTTTACTGATGGCATGTCTTTAACTAAGCCTGCCATGGTGATTGGTTTTATCGGTTTGCTATTGAACATCCCGCTTAACTGGATGTTCGTATACGGGAAACTTGGTGCTCCTGCTCTGGGTGGTGTTGGCTGTGGCGTTGCAACGGCTATCGTCTATTGGGTGATGTTTGCATTGCTGTTCGCTTACGTTTTAACATCAAAGCGTTTGGCTAAAATCAACATCTTCGGGACGTTCCACAAGCCTCAACTTAAAGCTCAAATTCGTTTGTTTAGACTTGGTTTTCCAGTTGCTGCCGCTATCTTCTTCGAGGTCACGCTGTTCGCAGTGGTTTCCCTATTGGTTGCCCCATTAGGTTCATTGGTTGTTGCCGCACACCAAGTCGCGATTAATTTTTCTTCTCTCGTGTTTATGATTCCAATGAGTATCGGTGCCGCCGTGAGTATTCGTGTTGGCCATAAGCTTGGTGAAAACAACACGGAAGGTGCGAAGATCGCAACACACGTGGGTATCATCGTCGGTTTGGTAACCGCCTTTATGACAGCGGCATTAACAGTATTGTTTAGAGAGCAGGTTTCGTTACTTTACACAGAGAACACGGCGGTAGTTACCGTTGCGATGCAATTGCTGTTGTTTGCTGCGGTTTATCAATGTACCGATGCAATCCAAGTTATCGCTGCAGGTGCTTTGCGTGGATACAAAGACATGCGTTCGATCTTCAACATTACCTTCGTAGCGTATTGGTTACTTGGTCTTCCTATCGGCTACATATTAGGAATGAAAGATTGGATTGTTGAACCTATGGGCGCACATGGCTTCTGGATTGGTTTCATTGTCGGCCTAACATCAGCTGCCATTATGCTCGGTATGCGTTTGCATTGGATGCATAAACAAGACGATGATGTTCAGTTAGAGTTTAGCTCTCGTTAGATTCGTACTCGCTAAACCGGTATCGCCGTTATTACATACAAAAAGAGCTCTGATTTTCAGGGCTCTTTTCGCTTACGGCTGTAAATGATTTAGGGGCGATTAGTTTATACTCAGGAGATTAGTATTCACTCTTCTCTCTAACAAAGCGCGCAAACTTGGGCTTTCCGTTTTGCGTAAAGCCGTTATACCGGAAGGTAATTTGACTGCCTATTTCAGGCGGTGCGAGTCTCATCTGGTCACTGAACCCACTTCCAATATAAAATTCCACACCCTCTTCTGTGTGAACCAAAATCGAACCCATCATCCCTTTATACTTCCCTGTTCCGCCTTTGTAACCAATAACCGTAGCTTCCGCATCGTGATGTCTTTTAAGCTTTAAAAGGTCATTACTTCGACCGGCTTGATAGCGACTGGTGATCTTACGAAGCATCAAACCTTCACCATTACTCTCATCGACATTATCGAGTTGATGGAACAGAGCTTCTTCATTGTGAATCGGTACATGTTCAATGTAGCTGACATGAGGTTCTCCAATCATGCTTACCCAATGCAAGATGTTGTAATAGCGCTTTTGATAATCACCAGTAGCCCCTGGCATATCAAACAACATGAAATCTATTTGGCGCCACGCTACGTCACTAGGCGTATGATCGAGGACGGTAGATTGGACTAAGTGGAACTTACCTCTTCCTGCCCACAACTCCCCTTCGAGATGCACCTTAGGCAAGTTTTTTGTAAACCACTTCGGTGAGTAAATGCGATTTCCGTTTCGAGTATAAAGGTGTTGCCCGTCCCAAAGAGCCCGAATCCCGTCAAGCTTTTCACTCTTCCAGTATTCAGAAACATCAATGCCTTGTTGGTATGTATTGGCCAGTACCAAATGGTCGGGAGGTAAATAGGATGAATGAGAAGAAAGCGAACACGCCCATAGAGTTGCTATCGCCAATTTAGTTAATCTCATCATCTGCTCCGTATTGATATCTGTAGTGGTCAACAAACGCCTTTAATCCTAAGCGTTCTGACACGTAGGTTGACAACCTTTGCTAGAAGATGCGATCCACACATCAACCTTATTAAACTTTCAATTTCATTCATATAATTAATGACTTATGGGTCTCAAATGTTCACCCATTTTTAGTTCTCATATTGAGAAACCGACTTTCTCAATATGAGATAGAGATTAGCGTTCGAGTTAAGTTATTGAAAAATATAAGCATAAAAGTTGGCACATTCAGTGCAATTGTCCATACATACTCAAAAGGAGATATCGCTATGGAACTACGTAAGATTGATTTAAATACAACGACACTGACTCTTTCTATCTTCGGTGATTTAGATGCAGCAGGTAGCCGTGATGCTCAGACCGATATTGACGATGTAATCTCAAATGATGGCCACCCTGAAATCGAAGTTGATTTTAGCCAAGTTGAGTTTTTAGACTCATCTGGTGTTGGCGCAATTGTTTACATGTTCAAACGCCTAACTGAGCGCGAGCGCAACATGCGACTTGAAAATGTGACTGGCCAGCCTCTTGAAATTATGAACTTGCTACGTATTGGCCACGCAATCCCAGTAAATTCAAAAAATCCTACAAATTCATGAAGATCCACTAAGCTAGAAGTAACAAAACATAATAATAAAAAGTAAAAACATAGGACGTTGGCATGAAAATACTGAAAAACCACATAGCCCTTTCTCTGTCTGCTTTGGTTCTAGGTGGCTGTACGAGCTACCCTGAACAAGGCACCGGCGGTTTGGCTGAAAGTTATGACTCTATCAATTACCAAAATGCCGACTTTTCTCCTGTCATGCCAGACGAACCTCTTGGTCCTGAACACGGATTACGTTTTGATTGGCAACTGGCTAAATTACATCTTGATGCCTTGATTCAAGAAGGCGCCCGTTGGTGCTTCCCCGCTGCTGTTGTGCAAGCGATAGAGAAGCAAAATCGTATCGCTCGTGAACTGCAAGGTGGCCTGCTTCTAGATGCGGCCAACGACCTAGTCATTCAAAGAAAACGCTTAAACGAACTTGAAGTCCAACTGGACTATGTGACCTCACAAGCCCGCTGCGAACCACCAAAAAATGAAAACCAATTTAGAATGCAATTGTCGGTTATCGAACAGTTGTACGACCTGCTTAATGTTGACAACCAATTCGCGGAAAACTCTACCGAAGTCAATCCCAAGTACATGGGACGACTTGCCGAGGCGACCACACTACTGAAAGAACATAAATCTCTAGACCTTGTTGTTACGGGTCATGCCGATGCTACGGGAACCGAAAAATTTAACGATGACTTAGCACTTGGACGTGCTAAACAAGTCGAACGCTACCTAACTATTTTTGGCTTAGGTGCTCAGCGAATTAAAGCCGTGTCTGTTGGTGAAACTGTCCCTCTTTTTGAAGGCGAATCAGACGGTACGCGTTTAACTAACCGCCGAGTGAGTATCGAAATTATCTCCCCTAAAAATGCCGAGAAAATGGGAGGTGGATTATGAAATTATTGATCGCTTTTATCATCACCCTATCGTTAAGCTTTACGAGTGTCGTGAATGCGAGCGAAGAGTTTTCAGACGCGGTTCAAGTCGGTGACCTTATCCAAGTTAACGTACCTGGTGAAAGTACATTAAACACAGGGTTCCAAGTGGATAAGCGTGGCCGCATTACCCTTCCTGAAGTTGGCGCCGTATTTGTTGCCGGTTATGACAGTGAGCAACTTAACAAAGTCGTTCTAGAATCACTGGCTACCGCTTATAAAGATCTTTCGAACGCTTCGGTGTACGTCAAAGAACAACAAATCATTATTTACGTTCAGGGTTATGTCGAACAGCCTGGCGAATACACACTGGCATTGGGTTCTAGCATCCAAATGGCGCTTTACGCAGCCGGTGGATTACGTCCGGGAGCACAACTGGACAAATTGATTCTTAAGCGAGGCGCGGACAAGAAAGAGTTTAACTACAAACGTTTCCTTGATTCAGGTGACGAATCAACGCTACCTACTCTGCAATCACTGGATTCGCTTTTTGTTCCAGCATCGCCATTAGTAGGCAATATTGAACAAGAGTTCGATGCAGCAAAGCTTGCTAACTCTGGTGACAGTGCCGACTCTCGCAATTCAATTAAAGTGTTTGGCGAGGTAAATGCACCGGGTTCGTTTACTTATAAAGAGAGCACTGATCTTGTCGACGTACTAATGCGCTCGGGCGGTGTGACTCGTTATGCCAGTGTTGAGCAAATCCGAGTAATTTCAAACAACACGCCTACGCTGTTCAACCTTAAACGTTATTTAGATTCTGGTGACGAAAGCCTACTTCCTATTTTACGCCCGGGTGCAACCATTTTTGTGCCGAAGCAAGAAGAAGAGATCAAATCCGGCGCCAACATGGTTTACGTCATGGGTGAAGTTGCCGCTCCCGGCGCTTTTGAAGGAAAAAGAGACGCCACCTTCATGGATATCCTTGCGAATGCTGGTGGGCCGACTCGATTTGCAGAATCGCGCCAAATACGTGTGATCAAGGCGGATGGCAGAGTACTTAAATTCGATTTAGCGGCTTACACAGAAGGTCTACCTAACTCTAACCCACCGAGTATTAAAGCCGGTGACGCTATTTTCGTTCCAGAGAAAACCGACATGAACGAGAAGTCTTGGTTGAAGATTGCGCCAGATAGAGCAGTTAACGTTATCGGTGAAGTGAACCGACCTGGTCGTATTGAATGGTCAGATGAAATGAACTTCATGGGATTATTGGCTCACGTCGGCGGTCCTACGTTACGAGCGGACACCTCAAAAATTGAAGTTGTGACAGGTAGAAAGATGGTTGTGTTTAATCTTGATGATTTCATCAGAAATGGCGCGCCACGAGATCTGATGCCGCAAATTCGCGCGGGCTCTATCGTCCGTGTCCACGACTTACCACAAGATCCTTCAGACAATAAATCTCAATGGGTACGTCAAAGCTCTGATGCTTCGATCTACATCTTTGGACAAGTGAATGCACCCGGTCGTTACCGCTTCACCAAAGACATGCACTTTCTAGATATCTTGTCTGCGGCAGACGGCCCTACTAAGGATGCCGATATACACAACGTTCGTGTTACGCATCGTGATAAAACCTACTCTAAAGTAAGTAAACTCAATCTATCGCTCTACTTTGAAACCGGCGACGAATCCTTGCTGCCAAACGTAACCACTGGTGACACCATTTACATTCCAGAGAAAGGTAAAAACTGGTTAGACACACCGAAAGAAGAAACCGTTCGTGTGCTTGGTGCGATTAACAACCCAGGTCGTTATGTGTTCAACGACAACATGACCATTCTAGATATATTGGCAGAAGCGGCAGGCCCTACCGACAATGCTTATGTGGAGAAAATTACCATTGTGAATATGTCTTGTTGCCAAGGTCAAGCTCGTACCTTCGACCTTGTTGAATTCAGCAAAACAGCCAACATTTACAACTTACCTGTGCTACGCGCTGGTGACACTATCTACATCCCAGATCGCCGTGAGAGCTTTATGGAAAAAGCTCGTGTAGGTCTAGAAGACATATTACGTCTAACAACAATGATCGTCTTAATAGGAGCGTTATAATGACAATTTCAGCGACCCATGCCGAAGTCGAGCAACTGTATTTAGCTTCTGAACTTAGCGGACAGAAATCGATTTGTGTGACTGCCTGTCATTCAGGTGACGGGGTAACCTCTGTTGCAACTGCATTAGCAGAACGTTTTCTCCTTGCTGGTCATTCTACGCTTTATGTTGACCTCAACTTATACAACCCCGCTTTCAAAGATTTGAACATGTTAGAAGACAGTCAACAGGGGCAGTTAATAGAACATGTTGAGTCTCACCGGATGTTTATTGGTGTCCCGGCACCTCAAGTGGCATCAACACAGCTTGCTTATAAAGACCCGACAACGTTACAAAAAGTGGTCAACAAATGGCTAGAGAAATACGACAGAGTCATCATCGACACCTCACCGCTTCTCAACATTAACAAAGGGAATATCCCTGCACAGTCAGTTGCGAGTGCCTGTGACAGCACATTGATGGTTGTCGCCTATGGTGAAACGTCAACTCACCACCTAGAACAAGCGAAAAAGCTGCTTGATGCTCAGAGTATCAATCTAATGGGCAGTGTGATGAACATGAAACAAACACCTAGCTTTGCACAAGAGTTGGTAAGACAAATCAATCGAATGAAATTCCTTCCAACGAAACTTCGCGATAGCTTGGCAAACAAGCTGTATCAAAATGAGTTTTTAAACCTGCCGATGTAACTTTTTCGCGCCGTTCTATGGCTGTCATTGATACCATGACAGCCACCTATCCTATTAAACTTCAAGCCCCCGACAGCTCTAAACACCCCAAAACCAAATTGGGTTTTTTTGGCGAAATTATTATTGAAAATAAGATTTTAAAAACCATTCAACGCATTTCACACACGTCAGTCATGGTCTTACCACCTTTAAATCCCTTCAAAAATCAACAGCCCCATACCTAACTTTAGCGGTAATGTGACACAGACGGTTAAAGTGCCATGTAAATCGCATCAAAGATGGAATTCGTACGATTATTCCCTAAGATTATAAATAGAGGTGGTTTTTGACGAATTTGTAATAGTTTGACAAAGTTATCCGATGGCTGTTGAAACACAGTGGATGAATTGGCAAATCACACTTCACTGACTTTGCACGTTTATCTATTCAAACTTCACCCATCCCTCCTTCTGCTCAAATGGTTCAAATACACGGAAAGGGTCACCATCGAGCAATTTAGATAATCAATTTACCTTGGTTACCTTAGTTGTATTATTAAAGAGAAAGGAAACTCAATATGAAATACAAGTTAAGCTCCGTATTTTTGTTAGTAGCAGCAGCCAGCGGTAATGCTAACGCTGGAGAATGTGGCAGCGTAACAATCGCAGATATGAACTGGAACTCTGCAACACTGATCGCCAATATCGACCAATTCATCCTAGAACATGGTTATGGGTGTGATGCCGAACTAATCCCTGGCGACACAATGCCAACAGGCACATCCATGATTGAAAAAGGCCAGCCTGATGTTGCACCTGAACTTTGGAGCAACAGCTTAAAAGACGCATTGGACAAGGGTGTCCAAGAAAAACGCCTTCGCTACGCAGGTAAAGCACTTGTGAATGGTGGTGAAGAAGGCTTTTGGGTTCCAGCTTACTTAGTTAAACAATACCCAGAGATGGCAACCATCGAAGGTGTACGTAAAAACGCTAGCTTATTTAAGCACCCTGAAGACCCAGATACATCAGCATTTTACAGTTGCCCAGCAGGCTGGAACTGTCAGATCAGCGCCGGAAACTTGTTTAACGCTCTTGAGCTGGAAGACAGTGGTTTCACGATTGTTGATCCAGGCTCGAGTGCCGGCTTATCTGGCTCTATCGCAAAAGCTTATGAGCGCGAAGAAGCTTGGTTTGGTTACTACTGGGCGCCAACTGCCGTTCTAGGCAAATACGACATGGTTAAAGTTGACTTTGGTAGCGGTGTTAATGAACAAGAGTTCTTAACTTGTACCACCAAAGAAGACTGTGATTCACCTAAAGCGACGATGTACCCGCCTTCACCCGTTCACACTATCACCACTGAGAATTTTGCGTCACGTGCACCTGAAGCTTATGACTACTTCACGAAACGTGGCTTCACAAACGATAAGATGAATTCCCTGCTTGCTTGGATGGAAGACAATCAAGCGGATGGTGAAGAAGCGAGCCTGCATTTCTTGAGTGAGTTCCCAGAAGTATGGCACCCATGGGTTTCTCAAGAAGTCGCTAAGAAAGTTGAAGCTGAGCTTTAATCGCAGCATTTCGATAGCCGTTATATTTCAATGATAGCTATATTTCGAAACGCACTGTGCACTAAGGCTAAGCACTAAGCACTAAGCACTAAGCTTCAATAATACGGAAATAACGTCGCTATACTTGATGTTATTCATGATTCGGAGCCCTTTTCATAGGCGATTACCTCATCGCATGAACAAGTGGCTCCGAACTATAAGGATATAAAATGGCTGACACCAATTGGTTATCAACCTTTCCAGAGATGGAACGCGCTGATTTACGAACCATAAAAAAGACGCTAGATGGCGCATACCGTGAATTCTCTCGTGAATACGGTGAAATGATCGAATCTCTATTTGACCCTCTTCTTTCATTCCTTGTTTGGTTTGAAAAACTTCTTATCTCAACCCCTTGGATTATAGTCCTCGCCGTTTGTACAAGCCTTGTCTACGCCGCGAGTCGCTCTTGGAAACTGGCTTTAGGTTGTGTCGTTTCTCTGCTCCTTATTGGTTACTTTGGAATGTGGGAAGACACCATGCGGACGCTCAGTATCATTACTGTTTGTACCTTGGTTTCGATATTCTTAGGCATTCCGATTGGTATTGCGATGGCTCGTTCAAATCGAGCTCAATCTATCGTTACACCGATGCTTGATATCATGCAAACCATGCCGGCATTCGTTTATTTAATCCCAGTGGTGATGTTACTCGGCATCGGTAAAATTCCAGGTCTGATCGCCGTGGTTATCTACGCTATCCCACCTGTGATTCGTTTAACCAACCTAGGCATACGCTTAGTCGATAAAGAAGTCCTTGAAGCAGCAACCGCTTTTGGTGCGAGCAAGAAACAACGCTTATGGGGTGTTCAACTCCCTCTAGCAATGCCAACGATCATGGCGGGTATCAACCAAACTATCATGATGGCACTGTCTATGGTTGTTATCGCATCCATGATTGGTGTGAAAGGCCTAGGACAACCAGTTCTTAAATCCATCACCAACCAATATTTCACATTAGGCTTGATGAACGGTTTTGCCATTGTTGCCCTCGCAATTCTTTTTGACCGCGCTTCACAGGCATACGCAAGAAGAACCAATGCGCATTTAGGAGGACTCAAGCATGACTAAACCATTGATTGAAATTAGTGGTCTATACAAAGTGTTTGGACCGAAACCTATGTCTGTTATGAACCGAGTTCAGAACGGCGAACACAAAGATCAGATTCTTGCGGACACAGGTCATACCGTCGGTTTAAAAGAGATTAATCTCGAGATTAACCGCGGTGAAATCTTCGTTATCATGGGGCTTTCCGGCTCGGGTAAATCGACTCTAATTCGCCACTTCAACCGTTTAATTGATCCAACGCAGGGTAAGATTATGGTCGAAGGCATTGATGTAATGAGCCTCAATACCAAGCAATTAGAAGAGTTCCGTCGTCATAAAATGTCGATGGTATTCCAACGCTTTGGCTTAATGCCTCATCGCACCGTGGTAGAAAACGTTGCATACGGGTTGGAAGTGCAAGGCATCAAAAAAGAAGACCGTTTAACGAAAGCCAATGAATGGTTAGAAACGGTGGGTTTGAAAGGTTACGGCAAGCAGTACCCTGCGCAACTTTCAGGTGGTCAGCAACAACGTGTTGGCCTCTCTCGCGCTCTGTGTACTAACGCTGAAATCTTGTTAATGGATGAAGCCTTTTCGGCACTCGACCCTTTGATTCGAAGTGAAATGCAAGATCAGCTCATTGAACTGCAAGAGAAGCTTCATAAGACGATTGTTTTCATCACCCACGATTTGGATGAAGCACTCCGTCTCGGCGATCGAATCGCAATTTTGAAAGATGGCGAGTTGGTACAACAAGGTACGCCACATGAGATTCTACTGAATCCAGCCGATGACTATGTAGAGGCATTCGTTAAAGACGTAAACCGTGCTCGTGCATTGACGGTTGAAACGGTTATGCAGCCTCCTCTCTATCGAATCACTTCAGAAACGATTGAAGGTGCTCTGGCACAAATGAAGATGCTGAAAAACGATTACGCTTATCACGTAACGGACGAAGGCTATCAGGGTTTGGTAACTCAAGAGAGCTTACAAGACGCCGTTGAAGATGCCTCTGTTCATGACTTCAGTGATGAGATTTACGAAGAGGTACCTGCTGTTTTACCTGATGCGGTAATTGAAGAAGTACTTCCAGACACTATGTCTTGTGACTACTCCCTTCCAGTTGTCGACGAAGAAGGTAATCTGAAGGGTGAATTAGAGAGAAGCGCTGTTGCTGATATCTTCTCTGAAAGTAGCGAGGAAGAAGTAGAAGCCGACCCAAAGCCAAAGATTGATAAAGCTTCGTAGTTCTACTTTTCGTTATTTAAAGCACGGCTGTTTGAATTACTGCTATTTGAGTTATCGTTATTTGAGTTATAGCTATTTGGGTTACAGCTATTTAGATTAGCCTAAACTACTTATCCCGCTCTAAGACCACTGTTGTTAATTCACTGCAGTGGTCTTTTTTATTTGTATTGGCCTCGTTTTCTCCTGAGCTCAACCGGCCCTTACGCTTATAGGCACCTAAGTTTATATTTCATAAGAGAAAACAAAATTAAATCAGTCCGTTAGGCTTGTCACAAACCCTGTAACAATATGAGTGAGATGGTAATTAATTGCTCTATTTGTACGGCAACCAGTTGAAATTATTCTAGAAAATGACTAGAACTTATTAGTACTCACAGATATTACGCTCAACAAAAGGACTTAGTTTGATGAATTCTACTCTAGCGTCAGACGCAGCTACCGATCAAAACTCACAACAAGTGAGCGAGCTTGTCGATGAAAGCGTTCTGGAGCAAATGATTCGCGATACAAGTGCGGATATTATCCCGATCTTGATCGACCATTATGTCGAAGAGTCACAAACACGCTTGGTCGCCATAAAAGAGGCTGTCGCTCAGAACGACGCTCAAACACTTGAGTTCGAGGTCCACACTCTTGGCAGCACGGCCCTATCATTAGGTAATCACCCTTTGGGTGAGTTGGCTCGCGCTTTAGAGAAGCAATGTTTAGAACAGAGTCATGATGCGGCATTTCGACAAGTTGACGAATTACTAGAACTCGCAGAGCGTTCAATCAAAGCCTTGCTTGAAAGAAAAGAGGCTGGTTTCAGCGAGCTCTGAATGCTCATCAGTGTAAGTGTCGGTATCAGATAAAAACTCAACATAGTCGTTATCAATATAGTCACCATTAACATACACTCCGGCGTGACCAACAACGCGAGAAAGTACACCTATCGTTTCTTAAGAGATTGCATGCGGTAGATAACAAATACACAAGTCTCGTGTTGATGGATACATACCACTATGTTATTGATTGGTTAGGATAAAGTTTCAAAAGGAATACACAATGCGCCCTAAGGTATTGTTAGTTGAAGACTCCACCTCACTCGCCGTACTCTACAAGCAGTACGTAAAAGACGAGCCCTACGATATTTTCCACGTCGAAACCGGCGCGGAAGCTAAGATCTTCATTGAAAGGCACTCTCCACAGCTTGTTATTCTCGATCTTAAGCTGCCCGACATGCCAGGCGAAGAAGTCTTAGATTGGATAAGTGCGAACGAAATACCGACCGCCGTCATTATCGCGACAGCACATGGCTCAGTTAATATTGCTGTAGACCTCATCCAGCGCGGTGCGGAAGACTTCTTGGAAAAGCCAATTCAAGCCGATCGACTTAAGACCTCTGTCCGCTTGCATTTGAAACGAGCTAAGCTAGAGAACCTCGTTGATGACATGCAAAGCAAGTTCGATCGTGACCGCTTTCATAATTTCATTGGCTCTTGCCTACCTATGCAGGCGGTTTACAAGATCATTGATTCTGTCGCGCCAACCACTGCCAGCGTGTTTATTAATGGCGAAAGTGGTACGGGTAAAGAAGTGTGTGCGGAAGCGATTCATCAAGAGAGCCAGCGTAATGGTAAGCCCTTCGTTGCTATTAACTGTGGTGCTATCCCTCGAGACCTAATGGAGAGTGAAATCTTTGGTCACGTTAAAGGTGCATTTACCGGAGCAACAGCCGACCGTAAAGGTGCTGCGATGCAAGCACATGGCGGTACCCTATTTCTCGACGAGCTTTGTGAAATGGAATTGGAGATGCAGAAGAAGCTCCTACGATTTTTGCAAACTGGTACGTTTACTCCACTCGGTGGCAACCGCGAGATTAAAGTTGATGTCAGAATTATCTGTGCGACCAACCGCGACCCACTGGTTGAGGTAGAAGAAGGACGTTTTAGAGAAGACCTTTACTATCGTGTTCACGTCGTGCCTATTGAGATGCCGCCGCTTCGTGAACGAGGAGGTGACATTGTCACCCTTTGTAATCACTTCTTAAAGCTGTACGCGAAGCAAGACAAAAAGAAGTTCAAATCAATAGACAAAGAAACGCAGAATCTACTTAAACGTTATGCGTGGCCAGGCAACGTGCGTCAGCTGCAAAACATCATCCGTAACATCGTGGTGTTGAACAATGAGACAAGCGTGACCAAAGACATGTTACCGCCTCCGATTAATAAAATAGACGCAGCTCCAACCTCGAAATCAGTGACACCAATTCGAGTAGCGGCGCCCCAAGCTGCTGTTGTGGAAGCACCAGAAGCTAAGTTGCCACCGATTACTCCTGAAGAGTTGGAGCAATCGTCAGTTGTTCCCGCTAACAACGACCCGATGACGCCCGCATTTACAACAAGCGAAGGTTCTATTCGTCCAATGTGGCAAATAGAGCGCGAAGCCATTCAACACGCGATCAATCATTGCGATGGGAATGTGCTAAACGCTGCTGTGTTGTTAGAACTTAGCCCTTCTACCGTTTACCGTAAGAAGCAGGCTTGGGAATCGGAAGATGAGTACAATCAAGCCTAGCCAAGGTGTACTCAACGTAAACCTTCATGAAATTTGGCTGTTGATCGACAGCCAAACTTTTGGAGGTATAGAAACGCATGTTTTAGAATTAGCACAAGGCCTGATCTCTGAAAGCGCTCAGTATTCAGAGTCTGTTCGAATCGTTCTTTTGACTAAGTTTATTCCTGAAGCGATCATCGTTGAAAAGTTGAATACGCTGAACATCCCTTTTAGTTACCTTTCCGATTTAGCCTCTTGCTCTGCAGATTCAAGCAGCAATAGCGCGACACAACTTAAACGTGCAGTTCAACATTATCAGCCAAGGCTTATACATGCTCATGGTTACAAAGCTAGCTTGGTCAGCAAGCTCATCAAGCTCCCACCTCGCTTAAACAGCACTAAACAAATCACCACTTATCACGCAGGTGAAACCCCAACAGGCAAAGTATGGCTTTATGACTGGCTCGACCGTTACAGCAGCTTTCTTTCTGATCAGTCGCTCGTGGTCAGTGAGAAGATTAAAGCGAAAGTACCGAGTAAAACCCATCAATTGAATAACTTCGTTAAAGTCCCAACTGGGTTAACAAACTCCCCTTCATCAAGCCCATTCCATGTTGGTTTTGTAGGCCGACTAAGCCATGAAAAAGCGCCTGATCGATTTGTCGCATTAGCCAAACAGTTTCCTGATGTTCGGTTTGAGCTTTTTGGTGACGGACCAGAAATGGACGTCCTAGCTAAATCGCAGCCTGATAATGTTACTTTTCATGGACATCAGACCAATATGGACGACGTCTGGAGCCAAATCGATTTGTTAATCATCCCTTCTCGCTTTGAAGGCTTACCTATGGCGGCATTAGAAGCCATGATTCGCGGCATTCCCGTTCTCGCCACCTCAGTTGGTAACTTGCCTCAACTCATCGATCATCAAGTTAACGGCTACCTCGCCAATTCAGAATCTGATTCAGAAACAGCGTTAGTACTAGAACAGCATTTATCCTCGTGGATGTCATTGACGAGTGAGCAACGTGACTCTCTCAAGGGTAACGCGATAGAAACTGTTAAAAACCAATACTCGCCACAAGCTGTTGTCCCGCAGTTGTTGGAAATCTATCAACTCGACCGTTAATACTCGTCTTAGTAGTTGGTCATTTGGGCTAGATGATTTAAGTACTTTAGACAGTTTTATACTGATTCTCAAAATGACAAAGCTCACCTCAAGGCTAAGCCCTCACTTAATAATCCAACACTAAATCAGTTGGTTAAACAAAATGCATAACTGGCACTCGCTTTGCAACATTTAACATCAGGCGTAACTACGTCTCAAAAAATTGCGAGCCGAGTCATTAAGAGTTTATTTGCGAATAGAGGTCACAATGGTCAACCCTGAAGCCAATAGATTGCCAGTCATCATCACGATCAGCACCTTGTGTGTTGGGCTTGGTGTTGTTTGGTACTTTGTGCCTCATCCCGCTGTCATTGTGGCGCTCGCTCTTGTGCCATTGGCCGGATTATTCGTGTTAAACAAGACATTCTGGCTAGTCCTATTGTTCGTTGTCTTTTCATTTTTCCGAATTCACGAAGCCATACCTCAACTCTATTCGTTAAAAATACCGCTGATGCTTTCATTAGGCGCTCTGTCAGCTCTGCTCTGGCATGCATTAATCAGTAAAGAGCTTAAAATCTTCTGGCACCCTTGTTTAAATTGGCTCGCCATATTCTGGGTGTTGGTTTTCATTGGTATTATCTTCGCGTCCAACAGGCCCGTAGCACTTGCAGAATTCAAAGGCGTTTATTGGAAAATCATCGTGATGACGCTTGCGATTACTTGGCTAGTAAACACCACGGAAAACCTCGCAAAAACCGCGATGACGATTATCTACGCAGGTGCTTTAGTCAGCTCTATTGCCGTGTACAACTCAGTAAATGGTATTGGGCTTGTTGAAGGCTCACGCGTGACTATTGGCCGCGATTTTGGCTCTATGTTAGGCGACCCGAATGATCTAGCACTGGTACTGATGTTCCCACTCGCCTTTACGATAAGCCAAGCCACCACGACTGGCATCTCACGATCCAAACGTTTAATTAGCGGGTTAGTCTGTTTGTTGCTGCTCGCCGCCATTATTGCCACTCAAAGCCGTGGCGGATTACTGGGTTGTATTGCGGTGATTGGTATTTTTGCGTGGAAACTAGTGCGCTCTAAAGTTCTCTTAATCTCCGTAGGAACTGTCGTGGCCGTAGTGCTCTACTTGGTTGCTGGGATCTCAGACAGATCTTCTGGTGGTGCCGCTGAACAAGGTATCGATGAATCTGCAATGGGGCGAATCTATGCATGGGAAGCGGCAGTAAAAATGGCAGTTGAGAATCCACTGACAGGCGTAGGGTTGAACAACTTCTTCTCGAACTACTTCTTTTATAGTTCGCACTGGGACGGACTGAATCACGCCGTTCACAGCACTTGGTTTGGTGTGCTCGCTGAAACTGGCTTTCTAGGGTTGATTATCTTTCTGATATTGATTGGCTCACTGATCAAAACAATACGCTCGACACTCAAACAGCTTTCAGAGACGACCAACGCAATCGACCCAAATCTCAATGCCGCGGCTTACGCCGTATATGCTGGGTTAATTGGCACCATAGTCTCGGGTACCTTCCTAACACAAGGCTTCAACTGGCCTATCTATATCCTTTCCGCATTGATTGTTGCTGTTGCGAACGTATCTCATACTGCCTGTCAAAATGAGAAAATCTAAAAGCCTACTTGTAACACATTGAAAATAATAAACTTATTAAATGGCACAATATATGAAAGTACTTCTATATAACAAAAAAGAGGATTTTCATTATGACGTCAGTATCTATACATCAATTCAAACATTGGCTTAAGTTTCATCCTAATTCTCGAATTAGAAATGTGTTTATCATTTTGAAAAACATCAGAAGCACAGAGCTACCTACCCCTCAAGTACTTAATCGCTGCCTATATCAAGCGCACAAGCTAGTGGTGAATTTGGTTTCTGGCTTTACGCGATTCTTCTACTGGACTCCGGCTTTCAAAGGTCGAGTGGCTCAATGTGGCAAACGCCTGTATTTATACGGTGGCCTCCCTTTCGTGAGCGGTCCGGTACAAATTACGATTGGCGATAACTGCCGTATCTCTGGCCATACTACATTCTCTGGTTGTACCCAACCACTTGAAGGCTTGGAACACCCACTACTGTCGATTGGCAACAATGTAGACATCGGTTGGCAATCGACCATCGCTGTTGGAGGCAAAGTCGTTATCTCCGACAACGTACGCATCGCTGGCGGCGCTTTCCTGTTTGGATACTCTGGACACCCGCTTGATGCAAAACGTCGAGCACTAGGTGAAGGCGATGACCCTCAGCAAATCGGCGACATCATTCTTGAACAAGATGTATGGCTAGGCACCAATGTTACCGTTAAAGGTGGCGTAACCATCGGCGAAGGTGCCGTAATAGCCGCAGGCAGCGTGGTAACAAAGAACATCCCTGCCTTCGCAATCGCAGGCGGTAACCCTGCTCGAGTTGTTGGTCAGATTAAATCCGTTGAAGTGACAGAATCAGATGTGTTCGATTCGTTAGAGACTCATGGAGGCGACCATGCGTGATTTAATCGTATTTGGTGAAGACTTTGGCGGTCTGCCTTCATCGACTCAACACTTGGTTCGCCACTTGGCTAAACAACATAAAGTCTTATGGGTCAACTCTATTGGTCTTAGACAGCCAAGACTGTCAGTTAAAGACATCACTCGCGCTTTCAATAAACTGACAGGGCGAAGCAACGCAGTTACTCAAAACATGCTGGATCCACAAAACGTCGCTGATTCAAACGACCAAGGCAACATAACGGTCGTGAACTTGAAAACCATTCCAGCGCCTTCTTCTAAGCTGTCTAGAAAACTGGCTCAGCAAATGATGTTACGCCAGTTGAAGCCAGTTATTGCCGAGCTGAAACTTTATAATCCTATCTTATGGACTTCCCTTCCTACCGCTATTGATTTGTGCGGACACTTAGGCGAGTCAGCGGTTGTTTATTACTGCGGGGATGACTTTAGTGCGCTCGCGGGCGTTGACCACAAAACTGTCGCTCAGCATGAATTGGAATTGATTGAAAAATCAGATCTGATCTTCGCTGCTAGTGAAAAGCTGATGGGCAAATTCCCTAATGAGAAAACTCAACTCTTACCACATGGTGTCGATGTCGGGCTATTTTCTACACCAGCTCCAAGAGCACACGACTTGCCAAGCAACCACCGCCCAATTGCAGGCTTTTACGGAAGCTTATCTCAATGGCTGGATTACGACATGGTCAAACATGTGGCAACAGCAATGCCGGAATGGGACTTTGTATTCATCGGCCCTAATGAGCTTGATACATTGTCGTTGCCTAACCTCGAAAACGTTCATTATTTGGGGCCTCGCCCACATCACACGTTGCCAAGCTATTCACAACACTGGGATGTGAGCCTATTACCTTTCGTTGATAACGAACAGATCCGAGCATGCAGTCCATTAAAGTTGATGGAATACTTAGCCGCGGGAACTCCTATCGTGACCACCCCTTTTCCTGCAATGGTTCCTTATAATAATCACGTTACATCCGTTGAAAACGCACAACAGATGGTCGAAGCTCTCGAGCAAAGCCGTCACCTTGAAAACTCGCCAGTCTCTGTTGTCTCTAAAGACAGCTGGCAGAACCGCGGTAACTTCGTACATTGGATGTTGGAGCTATTATGAATAATCTGAAATTGCGGTTATTAGTCATCATCAATGCCATGTGGCGCCAACGCTACGTTATTGTTCTACCAATCCTTATTTTGCCCTTTGTAGGCTTTGGTGTGAGCAAGTTGGCTCCGACTAAATATGACGCGCATACCAGTATGTTGATTCAAGAAACGGCCAAAATGAATCCATTCTTGGAAGACATCGCCGTTTCTACCATGCTCAAAGACCGCCTTAACGCGTTGAGAACACTACTTCATAGTCGACATGTGCTTTACTCGGTCGCTGATGAACTGCAATTAACCACGCCCGATATGCCTGAAATTGAGAAACAAGAGATCATTACTGACCTATCTCAACGTCTCACGGTGACTCAGCTTGGAAAAGATTTTCTAAAAATCAGCTTAAGCTCAAACACGCCGGATGGAATGGAAGCGACGCTTCGTTCGGTAAGTGAACATTTTATTGAGCAACTGTTAGCACCAGAACGTTCTTCGATTGAAGACTCGAGCAACTTCTTGAAAATTCATATAGATAAGCGCAGTGCTGAACTTGAAGTAGCAGAAGAAGCCCTTGCCTTATACATGAATGAGAATGTTCATTCGACGCCTGAGGTACAGAGCCAAAGTTTGAATCGCTTAGCGTCACTCAAGCAAACACTGGCAGAAAAAGAAGCCGAGTTATCCGGTGTTGAAAAAAGCTTAGGGTCAATCGATCAACAGCTTTCAAAAACCAACCCAGTGATAGGTCGAATAGAAGATCAGATCATCGATATTCGTAGTGAACTGGCTCTACTTCAAGCCAAATACACAAACAAACACAGTGCCGTACAAGCTAAAGTTCGTGAACTAGACAGACTTGAAAATGAGAGAAAGAGTTTACTCGATGTAACTCAACCTACGATGAACAGCGACCAGCTTTGGGACATTGCAAGTAGTACGACACTGAACAAACTGTCGGATACCCAACCTCTTTTGGTCACACAGCTACACAGCTTACAACTGGTTCGTGCTCGCTTTGAGTCTTTAACTGAAGAAACGAAAAGCCTTCGTACTATGATTTTCGAATTAGAACACAAGGCGAATAACTTCGGCGAAAATGCAAAAGAGATGTACCGTCTTAAGAGACAAGTTGAAATTAGACGCCAGCTATACGATGAACTGACAGAGCGTTATGAAATGGCTCAGCTAACAGGTTCGCTTGGCGTATTCGAGCAAAACAAACGTGTGAAGATTATCGACTTGCCGTTCACGCCTAGTCTCAAATCTAACATACCTTCTTTTGTGTTTGTTTTGGCTGGTTTCGTTGCAGGCATCGGCCTTGGCATTGGGTTGGCGATATTGTTTGAGCTGTTTGACTCTTCAATCAAGCGTAAAGATGAAATTGAAGACATCTTAGGTGTTCCCGTAATTACCGTTATCCCTAAAATGAGTTGATTAGCCTTAAAGCCATTTTTTAACTTGCTAGCTTCTTAGCTTCTTAGCTGCTTAGCTTCGTGCTTTCTAGTTTCCTAGCTTCGTGCTTCCTAGCTCTTTAGTTTCCAAGTACTAAACGCCAACACTCGGTTGGCGTTTTGCTTTTATAAAGCCCCAATTATTAATCCCACTTTCGATTTCCCGAAGCGCCACGATTCAAATAGCCATTCACTCGTATCTTGTTTTGATTCCCATTTTGAGAAACGAAAACATCCCTGGAACCATTCACCATAAGTCGCTGAAATATAATAATTATTTAATTGGCATAACTCCTGCAATCTCCTTGTGTAGTCAAACGTTTTAAAGAAGTTACTTCAATAGAAACGTCAGAAAAGCGAAACAAGAATTATAAAGGCAGGGTCCAAATTATGAATAACCAGATAATAAAGCATGGCAAGAAGATCATACACGTTGTTCAACACCTTGCCCCAGGCGGATTAGAAACCCTAACGTTAGATTTGCTGCGCCTTGCTAAACCAACAGACCAAGTCTTGATCGTCAGTTTAGAAGGCACGAAAGCAGAATCCATCGCAAACTGGCCGAAGCTGAAGCCTTACCACAACCAAATCGTGTTTTTAGATAAAGAGCCCGGTGTTCAATTCAACATCATCATAAAACTCATCAAAGCATTTAGAGGAATTCGCCCTGATGTTGTTCATACCCATCACATAGGCCCATTACTGTACGCAGGCTATGCCGCTCGTGTATCAGGGGTTCCTACTCGAATTCATACCGAGCATGATGCTTGGCATTTGAAAAATAACAAACGTCGTCGCTTACAAGCATTAGCACTTAAAGCCGCTCAGCCAACTTTGGTGGCCGATGCAACCCGTGTTTACAACCAACTTCGCTCTGCCTTTTCATACAACAACATCATCACGATTAAAAACGGTGTGGATTGCGAGAAGTTCAAACCGATGTCAAAAGCAGACGCGAGAGCAACACTCGATCTACCAACCGATAAACACATCATCGGTTGTGCGGGACGTTTAGAACACGTGAAAGGTCAAGACCAACTGATTAAAGCGCTTAGCTTACTTCCTACTAACACCGTTGTCGCATTGGCTGGTGATGGTTCAAAACGCAAGCAACTGGAACAACTCACTGACCGCTTGAATTTGAGCGACCGTGTGATCTTTCTTGGCCTAATTGAAGACATGACTTCTTTTTACGGCGCGTTAGACACCTTCTGTCTACCTTCTCGTCATGAGGGGCTGCCACTTTCTACACTAGAAGCTCAGGCGTGCAACATCCCTACCGTCGCGATGAATGTAGGAGCTGTCGATGAAACCTTATGTCCAGTCAGCGGCGCCCTCGTCAAAAGCGGCAGCATTGTGGGGTTAGCTAGTGCGCTATTAGAAAAGCAAAATGAACGCTTTTTGTCACCTCGTCGTTACGTACTCGAAAACTTCGACATTGTAAAAATGGTTGCCTCTTACAACGATATCTCAAAAGGAGTTTGCGCATGATCGACTGGTTGCTTGCAGGACTTTGCTTATTCTCTGGTGCGCTGATTGTCTACCATCACGCCGCCTATCCACTGTTACTGCGTTGGTATGCGAAAAGTCACCCGGCGCGTCAGATTGAAGAGAGCCATCGTTGTTATAAAGACGAACAACAAGATTGCACACTACCCACCATTACTATTCTTGTGCCAGCATTTAACGAAGAGCAGTGGATCGCCGATAAAGTTCGTAACCTTGCTTCATTAGATTACCCAAAAAAGAAGCTACAAGTGATTATTGCTTGTGATGGCTGCACTGATAACACGGTAGAAATCGCCGAAATGACGATTCAAGAAGCGATGTGCAGCGATATCTATTTCGAGATACATGACCACAAGACCAACCGAGGAAAAGTTGCGGTTATCAATGAAGAAGTGACCAATATAAAAAGCGATATCACGGCACTAAGTGATGTATCAGCCCTTATTTCATTGGATGCATTGCTTATTGCAGCCGCTCATTTTGAAAGTGACAAGGTTGGTGTGGTAAACGCAACGTATCAACTATGCCCAACAGGCAACGAAGGCGAAAACACTTACTGGCAGTACCAAACCGCAGTTAAAGAGTCAGAGGCTTCATTAGGTTCTAGCTTAGGTTCTCATGGCGCGTTCTACTTGTTTAGAACCCATTTGTTTGAACTACTGCCTCTAAACACCATCAACGATGACTTCATCTTGCCAATGCAAATCGTTAAACAAGGTTACATTGCAGAATACGAAACACAAATGGTGGCACTGGAGCTAGAAGAATCGAACCTAGAAACAGACTTCAAAAGAAGACTTCGTATTTCAGCGGGCAACATGCAACAAGCGATTCGATTGTTTGGCTTGTTCAGCCCCAAGTTCAAAGGCATCGCGTTTGCATTCTTCTCCGGAAAAGGGCTTCGCCTACTCACTCCATATTTAATGATTGTGTGCTTAGTGTGCTCAATCTTACTTAGCAACTACTTGGTATTTGAAGCACTGTTATGGGCTCAAGTTGCCGTTTATACCATTGGCGTACTTGGCTGCATCTTGCCAAAGCGTCTAGTAAACAAACCTATTTCATTAATCTCTTATTTGATAGTTGGACACTATGCCAACTTCATTGGTGGCATTCGTTACCTAATCGGACTAGAAAACTCACCTTGGACACGAGCGAATCATTAAGGACTTATTATGATGAACATTGAACAGCTATCTACTCAAAACTTATACCAATACAAAATCTCACGAGCTAAACGTACGTTCGATTTCGTAAGCTCACTAATTGCTTTGATTTTGTTAGCGCCAGTATTTCCATTGATAGCGATGGCAATTGCACTGACTTCTCGCGGCCCTATTTTCTACCGCCAATTGCGTGTCGGTAAATCGACGCCGGAGAAAATGGCAATCTTTGAAATCATGAAGTTCCGTAGCATGTACGAAGATGCAGAAACGCGTTCTGGCGCAGTTTGGGCTACAGCGAATGATCCACGAATCACACCCGTTGGCCGCTTTTTGAGAAAGACACGTCTTGATGAGCTCCCACAGCTGTTCAATGTATTGAAAGGTGAAATGTCTCTAATTGGTCCACGCCCTGAACGCCCTACTTTTTACACCAAACTAGAGAACGAAATCCCTTACTTTGCTGACCGTACATACGGCGTAATGCCTGGTATTACGGGGCTTGCACAAGTAAATCAAGGTTATGATACCTGTATTGATGATGTACGTCGTAAAGTGGGCTTTGACCACAGTTACGCATTAAGCCTATGTTCTGTTAAGTCTTGGATTGTCGCTGATCTCAGCATCATTTCTAAAACTATCATTGTGATGGTCGACGGTCGAGGTCGTTAAACTGATATGGTGTGAGGCGAAAGAACAAGCTGTCTAGTCCAAGGTGAAAAATAGAGCAGTCTGTCCCATGCGAACACAAAGCCAGCTTTGATAATGATTTGTCAGCTGGCTTTTTACTGTCTTAAAACAAGCCAAACCCAAGAACGCTTCGATTTTAAAATCCAATTGGTATACGATGCCAACATACTGTTCTAAAAACGATTAAATGCCGTTGTTATGAAAATCGCAGATCTTAAGCTGTTTACCACCGTTGTCGAACTGGGTAGTTTTACTGCCGCAGCCAATGCACTTGACCTTCCCCGAGCTAACGTTAGCCGTAGAATTAACGACCTTGAGAAGTCTCTCGGCATTCAACTGTTCTTTAGAACCACACGAAGCCTCTCCTTAACCAAATCTGGCGAGCTCTATTACAAAGAACTACTCAATGCATTGAGTGCGCTCGACAAAGCGAACCATGTCGCTTCCAACCTTTCAGAGGTTGCACACGGGCAAATTAAGATTGGTCTATTGCCTGAAACCAGCGACATCATGCAGTCTACTCTGTTTAAATTCCAAGATATGTACCCTAAGGTTGAGCTGGATATTCGCAACATTAGTAACGGCTTTGTCGACATGTACCGTCAAGGATTAGACCTCGCTATGCATGGTGGTACGTTGAGCGACGCTAACGTGGTTGCTCGTAAAGTGATGGTTCTCCAGCGTATTTTTGTCGCAAGCCCTGAATTTCTAGAGAAACAAGGCAAGCCCTCAAACCTAAGAGAGCTCTCCAATTACCCATTTGTTTGCTTCAGATGGCCAAGTGGCGACATCGATAAACAATGGGACATCAAAGATCACACCATCAAAGTTGAACCTTCGGTCGTTAGCGACAGCATTGGCTTCGTGAAAGGCGGTGTAATTCGACATAGAGGCATCGCGTTGTTACCAGAACTCTTGGTACGACAGCAACTCAAAGACGGCACCTTGATTAACCTGTTCCCCGATGAGAATCTTCAAGAAGAAGAAGCATGGCTGCTCTATCCTCAGCGTAAAGCGTTAAGCCATTCAGCACAGCTTTTGATTGATTTTTTATTACAAGAGCTTCCGAAACTCTAGTTATTGTAACGAATAATGTGACAGTGTTTCACGTGCAGACTAGATTATCTAAACAAGACTGAAAGATAGAATTACTCCATAAATTGACAGGAGTAATCCATGAAGCCTATATCTCAACATTCATCTGTTTTGCAGCGTTCGTCTATCTTTCAGCAGACACCTATCTTCAAACACACAGTCATTGCATTAAGCCTAACCGCTCTGTTTGGCTGTAATGACTCTGAGGCGACGATAGCTCAAAAACAAACGCGCCCGATTCAAGTTATCCAACTTGAGCCTCTCTCTCATCAAGTTGAAAAATCGTTCACAGGCAAATTGCAGTCATCAGAAACCGCTGGCGTCGCGTTTCGTGTGCCTGGCACTATTCAAAAAATGATGGTCTCGGTTGGTGATTCAGTAAAGAAAGGCCAACCACTTGCGCAGTTAGACCCTCATGATTATCAAGTCGCGTTAGAAGAGTTACAAGCACGAGCACTAGAAGCGAAATCTGCACACAAATTAGCGAAATCCGAACTTGTACGAGTAAAACAAGCCATCGCTGATAATGCGATTGCCGATGTTAATCTAGACCGTGCAATCAGCGGTTATGAACGAAGTGAAGCGGTGGTTAAAGTCGTAGAACAGAACATACGCCGTGCGAAAGATTCGATTCGTTATACCCAACTGCTCGCACCCTTCGACGGCGTTGTAGCGGCATCGAACTTCGATCAGTTTGAACAAGTTCTGCCGGGCATTTCGGTTTTCACCATCCACAACCCTGATCAGCTTGAAGTTAAAATCCAAGTCCCAGAGAACTTGATTCATGAGTTCCAACCGAATCAAACCGCTGTTATCAATTGGTATGGCTCAGAGGAAAAGCTGATTGGGTACGCCGCTGAAATTGCCACGTCACCTCACCTTATCAAACAGACCTACGCGGTTACCTACCATGTAGAAACAACCGGCAAGTCAGTGTTACCGGGAAAAGCCGTCACTCTGACAACTCAACCTGGCGAAGCTAGCAACAATTTCTGTTTACCGTATTCAGCGTTGGTGAATCAATCTGGCATCGAGCAAGTGTTCACGGTTAAGAACGAGCAAGCTCATGGCGTGACTGTGGACGTGGTTTCGATGTCCCAAAATACCGTATGTGTTGAATCAACGCTCAACGATGGCGATTTCGTCGTGGTGAGTGGTGCTCAGTACGTCATGGAAGGCCAACACTTCTCCGATATTCAAGTTAAGAGTCTGTAGGTAAATCATGATGAATCTAGCTGATTTTGCGATCAAACAACGCACCTTCATCCTGTTTTTCACTGCATTGAGTGTTATCGCAGGCCTGTTTTCTTACTTTGATCTTGGCAAGCTCGAAGATCCAAGCTTCACCATCAAAACGGCCGTCGTAGTAACGCTCTACCCCGGTGCTTCTGCGGAAGAAGTGGAACAGCAAGTTACTGATACCGTCGAAACTAAACTGCAAGAGATGGGATCATTAAACCGACTTCGTTCACTCTCTCGCCCTGGCATGTCGATGGTGTTTGTCGATCTCAAAGAGTCTCTTAATTCAAAGGCACTTCCTCAAGAGTGGGACTTATTGCGTCGCAAAGTATCTGACATGAAGCTGTTATTGCCTTCGACTGCACAGATCAGTGTCGTACAAGACGAGTTTTCTGAAGTCTACGGCATGCTTTTCTCTATCCACAGTAAAGATGCCTCGCCTGCTGAACTAAGACGTTACGCAGAAGAGTTGCAACGTCGAATTAAAACCGTCGATGGTATTAAGAAGATCGAATTACACGGCGTTCAACCACGCGTTGTTCATATCGACATCCCAGATGAAAGGTTGGCGCAATACGGCCTATCTATCACACAAGTTTGGTCGCAGCTGAATACGCAAAACATGGCCTTCGATGCCGGTAAGTTTTCAGCAGGAACGGAACGAATCCGAGTTCAACAGTCGAGTGAGTTTGGTTCATTAGACGACATCAAAAACCTGATGATCAAAGGCGGCGTGAGTGAATTAGGAACCAGCTTAATCCGCTTAGGTGATATTGCAAACGTCACAATGGGCTACCAAGAGCCAATGATGACAGAGAACCGCTACAACGGCGTACCAGCGGTCACATTAGCGATGAGCCCAGTCGCCGGCGTAAACGTGGTATCACTTGGTGATGAAATCAATCAAATCGTCAGCGATTTTCAAGCAACCCTGCCGTTAGGCGTTGATGTCGCGACAGTTGCTAACCAACCGGAAGAAGTTCAAAAATCGATCGACAACTTCGTAAGCAACTTGCTAGAGAGTGTCGCGATTGTATTCATCGTCCTGTCTATATTCATGGGGCTAAAAAGCGCAACCATTGTCGGCTCAAGCCTACTGCTGACTATCTTGCTGACACTTATCTACATGAACATCACTTCAATCGATTTGCACCGAGTTTCGCTAGGTACCTTCATTCTTGCGCTTGGTATGTTGGTTGATAATGCCATTGTCATCACCGATATGATGATTGTGAAAATCAACAAAGGCATCGACCGAACCAAAGCCGCAATTGATTCTGTTAAAGAGACAGCCACACCACTCTTTGGTGCGACAGTCATTGCTATCATGGGTGCGAGCCCTGTTATCTTTTCAAAAACCGATGCCGCTGAGTTCGCAAGCTCAGTATTCCTAATTATCGCCTCTTCACTGTTGTTGTCATGGTTTGTCGCAATGACCTTTACAGCTTTGATGTGTTGGTTCTTCATCAAGCCGACTAAGCAAGCTGACAATACCAAAGTGAGCTTATACCGTAAGAGCGTAAACTGGACGGTAGATAACCCACTCAAAGCACTGACGGGGCTTATTCCGCTGATCTTGGTTACTGCATTAGCTATCCCGAATATTGCCGTTAACTTTATTCCACAAGCCGACAGACCCATTCTGTTCTTAGATTACTGGCTGCCCAATGGCGCCAAAGTTGAACAGACCTCAGAAGACATGAAGCGTATCGAACAATGGTTGTTAGAGCAGCCGGAAGTCGAGAGTATTTCAACGTACGTTGGTGCTGGCGCTCCTCGTTTCTCAGTGACCATTGAGCCAGAGCCGTTTGACTCTGCTTACGGTCAGATCTTGATTAACGCGACCGATTTCCCTTCACTCAGCCCGCTGATTGCGCGTGGCGACAAATGGTTAATGGAAGAGTTTCCAAACGCCGATCCTCGCTTTAGAAGCTTAAAGCTTGCGACTTCGGATAAATTCAGTGTTGAAGCGCGTTTTTCAGGCCCAGATATCGAGGTACTGCACGGCTTATCTGAACAAGCGAAAGCTATCTTTGCTCGACACCCAGACACCAAGTACGTTCGTGACGACTGGCGTCAAAAGAGCAAAGTGCTAGAACCTGTCATCAACCAAGACAAGATGCGTCTTGCAGGCATTAACCGTGCAGATATTGCATTCGCGATGAAACGCGCGTCAGAAGGCATGCCGCTGGGTCGTATGAACTTAAACGACGAACTGGTGACGATTCAACTGCGTGGTACAGAAAGCTCGATTCAATCGCTAGAAACTTTGCCGGTACGTTCTTTATTGGGCATCCACAGCGTTCCACTAGGTCAAGTCATTGACGGGTTTGAGCTTAGCAGCGAAGAGACCATGATTTGGCGTCGCGACCGAGTAAAAACCATCACAGCACAAGCTGGCGTTGGTCGCTACACCACACCTGCAGCAGTGAGAGACTCAGTTAAAGAACAAATAGAATCCATTCACCTTCCACACGGTTACCAATTGGAATGGGGTGGCGAATATTACGACGAGCATAAAGCGGTCAGCGATATTCTTAAACAGCTACCTAAAGCGATGTTATTGATGGTGATCATCCTAGTTGCGATGTTTAACGGCTTCAAACAGCCAGTGATCATCTTCACCACCCTACCGCTTGCGGCGACGGGTGCAACGTTCAGCTTGTTGCTGTTGGATAAACCGTTCGGCTTCATGGCGTTGATTGGCGCGGTAACCTTGACAGGTATGATCATCAAGAACGGCATCGTGTTGATGGACCAGATCGAGCTTGAACGTAAAGACGGTCGCTCACTGTCAGACGCAATTAAAGAAGCAACCGTGAACCGTACTATGGCGATCTCGATGGGTGCACTCACCACAGCACTTGGCATGATCCCTTTGCTTAGTGACCTGCTATTTGACCAAATGGCGGCGACCATTATCGGTGGCTTGGCTGCGGCAACCGTGTTGTCTCTGTTTGTAATGCCTGCGCTGTACAAGCTCTTCTATCGAACTGAAGAAAAAAAGACAGTGGCTGAAGCCATTAAAGATGCTGTAGTTGTACTCGATGCAACGCCTCAGTCTACAAACATCGGCACTCCAACCTCATTCAACAAGGAGCAATAAACATGTATCCATTAACTAAGTTTAAAGTGGCTCCTATTGCTCTTGCCTTGTTGCTGACAGGTTGTGCGGTTGGCCCTGATTACGATGAACCGCAAACGACTATGGCTGAGACCTTCTTATATAGCCAAGGTGATGTGAACCAAGACGGAGTGAGCCAAATCGAACAGCACAATCATTGGTGGACGCAGTTTAATGATCCAACGCTCAATCAGTTAGTGGCCGATGTTCAAAGCCAGAACATCCCACTTAAACTGGCCGCCGAGCGAATCAACATGGCGAACTCATACAAAAGCGTTGTTGAATCATTCAAAGTTCCAACCATCAATGTCGGTGGTGGTTATTACAACTACCAATTGAGTGAGAACGACTCCCTACTCGGCCCGGTATTTGGCGCCTCTGATGCGGTTGAATCAGCAACGGGGATGTCGCTGCTGGAAGCACAACACGATGGCGGGTTCTTAGGTGCAAGCATCGCATGGGAAATGGACTTGTTTGGACGTATCGATAAGCAATCCAACGCCGCAACAATTCGAGTTGAACAAGCCGAGATATTCCAATCGGGTTTGAATACCTTGATCACTGCCGATGTCATTCACAACTACCTGCAATATCGTGGCGCTCAAGAGCGAAAAGCGATCGCACTAGAGAACATTTCCGACCAAAAGCAGACTTTAGAACTGGTCACCAAAGTGGTTCGCAGCGGCTATGGCTCGGAGTTAGATCTTGCTCAAGCCAAAGCCATGCTTGCCGCGACTGAATCCATTGTTCCTCAACTTGAAATCGCAGAGCAAGTTCACAAACAACGCATGGCAGTGTTGTTAGGCGAATCACTTACGAGCGTGAACCAACGTTTAGCGGGTGAATTTACGTTACCGAGAATGAAGGATGTGATTCCTACAGGCTTACCTTCTGACTTGTTAGAACAACGCCCAGACATCCGAATTGCAGAACGCGAAATGGTAGCCATTAACGAAGAACTCGGCGCAAGCATTGCTAATCGCTATCCAAAATTCTTCCTAACGGGTACGCCAGGAGTAACTGCAGGAAGTTTTGATGACCTATTCAGTAGCGATTCATTCGGTTGGGCGGCATCTGCTGGCATCAGTTGGAATGTGTTCGATGGTGGCCGAGGCGAAGCCTTGGTAGAGATGAACGAAGCAAGGTTCCGTTCTGCAGCGCTTAACTACCAACACTCGGTAGACAGCGCCTTTGCAGAAGTCGATTCAAGCTTGTTTGCCTATGGCCGTAGCCAAGAGAACCAAAAGCGCATCGATGAAGCCACCCTCGCCGTCGATAATGCAGTGAGCAAAGCAAAGTCACTCTATAAAGCCGGCCTAGTCGATTACTTATCGGTGTTAGACGCACAAAGACAACAAAAAGCGATGCAAGATCGCCAAGTAGCCGCCAAGCTTCAAACCGCCAACACCACAATTGCGGTATACAAAGCCTTAGGTGGCGATTGGAAAGTCGCTAATGAAACACAGAGTGTCGAATTAGCCCACGTTAACTAGGCTTTCTGCTTTCTGTTCTCAGCTGAATAATGCAATAAGCATAATAAAAAATACCGCCGTTGATTACGGCGGTATTTTTATGAACTCGTTAACTGACTAATAAGTTGACCAACAAGATAATCCGTTACTTTGTATCGTTACGCTTCGCCCACTCTTGTAAGGCATCACCCATAGTCAATCCTGTCGCATTGTTCATCCACTGCATAAAATCACGGTCAAATTTAAACTCTTCGCCAAGCTTGGACTTAAAATATCGACGCACGTTCTGAGTCGTTTTGTAGCTGTCCGTTATGACGGTACTGTCATCAATCTGATTCTTGTGCCAATCAACCTTTTTCATGGTTTAATCTCTTCCTGTCATCTCAGTGCATGAATTATGCGTTTCGAGGGCCAAACATAATAATCGCCATACCGAGTAGTGCAACTGAGCCACCTACCAGATCCCACGTTGTCGGCTTCTCGCCATCAACAAGCCACAGCCATATTAGGGCAACAGAAATATACACACCGCCATAGGCTGCATAAACACGCCCTGTCGCGGTAGGATGAAGCGTCAATAACCAAGCAAATAACGCCAGGCTTATCGCAGCAGGAATCAATAACCAAATACTCTTATCTTCTCTCAACCAAAGATAAGGTAGATAACACCCTACTATCTCGGCGACCGCCGTAAGTACAAAAAGACCGACCGTTTTAAATTCAATCACAACTTACCTTTATCTGTTTAAATGCAGAATACCCTCTGGCGTCTAGGGCCGACAAACGCAATAACCAGTGACTAGGAATTAGACGCATCGTTGCTGTCTGTATCTACGGTTTTGATCAGAGGACCTGCGCACTCGACAAAATCACCGATATCGAAAGTATCTGGCGCATCGGCTCCGCCCGTCACACCAAAACTGCCTTTCACCGTTGGATCCTTCTCAGTCTTATCTACGTCTAAAATGATCTCTACTTTATACGTGTGACCATCAGGAAGGAGTTTTGCACACTCTTCCAGTGTTGAAGCGGTAGCACTCATGCTGAAACCAAATAAACACACCGCAAGTACACTACTTTTCATTTTCAACATCATTAAACCTCTCGAAGACTATAGAAACATCATACCAACAATCGACTCATCTTCACGGGAATTGCCATAAAACGTCTAAAAAACATAACCTTGGTTATCTATGAACGCTGCTTTGGCACTTCTGATGCTGTAAAATTGGTTTTAAAAGTGAAGGCATACGGCGTATCACCGATTTCTCTGAGGTGTTCAAGTCGCTCTATCGCTTCTTCGAGTGTGGGAATATGGTCTTCTTCAATCCACCAAAGCACATAAGTATCTTCAGGTAAACGATGAAACCAATCCCCCTTTCGACGCATGAAATCACGGTGATGTGTGCGGAACATGAAGTTCTTTAACGAATCCACAGAGTCCCACACCGACATGTTCACAATCATATTAGGATCATCGAAAGCTTGGATGTTGGTGGCGTCCCCAGATTCATCTTTCAGACGCCAAACAAACCCTTCACTGCTTTCTGCGATTCCATTAACCAACTCTAAGTTATCGACAAACTCTTTTATTTCTGGCGCATCTAACGGGTATTTCGCCAGAGCGATATTCAACTGAGCTAATTTCATAATGTTTCTTCCTTGATAAATTATGAGTAAAACACTTCGGATACACTTAACCTTCTAAGCCCCCACTTTTATAACGAATCAAAATACTCACGCCTAGAAGTAATCTGGTATTCGTCCATCAAACTCAGAAGAGTCGTTCGAAATATACATACAATCAGAACCTACTATGCTCACAAAGCCAAGCCTAATATAAAATTGATGCTCAATGTCGCTGTGTAGGTATAAAGCCTTACAATTATGACGAGTGAATAACTCCGTTTTTAGCAAGTTGATCAACTTAGACGCATAACCTTGGTGTCGTAATTCTTGAGGTGTAGCCACAGAGCCAATACCGAAACATCCTTTTGCAAGGCCAAACATGTCACGGTAAACGATAAGAGACGACACGACTCTATCCTTCTCGACTAACACATACCAAGTGCCAGACAAGTACTTTTCACTGTTACGACAACCTGCTAAGTAATCGTCTAACGTCAAGCCATCACCCCAAACATCGAAGCCCATTGTATAAATGGAATCTAACTCGTGAAGCTGTGCTTTTCTTAAGTGCATTACTCTAAATATCCTGAATCAACTAACCCATGTAATACCACATTACCGAGACAACGACGGCCACTCATAAACTTACAGATACGAGGCAAATTAAAGAACCGTCACGCCTTCAACTTCAATTACTGAGTTAACATTAGCGCGTTCGATTATCTTGAGTAACGTCGTTTGGATTAGTTCATTATCTCGGATTTCGGTTTCACAAGAAAAACGCTCTTCTTGGACACCATCGCTCTCACCCAGCATAAATTGAACTGCGACTTCCGTTGCGAGATCTTTGGTCGCCCCGTAATACGCTAACGTGATTTTTGGGTATCCGTTGTCGCCTTTTTTAACCTGCTTCGCGATGCGTTTCTTGGCTTTATCTAAATTCATACAACTTCCTTTTAAGTCTGAAATACAAGGTGACTAGAACACCTTTTTAAACGGTAAGCAATACAATCAGCGTTGGTTATCGAGTTTCCCTAGCCTCTTGATACTAATCAAGATGGTACAGTCTTAGCGCTTTAAAGAGTGATAGCTAGAACACAGATAACCGGTTTAAGAAATATAATGACAGCGCGTAAGAGTTACGCTCCAAGAAGCGGTAGATGTTTTCGTTGTTGATAAGTTAAGGCTAACTCTAAGCACTGCTTGATTGGTGCTTTGGGAAGTGGTTCAGTTAGGTTCAAGACGATTGCCCGATTACCTTGAAATGCCAGTTTGCCATCGTGTAATTCTCTGAATGTGTCGATTAGCTTTGTTTGACAGTTAAAAAACAAGAAATAGTTGTTTGGCGATTTCAATTTCCAGTCGATTCGAATTGGGCTACCCGTCTTAACGCTGTAACTAGGCTCGCCCCATTTCAGAGACTCTTCGACTTCACCTAATTCCAAATCAGAGCAAAGCTCAAAGATTAACGAACGCAACTCTTCAAGCCGAGTTCGAACATCATCAGGATACTCGTCGAAATGCGTTTTGATTGCTTGGTCCATTCAACCTCCGATTCATTTGTTGTGATATTAAAGTGCAGCTCACTTAAAGCATAGAACCTTAAACATTAGCGCAACCTAAAACAAAAAGTGCCAAGCCTCGTAAATCACTTTTGAGTTATCTGTTCGTTAGCGGTTTGCAAGGCCAACTTTAAACCGTCCGTATCCTTACAACCAATGTAAACATGCTTTCCATTACTTAAGCTTAACTTCAGCGCTGAACCTATCGATGCATTATACAACCAGCCATCGCTCAGCATTCGGATACCAATACCTTGATACCACTTGCTTTGATAGAACGATGTCTCTGTAATGTCTGACACTTCTACATTCTTACGCCAAAAGCCAAAGCCGAAATACCAACTTAGTACATTGTCTTTGACCTCAATGGTCATAGAGAAAAAGAGCAAAGCAATTAAACCATTGATGGCGTGAGCGATTAATGTCCCAGGGTTATTATCCGAGGTAACGACAATGAAAGCACTTATCGCAACAAGGATGAGCAGCAATCCCTTGTTGAATTCCTTACTATAAAACACAGCGACAGCTCCTATAGGCAACGAACAACTCATTAACTAGCCAACAATTATCTTACTGCGGCCTTTCTAAATAATCGTAGCAAGTAATGCAGGCATACTCCCACAACCAAACCAAGTAGCATCGCCTTGATACTACCGACCCAAAGTATCAAACCAGAATAACCTTGTCCCGGACCTAAGCCTTGTTTATTAATCACATCGACAAACATAAAACCGTTCCACAGCACATGTAGTGATGCAGTAAATCCATGCACACAAATTGCGACGGTTCCAAGTAACTTGTACCTGTTAATGACTGGTGCGCCACAAAAAATGACAACAAGCGCAAAGGTAAAAATCAGAGGGCCAGACAGTACTAAAGTGAGTGTGATTACTTCAACGTGGCTCTCTATGCCATAACTGTATGTACAAAATACCATTGTCATTGAAAATAAAAGCGAAATGAGTGCGAACCATACCGTTCTATTCATTGGGTTCCCTGCCTTAATAGTGGGTTTAGGGCAAATTCGATAATCGACAGGAAGAACTAATTACCAAAAATACGGCATGAAAAATGCCCTTATTACACGACTATTCGATGGACGACTCAGACTTTCACAAACCCAATGTAACGTGAGACTTAGAAGATAAGCTAGATAACAAAAACGCCACTCACCTGCGCGCCTGACTACATACCTTATTGAGCTTCCTGTTTAACCCAAACAACATTTTCGTTTGAAGTTGGAACCTCAAACCAAGACCAAAACAGATCTAACATTTCAGGTGTCATTTCATAAGACTTGCCATTGAGTTCCGAGTTACGGCTGAATGCCCTCTCCTTACAAGTCTCAAACGGGAGATCAAGGTAGTGAACTTCGCTGCCCACGCCTAGGTTTGATGCCCAACTTATAAAAGAATCTCGGTCGGACTTACGCCAAAAACCGAAGTCAAAAATCACCGGGACACCCAAGGAAAAGAGCTGCATTGCAGACTCCTTGAATAAACCTTGTAACGTAGCCAGCCGGCGATCAAAAACTTCACGCTCCATATGCTCGCCATACAAAGGAATCATCCACTCATCAATCGAGAAACGAAAGGCACCATGCTTTTCTGCAAGCGCTTTAGAGTAAGTCGTCTTACCCGAGCCAATAAAGCCACATACGAAATAGATTTTAGTCATGATTCCCCTTTAGCTTATAGTTAAAGTTGCCGTGTAAAAGCGCTGACACCAAGCTTAAGCACTAACATAAGCTTTAGGATGCCAAGTGTCATAATTCATTCTTAAAAGCGTTCTTACCCGGAACTTCTCGTGCATAGTGTCATCATTGTTTCAGACACAGACTGTCCTTCTATAAGATAACAATCTGGGACTTCTCCAATCACTTCGAAGCCACATTTCAAATACAAATTTTTTGCAGGAAGATTATTCGAGAGAACATTGAGGTCTAACCAATCGATACTTGGGCTTTCCTTACAAAACTCAGTCACGCGCTTAATCAGTTCTACACCCAACCCTTGCTTTCTTAGACTTGAATCAACACCCATGCCGAGAAGCACACGATGAAACTTATACTCTTCACCGTAATGACGTAGATCTATATGACCAAACACTCGTTCCTTAGAGTCTTTGATTACCCAGAGCTTTCTCCAGCCATGTTCACCAAGGCTTGCCTCAAAACCATTTCGAAACTTGTCTTTAAATTGTTCTGAAACTACACAATTCTCTTTAGAGATCGGTTGGAAAAGTGGAGAGTTATCATCCGCATTCTCAAGAAGCTGTGCTCCTATGTATTCGAAAAAGGATTCTAAATCCGACAGAACGGCTTCCGATATTCTCATGTAATCTCCTTCTTGCGCATGATTCTTTCTTTTAGAAGTGTACCAATACTGCTAACGACAAACGTAAAAGCAAACGCCACCATTGGCCGATAGAAATCAAACACACCATCCGTCATAAAAAAGTACTGATGAATGGCAACACCAAAACCAACACCTAATGCCAGCTTCAGGTTGTTGAAAATTCCTTGTTTCATGTTCATTCCCTCGTAGAAAGCAACACTATGTATAGGTGTGAGTGACGTTATGGCCGAACCCTCTGTGACATAAACGCTTTAAAGCCAAGTAAGTCGAAACTGCAAAGCGTTGGGAATTCATCTTGAGCGCTTGTTAGGCAAATTTCGTTTCGCGCGCCATTTCCTGAAAGGTTTGCCCATTGAGAACGAAGTCTTTTGTATATTTAAAGCCTGCTTTATTGGTATGAGCAGCAAAAGAACGAGCATTGTCTTTATGCACGTACGTGTAAACGTAAGAAAATTTAGAACTTCTTACTTCACAACTAAACCGAAACAACTTCTCAAACACACCTTGACCACGACAAGCCTTACCCACACAGACAGGTCCCCAAAAGTATGAATTAGAAGAGCTTAGTTGGGTACTCCCAACTACCACTGAACCAAGCTTGTTCGCCACAGAAATGAGTCCTTCTGAACATTCCCAGAACTTCCATGAAGCACAAGCAGCCATCGCTACTATCGTATTGTTGAGTTCAGCAACATATATAGCCTGCTCTTGCTCGATAACTTGAGTTAGAAGCACTTCGTCCATCACTGTATTTAAGAAACCATCGCATTTATCAGATTCATCCAAGTTAGATACATGGCAAGATTTCTGTAGTTCTACGATTTGACTGATGTCCTCAAGTTTTGCAGCTCTTATTTCCATGACTTCCTCTGTTGAATATTTCTTCTTTTTGCCTAACGCTAAGTTAAGCCGCCACAACGCTGATGGCACTACAATTCGCGAAGCGAGAGTGCCATGCGTTTGAGGTTGGCTTGAACGCCTTGTTATGTGACTATTAAAACATCGAGTTATTATTGGCTGACTCTTTCGGGACCACTTGAATTGAATCCCAATGCTCGACTATTTTTCCATTTGAATCGAAACGGAAAAAGTCCATCGTTACGTACTCTTCATCAGCAGGCCATGTTTGCCTTGTATGCAAAGCTACCTGATCACCTTCAGCAATAACTCTCAAAAACTCTATATCCTTTTTTGGATAGTCCCGAGACATTTCTTCAAAGTAATCTATAAAGCCCTGCTTACCATCAGCAACAACTGGATTGTGCTGGATATAATCATCACCAACATACAACTCTACTGCTTTAGCTGGCTCGCCCATGTAAGCAGTTCTATAAAAAGCAATAGCATTCTCTTTGTTTTGTCTAAGTTGATTCGTCATAGCAGCCTCATGAAGGGAAGTTTCACACTAACAATATGAGATATCGAGTGCTTTCGCCAGCGATGGATTAACGCTTGTCACATAACGAATGACATGGGTTCCCCCCTTCCGAGGATCTGCCACACTTATGTGGTACTTAAATGCATCGGAGGCACCATGTCTGATTATTCTTATTTCTGCGGTATCGACTTAGCTAAAAACCACTTCAGTCTTCATGCCAAAGACCAAAATGGTAAGGTCATACTTCATAAGTCGGTAACTCGCTCTAAACTTCTGACTAAAATAGCAAATATGCGTCTCGTTGGTGTAGCTCCAATAACACGCGAAAGTGGGCGCTACAAAGGTAAGCGCAGTGTTATATATGGCGATGATGTCAGCCATGCAATGTAACCCCGAATTCAAAGCAACTTATGCTCGACTTGTAGCTGCCGGAAAGCTTAAGAAAGTCGCAATAATCGCGTGTGTTCGAAAGATGGTTGTGACCCTAAACTCTATGCTGAGAGATGGCGCTATGTGGAATGAAAGTACAGCCAAAAACTAATCATTGACGCCATAGTCGTTTGTTATGCCTATAGTTATACCTTGTCTGCAAAGTAGGCCATGATTTCTTCGGTGGTCATTTCCTTAGTTTCATTGGAAAAGCAATAGTAACCAGGTCGCATGTCACTAAAATATTGCATATCCATTTCCAACCCTTCCAAATTTGGAAACAAGCCCAATGGCATATTGTACTCGCCTGTTTCTTTGAATTTAAAAAATAAGTGGGTTCCACATTTTCTGCAGAAACCTCGTGAAGCCCAAGAAGAAGATTTGTACATCTTTACTTTATCTTCACCTTCCAGTTTCACTTGAGTACCACATTTCAAAGCAAAGAACGGAGCACCACCCCAAGTTCGACATGACTGACAATGGCAAACTGTAAACTTAGGATCGATGATTTTAGCTGTGACTTTGACAGAACCACAAAGGCAATTAGCCTCAGAATAATACATTGAAAGAGCTCCTAGATTGATGAAACATACACGCTGCCCTATTGGTGAGCCACGCAATAACTAAGTCGCTAAAAGGAACCTTAATAACTAAGACCAATGCTCAGTGAAAATGCCAAGCATTGAGAATCGGTTCTAGGCGCTTTTTCCTCTGCATTTTTTTGCAATAACTAAACCATGATTACTGCTACCAAGCAATGAAACCTCGGAGCATGTCGATAAATGATACTTAAACCATGATTGATACTGTTGCTCATTTAGTTGATTAACTTCCTGACCAATAAACCGAACGTACCCATCGGTTGCAATATGATTTTCGATACTAAATCCAGATTCAATTACCAAGCTTTCAATCTCTAAAGGCTTAGCAAAGTATCCCGTTCTAAAAAATGGATCTACATCGGGAGAAGAGACCAAGCCACTTTCATTCAATTCACTTAGAATATCAGGGGAAACTAAGCTACTGGACATTTTGGCAAGCAAACCCGCCACAAAGAAACGACTGATATACGCTATCGCAACTACACCATTTGGTTTCAATATTCGATTTGCCTCTTTTAAAACTGCTTCTCGGCCTGACTTCGATTGTATGTGATAAAGCGGCCCCAATACTAAAACAACGTCTTGAGTACCGTTTTCAATAAAACTCACGTTAGTTGCATTTGCTTCGTGAACAACCAAGTCTAAATTCTGGGTCTCAGCATTATATTTAAGTTGCTCGACTAATTCTGGAACTAACTCCACTGCTGTCACATCCATACCTTGTCGAACATAATGAAGTGAATAGCGACCAGTAGCCGCACCAAGCTCCGTCAAACGACCTGCTGATTCGAGATAAGACCCCAAAACATTAATTGTTGTATCAAATTCAATACGCGTTATGTTTTGAGAAAGTAGACGCTTCTCTTCGTCAAATTTCGCGTAGTAATCCATATACTCTTCTTGCACGACTCACTCCTATCCAGTTCACACCAAATGAAGTAAATGACAACGTTACCAATACACTCAAACTGCCACCTAAATCACTCAAGCTAAACCGTGTTAAAAATACCAAGTGTTGGTAGTCTACTTAAGCGCTTATTATTCAAATGTTACCTTTAATGCCGCAGCTTGTTGCTCAAATAACCCATTGTCAGATTCAGAGGTAGACTTAGCTACATTTACCCATTGAACTCCTGTATCGTCAATATGACGAAACTCAATTTGTAATGCATATTTTGAACAATGAAGTAGACCAAATCCAAAGCCTACAAAAGTTAAGATAACAACTATGGCTTTAAGCCAAATCGGGGTACTTTCAAGGCTTGGAACTGCTAGCCAAACTGCTCCAGAGAAGACAAATAGCCAAAATATTATTTGCCCCACATTGTCGAGCAAACCGAGTTTTTTAACTCTCACATCATTAATTTTTGATAAAGGGTACGAATCTTTTTTGAAGCTAAACTCTTTTTGGCTTAGTTGAAAATCTGTTTCCTTGTACATTATTTACTCCATTCGTATGACGCTAAATTAAGGTATGAACAACGCTAGCACCTTACTTAGACCATAGTGCAATCGTCATTAAACTTACTGAAATGATGATGCCAAGCGTTGTGAATCACTTTTAAAGTTCTTATATGTGGTCAGTTGACCTATGCGATCACGCAATAAGCTAAAGGGAATAAACTAGCGAGTAAAAAACGACCACCTAACCCCGTACTTTCAAGCTTAGTTACAACAGTATGTTTAGAAGAGTTATTTTCAATCAAACTACTTGCCGCTACACCCGCCACATTACTTGGATCGCTGTAACCTACTTTGTGCCCCGAAAAAGAGAAGATGCTGCCGAGCCCAATAAGTAGGAGCATTGAGTAAAAGGCGTAGTCACTCAAGAACTGGATTGCTAAAGAATCTGTCAACCGTTCGAACAAATAAACAAAACCAATAGATAGAAAGTTTGACGTAACTACAAATGACATTAACTTGTTCATTATATTTATCTTTTCCTCATTGTTACAAAACGCAAAGCTAAGGTGTGATCAAGGGAATACTGAATCTTGAGTGGACAACCTTAAACACAAACGTAACGCAAAGCGAAAATGCTAAGTGTTAGCTGCTTGCTTTAGCAACTTTCGATATGAATTTATACAGCGCACAGATGATTTAAAGGAGCCCAAGCTAATTCTTCCGAATTACCTAATTTATAACTCCAGATCCAGCCGTTTAATTCATGTTCTTTTACTAGAATGTCACCAACTATCAAACGGTGTTCCTTAGCAAAATAGTCCTCAAGTACGGTTACTTCACTGTTATTTACAGCTAATATGTGTTTTGGAACCCAGCCTTCTTTATTTTCTCCTCGGCAAAAAATCCAATTTGCCCAATCACCTTCTGGGTTGGATTCTTCTACAAACTGCAATTTTTCACCTTTTACGATTCGAATAGGTAATTCTGGATCATCCTTATAATTTTTAACGACGTTGTATTCCATAGCTTATTTCTGCTCCATTTACATAACGTTAAGCTGTGAGTGAACGTGTACCCAAATTGGACCGAAGCGAGAATAGTATGCTTTCACGAATCATACTTAAGCGCCTTGTTAAGTTTTCACCAACATAGTTCATATGAACCGTTTCTGTTTTCAATTACCAGATCTGAAAAGCTATTAACAATTAGATCAGCTAAAGTTAATTCAGATTCTTTATGACTAGTTAATATAGCAACAGTAAAACACCCTGCTTCTTTAGCTGATTTGACACCCGCTGGCGAATCTTCAAAGGCAACACAGCTCATCGCATTTAAACCTAGATTTTCAGCGGCAAGCACAAATGGTTCTGGGTGTGGCTTACCGATGCTAACATCTTCACCACATATCATAATCTCAGGTAACTCAAACCCGGATGCACGTAAACTTGTCTCAGCCACATTTCTTGGACCACTCGTTGCGATTGCCCACGAACACTTAGGTATGGTTTTTACAAAACTCAATGCTCCATCAATTTCAGTAGCTGATTCCATTGCTTTTATTGCGATTTTTTTAACTACGTTTTCTTCATTCGCATTTGCATATTGAAAACCTACTAATTCTAAAGTTTCGCTAATTTTTCTGCCGTGAACGTGTGGATGTACTATTGAAAACTCAACTCCTTTTTGCAATGCCCACTCTTTCCAAATATTATTTATAACCAGTGTGGTGTTTACAAGAGTTGCATCTACATCAAATATAAAACCATTGCATGAATATCTATTTATCAAACCTATTCCTTAAATGTGCAAATACGAACGTGGAAATGAAACATAACGCCTTTAGGTACTTCCAACAACCAACGCCTAGCCGAGAGAGTTAGCACACGCTGTTTGGACAATCTCTTGAAACTCTCGGACCGTTACCTTGCCTTTAATTTTTGGCTCAAACTCTTCTTCATCGAAATAAACGATCGGGTCGACTACATCTTCGTCTTTAAGATCAACTCCAATAGCCTCTTCCATATCAACAACTACAGTTATGAGATCTAAAACATCAATATCAAAGTTTTGATCATAAAATGTACCATCAATAGCAATTTCATCCACACGAACATCGACAGCCTTAGCCATTGCATTTAATACTTTATCGTCTACTGCATCACAGCCATTAGCCCAAACGAAATTTGAATACGTGATTGCTAACACTGAACAGAACACAAGTTTGGGATATTTCATATTTTCCTCTTTGATGATTAACACCCAATTAAGTAGCTAACAGCCCCGACAATACGCAGAATTGACAAGTAGAGCTAACACCTTGTTAAGGGGTGAACAACGGAATACCAAAGATGCCGGACACCACCTTAATCACTAAAATGAAGGCTGAGTAAAAATGCCATGCATTGTGAATCGCTCTTTAGTAGTCTGTCATGTGCTTGATTGAACCTTATTGATTTTTAGCCAAAACGACTCTTGGCATTGATTAGTAAAGTTCTTTTTCTTGGGCGCTATATTTAAAGCGCTCGGTTGTTCTGTTACTTCATATGAAATCCAACACTCCTCGCAAACTGCGCCCGTTACATGACCGGATAATTCACGCTCAGTTAGCTTTTTTATAGCAACGCCATTGTTAAACTTTACGAACAAATCACTGTTTTCCATGAGAATGCCATCTTCTTCGGAAGTCTGTTTGTTTATTACTTTCTCTACTATCGACAGGCCATCAGGCTCATTTTTCATCGCCGATATATATGTGAACAAATTATTCATGACACCTGCCTGTTCGAGACTATCTGGCACATAACGCCTTGCTAAGGTTTGAGCAACGAAACACAAAATTACCACGTGCCATGCGTTGGTTATCATGAAGCAGCTTGCATTTATAATAAGCACTCCAATCGGGTAAGGTGAGACCAAGACTTGCTATACGTTACTTCCAAGCTCAGAATTTGGCCTCAACTTATTGCTAAAAACGACCAGACAACTAACCAAAATGCCTATCTCGAAAAGCTGACATAGAAAAGATGCTGTCTTAAACACCAGACCAGATTCCATCCAGGGCATCGCTATTTCGATTAGCGCAGCGGCAAAAACCAAAGTATACCCAACCCATTGATGCCATTTACCTAACATTGGCGAGAAATGATAGAAAGCTAACAAATAGAGCACCGAAAAAAAAGGCATTATAAACCAAGTGAAATACTCAAGAATTTCAACTAACGAGCGACCACCTTCGCCCAAAGTCGCCATTAGAATCGGGATAATAAAATTGAGTATCATGTAAAGAAACGGATAGATAAGAATACCCAAGGCAAGATACCGAACTGACTTTTTAACTCTAGTTTCCACTTGTACTACCTTCTCAAGTTGGAGTAGCGCATGACGCTTAATTCCCAATTAACTTGTGCAGCAACGCAATGCAAAGATTCTGCATTGCGCCTTAAACACTAAACCTGACTAGAAGTAATACTGCTACGCGTCGCGAGTCAGGTTAAATTGTTTGTTATAATTTCGTAACAAGTTCTATATTTGATTTATCTATTTTTAACTGGAGATGCACAACCAAACATCAGTAGTCCTGAGATAATTACTGAAGAGATCTTTAACGCATTCACCTTTAAACCACTGATTTAATTATAAAAGAGAGCTCAATATACATATAGTGGATTGTAAATCCAATAACATAAATCTAATTTTTCAATATTAAGCCGATAAATCATTGATAAAGACTATGAAAGTTATAACACCAAGCGTTGTGAATCACTCTTAAATTTATTGTTATATGCGTGGTGACATCGGCGCGAAAGGTATTTCGCATATTTTTAAGTAAGGCTTCTCACCAAAAGGAGACTCTGGTAATTCAATCTCTCCATGCGATGTATAAACGTCAAACAGAGCATTATTTTTCACCAAATCACCTTCAAGCTCAGTAACTTTATCATTTGCACCACTACACCCTCGACTCTGTCCGCCTGTGAAAGTTAAATAAATTTCATGCATCGACTTAACTGCAAGCGCGCAGTGAATCTGCTCATGTCGATAGAGCTTTTCAAGATATGGGCGAAACTCCTCCGCTGATTCAGGTGAGGTTTTAGACATTTCGAACTTCGGAAGTGTATAGGTAACTTCCAACTTAAATTCATTAATTTCGCAAGTATCATCATGCGTATTGAAGTCATATTTCCATGCGGTGTACCCGTCAAAGCCTTCATTTACGAGAAACTCAGGTCTAGCGTTAAATGAGCGTTCAATTTCTTCAACACTATTTCCCGCTAACCTCATACACTTCAAACTTTTTCTGGAAGGGAAAATCTACCTTAACGTCAGCATTAGCCTGACTGGACGCCATTAAGCAACATATTGAAAGTACTATTTTTTTCATCATCTTCCTTGAAGCATATAACGCTAAGTTAAGCCGCCACAACGCTGATGGCACTACAATTCGCGAAGCGAGAGTGCCATGCGTTAGAGGTCGGCTTGAACGCCTTATTATGTGACTATTAAAACATCGAGTTATTATTGGCTGACTCTTTCGGGACCACTTGAATTGAATCCCAATGCTCGACTATTTTTCCATTTGAATCGAAACGGAAAAAGTCCATCGTTACGTACTCTTCATCAGCAGGCCATGTTTGCCTTGTATGCAAAGCTACCAGATCACCTTCAGCAATAATTCTCAAAAACTCTATATCCTTTTTGGGATAGTCCCGAGACATTTCTTCAAAGTAATCTATAAAGCCCTGCTTACCATCAGCAACAACTGGGTTGTGCTGGATATAATCATCACCAACATACAACTCTACTGCTTTAGCTGGATCACCCATGTAAGCAGTTCTATAAAAAGCAATAGCATTGTCTTTGTTTTGTCTAAGTTGATTCGTCATAGCAGCCTCATGAAGGGAAGTTTCACACTAACAATATGAGATATCGAGTGCTTTCGCCAGCGATGGATTAACGCTTGTCACATAATGAATGACATGGATTCCCCCTACCGAGGATCTGCCACACTTATGCGGTACTTAAATGCATCGGAGGCACAATGTCTGATTATTCTTATTTCTGTGGTATCGACCTAACTAAAAACCACTTTAGTCTTCATGCCGTAGAACAAAATGGTAAGATCATACTTCATAAGTCGGTAACTCGCTCTAAACTACTGACTACACCAGTGCCGCCTCATACCACCTTAAACGCTAAACGCAACGCATAGTAAAAATGCCAAGTGTTGCGAATCACTCTTGAATACTTTGTTAGGTTTTGGGGTTATTCTCCCAAAGAACTCCACTCCGACAGGTTTAATTGCTTTTGTCTAACAAAGTAAAATGTCGCCATGATTAGCCCAAACAAAACACCACCAATCAGAGACATATAGACAGCTTCGAGAACTGGCTTATCTGCTTTAATCCAAACCATAAACCAATTTAAAACACCCCAAACAGGAGCGAACATGATGGCTGAAGTAATCCAGTTGTTCATGAAGGTCTGATAATAAGGCGGCGGGAAGTTAAGTCCCATTTTACATAGTAACTTGGCGATTGGTGGATTGTAATTCGACTTCCAAACACCTTTATCATTGAGCTCTTTATGTGCAAATTGGAGCTTCGTTTGATAATCCATAATACCCTCTCATTCCATTTGACCGGGGAAAAACCTAACGCCTTGTTAAGGTGTGAGTAACACAATACCTAAGTCTCTGCAGACCACCTTAAACACTAAAACCAACGCATAGTAAAAATGCCACGCATTAAGAATCATTATTAAGCAGTATGTTCTTGCTATTTTCCTTTCGGGTAAGCAATTAGACCGACAATGTAGGCAACTCCAGTAATAACAAGCATCGACGAATCTTGCATAAAAATAGCTAACGATAGATTTAAAGAACCAAAGTTAAAGAGGACTCCTGCAAAATCATTTAATGCTATATCCACAAATAATGTACCTTTTTCTTTATCTTCTTTGGTTCGGCTTTTGTGTGAAGCTAATGCATAGATAGAAAATAAGAACAAGCCGGACAAAACCTGATATCCAAGAATCCGATAGTCGGCTAAATGTACAAGCTCCTTGCTCGGAACAACCTCATTTAGCTTTAAATCATTGTCGTATATATACATGCCTACAAATATTACTATAAATATCAGCCAAAACATTATGTTAGATGCCAATTTCTGAAATGCTAATTTCACTTTTACCTCGATTATTAAAAATGTGTAGCAAAGCAAAACGTAACCCACTATTTTTGTTCAGTTTAAATACCTTGCTAGCTACAATTACGGTTAAACTTTCCCTAACTCGGTTTCTTTTTTAATTTTTTTGGCAACTCTATCTTCAATTAATTTTTTAAGTGGAGAGTTACTTGGATATAAAACTTTAGCACTAGGGACATCACCAGATGCAGGGTCAAGGTGTGAATCTTGGTCATCAAAGAATATATGTGGTTTAAATGCCTTTAAGAACCTCTTTTTTTCAAGGCCTCCAAGAAAGAATGCTTGGTCAATATAAACATCCCATGCTCTTAGTGTTTTTATTACACGCATTTCAGCAGGGCTATTTCTCGCAGTCATGACTGCTAATTTAACAGGAGAATATTCAATTCTACCTGGAAGCCTCTCTTGTACTTTTGATAGTTTTTTCAATAAGTTTGCATATGGTCCTTCGGGAAGTGGGATATCTTGATTCTCATCTTCATTTGACCAAAATTTCTCTAAGCCTTCCGTTTGGTTTACTATTTCACTTGTTTCATTGAATAAAACAGCGTCAGCATCAAAAGCAAACCTCACTTGTTGTTCATCCAGTGGTTTAGCGTTTTTAGGTGGAGCTTTAACTAACGCAGATGCACATACATTACTATCAATGACGTCTTGTGCATCTTCTTCATTTGTTGTTAGAAACAAATCAACATAAAATGCATCAAGATAAATTGAGCTCTTCTCTCCAGCAAGAAATGCTGATCGAGTAATAGGTAAACCACGTCTGCGAATTTCTTTTAACACTCTGAAGCCCGTTTCAGGGCTATTTCTCGAAATGACGACTACTTCAACGATCGGGTTTCTATCACCTTCTTTTAAGTGATTATTTAAATTAAGCAATGATCTCACTAGTGGCATACCAGTACCGTCTTCTAGCGGATCATTTTCTTTTTCTAACATATGATTTCTATAATCATCAATTGCAGAGTCAGGATCAGACTTTAACTTTTCTTTGAATATTTGATCTGACTCCGAAAGGTCAAATAATGCTGTTGCTGATATACCCACAACTAGTGTTTCATTTAATTCAACGGACATACATTCTCCTATTGTCGCTAACAGCTATATCAGACAGAGTTATTCTATCTAGTTTCATATGGGCAGAACTCTACCACAATTAATTTCATCATTTCAGTGACTTAAAGCACATATAATCACGTCAAATGATAAGATAAAGAACATTTACACTCCGTATGGTTCTAGCGGAAATTGTCCTGAACGGTATATAACCACTGTTCATCTACACATGTCCCAAAAACAAAAAAGCCTGCCATTTATGCGAACATAAATGGCAGGCTTTTAGCGTTAGTTAAGGTTGTGAGTAACTAGCTTACGCGGCTTCGAATGCTAGGGCCTTCTTCTCTACCTGACGGAAGATCAGCGTTAGTACACCGTTTACTGCTAAGTAGAATGCGCCAGCAATACCGAACACGGTTAGTGTGTCGTAGGTTTGGCCGTTAATACGCTGTGCGTAGCCCATTAAATCCATGATGGTGATGGTGCTTGCCAGTGACGTGCCTTTGAAGACTAGAATCACTTCGTTCGAGTAAGCTGGAACAGCGCGGCGCAGTGCGTATGGCAGTAACACTTTAAGCGTTGCGACTTTGTCCATGCCTAGTGCACGACATGCTTCCCACTGCCCTGCTGGAATGGCGTTGAATGCGCCTCTGAACAGTAGTGTGCTGTATGCGGCGGTGTTCAATGCTAATGCTAACATTGCACAGAACCAAGGTTGGCTTAACCAAGTCCATAGGAAGCTTTCACGAATCCAATCGAACTGACCCGGGCCGTAATACACCAAGAAGATCTGGACCAATAATGGTGTGCCGGTGAACAGCGTAATGATGCCACGAGTGAACCAGTGAATCGCCGGTATTCTTAGGATTAGCGTTACCGTCATCAGCAGTGACAAGATACAACCAACAAGTAATGAAGCACCTGTGAGTTGCAGACTGGTCGCTAAGCCTTCAAGCATTTGAGAGAGGTATTGTTGATTCATGCCATTGCCCCTTTGTTACCCAAACCTTGAATAGAGAACTTACCATCAATCACTTTTACCAATCTTTGTGTGATTAAAGTGATGACCAAGTAGATTGCTGCTGCTGTCGCGTACCAAGTAAATGCTTCGTGCGTTGCAGCGGATGTTAGTTGTGCTTGTTTCAACAAATCCGTTACGCCAATCAGCGATACTAATGCAGTGTCTTTTAGTAACACTAACCATTGGTTGGTTAACCCTGGTAGCGCGTGTCTTACCGCTTGAGGTAAAACTATACGAAAGAATGAACGTGATTGAGAAATACCAAGCGCGCTTGCTGCTTCTCTCTGCCCTTTGCTTACTGCTTTCAAAGCACCACGGATGGTTTGTGAAGCGTAAGAAGCAAAGATAAGTGACAGTGCAACAACACCAGATAAGAACGGGCTCACTTCTATGAAGTCGCCAGTGATCATAAACAGAACTTGTGTCGAACCAAAGTAGATAAACAGCACGACCAGAATTTCTGGTAAACCACGAACAATCGTCACAAATGCAGTCGTTGGCCATTTGATTGCAATACGACGAGACATCTCACCACTTGCAAACAAAACTGCTAGAACCAATCCAACCAATAGACTTACGAACGCAAGCTGAACAGTCATCCAGCTTGCTTCGACGAGCCCTAAAGAGTAACCCGTTAATTCCATAAATTACTTACCGAAGTACTTGTTGAAGATCTTGTCGTATTCGCCGTTCGCTTTCACTGCAGCAAGTGCAACGTTAAGCTGGTCTACAAGTTCTTGGTTGCTCTTGTTTACTGCGATACCAAAGCCGTTACCGAAGTACTCTTGGTTTGTTACTTGGTCGCCAACGTACGTTAGGTTATCTTCTTTCTTGAACCATTCAGCTACAACGGCTGTGTCACCGAATACAGAATCGATACGACCGTTTTTCATGTCGATGAATGCATCTTGGTAGCTTGAGTAAGGTACCGCTGTTACGCCAGTCATTTGCTCAAGTAGGAAGCTCTGGTGAGTAGAACCGTTTTGAACACCAACACGCTTACCTTCTAGTGCTGCTTGGTCTGCTACTTTGCCTTCGAAAGAGATGAATGCTGCAGAGTTGTCGTAATATGCGTTAGAGAAGTTCACCTGTTTAAGACGTGCTTCTGTGATGTCCATTGCCGAGATAGCCGCATCGTAACGTTTGAATTTAAGTGCAGGGATCAAGCTATCGAATGCTTGGTTGTGGAAAGTACAGGTTGCTTTCAGCTCTTCACAAAGTGCGTTTGCTAAGTCTACGTCAAAACCTTGAATTTGGTTGTTCTCATCCATGTACTCGAATGGTGCGTAAGTTGCTTCCATTGCGAATTTGATTTCTTCTTGCGCCGCTGCGTTGAAAGAAGCAAGGCCGATAAGTGAAGCTAGTAGAATCTTTTTCATGTTGTTACTCCGAATACTGTTTGATAGCGGCCTGTGGCCATTCTTATAATTTGATTGTTTTGATCGATGTTGTGTTTAGCTAAATCTAGCGAGTCAACTTTCTTTTAATAAATGACTTACTTAATGAGTCAAATATTCAGCAAACTCAGGTGTCTGCGGATTAACGAATGAATCACTGGTGCCGTGTTCAACGATGTACCCTTTCTCTAGGTACAGAACGTGGCTAGCAATCTTCTTCGCGAAATCGACTTCATGCGTCACGACCACTTGGGTAATGCCCGTTCCGTTCAATTCTTTAATAATGCTCACGACTTGGTTGGTGATCTCAGGATCAAGCGCCGCTGTTGGCTCATCAAACAACAACACATCCGGTTTCATCATCAGCGCACGTGCAATCGCAACACGCTGTTGTTGACCGCCAGACAGTTGAAGTGGCCAAGCGTCGGCTTTGTCTGCAAGTTGAAGTGTCTTTAGTACTTCTTGCGCTTGCTTAATCGCTTCTTGCTTATCCAAACCCGCAACTTTCGTTGGTGCTTCAATCAAGTTTTCCATCACCGTCATGTGTGGCCATAAGTTGTATTGCTGGAACACCATGCCGACTTTACGACGAAGTTTAAGCCCTTGCTTCTCTTGGATCTGACCAGCAAAGTCGAATTGCTCGTTAGCAATGTCTAATTCGCCGTTGTCCGCGATTTCTAGCAGGTTCAAAACACGCAGTAGTGAACTCTTGCCAGCGCCGCTTGGGCCAAGCAATACCAAGGTTTCGCCACTCTCACAGTCGAAACTGATGTCGTGAAGAACTTGGGTATCACCGTATGATTTGTTGATGCTCTTTACTTGAATACTCATGCCACAATACTGCATTAATTGTCATTTGCTGGTTATTCTATTCAATCCGAGGTTTTATGCAAGAAAAATGTATAAAAAACTACTTTGTTGAATTTTTGTAACAAATATTGCGCAAAAAACAGTCGCTATAACTGGTCTTACAACTAAAATTTGCAAGCTATTGATAAGGTTAGTATCGAGATAAAAAGCAAACGTTTTTCTATCAATTTATAAATCATCACTCGATTGCTAACTTATGAGCGCACTCTCCTATTAACGCTAATTTACTTGCATAAAAATTAGGGTTAAATAGCTTAGTTTCCTATCCAACTGACTGGATCAAGATGCTTAGTTTTCCTTTAAGGTCGTTTCGAATTATTCACTTAGTGTTGATGAAATATTGGAAATTGAGTTTCCTGGGGAGCGTCACAGCGCAATAAATGCTTTAATGGGTTCTATTCTCAACAACAATTACTTCCCAGCGAACAACGCGCAGTACAGGCAATAAGCCATAAGTAATAAGTAATAAGTAACAAGCCATCTATTTTTAAAGCGACAACACATTAAGGCAGTCATATGCAAAACGATGTCTCTTCTACGCTCGACTCAACTCAGCGATCGACTCAAAAAGCGCCAGAACCCAAACCTGAGAAAAAAAGCCTCAGTATTCTGTTCGAGCTCAGCAAATTTATTCAGCCCTATAAAGGCCGTGTGATTGCTGCTTTGATCGCGTTGATCTTCACTGCGAGCTTAACCCTTTCAGTCGGACACGGTATTCGCCTTCTTATCGACCAAGGTTTTAGCCAACAATCGCTCTCAGATTTAGGCAGCGCGATTCAATTCATCATGGTCGTGGTCGTATTGATCTCGATTGGTACTTTCTTCCGCTTTTATTTGGTCTCTTCTGTTGGGGAACGCGTGAGTGCGGACATCCGCTTATCGGTTTTCAATCATGTCGTGACACTGCATCCGAGTTACTTCGAAACCAATGGCAGTGGCGACATCATGTCGCGCATTACTACGGATACCACTCTGCTTCAAAGCATCATTGGTTCATCGTTCTCTATGGCGATGCGGAGCGCGTTGATGTGTATTGGTGCGATCATCATGCTATTCGCGACCAATATTAAGCTGACCTTGATTGTATTGGCCTCGGTGCCATTTATCTTGATTCCGATCCTTGTCTATGGGCGTCGTGTAAGAGCTTTATCTCGCCAAAGCCAAGACTCCATGTCTGATGTGGGTTCTTACGCAGGTGAGGCAATTGAGCACATTAAAACGGTGCAAAGCTACAGCCGAGAAGAGCAAGAGAAAGCGTCATTCGCGGTAGAAGTGGAAAAGGCTTATGAGATTGGTCGCCAGCGTGTAAAACAGCGCGCGATTCTTATCTCTGGTGTGATTGTTATCGTGTTCAGCGCAATATCAGGGATGCTGTGGGTTGGCGGCAGTGATGTCATCAACGGCACCATGTCGGCGGGTGACTTAGCGGCGTTTGTCTTCTATGCCATTATGGTCGCTTCGTCATTAGGTACCATTTCTGAAGTGATGGGTGAACTGCAACGCGCGGCAGGTGCGACCGAGCGATTAATCGAAATCCTACAAGTTGAAAGCCATATTGTTGCACCAGTTGCGAATCCAACTTCGCTTGCTAACGTAACGCCAGAAGTCGCATTTGATGATGTGACCTTCTGTTACCCATCAAGACCCGACCAGCCCGCAACAAGCAACCTCACGCTAACGGCCCATGAAGGCAAAGTGTTGGCACTGGTTGGCCCATCTGGCGCGGGTAAAACTACCCTGTTCGAACTGCTGCAACGTTTCTACGACCCGCAAGTGGGTAAAGTAACCTTAGGCGGTGTTGAGCTGAATCAATTTGACCCAAACGAGCTAAGAAAGCAGATGGCATTGGTGCCACAGCAACCGGCTCTGTTCAGTAACGATGTGTTCCACAACATTCGCTACGGAAACCCGAAAGCAACGGACGAACAAGTTATCGAGGCGGCTAAGAAAGCACACGCGCACGAGTTTATTCAAAACTTACCTGAAGGCTATCACAGCTTTCTTGGTGAACGCGGTGTTAGGCTTTCTGGCGGCCAGAGACAACGCATTGCCATCGCACGTGCCATCCTAAAAGATCCAAACATTCTATTGTTGGACGAAGCAACCAGCGCACTAGACAGCGAAAGTGAGCATCACGTACAACAAGCTTTAGAAGAGTTAATGCGTGGTAGAACGACGATCATTATCGCTCATCGTTTATCAACAATTAAACACGCCGACCAGATTGCGGTGCTCGATAAAGGACAGCTAGTAGACATCGGCGACCACCAGTCTCTCATCAATAGCTGCGAATTGTACCAACGCCTAGTTGAACTGCAATTCAAACACCTTAATGCGTAATCATTGAGTGGATGTGCGTAAGTCGTTTGTTTAGTGAGACACTAATCAATAAGTAACGGAAAGTTAAGTCACTGACATTGTGTGGTTTCAAGCTTCAAAAACTTAAATCACACGTGTTGCAGTTTTGTTAATTTAGCGGTAGGGTTTTTATTCCAATAACAACTTATCCCGATGAAGGATAAGCCGATAACATTAATTACCCAGATAACATTAACTACACAGATAACAATAAGAGAGTTCGCATGGAAGCACTATTATCTGACTACCCGGTAGTAACAGAAATCCCTGTCGCTTGGGGAGAAATGGACGCACTCAATCACGTTAACAACGCCGTATATTTTCGCTATTTCGAAACCGCTCGCTTAGATTTTTTCAAGCACGTTGAGCTGATGGAAGAGATGGCGATTACCAAAGTTGGCCCTGTTCTTGGTGACACTTACTGTAAGTATTTCCGCCCAGTCACGTATCCAGATACGTTGATGATTGGTTCTCGTGTCACTGACATTCAAGATGACCGATTCACCATGGAATACGCGATTGTCAGTAAGACTCAGCAAAAACTGACGACCATTGGCACCGCGACTATCGTAATGTTTGATTTTGCTTCAAACCAAAAAGCCCTGCTTTCGCTGCGCTTAACCAACGAAATTGAAAAGATGAACACGTTGAAAAGCCCATGCTTCAAACAAGAAGCCGTGACGGAATAACGTATTCGCTGATTCAAAATGCTCAGATACAAAAAGGCCACTCGATTGAGTGGCCTTTGGTTTATTGGTTCAGAGAGCTTATAAGCGGCTATAAACGGTTATAAGCGGTTAATACTTATAGACCTTGAATGCTGAACGCTCTTTGCTTTAGAAGCTATAAGCCGTGCGACCTATAAATCTATAGACCTACAAACCTTGAACCCTATAGACCTTGTACCCTATAAACCTTGAACGTACTGAGCATTAGTTCGAACTTCAACCATCTGTTCTAGGTTCTGTTGTGAACCATCAACACCGTTAATCAAACCTTGGAAATGTTTAATCAGCTCTGCTTTGTCTTGTACTTCTTTCGAACCCGCGCCGATGTTGGTCAGGTCAATGAAGAACTCGTCGAACAGACCTGAGAAATCCGTTACAGCGTCATGGTTTAAGAACTGCTCGTGGTTGTAAATACTTGGGTAGCCACCCTTCTGTTTATCAACCGCGAAAGAGATGCCTTTCACGTTGGTAATCGTGGTCGCTTTCTCACACTTCAACATACAACCGGCTTCGATGCTTGGCTTGTTACAACCCACGGTTCTTTGGAAGAAACACTGGCGGCTGGTCATCATCAAGATTGGGTGGTAGATGCTGTAGAACAGTTTGAAGTTCTCTGGGCGGCGAATATGACGAATCTGACCTTTGTTGATCTCGTTCGAAATGAAAGCACCTGCACAGTTCAGCTCTTCTTTCAGCGTAACCAGTGCGTGAGAGTTCGTCGTGTTCATGAATGGGCCAGCAACCCACTCAATTCCCATCTCGTAAGCTTTGTAAGCAATACCCGTGTTGTTGGTTACGATGCGAGCTGGCTTGATCTCTTCAAGAATACGAACCGCTTCGTCGTAATCTTTACCGATCAATACTGCAGGGAACCAAGGAATCAAACGTGGGTTGGCTGCCAAGATGTCGATGTACTTGTTACAACGCTTCTTGAAGCTTTCCGGCAGTTTGAAGTAAACATCCGCGTCAGTTACGTCACACAGGTGCAAGTCTTCCACATCAGCGATAAGCATCGACATGGTTGGCTTCTCGTTAACCTTTGGTTGCTGAGGCAGTGCTGGCACTTCAACGTGCTTAATCACTTTCACAGAACCGTTTAAGATGAAATCGATTTCGTCTTTTAAGACCGACACTTCTTTCAAAGGAAGAATCAGACCTTCATCTAAGTTGTCGTAGTTACAGTTTTCGAGCGTATGAACAGCACTCTTCACTGATTTGAAACGCTTCTCAAGTAACGCCTGAGTAATCGCAGTCTCTTTAGCTGTTGCCAATAATGATTGAGATTGAACCGTAAAGTTTTCTTTTGGTGTGTTCACTGTCACCGTAAATGGTTGACCCACCTTAGCGTTAAACGACAATGACACGGGGGTTTTACGAATATCAAGGAACTCGATCTTGTCGCGCATTTCACTGCCTAGGGCATTTTTCGCTTCATAAAGATCGCTGGTCACTTCTTGAATTTGTACCACTGAGATTTCATTGTTCTCTTTCGTCGCTTTATCAACGGCGTAGTTCATGCTGTTGTCACGAGGATTATCAATGAACATGTCTTTCGTTAGGTTGCCCTTAAGGAAAGAGTTGGTGAAATCACGGTTGAATACTTTGTGCAGGTTTGAATCGTCTTCGATCAACAAACCACTTTCTACAAAGCTATCAATCTGTTTGCGCCACGTATCAACCACTGTGTATACGTAATGTGCGCCTTTGATACGGCCTTCAACTTTCAATGAGTCGACTTTCGCATCAACCAATTCAGGTAGGTCGTAGTACGCTGAATTATCTTTCAGGTTCAGTGGAAACTTGTTTCCTGCATCAGTGATTTCGTATTCATCACGACATGCTTGGCTACAACGGCCACGGTTACCTGAGTTACCCACACTTACTGAGCTTGAGTAACATTGGCCAGAGAATGCGATACACAAAGCGCCATGTACAAACACTTCAGTCAATACATCGTGGTCGTGTGCTACTTCCGTCAGCATTTTGATTTCTGGCAGATTCAATTCACGAGACAAGTTAACGCGTGTTGCGCCAATTTTAGACAAGAACTTAATCTGGCCTTCGTTGTGTGTCGTTAACTGAGTCGATGCGTGAACATCTAACGATGGGAAATGCTTTTTCACCAAATCGAACAAACCAAGATCTTGAACGATGATGCCATCAAGCTTAGTGTTCACAAGCTGGTTCAACAGTTTAGTGATGCTCTTAATTTCATGCTCCAGCAGCACAACGTTAAGAGTCAGAAACACTTCACAACCGTATTCATGAGCAAGGCGAATCACACCATTCAACTCATCTAACGATAGGTTAGAGGCTCTGTTACGAGCGTTGAAGGTGTCTAAACCGCAATAAACCGCATTAGCACCCGCTACGATAGCTGCTTTAATCGCCTCTACATCGCCACCTGGGGCTAATAACTCAATCTTTCTGCTCATTTTTGAAGTCGCTCACTTACTTATAATTTTTAAGCCGCGTATTCTACCTACATCACGATCTCTTTACCACCTAACAACACTTTTCAAACTAAATGACCTCAATAATGCCAAACGAATCCGATTTACCTATCCTTTATTCTTTACGTCGCTGCCCTTACGCCATGCGCGGACGAATGGGCATCGCACTATCACAGCAAAAAGTGTTACTTCGAGAAATCGTTACCAAAGACAAGCCTAGCGAACTATTGGCCAGTTCGCCAAAAGGTACCGTTCCGGTATTGGTGTTGCCAGATGGACAAATCATTGAGCAGAGCTTGGATGTTATGAACTGGGCACTTCAGCAAAACGATCCTCAAGATCTTCTTCGTTCAAGTAATCCAACACTGAGCCAACAAGTCCACCAGCTCATCAAAACCAACGATGAAGATTTTATTGGCCACTTAGAAAAGTACAGAGCGTCTGTTCGTTACCGAAACATCGATGTTGAACAACGTCGACAAGCCTGCGAAGCGTTCATTAGTCAGTTAGAAGCGCTACTCACCGATCAGCCCTACTTTTTCGGAGAAACCCCAAGCTTAGCCGACTTTGCCGTGATGCCTTTTGTCAGCCAGTTTGTGAGGGTCGAAAAGAAGTGGTTTGTGCAATCTGAATACCAAAACGTAGGACGTTGGTTAAGAGCGCACTTGGAAAGTAAGCTCTACACCCAAGTCATGAAGCAATACCCTTTGTGGAATGAAACCAAGCAATATTGTGTTTTTGGATACCAATAAGTAGCTATGAATTGCAGGAGATAACTCTAATTGTTGGGAATAACTCTAAATTGCTGGAGATAACCCTAGATTACCGAAGATGACTCTAGATTACTGAAGATGACTGTAAACAGTTCTAAATAAGCTTGATTACCTCTAGATTGTTATGAAAATCGTGACACTGAATTACAGGTGACGCCATTGATGGCATATTAGATATCAACGAAAATAGCCTTTCACTCAACCTCAACGTTAGTTTGAAATGTGCTATGCCAAAAAACAAAGTGAACACGTTCAACACACCTAGTCCCGATTTTAAAGGGTTCGCGAAAGTTTCACTGTTAGTGGCCTTCTCGCTTGCCCTTTCAGGCTGTAGCGCGAAAAACAAAGCAACCAACACAGGCCAATCTGCCGCGCAGCAGAATCAAGCCTACACGGCGAAGAGTTTCAATAAACCCAATAGCAAAGTCACATTGATCCTGTCTTTTTCTGGTGGCGGCACACGTGCGGCAGCGCTCTCATATGGCGTGTTGCAGGCATTGCGCGACACAAACATCGAAATCGATGGTGAAACGGTCAATCTGTTAGATGAAGTCGATATGATCAGCTCGGTATCCGGTGGCAGCTTTACCGCCGCCTATTATGGTATCTATGGCGACCAGATATTCGAAGATTACGAAGAAACGTTCCTTTATCACGAAGTCTCGAAAGATCTGTTTTCCATCCTTTTATCTCCCAGTTATTGGTTCTCGTACGCCACCAGAACAGACAAAGCCACCGACTATTACAAAGCCAACATCTTCGGCGAAAGCACGTTTGCCGACATGCACCGAGAAAATGCGCCCTACATTGTGATTAACGCAACCGACATTTCAACGGGCTCGCGTTTTTCATTCACACAAGAGTACTTTGACCTGATTTGTTCAGACTTAAACAGCTATTCCGTGTCTAGATCGGTGGCCGCCTCTTCTGCTGTCCCTTTTGTATTTACTCCTGTCGTGCTTGAGAACAAAAACGACTGCGACAAAACAGACCACATACAACCCTTATTCGACGACACCAGTTACCGCAACCGAAATCTGATCAAGTCGTTAGAGTCATATAGCAATAAGGATGATGTGAGTTACCTCCACCTTGTGGATGGCGGGATTACTGACAACCTCGGTTTGCTGTCGGTGTATGAGATGTCTGAATACTTGCGTTACAACGACAACGAAGAGCTGAAAAACTTGTACTACACCCAGCACGCGCGTCCTATTGTCATCATTTCGGTTGATGCATCGACGAACCCAGAATCTGGCATTGGAGAGTCAATTGAAGCGCCTTCCATGAAACAAACGGTGGACGTCATCACCGATATCCAGCTGCATCGCTATAACGACACAACAAAAGATTTGATCGTCGACGAGTTGCAGTCTTGGTCGGAGCTGGCCTCTCATCAAGGTCGTAAGGTTTCTCCCCACTTCATTGAGATCAGCTTGAATAAATCAGACAACAGTGCCAAGCGATACTTACTCAATCAAATTCCGACGGACTTTATGATAGACAAAGAAAACGTCGACCTATTGATTGAAGAAGGTAACAAACAACTTGTTGCCGATCCGGAATTTCAAAACTTCTTATCATTTGAATATAATAAATGATGTTAATCTAGTTGCTTATTAAAGCGCAATCTGGCAATCAAAAATCACGTCATAATTTCACCTTTACAAGGATCACTATGGAATTTGAAAACAACATCTTACATCTCGGGTCATTCTTTGCAGTGACCATGGGGATCGTGGTTCTATTTATCGGTCGGAGGCTCAATCAGGTCATCGGTTTTTTGAAAGAGTTCAGTATTCCTGAACCTGTCTCTGGCGGGATTTTGGCATCGCTCCTGTTCGCGGCTCTTTACGCGACGACCTCAATCGAAGTGCAGTTTGATCTGTTTGCTCGCGATGTATTATTGGTCTACTTCTTTACCACGATTGGTATTAACTCAAGTTTGAAAGACCTGTTCAAAGGCGGAAAGCCCTTGGTTATTTTGCTAGCAATCACTATCTTCTTCATGATCATGCAGAACATCGTCGGTATTTCTGTCGCATCAATGTTTGGCCTAGAGCCTGTCTTTGGTCTACTCAGCGGAAGTATTTCACTGATTGGCGGACATGGCACCGCGATTGCTTGGGCACCCAAGGTTGCAGAAGAGTTCGGCCTAGAAAGCGCAATGGAAATTGGTATCGCCAGTGCAACATTCGGGCTTATTTTAGCCAGCCTTATGGGTGGTCCTATTGCGAAGTTTCTCATCAAGCGTCACAACCTCAAACCTACTGATGAACAATCAGGTTCAATCGATTCAAATGCCAAAAAGCAACAACAAGCCCTCACATCATTTCAATTTTTGGACGCCGTATTAGCGATCCATATTTGTGTCATTGTCGGCGCGTTGCTTAATGAATTGATCAGTCAGACAGGATTACAGCTTCCACTGTTCGTATCGTGTTTGTTTGCGGGTATCGTGATCACCAACGTAATGCCTGACTCCTACCCAAGAATCTCGGGCGCAAAATGGCCGACACGCTCGCCCGCTATCGACTTAATTGCTGAAATCTCCCTGGGTACATTTTTGGCGATGTCACTAATGAGCATGCAGCTTTGGACGCTCATTGACTTGGCGGGTCCTATCTTCGCGATATTGGCAATGCAGCTGCTACTGGCCGTGATAATCAATATCTTCATCGTGTTCCCATCAATGGGTAAGACCTATGATGCGGCTGTTGTATGTGCTGGGTTCGGAGGGATTTCGTTAGGTTCAACACCGACAGCCATGGCGAATATGTCGGCAGTAAGTCAGAAGTATGGGCATTCAGCACAAGCCTTCATCATCGTGCCATTGGTATGCGCGTTCTTCATTGATTTAGCGAACGCCCTGATTATTCCTTACTTCATGAGAATGATGTAGCTGACCTTTATTAAGACGGTACACCACAATTTGTAAAAGGGGTCTACCGCAATTTATTTAGGCGGTGTACCACAATAAAAAGAGCCGCTCGTACAGAGCGGCTCTTTTGCTAATGACTCAATTTGACTATCACTAACGACAACCCAAAGCTTATTGAATCGCTATCGAAATCTCGACTTCAGTTTCGCCTTTGTAGAATTCAAAGTCTGTCGTGTAAGTTCGAACATGTGGGCAATCTGCAGCGTTGAAATACGCCCACACTTCACCCCATAGGTCGATCACTGCTTGAGGGAGTTCACCTTCAGCAGAAAACGTTAAGTATTTGCCTGCTTGTATTTCGGTTTCGACAAGCGCATCTAAATTGTTATCGGTGAGTGCGCTAGTACAAGCGATGACATCAAATTCACCCGTAAAGTCAGACTCGTAGTTTGTGTAGACACCATACACTTTTGAATCAGGCGTTAATTTTGGAAACGCTTGGTCAAAAAAGCCCTGCCACAATTGCCCTATCTTGGCTTTGGCTGGGTCAATCTCATCGGTATTAGTGGTTCTTACTGAAAAACCATACGCCTTTACGGCTTCAATCGTTTCTACTTTCATTCGTTTTATTCCTAAGCCAATTGACGATCTAACTGTATTGAATCCAATGTTTTGTAAAATAACGCGACTAATCTTGTATCTCTTTATGGCCACACTTTTCACAGACAAGGTGACGAGAAAACTCATCCATTGACGCGATAAACGGGCCAAGGAACCAACCTTTTATCATGCCTGCCCAAAACTCGCTTCGCTTTTGGTTAGGTTTGTCTGCAAACGCACTCGTCTTTCTGACCAACACAACAACATGTTGTGTGTCTTCTCTGCACGCGGTGCAATAGCATTGTTCTATGGTGTTATTCATTTGAAAGCCTATGACGTTTTGAATGAAATCTGCTGAAAATGAGGATTGTCGACACAGACTTCTAGTGTGGAAAGATCAGTGAGTACGACAAGTTGTTCTACACCTTGAATACTGACCTTAATGCACTCTTCACGGCTATCATTGCGTTGAGTATCTAATCCGACACATTCAATCTGCTCGCCAGACTTCAGCGTTAATTTGATTGGGTATCGGTGCATACACACAATCTCAATATAATCGTAATCGTTGCAACTAATCATAATACCCCTCCAATTCATCCACCACGCTAATGCGACACGCCATACTATGCAATATGCATATAATCAATCATTTAACTAAGTCACATTGATGTTCGTCCGCAACTAAACTTGCTTCTAATCCTATTTCTAAACGTGCTTCTAAACCTACTTCTAAACTTAGCTTAATCTCGCTTTATCCATTCACGTTTCTTCTACTCACATCTGCTTATTCTTTCATTGTTAAATAATAATCGAGAACAAAACAATGAAAACCATGAACCATTTACACGTGATAGCTTTATTAGGTTTAGTCGCTTCAATGATGACGTTTAATGCGAGTGCCGCCTCAGAAATCGATGCGAGGCACTTTGCCAATGGTAAAGCCAAATACACGCAGCTTTGCCGGGTGTGTCATGGCGACAAAGGACACGGTGATGGCCCCACTGCCGCTTCATTGCCACACAAGCCCGCCAATATCGCTAATAAACTAGGCGGCTTTTTTACCAATCCAAGTTCTTTGGCGGATGACATTTTAGAAGGCAACGTAGAACAAAGTATGCCAGCGTGGAAAGGGACAATTACCAAGCAAGATGCTCTGGATATTCTGACGTACGTAGAAACTATCCAATAGTAAACGCTGTTCCATTCGCCTTTTGAACAGATATATCGGTTAATACTCCTCGTTCTATTGCGCTATCTATTTGATTGATTACACTCAATTTAATGGATAGTGAATAATACGGAATGTTATGACCTTTAAACCTTTAGCACTAAGTAGCCTTATACTTGTTTCTACGGCGACACACGCCGTCAGCTTTATCGATGAAATTGATGGCCAACTCGATATGGGAGAATACCTCGCAGAAAATGCCTACGGTTTTCTTCCTGTTCCAATTCTCATTACAGAGCCTGCGGTAGGATACGGTGGCGGCTTCACTGGTATCTTCATGCACGAATCTGAAGAGCAAAAAAACACACGTAAAGAACTCGCTGAAAAATCCATCGATGGTGGCGCCCAGCTTCTCACCCCTGCAATCACTGCGATTGGCGGCTTTGCGACAGAGAATGGCACTTGGATGGCGTTTGTTGGTCACAAGCGCAGTTGGAATGAGGACTCAATACGCTACCTTGGTGGATTAGGTTATGGCGATATCAACATGACCTTTTACAGACAAAGCTCTCCGAACGCCTTGTCTCCACTCGATCCAAACGAAGGTGTTGAGCTAGGACTCAAAGGCATGGGCGGGATACAGAAACTCCAATTTAGAGTACCCGACTCCCAATGGTTACTGGGGGTTTCTCAACAGTTCTTCGCACCAACACTCTCACTTAATAATCATCCTAAAGCGCAAAAAATCTTAAACAACATTGGCAACACGTCACCGACCTCTTCCGGTTTGGGTCTAATCGCTGAATACGACAGCAAGAACAGCTTCTTGAATCCGACGCAAGGATACAACTATGTCGCGGAATACCTTTGGTTTGGTGATGCCATTGGCAGTGATTACACCTATCAAACGTTTAATTTGGAAGGGCTGAATTATTGGGAGTTAAACAAGGAGTGGAACTTAGCGTTGCGAGGACAGTACAAATCATTGTCGACCAACGAACGAGTGCTTTCACCTCAATATTACCCAGACATTGAACTCAGGGGTATCGCCCGTAATCGTTATCAAGGTGAACACACGGTCGCGGCAGAAGTTCAAGTAAGCAAACAGTGGACACCACGTTGGTCAACCGCGGTGTTTACGGGAATTGGCTATGCGGGTGACAGCGATAAAGACATGTTTGATCAAAGCTCTCACGCGGCTTACGGTGTCGGTTTCCGTTACCTTATCGCAAGACGCTATGGTTTGATTTCAGGGATTGATATTGCGTTCAGTGAAGAAGATACCGCCCTCTACTTCCAAGTCGGTGCTGGTATCTAATTCATTACGCTGTGCTTACCCGGTAAACTAAAGCGATAAACTAAAGCGATAAACTAAAGCAGTAGCGTTAAGACAAAGCGCTCCGGTAACAATAATTACTTGAGTGCTTTCCAGTATTGGTAAAGCCCATCGATATCTGAAGAGCACATCAACGACATTGCACCTTTGATTTGTTCTTCGCTCCACTCCCACCATTTCATTTCTAACAACTGAGCAATTTCAGTTTCATTGAAACGATAGCGGATGTGACGCGCAGGGTTTGAACCAACAATCGAGTATGGTGCGACGTCTTTAGTCACAACTGCTCGACTTGCGATGATTGCTCCGTCACCGACCTTAACACCACTCATGATCATGGCTTCTGTGCCAATCCACACATCGTTACCAATCACGGTATCACCAGAGCGTTCGAAGCCGTCTATCGCATCTTCAAACTTCTCGTCGTCTTGATAGAAGAACGGGAAGGTACTCACCCACTGATTTTGGTGGCCTTGGTTGCCCGCCATCATAAACACAGCGCCAGAACCAATCGAACAATAGCTACCGATGATCAGCTTATCGATGTCGGTTCTATCCGGTAATAGGTAACGCGCACAGTCATCAAAGCTGTGGTTATGGTAGTAACCCGAGTAATAGCTGTGCTCGCCCACGATGATGTTTGGGTTGGTCACTTGTTCTTTGAGTGACTTTCCGACAAACGGACTTTCAAAATAATTTTTCATGTTTGTACTCTTAGTTTCGTTCTTTTAGTTAGGTACTTTTGTTGCGTGTTTATGGTTTTAACTGGTTTATCTGAGTGTAAAGGCCAACGTGCCCTATCGACCGCCCGCAATATCAATAAATGAGCCGGTTACATACGAAGCTTCGTCCGATAATAACCATGCGATAGAGTTAGCGACTTCTTCTGGCGTGCCACCTCGTTGTAATGGTAACTGCGAAGCTAGTCTGTCTACGCGATCTGGCTCTCCGCCGTCTGCGTGCATCTCAGTATAAATACAGCCTGGCCTTACGCCATTCACTCGGATATTGCGTGAAGCCAATTCAAGTGATAAGCCTTTGGTGAGTGAATCCATCGCACCTTTGGATGCTGCGTAATCCACATATTCAAACGGCGCACCTGTTCTAGAAGCCGCAGACGATACATTCACAATCGAACCTGCACCATCAGCTTGTTTGATAAAGGCTTTACTGCACAAGAAGCAGCTTGATACGTTCGATTTCATCACCTTTTCAAAGCGATCCAATTCGATGTCAACTAATGGTGACTGGGTAAACAAGATCCCGGCATTATTGACCAAATGAGTCACTGGGCCTAGCTTGTTACGAGCAATCTCAAACAAAGATTTCACATCCGATTCAACAGACACATCCGCACGCACGCTTATCGCGGTTCCGCCCTGCTCGCGAATCTCGTTCACTAGATCTTCAGCTCGCGACTCATTGTGTATAAAGTTAACGCATACGGCATAGCCTTTACTGGCCAACAATTTAGACGTCGCTGCGCCAATGCCTCGGCTTCCGCCTGTTACAATCACTACCTTGCTCAATGAAACCTCCTAATGCCACTTGTTTGTTATAACCTGATTTTTCGATGAAACCTGATCGTTCGATACGACCTGGGTTTTCGTTACAAACTGATCGTATCGATACAAACTAATTTTTCGATACAACCTGAACCCACTGCGATCGCCACGCCGGCGCTTCGAATGAGTCTGGCCAAAACTCAGTTTGCTTTTGAATTAAACCATCAGCAACCGTGTGAAAGGTAATCACTCGGTCTTTCAATACACTGTCAGTAACCGAAACGTCCGTTACTACGGAATCTCCTTCACAGACAATCGAATTCAGGGTGAATTCCCAAACACCATTGGCTGGGTATTCAGAGTTGATTGCCGTAAAGTTATCGCGCCCTAATGTGAGTTCAGATGACTGAGGCCAATAGCCTTCAAAGTCTGCGGCTAGCCATTCGCTTGCCTTGGCAAAATCATTACTGCGCATTGCATCCCAAAAACCTAATACCACTTCTTTTGGTGTCATTATTCTTCCTTAAAATCGTTCAGTTATAACGAATTTTTTACATAGCTATTTAGGCACCTGAAGAGATCGCTTTAAGCGTACTTAAACTATATACCTCTACGTATACTTACCGATGATCGTTAAAAGATCATCGACATGGTTGGCGATATAATCGGGCTTGGTTTGCCAGTTTTCAGGCTCAGATCGGCTATAACCGGCAGCCACCGCAATCACTTTTGCGTTGTTACCCAATGCTGCTTCAATATTGCGAGCAAACTGTGTGTCCGCTTCATGGTCACCGATGTACATCAAACAAAGCTCGTTAGACTGATCGGCGCCAAATATGTTCTCAACACATTTCACGCCACCAA